>Ga0302265_1000055_pt1 | contig 70492 bp, 63 predicted proteins | sample III_Bog_E1_1_FD_194556 | JGI IMG/M metagenome (GOLD analysis project Ga0302265, IMG submission 194556) | Peat permafrost microbial communities from Stordalen Mire near Abisko, Sweden - III_Bog_E1_1 | ecosystem: Environmental > Terrestrial > Soil > Wetlands > Peat | place: Sweden: Abisko...
TAATCAGTGGACAATATCTTTTAATCTCTTTTATTAATTTCTTTAATTAAAAATAATCTATAGATAATTTCTTTCTTGATATTATTTAATAAATAATCAGTGAAAATCAGTGTAATCAGTGGACAATATCTTTTAATCTCTTTCTTTAATTTCTTACATTAAAATAATCAGTGAAAATCAGGGCGCACTGTTTTATAAAAGTTGTACATTTACATGGAATTTATAAATTTAAAAACTATTCGGAATATGGTTAAAAAAGTAGCTTTAATTACAGGAATTACCGGGCAGGATGGTGCCTATCTGGCTCAGTTTCTTTTAAATAAAAATTATACTGTATTTGGAACATTCAGGCGACTTTCAACCCCTAATTTCTGGAGATTGCAATATCTGAATATATTTGATGATATTGAACTTTTACCCTGCGATTTACTGGATAGCTATTCGATTATTGAAACACTGAGAGCCAGCAAACCCGACGAAATATATAATTTAGGCGCACAGAGTTTTGTAGGTGCCTCTTTTGAACAACCGATTGCCTCCGGCGAAATAACAGGACTGGGCGTTGCAAAACTATTGGAAGCCATACGGCTAATAGTGCCAGAAGCCCGTTTCTATCAGGCCTCTACAAGCGAAATGTTTGGAGATAACAAGCATCTTTTTCAGGACGAAAATACTGAATTCTGCCCCTCAAGTCCCTATGCAGCTGCTAAACTTTATGCCCATAGCATGGTTAAAATTTACAGGAAAGGGTACGGCATTTTTGCTTCAACAGGTATCCTTTTCAATCATGAATCTCCCTTAAGAGGCATTGAATTTGTTACACGGAAAATTACCAATGCCGTTGCCAAAATAAAACTCGGACTCGAAAATACACTGGAATTAGGAAACCTGGATGCCCGCAGGGATTGGGGTTACGCCCCCGAATATGTGGAAGCCATGTGGTTGATTTTACAAAGCGATAAACCGGATGATTTTGTTATTTCTACGAACGAAACCCACTCTATCCATGAATTCATTGATCGTGCTTTTACAAGAGTAGGCCTGAACTATGAAAATCATGTTGTGGTAAATGAAAAGTTTATCCGCCCCGTTGACGTGAATTATCTGAAAGGCAATTATGATAAAAGCCATAGAGTATTAGGCTGGGAACCAAAAACCAGGTTTGCTGATTTAGTGGATATAATGATGGATAAGGATCTCGAACGCTGGACAAACTGGCAAAACGGAGTCCACTTTGCCTGGGATGCCTGGAATTATCCAAATGAAAAAAAAATACTATCCAGAAAATTAAAATATGATTGATCAATACGAATAAATACGAATTAAATACGAATTACACGAATTAAGAGAGTGTTCACAGATTAAATAGATTTATACTGATTAATGAAAGAAATTGCGTACAGATTACTGAAAAATATTATCCACAGATTACGCTGATTTACACAGATTAAAGAAAGTGATTGTCTATAGATTACTGAAAAGTATTATCCACAGATTACACTGATTTACACAGATTAAAGAAATAGATTGTCCACAGAATACACTGATTGTACTCATGGAAATGCTATTATTGACAAAACTGATAATGCTTATTTTTCATTGATCCTTTTTTAAAAATATATTAACAAAATTACGCCTTGTAGCGTAATATTAGATTAATACAGATTAAAGATAGATTTACACAGATCAGAAAATACAGATAAACACAGATCAGAAAATACAAATAAGTGCAGATAAAATTCTGTTAACAGGTCTTATCTGTGAAAATCATTCCTCTTCAATCTGTGAAAATCATTTTTTCTTATCTATAACAAATATCGATTGATTTTTCTTTTGAATGCAAAAGACGATGACCGTCACTTTAAAGTAAATCAGTTTATAAAAAGAGTGTCTGATAACTTAATTTATGGAAGATTCTCTTCTTATTCTGAATTGATAAGTGATGTGTATTCAAGTCTTGTTTCTTTCCTGGTTGAAAAAGGTGAACTTAGAGTTGAGCCTTTTGATAAGAGTGTACAAGCGGATGCTACATTATTAGATATATCAGACGAAAGAATTGATTGGTTTCTTCGTAAGGCCAAATCAGAAAGAGGCTTAGCTCTGGATATAGATACTACGAAAGAAAAATTATTAACACATTTGAATTTATTGAATCATACAAAACTTTCGAATGCAGCTATTTTATTGTTTGGAAATAACCCTCAGAGGTTTTTCCTTTCTTCAGAAGTAAAATGTGCACATTTTCATGGTATAAAAGTTGAAAAACCAATTCCTTTTTATCAGGTTTATAAAGGAAATTTATTTGAATTGGTTGATCAGGCAGTCAATTTTGTGTTATCAAAAATTGATTATGCCGTGGGAACCCGAAGTCATGGCTCCATAGCTCCCACAGCATATGAAATACCTCCGGAAGCCATTGAAGAAGCAATCGTAAATGCTATAGCACATAGAGATTACGATAGCACTTCCAGTGTACAAGTAATGCTTTTTGCTGATCGTCTTGAAATACGTAATCCTGGTCAACTACCACCAGCACTCACTTTCGATAATCTAAAAAACGATCATTCTTCTTATCCTCGTAATCCTCTTATTGCAGAGTCATTATATCTTACCAAATATATTGAACGCATGGGAACAGGAATTCAGGATATGGTAAAACATTGTTTACAATACGGGTTACCCGAACCTGAATTTATGATGACTGACGCTTTTGTTACAATAATTTATCGTAAAAAATATCTCGCTTTTGAAAAAGTTGGTGGTGCAATTGGTGGTGCAATTGGTGGTGCAATTGGTGGTGCAATTGGTGGTGCAATTGGTGGTGCAATTGGTGGTGCAATGCTGACAGAAAGACAACAAGAAGTTCTCAGTTTAATTTCAAAAAACAATAATATTTCTTATAGGGATATAGCTAAATTTATGAATATAAATCAATCGGCAATTTTAAAACATATTGAAACTCTTAAGAGAATTGGAATTATTGAGAGAATTGGAGGAACGAGAGGCTATTGGAAAATAAAGGAAGGATATTAAAAATGTATAATAGATTTACACAGATCATAAAAACAGATAAACACAGATAAGAAAATAGGAAACTGCGTTTTATCTGTGAAATCTTTCTTAAATCTGTAAAAATCATTTATCTTCAATTTGTGAAAATCTTTTATTCTTATTCATATCAATCAAATCTATTTTTGTATTGAATAAAAAACAGTATTTTTGTTCAGTATAACAGAGTATTATGATCAAAAACAGTCTATTAATATGGAATTTACAGATTAAAGAAAGTGATTGTCCAGTGAATAATACTTTTGGTACTCTTGTAATGTGTTATTTTTGACATAACTAATAATACTAAATTTATCAGTATCCATTTTTTAAACTATTTTTACAAAATTACGCCTCGTAGCGTAACGCCTTAAAGCGTAATACTGGATTTACACAGATTTAAGATAGATTTACACAGATCAGAGAAGATATGGACGAGTTTATTTATAAAGAAGAAGGGTATAAAATCATTGGATGTTTTTATGCAGTGTACAATACATTAGGACCAGGATTTTTGGAATCAGTATATCAGGAAGTGTTAGCTAAAGAATTTAATAAGAATAATGTTCCCTATGTCCGTGAACAAAAACTTGAAATCTATTACAATGATGAGAAATTAAAGAAACATTTCAAAGCCGATTTTATTTGCTATAATGAAATCATTGTTGAAATAAAAGCACAGAAATTTATTTCAAAAACAGATATTGATCAGGTTATCAATTATCTAAGTGCAACGAAAATCAAAGTAGCATATCTGGTTAATTTTGGAGCGCCTCAACTATTTTATAGAAGAATAATAAACACAGATAAAAGAAACAGATAAACACTGATAAGAAATTACATATAATTACATATAAAATTCAGATACCAGGTCTTATCTGTGTAAATCATTCTTAAATCTGTGTAAATCATTTATCTTAAATCTGTGTAAATCATTTATCTTCATTCTGTGAAAATCTTTTTTTCTTATCTGTGAAAATCATCATTTCTTATCTGTGAAAATCATATATGATTATTGAACTAAATTTATACTTTTGTCTTTCATAAAAGGAAACTATATTGATATATTGTCTTTATGATAAGGAAAGAACTGCTTAAAGAATTAATCGTATCATTTCAAGAATCATTGCCTAACAGCATGATAAATAGAGATGTGGAACTGTCTGTTGACTCTGAAAAGGTCATCGCTTTACGGGGCGTGAGACGGAGTGGAAAGTCAAGTCTTTTACTTTTGGCGATGAATAAGTTGTTAGCATCCGGTGTAAAAACAGAATAAATTTTATTTATTAATTTCGATGATGAACGGTTGCAGTTCGAAGTTTCTGATTTTGATCTTATCATTCAGGCTTATAGAGAGTTAAATCCGGAACTCTCTATGAAAGATGCATACTTGTTTTTTGATGAAATACAGATCAATACAGGTTGGGAACAATTTGTTCGCCGAGTATATGATCAAGTAACAAAACATATTTTTATTACAGGGTCTAACTCAAAAATGCTTTCATCTGAAATAGCTACATCTCTAAGAGGTAGAACCTTACAATATGAAATTCTTCCTCTTACTTTTGCTGAATTTTGTCGATTTCGAAACCTTGAAATAAATGTCTATAATACATCTGTACGTGCTAAATTGATAACTGCTTTTTTCAGATTACTTACAATTTGAAGGGTTTCCTGAAGTTGTTTTGATGAAATATGAACATTATGATCGTATCCTTCAGGAATATTATTTCGTAATGATATACAAAGATTTAGTAGAACACTACGAAATTAAAAATTTAATAGCTGTAAAATATTATGTTCGGCGTGTGATGGCAAATATTACTAAACCTACATCCATAAATAAAATCTATCATGAATTAAAATCTTTGGGTGTTGTTGTTGGTAAAAACACATTGTATGAATTAGCAGAATACTTAGAAACAATTTATTTATTTATGCCTTTACTTAAGTTTGAACCCTCTTTAGTAAAACAAGCAACTTCTGACAAAAAGTATTATTGTATTGATAATGGCCTTCGAAAAGCTTTATCCCAAACGGTTCAGGAGGATAAAGGAGTATTATTAGAAAATGTAGTCTATTTATGGCTTCGTGGACAGATTGATATGAGCCGAAAAATGTATTATTACAAAGGAAATAAAGAGTGTGATTTTGTTATTACGTCTGGGGGCAAAGTTGAAAGACTCATCCAAGTGTCTTGGGATATTAGCGAAAAGACTACTTTGCAACGTGAAATAGCTGGTTTGATAGAAGTATCAACCAGACTTAATTGCAATAATTTAACCTTGATAACTGCAGAAAGTGAAGATGAAATTGAACTTGATGGTAAAATTATTTATGTTGTACCCGCCTGGAAAATAATGATTGTTAATTCGAATTATACAGATTTCCACAGATTTAAGATAGATAAACACAGATAAGATAATACAGATAAACACAGATAAAAATACAGATTAACACAGATAAGAAAATACAGATAAACACAGATAATAAAATACAGATAAACACAGATAAGAAAATACAGATAAACACAGATAAGAAAACACAGATAAGAAAATAGGATACTGCGTCTTATCTGCGAAAATCTCTCTTAAATCTGTGAAAATCGTATTTTTCTTATCTGTGTAAATCTGTCTTAAATCTGTGAAAATCATTTTTTCTTATCTGTGAAAATCATTTTCCTGTGTTTTTCTTATCTTTTTTGTCTTTTAGGGTCTTTATTTTTTATTGCTTCATCTGTCAAAGAAGAATTAATTACAACGATTCACATCAAATATAAATTCAAAATTATCAATAACCTAAAAAAATAGCAATTTTCAAAACTTTTCAAAACTTTTTTCTAACTCTTTTCAACAATTTAAATACAAAAATAATTAATCAGTAAACAATAAGCTAATAAATAGTACATAAAATAATCCTATATAGAGTTATATTATTAACTGTTTATTATCTTTTTATGTCCTTTTTATGTCTTTATTTTTTTAAAAGTTTCAAAAGTTGTTGAAAAACATTTTGAAAGTTTTAAAAAAAAGAAAATTAAAAGTACTATTTCGTTGATTTTAAAAATTATTTTTTTTGTGTGAATTAACGCTGAAAAAAAGATAAACACAGATAATAAAACATAGATAAACACAGATAAGAAAATAGTATACTGCGTCTTATCTGTGTAAATCTGTCTTAAATCTGTGAAAATCATTTTTTCTTATCTGTGAAAATCATTCTTCTTCAATCTGTGAAAATCATTCATTTCGAATATAACAAGAAAAGGCTCATCCAGAGGAAAAGGTGGATATTGGGAGGTGAAAGTTCAATAGTATAAATTGATAAAAAATATTTATCTTTGTCTTAATTAATTCTTGTCATTTTAAGATTTACACAGATTTAAAATAGATTTACACAGATCAGAGAAGATATGTACGAGTTTATTTATAAGGAAGAAGGGTATAAAATCATTGGGTGTTTCTATGCTGTGTACAATACTTTAGGCACCGGATTTTTGGAATCAGTATATCAGGAAGCGTTAGCTAAAGAATTTAATAAGAATAACATTCCCTATGTCCGAGAACAAAAACTTGAAATCTATTATAATGATGAGAAATTAAAGAAACATTTCAAAGCCGATTTTATTTGCTATAACGAAATCATTGTTGAAATAAAAGCACAGAAATTTATTACTAAGACTGATATTGACCAGGCTATTAATTATCTTAGTGCCACGAAACTAGAATTAGCTTATTAAGTAAACTTTGGAGCACCAAAACTATTTTATAAACGATTAATAAAAAATAGATAAACACAGATAAGTGCTTATAAAATTCAGATACCAGGTCTTATCTGTGAAAATCATTTTATCTTATCTGTGAAAATCATTCTTCTTCAATCTGTGAAAATCATTCATTTCGAATATAACAAGAAAAGGCTCAGCCAGAGGAGAAAGTGGATATTGGGATGAGAAAGTTCAATAGTATAAATTGATAAAGAATGTTTATCTTTGTCTTAATTAATTCGTGTAATTCGATTTAATTCGTGTAATTCGTATCTTATAAAATTCACTTTAAATCGTCAAATTCGTATAAACATAATTCATTTTAATTCGTTTTTTAATTCGTATCAACTTAATTTATCAAATTAGTATGTTATGATTGAAAACCAGCATATTGAATTCAAAACTACATGGCGCGATGAATATATCCGTTATGTATCCGCTTTTAGCAATGCAAAAGGTGGAGTATTATATTTGGGGAAAGATGATAATGGTAAAATAGTAGGTATTGAAAATCCGAACAAATTACTTGAAACATTGCCCAATTTGATTAATCAAAAGACGGGAATTCTGCCTTTGATAGAACTTAAACATGAAGAAAACAAACAATTTATTGTCATTAATATTCAAGAAAGTATTGTTCCAATATCATTTCATGGTCATTATTATATTCGTAGTGGAAGTGTAACTACCGAGCTTCAAGGAGCTCAATTAAATGACTTTTTGCTCAAACGCACAGGATTAACTTGGGATGAAATAGTTGTAGATGATTTTAAAGCTGATGAATTGGATATACCAACAATAGAAAAATTTAAAAGATTAGCTACTGATCGTTTACCATTTATTCAGAATGAAGAAAATCATTTGCATATTCTTCAAAAATTAAACTTGATGAAAGGTGGAAAATTTAAACGTGCTGCAATACTTCTATTCGCTAAAAATCCACAAAAATATTTTTTACAAGCCCGGATTAAAATCGGAAAATTTCTATCCGATTCAGATATTTTGACAAGTGATATTGTTGAGGGTAATTTATTTCAACAAGTTGATCAAGCGTTAGATATATTACGTACAAAATATTTGTTGAGTCCGATCAGTTATGAAGGTATATATCGACGTGAAAAATTAGAATATCCTTATGAGGCATTACGTGAGGCAATATTGAATGCCTTAATTCACAGAAACTATATGATTACTTCTACCATTCAAATACGTTTATATGCCAACCAGTTTTTAATAATGAACGATGGTAAATTACCTGATGAAATAAGTGTTGAAGATTTACGAAGAAATCACATTTCAATCCCGCGCAATTTCTTGTTGGCTGAAGTATTCTACAAATCAGGCTTGATTGAAAGTTGGGGGCGTGGTACTTTACGAATTATTAATGAATGCATTGAAGCAGGATTGCCTGAACCGGAATTTATAATTAATAATAGCCTCTTTACTGTTTGTTTTAAACCCAAAGATTTAAGTATAAAACCTTTTGATGAAAACAATGTAGGTACTAATACTGATATATTCATTGATGATAATAAAAACCTGGTTACCAATAGAGACACCAATAGAGACACCAAAAGAGACACCAATAAAGACACCAATAAAGACATCAATAAAATAACTCCCGTTCAAGATAAATTATTAAAATCAATACAGAGAAATAATAAAATTACAATTTCTGAGCTAAGTGTAATTACTGAAATAAATATACGAAATACTAAGAATAATATTTCAAAGTTGAAAAATATCGGTTTAGTCAAACGTGTTGGAAATAACAAAACAGGACATTGGGAGGTTAATACAGATAAACACAGATAAAAAAATACAGATAAACACAGATAAATATACAGATAAACACAGATAAATATACAGATAAACACAGATAAGAAAATAGGATACTGCGTCTTATCTGTGTAAATCATTTTCTTAAATCTGTGAAAATCATTTTTTCTTATCTGTGTAAATCATATATATATATATATATATTTGAATTGAATAAAAAACAGTATTTTTGTTCAATATAACATAGTATTATGATCAAAAATATTTTGATAATTCCAATTTTCCAGATTTAAACTAATTCTTATCAACTTAATTCAATTTAATTTGTTAAATTAGTAATAATGTAATTTTTATTTAGCTTGTCTATCATAAACTAACAAGATAAATTAAAAGAAATGACATCAAAGAATAACATATTGCTCATTCAGAACATTCCTGTTTCAATTGTAACATTGAATAATGATGATTATATTTGCATAACAGATATAGCAAAAGCCAAACAAGGAGATGCACGTGCTGCTGATGGATTTAAAAACTGGATTCGTACTCGTTCAACACTTGAATTTATTGGAACTTGGGAGCTGATGTACAATACAAGTTTTAAAGTGGTCGAATTTGACCACTTTAAAATGCAAGCGGGTCTTCCAAGTTTTGTATTGAGTGTTAGTGAGTGGATTGTAAAAACTCAAGCTATTGGAATGTATGTTCGATCAGGTCGATATGGAGGTACGTATGCGCATAAAGATATTGCATTTGAGTTTGGTTCAGCAATAAGCCCTGTTTTCAAAATCTATCTGATTAAAGAATATCAACGACTGAAAGAAGCTGAAAGTAATGCTTTTAAGTTGGAATGGAATGTTAGACGGATTTTATCGAAAGCTAATTACGTCATCCAAACAGATGCCATACAACAACATATTATTCCGCAAAGTGACTTCTCAAAACAAACTGAATGGATAGTTTATGCCGAAGATGTAGATTTGCTTAATGTAGCTCTTTTTGGATGTACTGCTAAACAATGGAGGGACGCAAATCCTAATCTTGTAAAAGAAAATAAAAATATACGTGATTTTGCAAGTATTAATCAGTTGGCTGTACTTTCGAATCTGGAAACACATAATGCCGAATTGATAAAAGAAAAAGTTGATAAAATTGAACGATTTACTAAATTATCATCTATTGCAAACTATCAGCTTAATATTCTGAATAAAGCTGATAATCTAAAGAATTTAAAACCATAAGAAATAGATTGTTCACTAATCACACAGATTAAAATACATATAAACACAGATAAAATTCAGATACTAGGTCTTATCTGTGAAAATCATTTTATCTTATCTGTGTAAATCTCTCTTCAATCTGCGTAAATCATTTATTGTAAATCATTCCTCTTCAATCCGCATTTTTTGCCCATTGCCCTGTATTTCTGAAATTTATATTGGATGAAATTATTCCGGTATTACCCCGACATTGCGCTCACATTACACCCGGCAAAAATTAATAATTTAGCATAAATCAATACATAAACAATACATAATTAAATCCTATATAGAGTTTTGTTATGTATTGTTTATGTATTGTTTATGTATTGTTTATCTATTTATTGCGGGTGTAATGTCAATGTAATTTTGACATAATTCCGGGAGAATTTGTGCGATAATTTCCGGAATAAAAAAATGGAAAACTCAGAAAAATTATTTGCCAAATGAAACACTTAAAATGGATTAAGCTAAAAAGATAGCAGGACTGTTAGATATTTAACAGTGCAGCCTATTCATATCGAATAAATTTACAAAATTTATAAGTACATTTGTATCAAAATCTATCAAATGCGGGAAATACGTTCCTGATAAATTGTCCACAGATTACAAATGAAAGATTGTCCACTGATTACACTGATTTACACAGATAAAAAAATAAAAAATTTCTTTGATTAGTTAATATAAGGTATTAAATTAAATGGATATAGCTTTTGTTCGACATATCATTGAAGAAGGTGAAGGAGAAACAGTTGAATTTAAATCTTCATTTACCAAAGAGATTATTGAAACCATCGTTGCGTTTTCCAATACCAAAGGAGGGAAGATTATTATTGGTTGTAATGATGCAAAAAAGATTGTTGGAATAACAATTGCCGAAGAAAGTCTTCAAAAATGGCAAAATGAAATAAAACAAAATACAGACCCTTCAGTATTTCCGACTGTAGAGTTAATGGACATAGAAAATAAAACTATTGTGATTGTTTCGGTTGATGAATTTCCTTTGAAACCTGTTTCGTTTAGAAGCAGATATTATTGTAGAAAAAAGAATTCAAATCATTTGTTATCTGTAGATGAAATAACAGAAATGCGATTTATAAGTTTGAATTATTCGTTCGATTCATTCCCTGTAAATTCTGGCTATCATCAATTAGATGATGTAGCATTAACAATTTTCAAAAGCAGAATCTCGGTAACGGGGCGATATGTTTCAAATGGTGATTTAGTTGTTGATTTTGAAAAACCAGGATTGATCATCGAAGGAAAGTTAACACGTGCTGCAGAATTGTTGTTTGGGACTCACCATACAGCTATTCATATTGGCCGGTTCAAATCTGCTGATATTATTATCGACGATCTTGTAATACGCAGTCCTTTAGTATCAGCAGTAGAAGAAGCCATGAACTTTATCAAACGTAATATTACCCTAAGTTATGAGTTTGTAGGTGAACTAAAGAGAGTTGAACGTTGGCAATAAATACAGATAAATATACAGATAAACACAGATAAGAGAATACAGATAAACACAGATAAACACAGATAAACACAGATAAGAAAACACAGATAAGAAAATAGGATACTGCGTCTTATCTGTGTAAATCTTTTTCTTCAATCTGTGAAAATCATTTTTTTTCTTATCTGTGAAAATCTCTCTTCAATCTGTGCAAATCAATTTTCTTCAATCTGTGCAAATCATTTTTTATATTAATGAAATGACTATAACAAACCCAATAATACCAATAATTGAAAGCGATACTGTAGAATTCAAATCTACATTTAGCAGGTCGGTGATTGAAACCTTGGTAGCATTTGCAAATTCCAAAGGAGGGGCAGTTTATGTGGGTATAAACGATAAAGGGGAAATTAAAGGTGTAAATATTGCACCCGAAAGCATCCAACAATGGATAAACGAAATTAAAAGTAAAACTGAACCATCATTAATTCCATATGTAGAATTTGTCAAAATTGAGAATAAAGAAATTGTAATTTTTACTACACACGAACAACCTATAAAACCAATTTCATTACAGGGAAGATGTTACAAGCGAATTAATAATTCCAATCATTTATTAAATGTTTCAGAAGTTTCGGATTTATATATGCAAACAATGCAATACTCCTGGGATGCCTATCCTTATATTGGTGCAGATATAAATAGCCTTGATTTACAAAAAGTGGAACAATTTATTACGAAAGTGAATGTAGTAAAAAGATTTTCACTTCCCTTAAATCCGCAGGATGCTTTAACCAAGCTGAATATGATACAGAAGAGCATACCTACAAATGCCGCAATGATACTTTTCTCAAAAGATAATTTACGGTACAATGTACATATTGGTCGATTTAAAACTCCAAGTCTGATTATTGCAGATAAAATGATTAACGGTAATTTGTTTGATGTGTTGGAAGAATCAATGCAAACAATTATTGGACATTTAAAATTTGCATTTGAGATTACCGGTAAAACCACTCAACGAACTGAAATACCCGAATATCCGTTAGATGCTATTCGAGAGCTTTTAGTCAATTCATTGATCCATCGTGATTTTCAAAGCCCGACAGATATTCAAATCAGGGTTTATGATAATAGTATTACCTTTTTTAATCCTAGCGGACTGTACGGTAATATTACTGAAGAAGAATTGAATACTGACAGTTATCAGGCAAGTACACGCAATAAGCAAATTGCAGAAGCTTTTTATCTGACGAATGATATTGAAAAATATGGAAGTGGATTTATTCGTATTCGTAAAGCAATTGCAGATTATCCAACTATGAATTTTAAGTTTCACAATCTTGGGCATGGCTTTCTGACAGAGTTTAATTACACAGAACAGAAAATAACTACCCAGGAAACTACCCAGGAAACTACCCAAGAAACTACCCAAGAAACTGTTCTTCGGTTAATGGAGATAATACGCAAAAATCCTAAAATAAATAGAAAAAAAATGGCAATAGAACTTGGTAACATTTCTGAAGATGGAGTAAAGTACCATCTTGCGAAACTTCTTAAGGAGAAAGTTATCAAACGGATAGGTTCTACTAAAAGTGGTTATTGGAAAATAAATGATAACAAAACTAACGAAATAATTGAATAGCAAAATTCTTATGGATCTACATCAATCTTGATGGAAAACGTATCTTTTTTTTTCTTAAAGTGAAAATTGCTGATTATTATCCAACTATGAAATTTAATTTCCACAATCTTGGGCATGGCTTTTTGACAGAGTTTAATTATGAAAAGCAAAAAACATCTTTAAATATTCAATATGTAATAGAAAACGGCAAGAAAACGGCAAGAAAACGGCAAGAAAATAATTGATAAGATTCAAGAAAGTTCAGATATTTCAATTGCCGAATTGGCTGAAATATTAGGCTTATCAATAAAAACAGTTAGAACAAATATCGATAAATTAAAACAAAATGGTAAACTTATCCGTATAGGACCTAACAAAGGTGGACATTGGGAGGTAAATACAGATTAAAATACAGATAAACACAGATAAATATACAGATAAACACAGATAAGTAAATACAGATTAACACAGATAATAAAATAGGATACTACGTCTTATCTGTGTTTATCTATTTCTTAAATCTGTGAAAATCATTTTCTTAAATCTGCGCAAATCATTCCTCTTCAATCTGTGAAAATCGAGTTTTACTTATCTGTGTAAATCATTTAGCTGATCCTTCAATTCTGGTACATGCCGGTGGAATAGAAATTGTTTTCAGTACAGCAAGTAAATATTCCAATATCTATTTTGGGTAAAATTACCGACCATCAAAAAAAACACTTCAAATTATAAGAGAAAATCAATACGTATCTACGATTGAATTCTCCGAAAAAAAATGACTTTTCTAAAAGTAAGATACAGGAAAATACTTTTAAATTCAAAAAAACATGTTTACTTCAACGTATCTTCTATAACAAAAGGGGTAATTGGAGAGTAATTTAACTATTGTAATCTATTTTTTATTATTACATTTGTTGCTAAATACGAATAAGACGAATTACACGAATTAAAACGAATTACACGAATTGCACGAATTAAGATGGCCGAACTGCTTTACAAAGAAGAGAGTTATCGAATTATTGGTTCATGTATGAGAGTTCATGCTGAGCTAGGCTCAGGTTTTTTGGAATCTGTATATCAGGAAGCATTGGAAAAGCAATTTATTAAAGATGGTATTCCTTATGAACGTGAAAAACTATTACATATATATTTTGATGGTGAAAAGCTTAAAAAACATTTTAAAGCAGATTTCGTCTGTTTTGATAAAATAATTATAGAATTAAAAGCTTCTGAATTTATTCATAATGACAATGTAGAACAAACACGATGTTATCTAAAATCAACTAAATTTCAATTAGGACTATTAGTCAACTTTGGACAAATAAGTCTCATGTATAAACGCATTCTTAATTCGTATTAATTCGTATTAATTCGTAAAATTTGTATGACAGTAATTAAATTCGAAAATATCTCCAAACAATACCGCCTGGGTCTGGTCTCCACCCAAACGCTTAGCCATGACCTGAACCGGTGGTGGAAAACAAGTATCCGGGGCAAAGAAGATCCATACCTGATGATAGGCGATGTAAACGACCGCTCCACCAAACCCGAAAGCGACTATGTTTGGGCATTGAAAGACATTAACTTTGAAGTGCAACAGGGTGATGTCCTCGGAATTATCGGTAAAAACGGATCCGGAAAATCGACTTTGCTCAAAATTCTATCCAAAATAACAGCCCCTACTACAGGTACTATTAGACACACTGGACGGATAGCTGCTCTTCTCGAAGTAGGTACAGGTTTCCACCCAGAAATGACGGGACGCGAAAATATCTACCTGAACGGTGCTATCCTGGGTATGACTAAAGCCGAAATAAAAGGTAAACTGGATGAGATTGTTGATTTCTCAGGGATTGAACGCTATATTGATACACCTTCCAAACGTTATTCCAGCGGTATGTTAGTTCGCCTTGGTTTTGCCATTGCTGCCCATTTGGACCCTGAAATTATGATTGTGGATGAAGTGTTAGCGGTGGGTGATGCAGATTTCCAGAAGAAAGCCGTTGGGAAAATGCAGGATGTAAGTAAAGGAGAAGGGAGAACGGTACTCTTTGTGAGCCATAATATGACAGCTGTTAAGAATTTGTGTAAAACAGGTATATTACTAAAAAATGGTTCCATAGATTATACAGGAGATATAGAAGATGTTGTAAACTATTATTTAGCTGATGAAACTGTAAAAGGAATTGTAAATAATAATTGGACGTTTGAGGTAGCACCCGGATTAGATAAAATTCGTGTCAAAAGTGCTTTTATTAAATATGAAGGCGATTTTTTGACAGTCAATACATCTTTTGATATGATAACAGAATTTTGGTGTCTGGAAGAAGGATTTCCTGTTAATGTAAGTATGCATTTATTTGATATTAATGGAACGTGTATTTATAATGTTTTTACTGAAAACAGGCCATTAAAAGTAGGATTACACCGGGCAGTATTTAATATTCCTGCACATCTAATGAATGATGGTTTATATTATGTAAACAATATGTTCGTATCAAATGCACAACCTTATTTTTATCACGAACATGCCCATTCTTTCGAAATTATAGAGGATAGAGAAGCTTCTGGTTGGCATGGTAAATGGATTGGTTCTGTCAGACCTACTTTTATTCAAAATGAATATTATTTTATAGAATCAATTTGATGGATAAATTTGAAACAAAAATAACTGTTACACAACCATGTCTCCCTCCATTGGAAGAGTTTATTCCATATCTTAAAAAAATATGGGAAAATAAATGGTTAACAAATAATGGTCCGTTACATCAACAATTAGAACAAGAATTAGCTGATTATTTAGGAGTAAAGTATATTTCTTTATTCTCGAATGGAACCTTGGCATTAATTTCAGCTTTACAGGCACTCAATATAACAGGTGAAGTAATTACTACTCCTTTTAGTTTCGTGGCGACTACCCATTCACTTTGGTGGAATAAAATTACTCCGGTTTTTGTGGATATTGAGCCTGATTATTTAAATCTCGATCCGGCAAAAATTGAAGCTGCTATCACATCACGTACAACTGCTATTATGCCTGTCCATGTATATGGAAATCCATGTAAAATGGAAGAGATTCAGGTGATAGCAGATAAGTATGGATTAAAAGTAATTTATGATGCAGCTCATGCTTTTGGTGTAAAAAAGGATGGTGTTTCAATTTTAAATTACGGTGATTTGTCCGTGTTAAGCTTCCATGCTACTAAAGTTTTTAGCACCATTGAAGGAGGTGCTATAATCTGCCATTCACAAGAAATGAAACACCATATTGATAACCTTAAAAACTTTGGTTTCAGGGGTGAAACAGTTGTAGAAGAACCGGGAATTAATGCAAAATTAAACGAGATCCAGGCTGCTTATGGCTTATTGCAACTGAAGTATATAGATGGTTTTATAGCTAAACGTAAATCAATATCTGAACTATATCAAAGTTTATTGGAAGATGTTTCCGGAATTCGTTTTCTTCCAGATATGATAGCAGTAACACACAGTTATTCGTATTTCCCTATTTTGGTTGATAAAGAAAAATATGGAATAGACAGGGATGACTTGTATGAAAAATTAAAAGAAAACAATATCTTTGCTCGCAGGTACTTTTATCCCCTGATTAGCAGTTTTGAACCTTATCGTGAATTGCCATCTTCGATACCTGAGAATTTACCTGTCGCTACTATTTTTGCAAAGCAAGTTTTGTGTTTACCAATTTATGTAGAACTTGATGAAGAAACAATATTAAAAATAGGTTCACTTATAAAGAGTAATTGTTAAATTAAATCTAACAGCAAATAATAACGGTGTGTTTTGACCTTTAAAAATGACAAAAAAAATTATGAAAGATATAGCTATTTATGGTTCAGGAGGCTTTGGACGGGAAGTTGCTTGTTTAATAAACCTAATTAATAAAAAAAGTGCACAATGGAATCTATTAGGCTTTTATGATGATTTGAAAGAAATAGGCTATAGTACTGAATATGGTTCAGTTCTAGGTGGAATTAATGACTTGAATGTTTATAACCAACCATTAAATGTTATAGTGGCAATAGGTAATCCAAATGTAGTTTTTGATGTTGTTTCGAAAATCGATAATTCAAATATAGAATTTCCTAATATTTTTGCATCAGACACGATTTTTCTGGATAAAAATAATGTTACCTTAGGGAAAGGAAATATTTTTTGTTCAAATTGTCTGCTAAGTTGTAATGTACATATTGGTAGTTTCAATGCTTTTAATGGTTTAGTTACTATTGGACATGATACGAATATAGGAAATTTTAACTCTGTTATGCCTGGTGTCAGAATTTCGGGGAACGTCGAGTTGGGTGATAGAAACTTTCTGGGAGTATCTGCTATTGTTCTTCAAAAAATCAAAATAGGGAATGACACTACCATTGGCACTAATAGTGTCATCATGCGAAGAACAAAAGATTTTACTACCTACTTAGGCAATCCAGCAGTGGAAATATTAAAACCAAATATAAAAAGATAATAATTAACAACAGAGGAATAAAAAATGACAACTACAGAAAAATACAATCTGGTTTTTTGTGAGACTTTTGAAATTGAAGAATCAAAGCTAGCCGGACTTAAATATCAAAGTGTACTATTGTGGGATTCAATAGGGCATATGAGTTTAATTGCATCATTAGAAGATTCATTTGATATTATGATGGAAACTGATGATATTATTGATTTATCTTCATATGAAAAGGGGAAAGAAATTCTGACCAAAAACTATGAAGTAGAGTTTTAACTTGAAATCAAACTAAACTATGCTATTAAAAGGAAAAAATGCAGTAATTACCGGTTGTTTACAAGGAATCGGAAAAGCTACACTTGAGACATTTTCAAACAATGGTTCGAATGTTTGGGCCTGTGCTTTAGCACCTACTGATGAATTTGAAACATTTTGTCAGCAATTAGCAATTAAGAACAATGTCTGGATAAAACCAATTTATTTTGATTTGTTAGATCAAGAACAAATAAAAGCAGCATTAAAACAAATTGCATCAGATAAAATGCCAATTCATGCATTGGTTAATATTGCCGGAATGACAAAAGATGCAATATTTCATATGATTCCTATGTATCAAATGAAAATGATTTTTGAGGTTAACTTTTTTTCTCAAATGTATATTACACAATTCGTTACCAAAATAATGATTCGACAAAAATTTGGAAGTGTAATCAATATTTCATCTATTTCCGCATTAGACGGTAGCTATGGTCAATTATCATACAGCGCCAGCAAAGCAGCATTAATTGGTGCTACACGAACTCTTTCGGCTGAACTTGCAGAAAAAGGAATTCGCGTGAATGCACTGGCACCAGGTGTAATTGCTACTGATATGAACAAAATTGTTCCTGAAAATATTATTTCAGAGCATATAAAAAAAATGAGTATTAAGAGATTAGGTCGTCCCGATGAAGTTAGTAAAGCAATCCTGTTTTTAGCTTCGGACTTATCTGCATATGTTACAGGACAGGTAATACGAATAGATGGAGGAATCAAATGATGGAAGAAAGACTGCTTGAAGGAAAAAATGCCATAGTTACAGGATGTGCCAGAGGCATTGGTAATAGTATCGTTGAGATATTAGCTGAAAATGGAGCTAATATTTGGGCATGTGCCCGAAAACAAACGGAAGAATTCGAGGCTAAATTATTGATTTTATCTTCTAAAAATCATGTGGAGATTAAACCAGTTTATTTTGATTTAACTGATAAAGATCAAATGAAAATTGCTATTAAAAGTATAAAGAGTGAAAAAAAGAATGTTGATATTTTAGTTAACAATGCTGGAATTACTTATAATGCGTTGTTTCAAATGTCTACAATTGATAAAATAAACGAAGTATTTGATGTGAATTTTATTTCACCATTTTTGTTTACACAGTATGTTGTAAAGTTAATGTTAAAAAACAAGAGCGGTTCCATAATTAATATTTCTTCTTCAGCGGCACTTGATGGAAATTCGGGCCGTGCTGTTTATGGGGCAAGCAAAGCTGCTTTATTATGTGCAACTAAATCATTAGCAGCAGAGCTTGGAGATCAGGGGATTCGGGCTAATATCATAGCTCCTGGTATTACCAAAACTGATATGTTAAGTAGTATGACGGAGAAAGTAATTAATGAAACAGTTATGAATACTGATATGAAACGGGTTGGAGAACCACTTGATATTGCAAATACTGTTTTATTTCTGGCATCAGATTTATCTTCATATATTACCGGACAAGTTTTAAGAGTAGATGGAGGAATGTAATTCTTAAAATGCATAATGTGGAAAAATACAATTATTTAAAAGAGTTGTCTCATAAATTACGTCTTAGAATATTAGAGTTAACTTATGGTGTTAAAAAGAGTGGAGCTCATGTTGGAGGAGGATTGTCCTGTGTCGAAATACTTGCCACATTGTATGGGTCAATACTAAAATTCGATATAAATAATCCATTAGACAGAAATAGAGACCGTTTTATTTTAAGCAAAGGTCATGGAGCAATTGCTCTTTATTCTGTTTTGGAACAAGTCGGTTTCATTTCAAAAGAAGAATTAGATCAATTTGAAGTAAATGGATATCCATATTATGCACATGCATCACGCAATTTACTTAAAGGGATTGAATTTTCAGGGGGCAGTTTGGGCTTAGGCTTATCATATGCAATTGGTGTGGCAATTTTATGTAAAAAAGAGAATTTAAATAATCATATTTATGTATTGCTTGGTGACGGAGAGTGTGACGAAGGATTAGTATGGGAATCATTAATGTCAGCAGCTCATTTTAATCTTACAAACTTAACAGTAATTGTTGATTGCAATGGTTTACAATCAGATGGTTATACTTCTGTTATTATGAATCATTCAGCATTATCAGATAAATTCATATCTTTTGGATTTAATGTAATAGATATTGATGGTCATGATTTAAATGTTCTTCATGATGCGCTTAAAGTAAAAGATTTAACTCGACCCAATGCAATAATTGCTCACACTGTTAAAGGTAAAGGGGTTTCATTTATGGAAAATAACAAGAAATGGCATCATGGTAGTTTAACATCAGATGAATATGAACAAGCAGTTTCAGAACAGAAATAAATAATTATGGTTGTTAATAATAAACTCAATTCACGGGTATATTCAAAACTAGGACAAAGTGGTGCTTCATTTGGCGTTGGACTTTTAGAAGCATTAAAATTGTACCCTGATCTAATAGTTTTATCAGCTGATATGTCTAAAACAGCAGGATTAGATCGGTTTAAGTCTATGTATCCTGACCAATTTTTTAATGTGGGTATTGCTGAACAAAATCTAATAGGAATTGCAGCCGGAATGTCAAGTGAAGGTAAAAAAGTTATTGTTACAGCACAGGCTGCATTTATATCTATGAGAAGTTTTGAACAGGTTCGTCAATATATGGGATATATGCATTCTGATATTATTGCAATTGGTATAGGAGCAGGATTTTCGTTGACCTTTTTCGGGAATACACATTATGCAATTGAAGATATCTCAATTATGAGATCAATACCTGGCATGACTATTTTATCACCTTCAGATGCAGGACAGGCTACTAAAGCACTAGTCGCAGCAACAGAATTAAATGCCCCTGTTTATATTCGCTTTACAGGTACAATGAATTGCCCCATAGTATATAATGAAGACTACAAATTAGAGGTAGGAAAGGCCATTCAAGTCAAAGAGGGAACAAATATTACTATAATTGCCACTGGTAGTATGGTTTACAATTCTATAAAAGCAGCCGAAATTGTTGAGAAAGAGGGTCTTTCAGTGCGGGTAATAGACATGCATACAATAAAACCGTTGGACATAGATATTTTAAAAAAATGTTGTAAATCCAAATTCTTTGTTTCAGTGGAGGAACATAATATTGTTGGGGGTTTAGGAACTGCTATTTCCGAATTAATTGCTTCCCAAAATAACTTTCCAACCTTACTCCGTTTAGGAGTTATGGATTCCTTTTCACATCCTGGTGATTATGCATTTCTTTTAAAGCAGAATAGATTACAACCAGAACAAATTGCAGAGGATATTTTAATAAAAAATAAATCTATCATTTAAGAACAATACATGATGTTTCAAGAATTATCAGATAAATTTTCTCAGAATCAAGCTTTAATAAGTGATAGTGGTGAGATATTATATTATGCTGATATTCATATGTTTTCGGATAGACTTAAAAAAAATATAAAGGAACGTTCATTAGTGTTTTGTCTTTGTGAAAATACAGTAGGTTCTTTGTGTGGCTACTATTCATTTATCTATAATGGGATTGTTCCTTTAATGCTTGATGCTTCGATAGATAAAGAACTGTTGAGTAATTTGATTAAAATCTATGAACCTAATTATTTATGGATTAATGATTCATTATTGTTTTTATATTCGGATTACGAAGTGAAATTCTCGGAATGCAATTATTCGTTAGTTCAATTATCTGACAAAATAGTAGAATTAAACGATCAATTAGCCCTTTTATTAACTACCTCAGGAAGTACCGGAAGCCCAAAGTTAGTTCGATTGAGTTATGAAAATATAAAGATGAATGCAGAATCAATAGTGAACTACTTGAATTTATCATTTGAAGATAGGCCTATTACTTCTCTTCCAATGCATTATTCTTATGGGTTATCTGTTATAAATAGTCATCTTATTTCGGGTGCTACAATTTTATTAACAGATAAATCAATTGCCCAGAAAGAGTTCTGGAATTTTGCCAGAGTACAAAAAGCCAGTTCAATGGCAGGTGTTCCTTATACATATGAGATGTTGAAACGTTTACGTTTTTTCAGAATGTCTCTTCCTGATATGAAAGTGTTAACCCAAGCAGGTGGTAAGTTATCTTCTAACTTGGTTCAGGAATATGCTGAAAATGCAAGTATAACAGGTAAAAAATTCATTGTTATGTATGGGCAAACAGAAGCCACAGCACGTATGAGTTATTTGCCTTTTGAATATGCATTAGAAAAATCCGGTAGTATAGGTATTGCAATTCCTGGTGGTTCTTTTAGATTAGTGGATAATGATGGTACTGAAATTACCGAATCAAATAAAGATGGAGAACTGGTATATTTAGGTAAAAATGTATGTGTTGGATATGCTGATTGTAAAGAGGATTTGATAAAAGGGGATGAAAATAATGGAAAACTTTATACCGGCGATATAGCCAGAAGAGATAAAGATGGTTATTATTATATTACAGGGCGTAAAAAAAGATTTATTAAAATCTACGGTAACCGGGTAAATTTGGATGCAGCAGAACAAATCATCAAAGAAATAACTACTTCTTGTGCTTGTGTAGGTGTCGATGATAAAATGTTGATTTACATTACTGATACAACTAAAAGTGAACAATGTCGTAATTTTATTTCCGAAAAAACAGGGTTAAATAGTAAGGCTTTTGAAGTAAGGGTAATTGACGAAATTCCTAAAAATACATCCGGCAAGGTATTATATGCTAACTTATTAAATGAATAATGTTGTGAATTTAGAAGAATTATTACTGATTGAACCATATTCATTGGCGAAGGTTAAAAAAGAGGAAATGCTTTCCTCTGAGCTTAAGGAGCTCACTAAGTGGCATTATAAAAAGTCAGAGAAATATAAAAAAATGATGGATGCCATTGGATTAGAAATAGATAATATCTCTAATTATATAGATCTGCCTTTTCTTCCGGTTAGAATGTTCAAAGAATTAGAACTTTTGAGCGTTCCAAAAGAAGATATAGTAAAAACTATGACATCTTCGGGAACTTCAGGACAGCAAGTTTCTAAGATATTTTTAGATAGAGAAACTTCAGCTTATCAAACAAAAGTATTGACAAAAATAGTTGCCAGTTTTCTAGGTAAAAAACGATTACCTATGTTGATCCTTGACAGTGCATCTGTTATAAAAGATAGAGCAATGTTTTCTGCAAGGGGTGCCGGTATCCTTGGCTTTTCGATGTTTGGTTCTAAACGTCTTTATGCTTTGGATGAGAATATGCAACTTGATATTGAGAATATTAAATCCTTTCTTGAAGAACATAAAGGCGAAACAATTTTTATGTTTGGATTTACCTTTATGGTCTGGCAACATTTCTTTAAAGAATTACTTAAATCTGGATATAAACCGGATCTTTCAAATGGGGTGTTAATTCATGGTGGCGGTTGGAAAAAACTACAAAGTGAATCTGTTTCATCCGTTGAATTTAAAGCTAAATTACATGATATTTGTGGAATAAATGTAAGCCATATACATGATTATTATGGAATGGTTGAGCAAACGGGCACCATCTATATGGAATGCGAATATGGTCATTTACATGCTTCTGTATTTTCAGATATAATTGTTAGAAGGCCTATTGATTTTTCGGTAGCTGATTTTGGAGAAAAAGGGATTATTGAAGTGGTTTCCTTATTACCAAAAAGTTATCCGGGACATGCTTTGTTAACAGAGGATGAAGGTGTTGTTATCGGTGAGGATGATTGCCCATGCGGAAGGTTAGGAAAATATTTCAACGTGATAGGTCGAATAAAAAATGCAGAAATAAGAGGCTGTAGTGATACATATGCAACAAAATTTAAATGAAATAACTTTTCTCTTTTCTGAATTAGAAAAATTAGAGCGTGTAAGAGATATAAGTCCTGACGATATATTCTCCAATTCATCGATAGCATTTTTAAGTGCTCTATCTTCAGAATTAATAAAATCACCGGGAACAAAACAATTCTCTGATGTTGCAACATTTGCTTTCTTTTGCCGAAAAGCTAACCTTTTTGCCTTAAAAAAGAAGTACACAGAAGAAAGTATAAGATTAGGCAGGGGTGTCATTTTTCATGTTGCACCGTCAAATGTGCCTGTAAACTTTGGTTATTCAATGGTTGCCGGTATTTTAAGTGGAAATGTAAATATTGTTCGTGTTCCATCAAAGTCATTTGAACAAGTTGAAATTATTTGTAATGCCATAAAGAAGGTTGCCTCTAAACCGGAATTTAATGAAATAGAAGATCGTCTTTTTTTAATTAAGTATGATCGTCAAAGTGGCGCAACAAATTTTCTTTCTTCACTTTGTGATGTTAGGGTTATATGGGGAGGGGATGATACCATAGCTCAAATAAGAAAATTTGCTATTCCAGCACGAGCTTATGACGTTACATTTGCAGATAGATATTCTTTTGCAGCAATAAATGCGGATAAATTAGTTAAGGAACAAAATATTGATAAAGTTGCTGAGCATTTTTATAACGATACTTATCTTTTTGATCAAAATGCTTGCTCTGCTCCACACTTAGTTATATGGACAGGAAAGATGGATAATATAAAAAATGCAAAAGACCTATTTTGGAACGCAATTCAATTGAAAATTAAAGAATATGAATTATCACCTAAAATTACCGTAGATAAACTTGTATCTTTGTACATGCAAAGCCAGGATAATGTAGATATTATCCGAGAGTTGCCAACTGATAATAAACTATGGAGAATAAAGGTGTCACAATTGTCTGCCGATATTGATCAGTATAGATGTGCTGGTGGATATTTTTTAGAATATGATGCAACCTCACTTACTGAATTGAAAACCATTGTAAATCGAAAATATCAAACAATGGCCTATTATGGATATGATAAAGATGATTTAATAAATTTTGTCAAGGAAATGCGTTTTAATGGTATTGATAGAATTGTTCCAATTGGAAAAACCACTGATTTTAATTTAATTTGGGATGGCTATGATTTGATTAATGTCCTTTCAAGGGAATGTATGGTTTTGTAATTGCTTATAATAAATTTGGAATAAATAGATGGTTGAATCTAATATAATGGTTTCAGTTTGCATGATTACTTATAATCATGAAAAGTATATTGCACAGGCAATTGAAGGTGTAATGATACAACAAACAACTTTTTCTTTTGAATTAGTAATTGGAGAAGACTGTAGTACAGATAATACCCGAAAGATTTGTAAAGAATACCAAGTTAAATATCCTGATAAAATACACTTGCTTTTACCTGTAAAGAATCTAGGAATGCAAACTAATTCAATTGCTACTTTAAATGCTTGTACTGGCAAATATATTGCTATATGTGAAGGTGATGATTATTGGACTGACTCATTGAAGTTGCAAAAGCAGGTTGATTTTTTGGAGGCAAATAAAACTTTTAGCATGTGTGTATCAAATAGACTTGTTAAACAGATTGATGGACAATTTTATAAAGATGTTAAAGATAAAGGATTATATACTAAACAGGATATTCTTCATGGAGAAATACCGAATACTCAAACCATGGTATTTATTAATAAGTTAGATTTATATGTTTTTTTGAAAGAATTCTTAAAGTCAATGCAGGGAGATGGAGATAGAGCAATTGCTTATTGGTGTTCATTACATGGTAATATTTATTGTTTGCCTGAAATAACTGCAGTTTATAGAGATTCAGGTTTCGGTGTTTGGTCTATATATTCTGATGAAGAAAAAGTTTGGCTACAAATTAAATCTTTTTGTGATTTTCATAATAAAATAGGAATTCCTAATCGACAAATATATGTAAGTGAAATGTTTAGAAGATGTTTAGATGTCGTTTATTATGGTTGGAAAAGAAAACAGCCAAATCCATTTCGCATTAAAATAATTAAATTAATTTTTCAACAATTGACTATTAGTGAAATTGTTTTTCAAGGATATATTTATATGAAATTTAAATTGAATTTGAGAAAAAAAGTTCAAATTCATAAGTAATTAAAATAACATTAATAGTATAATTGCCAATAGTTCAATTAGTTGGTATTGTGATTTGTTTAACAACTTTCACGGTAAAATTGTTGTTACACTTAAAAAATGGTTAAAAAAAACGCCTGTAAAGGATATAATACCTGAACAATGGATTAGAATATAAACTATAACAATTCATAAAATTCCATCAATATTAATATATATGTATAATCTTGATTTCATAGATACTCCCACATTAAAAAAAACAAAAGAATCGATTTTAATAAATCGTCAATCTGAAAAAAAACTAGGTATTACGGTGGTTGAAAAGGGGATAATTTTACCATTTAAAAGTCAAGATATATCCAATAATCAATTACGTATTTATGGTGGAGGTGTAATAACTCAATCATTTGAACATATTTCAGTTGTCGATATAGGAGATGAAGTTTATTCATATTCTAAAAGTGATGTTAAAGACGAAATGGTTGAAGTTGTCTATTTGGGAATTTTTCATCCCAAATGGGGTCATTGTATTACTGATAATATAAAGAAAATCTGGTACTTATTTACCACTGAATTTCAAATACTATTGGCTTCTAGAAATATTGAAATTGTTTATACAGTTTTTGGTGATTTTAAACTGGAAGGTTCATTTAAAGATTTATTAACTTGTTTAGGCGTTATACCTGAGAAATTAAAACCGGTTCGTGATATTACGAGATATCAAAAAGTGTACATCCCGGATGATAGTTTTATTTTTGAAAACAATGAACGGTTTTACACGAAAGAATTTCAAGAAATAATTTGTAGGATACCAACTTTTAATACTTCTAAAATTTATGATAAAGTTTATTTTACAAGATCGAAATTTGACTCAAATGATTTTGGAGAAAAAGAAATAGAGAATTTTTTCAAGAAAATAGGTTATAAAATAATAGTGCCTGAAATACTTTCTTTTAAAGAACAAGTTTCAATTTTGCAAAATTGTCATACATTTGCAGCTACAGAAGGTAGCATATCCCACAATAATATATTTTGTAAAGATAATTCTAATTCAATTATTATTAGAAAATCCGATTCCATAAGTAATTATCAACTGTCAATTAATCAATTAAAAAAAATAAATGTAACTTATATTGATACTCATTTATCTCTCTTTAATAGTGTCCGGCAATGGGAAGGTCCTTTTTCCCTTTATGTTAATGAAAATTTACAGAGATTTGCGAATAGTAAATCATTTCTTAATAGCTTTAGCATTAGTAAATTTATGAAATATGTTGAATCGTCCTTTCAACTGGGATTTTACAAAAAAGAGGAATTGGATGTTTATTATTGGGATAAATTAAAATTTGAATTTTTAAATTCAAAACGCCATAAATATAGAAAACTGGCTAATAAATTATTTCCTACTATTTTTCCTTATAAAGGTGGATGGTAAAAAGTAAATTAATAAGTTCTAAAAGTAGTAATTCTGGCTGGTGGTTTCGGAATCCGATTGAGCGAAGAGACCAAAAATATACCAAAACCCATCGTGAAGATTGGAGAAAAAACTCTTCTTATAACATTTTATGAAAATCTATTCACAATTCGGATACCTTGATTTCGTGATTTATTTGTGATATAAAAGTGCGGAAGTTAAAAAATGGTTTAAAGATATTCAGGCAATTGATATATTTACTTCTGAATGGATTTGTCTATAAATATTAAAATAAAAGAAAGTAGTAGTATTGACCGGAGGATTTTATTAAATAGAATGTATTTACTGCTGTAATAGTCTATATTAGTATTGGTAAAAGTATATTCCTGTTGAAGATGATGCAGCTGTTATTCTCCATTTCTGATATTTTGAATGAAAAAATTTCGATTAGAGAGTATGAATCGATGAATTTTAAAATGGAATATTTAGTCTGCTTGAAAAGTTTTTGGATGAATACTCACCATTCATTCATTGGAAAGAATAAAGGATTATAAACAATAATAACTGTAGATAAATGATACAAGAAATAAAAAAAGATCAACCATTAGTTGCCATAGCTGTTCCTGTTTATAATACCGAAAAGTACCTCCGTGAATGTCTGGAACATATTCTGAAACAGACTTACCAGAATTGGGTATGTTATATCTCTGACGGTGCGAGTACTGACAATTCCTATCAGATAGCTTTAGAATTTGAAGAGAGGGATAAAAGATTTAAAGCCTTTCGGGATGAAACAAAAGTTTCTGCTTTCCATGACTGGAATGTAACGCTTGGCAGAATGGCTGATATACCGGCTAAATATATTAAATATGAATGTGCTGATGACTGGATGTTTCCTGAATGTATTGAAAAAATGGTTGATTTACTGGAGACAGATGAAAATATAGGTCTGGTTTATGGTTATAGATTACGAAACAAAAAAGTTGACGGTGATGGGTTGGATATATATTCCGGCAATGTATTTGATGGGAAAGAAATCCTTAAACGCACTTTTTTAGAGGGATTGTTTATTAAAGGTGGATTAGGTCAGGCATTATATCGTATGGAAGCACTTAAAAAAATTGATAGCCGATTGAATGTTATCAATGAAAATAATATTCACTGTGATGTTGAATTGGATGATACAGTATTGCAGAACTGGAAAGTAGGTTTTGTATATCAGGTTTTAACGTATTATAGAATCCACGAAGAACAGATTAATTATTTTACCAGAGAAGCCAATACGGATTTATATGGATTTGAAAGACGCTATTTTTTACATCTGAATTTATTTCCTGAAATAAATAGTTTATATCGGAACATTCGGTTGGAGTATGCCTTGTTTTTATCCAAATGTAAAAGAAAAAATGAAACAGAGATATTGGCATGGCATAACGAGCATTTGGAACGACCAATTACAAAACAAGAATATAAAAAAGCAAAACGACTTTTACGGAAACAATTATTACGACAGATTAAAATTGCTGCAATTAAAGTTTTTACAATTTAATTGCTTTGTAGAAGTGCTTTAAAGCTTATACTTTTAAATTGATAATAAATGATTTATTATAATATCTCAGAACTTCCTCATACTTTTGAACGTGCTGTAATTATAAATGTTGGCACTAATTTAATTACAACTCTTGCTGTTTTAAGTGCAATTAAATATACCGACATGCCGGTATTATTGATAGACTGTCCATTAAAAATTGAAAATTCAAAAGATTTTTTGTACTTTCAAAATTTGATGGTGAAATACAAATTTGATCTTATTTCAATGCCATTACTCGAACATGGTTCAACTCTTGATAAAATATTCTGCGAGATTGATTCAGAATATATCTTACTGATTGATTCAGATCTGGAAATACTTAATGGTTCAATAATACCACTGATGAAAAACTATATTAAACCTGAAAATATTTTTGGAACAGGTTTTACTCAGGGACCCAGTAAATTTGATGCCAGTGCATGGATTTTAAAAAAAGACGGATACTATGAAGAGAGATTATGGATTCCTTTTGTTTTATTAAAAACCTCAAAAATAAAAAATGCAATAATGGATGGAAAATCCTTTAAACTATGTATTTTTTACAATTTTTTACCTTCTAGTCCTAAACTGTCAAAATGGCTACTTCGAAAATTACCTTCAATTTTTGATGTTCACTTTTTTGACTTTTTAAAAAGAGATTACCATGGGAAAAAACCTGCATTCACGATGTTTGATACAGGTGCTAAGATTTACCAATATTTAAAGTATACCAAAAACTATTTTTTTGTTGGACCAAATGTGGATTCAGGAGTGGAGGCAGATTTTGTATTTCATTACAATGGAATGACCAGGAAACAAATGTATCCTGATGATTCACACAATTCTATTACAGTAGATAGTATGAGTGAAAATATAATTCTGCGACTAAAACAAAAATACAATTTTGATTATAATTACGATATTATTTATAAAACTAAAAATGGATAAAGTGGACATGAATAAATATCGTTTTTAATAAAAATCATAGGAAAATATCAAAGTAAATTTTAAGTGTTTTACAATATTATATTTTGCAAATAAAATTGAAAAAATATCTTATTTACAAAAATATAAATTCTAATTTAAAAAAGAATATATATCAGATTTTAAAAAATAGGTTAGATTTTGCTAGTCTTTTAATGATTAAATTTTTCATGAAAAAAGTTCTTCTTATATCTTATAACTCTTGTTATCCATTAAATCATGGTGGAGCGATTGCACAATACTATTTTATTGATGGATTAAAGGCACAATTTCAGTTTGTTTTATGTACTGAAATTAATAGTGAGACGGAATTGAAACAATTGGAAGTTTTAAAACAAAAACAACCAACTTTAAAAATCTATTCGTTAAATTCTTTTCAGCGCGTTTCAAAAACACACACAGGAAAGAAGTTCAGACATTATATAAAGAGTATTCTATCTAATTTTCAACTTAAAAAGAATCCTAATTTAAATATTCTGCCAAATTCAGATGATTTTGCTGATTCATATTTCGAACATGTTGATAATAAACATACTGAACGATTTGTAAAATTTTTAAACGAGATTATAATTAAGGAAGATATTGAACAGGTGCAACTTGAATTTTACAATACTATTGATTTGTGTTTTGCAATTCCGAAAAATATTCGCAAAATTTTTATTCATCATGAACTACGTTTTAAACGTATGCAGCTTGCTTTCGAAAGAAGTCCGCTTTCGTATAATTATAAACATTATTTAATTGATAAGACTGAAATATTTGAAAGATCATGTTTGAAAGTAATGGATGATGTTGTTGTTTTTAATGAGAATGACGCAGTTTTGTTACGTAAAGATTGTAAGTCAATTAAAGTTTCTCCTTTTGGTATTCCAGATGAACTGGTTTTCAAAAAAAATGTAAGTAGTACTTTTGATAAATTTATTTTTATTGGTGGGGAGGGCCATACACCTAATTTATTAGGTTTAACGTGGTTTTTGGATGAGATTTATGTCCCTAACATGAATCAGATTGATTATCCTATATGGATAATTGGTGATTGGTCTGATAATTTAAAGAATAAATATAAAATTCATCCAGAAATTGTTTTTTGTGGAGTGGTAGATTCTATTGAACCTTATTTTGAAAAATCAATATTTATTAATTCAATATTAACCGGGGCAGGATTACGAACCAAAGTATTACATGCTTTTGTAAATAGTGTACCGGTTTTGAGCACAAGATTTGGTGCAGAAGGGTGTTATTTTGAAGAGGTGAAAGATCATATTGGTTTTTTTGATTCGTCAGAAGAGTTTATTGAGTTAATCACAAATAATAAATTTGTCCAATTGGGTGAGGCTGGATTTAATTATTATAATAAATATTTTGACAAAGAAAATTTGTTGAAAATTAGAAAGAAAATATTGCTTAATTGATAGTAAATATTAATCGAATTGAATCAGCGGTGATTAATAAATCGGTGTATTTTGAAAAGTATGATATAATAAAGTCTTATTAAGAAGCATACTATAACAGTATTAGGCGATAATTTAGTCTTTATTATTCTTGATAAATTCGAATAAATAGGTTTACAACGTAACTACACAATCTGTTTTAACACTATTATTCGTTTTAATATATTGATATTCTAATGATAAGGCTAATCATACTTTTTGTATCACCACCATAGATTTAAATGAAATTATTGAAAGATATTTTGAAAATAATGTTGATATAGTATCTATTGATACAGAAGGACTAGATTTTTTAATATTAAAAACAATTGATTTTCATAAAAACAGACCAAAATTATTTTGTATTGAATCTAATAAAAAAGAATTTAAATATGGCGTGATCAATGAACTTATTAATTTATGGAAAATAACGGTTATATAGTGATGGCAGATACCTCTATAAATCTTATATTTTTAGACAAAAAATATTTAATTTTGGATAAAGAGTTTTAATATGTCTATTTTCAAGAATAATGTTAGTTGATAGAATTATAAAAATTAAAATAAAATAAGAATATTCTCAAAATAAGCATAATATGTATAAATATCCGATATATCAACCCAGTTTAATTGGAAATGAAAAGAAGTATGTAAATGAGTGTTTGGATTCCACTTGGATATCCTCAAAAGGTAAGTTTATTACAGAATTTGAAAACCATTTTTCCAATTATATAGGAACAGAATATGCAGCTGCTGTGTGTAATGGAACAGTTGCTATTCATTTAGCTTTGGTAGCTTTGGGAATTGGTGCTGGTGATGAAGTAATTGTTCCAACATTTACGTATATAGCATCTGTAAATCCCATTCTACAAGTCGGAGCAATCCCTGTTTTTGTGGATAGCGAACGAGAAACGTGGCAGATGAGCCCAAGTGACATAAGAGTTAAATTAACCTCTAAAACAAAAGCTATTATAGTTGTTCATCTTTATGGACAGGCGTGCGATATGGATGCAATTATGCAAATTGCAAAAGAAAATAATTTATTTGTAATTGAAGATTGTGCAGAAGCTATTGGGACTCAATATAAAAATAGAAATGTAGGAACTTTTGGTGATATTGCTTGTTTTTCTTTTTTTGGTAATAAAACAATTACATGTGGTGAAGGTGGTATGGTTTTAACGAATGATGCCACGATTTTTGACAGGTTGGTACATTTTAAGGGACAAGGATTGGCAAAATATCGCGAATATTGGCACGATACAATGGGTTATAATTATAGGATGACGAATATTTGTGCAGCTATTGGTTTAGCTCAATTGGAACAAATAGAAACATTTTTAACTAAAAAACGACAAATTGCCGAATGGTATAAAGAAAATTTAAAAGAGTTGCCTATAGAGTTCCATAAGGAAGGAAACAATACCAAACATTCCTATTGGATGAATTCAATATTAGTTGAAAAACCTCAAATGCGCGATCCTTTGAGAGAGGTTTTAAAACAAGCTGGCATAGAGACTCGTCCAACTTTTTATCCAATACATACAATGCCACTTTATGCAATAAAATATCAAAAGCATCCTATAGCTGAAAATTTAGCCTTACGTGGTATTAATTTACCAAGTTATCCGGCATTAATTAATGAAGATGTGAAATATATTGTTCAGGTAATTAAAAATTTTTATTGATAAAAAACTTCTCTTATTGTTGAAAATGCAATCAAATAATCTTATCCTAATTGGAGCAGGAGGACATTTGATGTTGCTAAGAGTGCTGGATACCACATTATGGGTATCTTAGGAACTAAATCAGAAGTTGGTAAAGACATCTTGGTTTATAAGGTTGTTGGAACGCATGATGAAATATTAAAATATGAAATTATTTCGAGTTTTATTGTAACGGTAGGACAATTTAAAGATGTTTCGTTAAGAATTAGATTACAAGAGCAAAATATTGGTTTAGGAGGAGGTTTGGCAATATTAATAGCATCAACTGCTTATGTCTCAAAATATTCAATTGTTGGAGCCGGTAGGGTTGTTAAGCATAATGTGTTTGTTAATGCAGGGGCAGTTATTGGCAAAGGTTGTATTATCAATGCCTTTTCAAATATTGAACATGATGTTACCTTTGGAGATTATTGTCATATCGCGACAGGTGTTATGATAAAAGGATATTGTTCGATTAAGATGGGAGTTGCAATTGGAAGCTAAACTACTTTGTTTGATCGAGTTTCTATATGTGAATCGGATGGTGTAAATACTTTGATATCAGCTGGATCAGTGATTCGAAAGAATATTATTGAGAAAGGCGTTTATTTTGGGAACCTTCTGAAAAAAATTATGTAGTTATAAAGTTGTAAAACTTTTAAAAAAATAAGCAAACAAAATACAGAATAATAAAAGGTATTATTCACATAATTAGTTTTTTAAATAACTGGTAAAGTGAAAAATTTAAACAGATACTCAATGAAAACGGTAGGAATATTATTAGAGTCATTTATGGATTGGGGGGGTGGAATAGATTTTATTAGTAATTTGACATTAGCTTTACAAAAAAAAGCAAAATCTAATAATATTAAACTAGTATTTTTAAATAATGAATTTAATTATATGCGGTTGGTCGGACCAAAAAGAAAATTAATAAAGTTTAAAGAACTATACATAAATAAACTTTTTAATATTCACAGAGAGAGGAAACCGATTTGTTTCCAAGAATTTAAATCAATAAAATATTTTCACTACAATACTAAGGATGACCTACAAAAGATAATAGATAAGAAACAAATTAGTTCATTGCTATTTGCTGTAAATGATGGATTTAAAGATTTAAATATTTCTGTGTTTTGTTATTTATTTGATTGTCAACATAAGTATTTTCCTGAATATTTTCCTGATGATGAAATTAAAAATAGAGATTTGTATTTTTTGAAAATGATTAAAACGTATTCTAAAATAATTGTTGTTGCGAATTCTGTGAAATCTGATTTAGTAAAGTTTTATGATGCAAATCCTGATCAAATTTATAACTTACCATTCGCACCCATATTGAATTCTATTTATCTCAAAAATAATATTCAATGTTTGAAAAAATATAATCTTCCAAAACGATTTTTTATTATTTCAAATCAATTTTGGATTCATAAAAATTATGAAACTGCATTTAGAGCTATAGCCGAACTAATTAAAGATGATGATTATAAAGATGTAAAATTGATATGTACCGGAAAAATGGAAGATTATAGAAAGCCGGATTATATAAATGAATTAAATAAATTGATAAAAGAGTTGAATTTGGAAAATCAAATTATATGTTTGGGGTTTATCCCTAAAATTGACCAAATTGAAATAATGAAATATGCAATTGCTCTAATTCAGCCAACATTGTTTGAGGGTGGTCCTGGGGGAGGAAGCGTTTGGGATGCTTTATCATTAGGGATATATTCAATTTTATCCGATATTAATACAAATCTTGAAATAAAAAATGAATTAGCTATTTTTTTTCATGCTAAGGATCCAATAAATTTGGCTACAAAAATGAAAGAGGTTATAAATACAAATTATATAAAAAAAACAGATAAAGAGTTAATTGATAAGAGTGAGAAGAACATTCAAGTATTAGGAAATTATTTGTACTCAATTATTCTTGATAAGTAATGAATTTTTTTGCAATTCAACCTATTTTAAGTAGCGGTTTAGAAGACCAGCTTCTTAATTAGAATCTATCAAGAAGAATTTTAAATTCAATATAACTTACTAGATTACAATTCTTTCGAAATTATGATTATAGTTTCTTTAATATCTTTAAAAAGGTATATCATAAACTCAAACCATTAATTATACTTTACGATATTGGCTCAAATATTTACATGTATTTAAGGTATCAGAAAAGTTAATTTATTTTCCGGAAGATGCGAATACAACAATTGAATCTGACTTTGTTAAGTATTATAATGGAATTACTATAAGATTAATGTTTAATGTTCCTTATAATACGACATCAGTTGAAGAAGAGTATTTGAATATTCGAAAAAGATTGATAGTGCAGTATTCTTTTAATTATGAAAACTTTAAAACAAAATTTGACAATAAAAATTCAAATTAATTTATTTAATATCATTCAAAGATAAAATATTATTCTTAATTTAAACGAAATATATATATTTTCATAGATTCGTACTTTAATTTATATGAATGTAAGATTAAAATCCAGTAAAAGAGTATTAAATTGATGGGGAGTTTTTTAAAAATTGATATAAAACATGACAGACTATATGGCTTAGATATTTTAAGGTTTCTTGCTATTTTATTTGTAATGATAGAACATGGAAACAATCTTTTACCTCAAAAATACTTTTCAACTTTAAATTTATTCGTTTTTGATGGAGTAAGCTTATTCTTTGTATTAAGTGGCTTTTTAATTGGTGAAATTTTAATTAAAGAATTTGAAAACAATAACATTTCATTCAAAGTAATTATTAAATTTTGGAAACGAAGATGGTTTAGAACTCTTCCAAATTATTTTTCTGTACTTATTATATTGATATTATTACAATTTCTATTTGCAAACAATTTTCCAGTAAGAAGTATAAGTAAATATTTTATTTTTTCTCAAAATTTATACTACCCACAATCTTCATTTTTTCCTGAATCCTGGTGTCTTAGTGTTGAAGAATGGTTTTATCTTTTAACAACAGTAATTATTTTATTTGCAGTTTATATATTTAATTTACAAAAAAAAATCTATAATTTACACTTCATTAAGTGTAATAATTTTTATAAGTTTTTTTAGATTTTACAGATATATGGACTATAATATTACTGAATATAATGATTGGGATAATATGTTTCGAAAGGAAGTTTTTACAAGGCTTGATAGCATTATGTATGGGGTAATTGGTTCATATATTTCATTTTATCATAAGTCTATTTGGCTGAAATATAAAAAAACTCTTTTATTCATAGGTATTTTATTTCTTTTATTCACCAAATTAATTTCCTTTAGACAAAATACATCTTTTTATTTTTGTGTTTTTTCGTTTCCAATTAACTCTTTAGGTGCTTTATTCTTAATGCCATATTTAAGTGCCATAAAAAATGGCAAAGGGTTTATTTTTAAAGCAGTAACTTCCATTTCTTTAATATCTTATTCAATGTATTTGATAAATCTTACTATCGTTCAAAATTGGATATTAAATAATATTGATATATCATATTTAGGTATTTATGGTATGATGCTGAAATATTTTTTATTTTGGCTGTTAACAGTTTTAATATCAATTTTAATGTATAAATATTTTGAAATTCCAATGACAAAATTACGTGACAAGGTTTCATGGACAATTTAAAAATAATATCAATTTTTTTGAGGAATTGTTTGTAGATATTTGATATTGGTTGTTTTAGAAAGTCTTTTAGATTTTGAAAATTTTATGTTGAAATATGCCGGAAAATAAACGCTATTTTACTATTCAAACCATAAAGGGTAGCGGATTGGGAGATCAATTGGGAACTCAATTTTCAAGACTTTATGGTTTAGGAAAGGCTTTAGGAGCTTCTTATCTATATACACCTGTTTCATTTCATAGGAGTATAAAGCCTCGATGGTATGAACTCTCACAATCAATATTGTTTAAGTTACGATACATTTTGTTTTTTTCTATTGGTCAAAACCTTTTTTCAAGTGCAGTTAATGGACTCTTTTTACAAATAGAAAAGAGATTGGATGCAAATCTTAAAAAACATGTGGATAATGAATTGAGTGATTTTTTAGGATTAAAGTATATCAGTGAAGGGAATAAAATTGAGTTGGAAAATCCTTCTTTTTGTGATATTTATATGGATGATTTTTTTGAATCAACTCAATTGTTTCAATTTAATGATTTTCTGGTATATGTAACTGCTTTGATGAAAGATAAAATGAATAGTACTATTCTTCGTTTTAACTGGACCGGAAAAATGTGGGCTCTTATTCCAAAAATCGATCAGTTATTAAAAGAAGCAGGGCTGGATAAAGATATAATTTTGCAAAATACATTTTCAAGTGGATTCTGGAAACAACATATTCAACCATTTTCAGATAAAACGAATATTGTTTTTCATATACGCTGTGGTGACAGCACAACAGTGCAGTTGGGAAAACGAGAATTGATTGTGTATGATAAATTTTTATATGAGTCAGTAGATGAAATGATTGAAATCTTTAAAATAGATCCAGATCGTATATCGGTTTTACCTGAAGAATATAATCAGGTATATGATCAGATTGTCAGTAAAGTTGGATTGGAAAAAATTACATTGACAGTAATTTCCGATGGATATGAGTTAACATACAGAAATTTGCTGCGTAACTTATTAAAACGTAAATGTGCTATTCGTTTAAAAAGTAACGAAAAGAAAATTTTAGCACAAAAGATAAAAGAATTCAATCTGGTATTTAAAATTTTTACTCATGCAAAATTGATAATTGGAGAGTCTGATCAAAATTTACAGGATAGTATTTATACTCTCGCAAATGCTGATGTTGTTATTTGGGGATGTGGAGGTTTTGCATGTAATACACATTTTTTGTTTAAAGGAATTGATAAAAAAAGCCTTGTAATAAATGTAAAAGATTTTTCTGAATCGAAAATCAATTTAATAAATGAATTAAAGAATGGCTAAGGTATCTGTTATTATTCCAAATTACAATCACTCAGATTATTTGGAACGTCGAATCGATTCGGTTTTAAAACAGACTTATACTGATTTTGATGTTATTTTATTGGATGACTGTTCATCGGATAGGAGCAAAGAAATACTGTTTTCATACAAGGATCATCCAAAGGTTTCGCAAGTGGTGTTTAATGAAAAGAATAGCGGAAGTCCTTTTGAACAATGGGCTAAAGGTTTAGAGTTGGCTGCCGGTGATTTTATATGGATAGCTGAAAGTGATGACTTGTGTGAACCTACTTTATTGGAGACTCTGGTAACCCCTTTATTAGAAGATAAAACTATTGTGTTAAGTTTTTGTCAGTCCCTTTTAGTGTCTGATGAGGGAGAAATAATTTATAAAACAGAAAGTAAGAAGATAGAACAATGTCTGAAAGGAAGAGATTTTGTAGCTTCCAGTATGTTTGGTGATACAATTCTGGTTAATGCAGGTATGGCATTATTTAGAAAATCCTCACTTGTTAATTTTGACCATCACTATAAAAATATGAAGAGTGCCGGTGATTGGTTGTTTTGGGTCAATATTGCGTTAACTGGAAATGTTTTTATTTCAGGAAAGTATTTGAATTATTTCCGGCGTCATACAAATACGGTTTCATCAAATTCGATAGTGTCAGGACTTGATATCATAGAAGGCAATAATGTGTTCCAATTTGTCCTGAAACATCTTAATCCTTCTTCGACAGAGATTAAAAATGCAGTTAAACAAAGGGTGGATATCTATTTTCAACAGGAGAAAAAATATAAAGATAAGCAGACGCAGGTAGAAGCTTTAAAAAGTATCATCTCTTTACATCCATTGGCAAAACAACTTTATAATAAAAAGATTATAGAACAATATAGAAAATTGATTCTTGGTTTCTTCAAAAAGAGTAAATAATATGTTTGTTTCCATTATCATACCCACTTATAACAGAGCTCATCTTATCGGCATTACGTTGGAGAGTTTATTGAATCAGACTTATCCGAAAGACAAGTTTGAGATTCTCGTGGTCGATAATAATTCGTCAGACGAAACTGCAGCCGTTGTAAAGGAATGGGAGTTAAAATCAACAGGACGTATAAAATATTATTTTGAACCTCGTCAGGGATCTCATTTTGCCCGGAATGGAATAGTAAAACAGGCAAAAGGTGAATTGCTGTACTTTACCGATGATGATATGATCGCGGATGAAAACATGTTGGTTGAAATCGTGGATATTTTTAAGAAAAATCATCAGGTAGGATCAGCTACCGGACGTGTAATCCCTAAATGGGAAATGGAGCCGCCTTCATGGGTAAAGAAATACTTTGTGAACGGTTGGTTGAGTTTACTGGACAGGGAAGAAGAACTTTTTATTTCAATTGACGACTTCGGAGTTTTTAGTTGTCATCAAGCCGTTTTAAAAGATCTTTTTATAAAGGCAGGGGGATATAATCCGGATATTGTGAATGGCGAATGGTTGGGTGATAATGAAACAGGTTTAAATCTCAAGATAAAAGCATTGGGCTATCAATTTGCTTTTAGTAGAAAATCGGTTACCTATCATATTATTCCATCAACGAGAATGACACAACAATATTTTAATAAACGTTTTGCCAATCAGGGGAATTGTGACAGTTATACCGATTTCAGGAAATTCAACTATACGCCGTTTCAATTGAAACAAAATATATTTCAATTTAAAAAAATGATATTGAAAAAGTTCACGAAGTATATCCTGTTATTTATTTTACACCGGGATAAGTGGAGAGTCCACAAGGCGTGGATTGCCTATTATCAGAATAGAATAAAGTATGATAAGCGGTTACTGACCGATAAAGAGTGGGTTAAAATGGTACTAATAAATGATTGGATAAATATTTAATACTATGATAGAGCAAATACTGAAAGACGAAAAGATTTTAGGCATTATTATCCGGGCAAATTTTAAAAAAGAAGGAATCGCTTTTTTTACTCCAGATGATTTTTCGCAGCAACTGGGGTATATGAACCGTCCGGAAGGATATATCATTCCACCGCATGTCCATAATGTGATAGAACGAAAGGTCGATTTAACACAGGAAGTCTTATTCATTAAGAGTGGAAAAGTACGTGTCGATTTTTATGATGAGACCCGGCAATATTTGGAAAGCAGGATACTGGATCAAGGTGATGTGGTGTTGTTAGCTCATGGAGGCCATGGTTTTCAAATGCTCGAACCTTCGGAAATGATTGAAGTTAAACAAGGCCCTTTTTGTGGAGAATTGGATAAAGTGAGATTTGAACAGGTTGGAGTTGAACAATTGAAGATTAGTTTATAGTTTATAGTTAATAGTTTATAGTTAATAGTTAATAGTTAATAGTTAATAGTTAATAGTTAATAGTTAATAGTTAATAGTTAATAGTTAATAGTTAATAGTTAATAGTTTATAGTAAATAGCTAAGATATATTTACATAATTTAAAACATGTTATGAGCAATTTTATACCTGTATGTGAGCCTTTTCTGAATGGTAATGAATTGAAATACGTTACTGATGCTGTTTCGACAGGTTGGATTTCGTCTGCAGGGAAGTATGTCAGTGAATTTGAAAAACAATTTGCTGCGTATTGCGATTGTCAATATGGAGTAGCAGTTTGTAATGGCACCATGGCATTGCATTTGGCGTTAGTTTCATTAGGCATTGGCAAAGGGGACGAAGTGATAATTCCTTCGTTTACTATGATTGCCAGTGCATTTGCAGTTTGTTATACAGGGGCAATTCCGGTATTTGTAGATGCTGATCGACATACATGGAATATGGATGTTGAAAAAATAGAGGAAAAAATTACATCCAAAACGAAGGCGATCATGCCGGTTCATATTTTTGGACAAATGTGCGAAATGGATCGAATTTCTGATATTGCAAAAAAACATAATTTATATATCCTCGAAGATGCTGCAGAAGCTCATGGGGCCACTTTTAACGGTATAAAAGCAGGTTCTTACTCAGATATAGGTTCCTTCAGTTTCTTTGCCAATAAAAATCTGACGACAGGTGAAGGGGGTATGTTGGTGACAAATAATGAGGATTTATACAACAAAGCCGGTTATCATAAAAACATGTGCTTTCCCCTCGATGGTAACAGGAACTACATGCACAACGATATTGGCTTTAATTACAGGATGTCCAATGTGATTGCTGCTATTGGACTTGCTCAGGTAGAAAAAGCCGATGAATACAAAGAAATGAGAATCTTAAATCACGGTCTGTATAAAAAGTACCTGAAAGATGTTCCGGGAATTATTTTTCAGGAGAAACATCCAAACGCAATGTGTGTAGAATGGATGAATGCCATAGTGGTTGATTCGAAACAATACGGACATTCTAAAGATGAATTGATACTGTTTTTGAAAGAACATGGTGTTGATACGCGTTTGTTGTTTACAGGAATGCACCGGCAAAAAGCATTACTGGATGTTGGTTGCAATAGTTCCGGGCAATATCCTGTTAGTGATTGGTTAACTGAAAACGGGCTTTATTTACCTTCGGCAAGTAACCTGACTGAAGAGAAGATACATTTTATATGTAAGTTGATAAGCAAGTTTGTAGGATAATATCACCTTATTACGTCGTCTATATAAAAAAACATATGAAACAATTAATTAGTTCTACTTTACCAGATTAAAAATTAACCACATAATACACAATAGTTCACAATAGATAGATTGCATTCAATAATCTTGTTGGTTTTAAATTCTTAAAATACCGTTAGGTATTTATCTATTGTGCTCTTTTTTATTTTGTTTTTGTGTCCTATTGTGACTATTGTGGTTAGGAGTTTTTGTTGTTTTTTATTTTAGTAAAGTAGAATTAGCGAAAACTTAAAGTCGCAAAGCGTATTACAAAATAATAATCATTTAACTTTTTTTTGGGTCATAGCGTCTTTGCGTACAACTTATGGGATTTGTTTACTGACTGGGAATAACAGACCAAAAGTTAAATGAAATAATAGTGATTTTAATTATTTGATTTTTTACTGCAAATGGAAAATACTGAGTATCGGGAATCACAAAGATTAAATCCATTAGCCTGATGGACACTAAGCATAGTATATTGAAATTCTTTACTTTGTGAAACTTTGAGACTTAGAGTCTTGGTGGCAGATTAAATTTGTTTTTTGAGAGTTTATAGTTCTACTTTAACAAATTAATAACAATATAATAATTAATAATTAATAATGACTATCGGCTTTTGCACCCAACATTCAAATATTCGTAAATTCATCTTTTGTATAGTCAGTTAGATTTAAATTTGAAACAACAAATTATGTCACTAAAGAATCGATTATAGATTAATAAGGGAAATAAGGGCAGATTCGTGGGGTTTTTGGTTTTCTACTAAGTCCCCCGCGATCAGGGATCGAACATCAAGATAGATAACTGTGAAGTGCTGAAAAAGATTATTTGCTAATCTCTGATTAGCAACACTTTGCAAAGAGTTATATAGTAGCGAAAAAAAAGGAGAAAAATATGGTACATTCCGGTTTATCGGAAAGGTTTTTAATATAAGATTTGAAAGAATGAATTTATATTCAACAATACAAATGGGACATTTTGCATCCGAAATTGTAATTAAAGATGATATTTCAAATTCAAGTGATATTATTGGTCAGATTGAAGAAGTAATGTTATTTGTGCGTAAACATATCAATAAAGAAATTATTATTTCTGATAAACAAATTGAGAATATTCAACGTTGGCAGTATCCTCTGGATGGAATACGTGAACTGGTACTGAATATGATTATTCATAGAGATTATACATCTTCAACTGATTCACAAATTAAGATCTTTCAGGATAGTATTTTATTTTTTAATCCTGGAAGTTTGCCAGACTCTATCACAATCGAACAATTATTAGCAAATACTTACGTATCAACTCCACGTAATCGTCAAATAGCAAAGATGGTTAAAGAAATGGGATTAATTGAAAAATATGGAATAGGGATCAAACGTGTTCGGAAAATGTTTATTGATTATAAATTACCTGAACCCAAGTTTGAAACCATCTGGGAGGATTTGCCGTTACTGTCTTTTCGGAAACAATAAATAAAGAAATAGATGGTCAGACAAGTGGTCAGACAAGTGGTCAGACAAGTGGTTATTTTAATTTGACATCTTCTCAGATTTCAGTACTTAATATTATTACTGCTAATAATAAAGTGACTCGTAATGGAATTGCAAATTCTCTTAAAATAAGTCCATCAGCTGTACAAAAACATATTGCAAATATGAAACAAAAAAATGCAATTGAAAGGGTTGGTGGAGATTTTGGTGGTTACTGGAATGTGAAATCAGAGAATATACAATGATTAATTGATAATTAATATCAATACTTTCGAAATTCTAATGAATAAAAAAACATGCGATTAGCAGATGATAGAGTAGTATGAAAAGAGTACAAATGAAAATAAAAGAATTTAACGGGATGAAAAGAAGCTTTGGTTTTAAGATCGCTTTTTTTTCCATCTTGTTTCCTTTTTTTCATAGGAGGATGGAGTCAGCTGAAGTAACAAATTGGATAGATAGGCAAAAAAACGATACAATAAAAAAATACCTAAAAAAAAGATACAAGAATATTGTCGAAAAATATAAATTTACAGAAGTCACTAGTGATAATATTGATTTAATTTCACCAATTTGGATCTTTTGGTGGCAAGGTGAAGAAAATATGCCCCTTATAGTAAAGAAGTGTTTTCAATCTGTTTTGAATAACGCAAACGGACATCCGGTGAAATTGATAACTAAATATAACATGAATGAGTATGTTTCTATTCCTGATTATATAATTGAAAAGGTGGGAAATGGAATAATTTCTATTATTCATCTTTCTGATATAGTAAGAATAAGTTTAATCTCCCAACACGGAGGACTTTGGTTGGATTCTACTATTTTGGTTACCGGATCAATAAACGTATATGGAAATTTTTATACTATACACCATTTGAAATACGGACATCATCCCTCCGATAGAAAGTGGACTCAATTTTTATTAGGAGGAGTCAAAAATAATCCACTTTTTTTAATGGTTAGAGATTTACTTTTTGAATATTGGAAAACTGAAAATTTTATGGTAGATTATTTTCTTATAGATTATTGTATTTATCTTGCGTATGATTCAAATCTTTCAATAAAAAATATGATAGATTCGGTTCCTTATAGTAATCCTGAATTATATTATTTTCTTTCTTATTTTGATGAGCCTTATATAGCGGAAAAGTTTAAAGAAATTTGTGAGAGTACTAATTTCCATAAATTGAAATGGAAAGAACCATTAAAAATACACACGAATCCAGGTGAATTGACATATTATGGCTATTTGTTAGGAAAAGATTAAATCGGATGAATAAATCAATAAAAAATTCAAAATCGGTCATTTCTATTATCACACCCAATACGGATACTTATACCAATCCAACGATGACTGCCCTTTTTCATATCCTGAAAGAACAGAGGGTTGATGTATACTTATTCGGACCTGACCAACAACCTTCATGTCCTGATAATATCCAAAATGTCAGGTTTGTACGGTCAGTATTTAAACTAAATCTTTTCAAAAATCCAATACATTTTAAAGCACATTGGACCTCTTATTTTAAAATAATCAGGTTGCTAAGAAAAGAAAAGATCAGTACACTCTTAGCGGTCGATCCAATGGGTATTATTGTGGGAGGGCGCATCAAACGGTTTATTGGTAAAAAGATCAACCTGAGTTATATCTCCTTTGAAATATTTTTTAAAAATGAACTCTCCGGCTATTATTTAAAGATGAAAGAAAAGGAAATTTATTATTCCGGGTTTATTGATTCATTATTAATACAGGATGAAAAACGACGGGATTTGTTAATCAATGAAAATAGCATTTCAATACCGCCGGAATGCATTGCTTTGGTCCCGGTAAGTCCTGTTAAAATTGAGATTGCTGAAAAGCCCGATATTCATACATCATTAAATATACCTGTTGATAAAAAGTTAGTCATCTATTCGGGAAGTGTTGGTGCCTGGTGCGGTACTGACGCTATTATTGAAGCTTTTGACAAAGGATACTGGAACAATGATTACTGGTTAGTATTTCACACCCGAAAAATTATCCAATCCAATGATGCATATTATGAAGAATTAATGCGATTAGAGAATGATGTTAACATCCCTTTTTCCATGCATCCGCATCCTTTTGATAGTTTTGAAGAATTATCTGTGTTTTTATCAGGTTTTGATTTAGCACTGGCACTTTATTATCCGAACAATGAGAACCCGTATTATGGCAAGAATATGAAAGAAATAGGATTATCTTCGGGTAAGTTTTCGACCTATATGATGTTAGGAATACCAACTATTGTAACCCCCTGTGATATTTATGCCGATTTAATACTGAAATATCCGTTTGGAGCTGTTCTTCAGGATATAAACCAAATTGGGACTCTGTTGTCGGAAACTGTTTTTGATAAACAGGGTGCTTATCAGTTGTATAATGAAAAATTGCAACCAATGGACAAACTGAAAAAATATATTGAAATTATAAATACATTACAAAAAAATAAATAGTAACAAAATTGATTTATATTGAACAACATACAACAAAATGAATTATACATAAGACACAAAAAAATCACAAAAGCAATTCGATTTTTCAATGCATAACCCAAAAATTAAAAATGCTAAAAGCGTTTAAAGCTAATATTTAAAACCGAAAATCTTTTGTGTGCTTAATATTGACTTTGTTGGAATTTAAACTTAACTTTTGTGATTTTTTTGTGACTTTTGTGGTGATGTTTTGCTTTAATATGTTTATTTTGTAACTGATAGTAATGATGTTTTTTTTTGTCATGTACTAAAATTGAAATTATAAAATAGAAAGATAAATAAAATAGCTTATGTTAGATTTTACGGCATTAAAAAGAAACATAAAGAAGAGTTCCGCGGGATTTAAACAACTTAAAGTAGCTTTTATGGGTGATAGTGCAACCCAGTTAATTGTTCAGGCTATTAAAGGGATGGGGATGGAGTATTTGATGGATCTGGACCTTTTTGAGGCAGAGTTCAATCAAATTGACCGACAGATAGTGGATTTAGACTCTGAACTTTATCAATTTAATGCAGATGTAATCATCATTTTTGAATCAACTCATAAGTTGTTGCAGAAATACAATAAAAAAACACTTCAAGATAGAAGTACTTTTGCCGATAGTTGTATTTTGCATACAAAGCAACTAATATCCATTCTGCAAAATAAAACAAAGTCGAAAATTATTTTTTGTAATTATACGGAAGAAGATGACCGTGTTTTTGGACAATATGCAAGCAAAGTAGAAGAATCGTTTATTTATCAACTGCGAAAACTGAATTTTTTACTTCAGGAGTTAGCTGTTCATACGAATAATATCTATATTTGTGATGTAAGTACCATTCAAAATACAATCGGTCGTGAACGGTTCTGGTCGCCTGCAATATATACGAATACAGAAATGGTGGTGAGTATTGATGCATTGCCTTATTTTGCTCAATCGGCGGTACAACTGATTTGTGCAATACAGGGAACATTTAAAAAGTGCATTATTCTCGATTTGGACAATACTCTTTGGGGAGGCGTAATCGGAGATGATGGAATTGAAAATATACAAATCGGACAGTTAGGTATAGGGAAAGCTTTTACTGAATTTCAATACTGGATTAAAAAATTACAAGAAAGAGGAATAATAGTTGCTGTTTGCAGTAAAAATACCGAATCAATAGCAAAGGAGCCATTTGAAAACCATCCTGATATGGTTTTGCGATTAGCAGACATTGCAGTTTTTGTGGCGAATTGGGAAAACAAAGCAGATAATATTCAAAAGATTCAAAAAATACTCAATATAGGATTTGACTCAATGGTTTTTCTTGATGATAATCCATTTGAACGAAATATTGTTCGTGAAAATATACAAGGTATTACAGTACCTGAAATCCCTGAGGATCCTGCACTTTACCTGGATTATCTGTATAGTTTAAATCTTTTTGAAACGATTTCATACTCGGGAGAAGATTTAAAACGTACTCAGCAATATCAAAAAGAAGTGGAAAGAACGATGGATCAGGAATCGTATACAAATGAAAATGATTTTCTGAAAAGTCTGAATATGCTTTCAGAGTCTAAACCGTTTGATTCTTTTTCAATTCCACGTATAGCACAACTTTCACAACGATCGAATCAATTTAATCTGAGGACTGTTCGTTATACAGAGGAGGATATAAAGCGAATTTCAATCTCACAGAATTATTTGACAGTTTCATTTTCCCTGGAAGATAAATTTGGTGATAACGGATTGATATGTGCCGTTATAATGAGAAAAGTAGATGATAAAAAATTATTTATTGATACATGGTTTATGAGTTGCAGGGTGCTAAAAAGGGGAATGGAAAATTATGTGCTGAATACAATTGTATCCATTGCTATCGAAAATGGATTCGAAACACTGATTGGAGAGTATATCCCAACAGCAAAAAATGAAATGGTTCGTGACTTTTACTTACATCTTGGCTTTGAACCGGTAGATAAAATCTGGAAATTAGAAAGTGCTCAGTATATTAATAAAGAAAATTTTATAATGAATAAACAAGTAGAAAATGGAAAGAAATGAACTTTTAACTCAAATACAAGAGATATTCCGGGATGTTTTAGATGAAGAAAATATTGTTTTAACTGAAATAACAACTGCAAATGATGTGGATGGTTGGGGCTCTTTAACCCATATTCAACTTGTTGTTGCTATTGAAAAACACTTGAAGATTAGATTTACTTCTAAAGAAATACTTTCCTGGAAGAATATTGGTGAAATGATGGATTCAATTTTAAGTAAATAGATAGATAATGAAAATTCATCATATAGGTATAGCATGTTCTGATATAGAAGAAGCAATACAGGAATTTTCTGACTATCATACCATCGTCAGGAAAAGTGAAATCATATTTGATACGTTGCAAAACGCAAAATTGTGTTTGATTAACACTGATACGGGTCTTGATGTTGAGTTTATATCAGGTGAACAAGTTTCTAAACTGGTAAAAAAGGGTATTAATTATTATCATATCTGTTATGAAGTAGATGATCTGCAATCTACAATTGATAACTATCTTGCTCAAGGTGCAAAACTTATTTCAGAGTCTAAAGAAGCTGTATTATTTGAAAATCGTAAAGTTGCATTCCTGTATGTTTCGTATGGATTAATTGAATTATTAGAAAAATAAGTCTGTTTATATATGATATTTAACTCTATTAACTTTGTGCTGTTTTTTGCCATTTTTTTCTTTGTTTATTATTTTTCATTCAAAGAGAATATTAAATTTCAGAATCTCTTTTTAGTTCAAATTCAATGTCCTTTCAAACTAATAAAAATACCAAGTTTGTTTTAAAAATTTAGGAAGATAAATATAAATGAAAAATAAATTAGAACAATGAATGCATAACTATCAAGTTACAATTGGAATTACTTTAACAAAAATTCAAATAATATCAATTTATTGTCATTTATTATCTATAACTTTGTAAATAATTAATATAAAATAATTGAAGTTAAGTACTAGAAAGAATATAATGTCCTATTTATTAAAGAATAGAACGCGGATTTTCACGAATTAAGCGGATTAAATTTGATTAATATCTTGTAACGGATTTAAATCCCGATAGCTATCGGGAGGATTTTATTCATACAAGTATGAATGATAAAGACATAGATCTTATAATCATTTCAATTTATTGAAATATAAATCCGTATATTATCCGCTTTATCAGCGTTTATCAGCGTTCTATTCTTTTGAATCTAAAATGTGACATTTAATTGTTCCAATTACTTATATTCATATAATAAAATAAATTGATAAAATTAGTACTTATCAAAAAAAAATTAAATTGAGAAAATGAAAAGTCTGAATCGAATATCTATGGCACAATCATTTAGTAGTTTGTACCTATATTTTTTTTCTAAGGAAAGAAAAGATATTCAACAAAAATATTAGTAAAACCCAAAGTTATCGGTTAATAATATAAATCAAGAAAAGGGTCTAAACGAATTTTTATAATAAGTTTAAGAAATCACAATGTTGATTGGAAAATTTAAAACAACTTTAATTATATATCTCAAATGAACTTGTTAAAAAGACTATTAAATCGCCTTCGTGGTGAACAATCAATAGATAAATTGATGAAACGTGGTTTAAAAGTGGGAGTAAATTTAACTATTATGGGCGGCTGCATTATTGATCCTTCTCATTGCTGGCATATAGAAATTGGAGACGATGTGATTTTGGCTCCTCATGTACATATTTTAGCCCATGATGCCAGCACAAAAATTTTTATTGATTATACCCGGATTGGAAATGTAAAAATAGGAAACAGGGTATTTGTTGGTGCCGGTGCTATCATATTACCCGGAGTAACAATCGGAGATAATGTGGTGATTGGTGCGGGAAGTGTAGTTACCAAAAGTATTTCTTCTAATTCGTTAGCTGTTGGTTCACCTGCCAGAGTAATCTGTTCTATCGATTCATACCTTGAAAAGGAAAAGTTGCAAATGCTGGATGAAAATGTATTCAGTGATGAATTCACACTACGGAATCAGGATTTTTCGGATGTTCACAAGAAAAAGATGATAGAAGCTTGTGAGAACTATGGTGAAGCATTTGTAAAATGATTAAAAAAGAGTGTTAAATATGAAAAGGTTATCAATTATTACTGTAAATTTCAATAATGGGGCTGGTTTACGAAAAACAATTCAAAGCATAAAGAATCAAACCTTTACAGACATTGAATTTGTAGTAATTGACGGAGGTTCTACCGATTTGAGTCTGGAAGTAATGAAAGAGAATAATTCTATCATAAATTATTCAGTAAGTGAAGCAGATGGCGGTGTTTATCAGGCTATGAATAAAGGCATTTTAAAGGCAACAGGTGAATATTGTTTGTTTTTAAATTCAGGTGATTGCCTGGCAGATAATAAAGTATTAGAAAATGTTTTCGAAATTATCAGCGATGAAGATATTGTTTACGGAAATGCATTAAAAATAAAACCTCATTATAGAAGACTGTTAAAATATTCTTCTCATCTTACTTTCTTTGATTTTTATAAGACAGAGCCTGCAATGCATCATCAGGCAACATTTATTAAAAAACAATTATTCGAGAAACTGGGTTTGTATCGGGAGGATATTAAAATAATTTCAGACTGGGAATTTTTTTTTAGGGCAATTATTTTGAAAGAAGTGACAACCAAGTATATTGATTTGACGATTTGTACATTTGATGGAACCGGTTTAAGTAACACACTGAATGAAAATAATCCTGAAAGAACAAACGCAAATTGTATAAAAGAATCTATCCTGAAATTAAATTATCCGGATTCTATTTTGGATGATTATAAAAAACTGAATGAATTCCTTACACATAAAACTTACCTACAAAAGATTTTAAACAAAGTAGCTTATTTTAGATTAAAACGATAAAAAAGATTTCATGAGAATACTTCAATTAATTCCCTCATTAGGATCCGGTGGAGCAGAGCGTCTGGTGGTTGATCTTTGTAATGAGTTGACGATTCAGGGTGAAGACGTTTTTTTATGTATCATTCAAAATACATCAGAGTATGATTATGGGTTTTATTTACCGGAATTAAGCAATAAGGTTCATTTTAATTCTCTGAATCAACGTAAAGGTTTTTCATTCAAAAACATTGTTGCACTTCAAAAAATGATCTATGAGATAAAACCTGATATTATACATGTACACTTAAGCACTTTACTTTATACCTATTTTCTTTCCATCCTCAATTTTAAAATCGGTTTTTATAATACCATCCATAGTTTAGCTGAAAAAGCCTGTTCAAATTTACTTTTTAAAACTCTGAATTATATCTGTTATTCCACGGGGCTTATTAAAGTGATTACGATTTCGGAAGAATGTAAAATATCCTATCAGAATTTTTATAAACTAAAAAATGCCGTGCTTATTGAAAACGGGAGGAAATCCTGTGTCTCCTCTTCGAAATCTAAACAAGTTACAACTGAAATTAACGGCTTAATACAACAGGATGATGATGTGACTTTTGTCCATGTGGCAAGATTTCACAAACAAAAAAATCAAGAGCTTCTAATTCATGTTTTCAATAGGTTAGCGAAAGAGAAGGTTCATTATGTACTCCTTATTTTAGGAGACTGGTCGTTTTGTGAAGAGGCAAAAGAATTAGCCAAAACGGCAAACGATCGAATTCATTTCCTGGGAACCAAAAATAATGTGAGCGACTATTTATTTCAGTCCGATGCTTTTTGTTTGACTTCGAGTTATGAAGGAATGCCGATTAGTTTGTTGGAAGCTTTTTCATGCGGTTGTACTCCCATCTGTACTCCGGTTGGCGGGATAAAAAATATGATTCAGGATGGAATCACCGGTTTCTTGTCGGATAAAGTATCTGAAAGTGCTTATTACGATGCTGTCAAACGGTTTTTAAATAACAGAAATATGATTCAAAAAGAAAACCTGATGATCCATTTTGAAGAGTTGTATTCAATAGAACATTGTGCCTTAAAACACAGACAATTATACCAAAAGTACAGAATTAAGTAATTTCAGTTTGTTTTTAGTGATCTTTATTTTTGTTCGATCTCAGATCACGTGGATTTAATAATCTGTGTAAATCAGTGTAATCTGTGGACAATCTATTTTTTAATCTGTATTAGTGAAAATGTAATCTGTGGACAATCTCTTTTTAATTTAAATATGAGAGTTGATCTATTAAAAAAATAAGCGAATAAGGGTGGGTTGTGTATGTCTGGTTTTCTGCGAAGGGTGCAAAAACAAAAATATGGTACATTCCGATTTATCGGAAAGGTTTTGAATATCACGCAAATTCAGACTTCAGACTATTCGACAATATATGTCTTGTAAAAAATGGATATCAACCAAAATATCAGATTTTATGGTAGCAATTTAAATGTATTTGACTTAATAAGCTTATACTTCTGAAAGTTGGATTAATACAAAAAGCATTTTAAAACCATTAGTTATTAATCTGTGTAAATTAGTGTAATTAGTGGACAATCTCACTTTTTAATCTGTGTAAATCAAAATAATCTGTGGACAATCTATTTCTTTAATCTGTGTATATCTACAAAAATATTCTTTTAATAATTAATGCATTAAACTTCAATATTACTAGTGTTCATTTACAATAAACACTAGTGTTCATTTAGAATGAACGCTATTGTTCATCAAAAAAAAAGTTTATATTTGAAGCAATGGATTTTTTTAAATTTGATAAAGGAAAAATAATTACTTTCAATCAATCTGATGTTATTCTTAATCATGGAAAAAGAATTGATGTAATTCCTGCAAATTCATTTTAAGTGCTGAATAGAAGAATAATACCGGTTTGATTGAAGCCTTTATCTGTGAAAATCTATCTTCAATCTGTGTAAATCTTTTATTATTGTAAATCTTTCTTAGATCTGTATATCATTTTTCTATGTAAATCTTTCTTCAATCTGTGTAAATCATTTGTATATGTAAATCATTCTTCAATTAGACTATTAATCTGTGTAAATTAGTGTAATCTGTGGACAATCTATTTCTTTAATTCGTGTAATTCGTATTTAATTGGTATAATTCGTTTTTTAAATTCGTGTAATTTGTATCATTTATGATTAACTATTTTCCCAAATATTTCACATCAAAAGCCATCTACCTTTACCTGGGTGTTTTGTTTTTCTGTTCCCTCCTGTTCTTTTCGGAGGCTTTACCGCTTATTTGGATGGTATTCGGAGTAGCGGAAGTAGTTGGTTTTTTTTATTTTTCCAATTTGCTGACCAAAAAATGGTCACAAATCTCTCCCAAACTATTTATTAAACGGCTCTTTACAACAGCTCTGATCATCAGGCTTATATGGGTTATATTTGCCTATTTCTTTTATACGGCTATGACCGGTAAGCCTTTTGAATTTGATTCGGCAGATGCACTTAATTATCATAACAGGGCAATCTGGATAAAGGGGTTGCTCGAAATTCAATACTTTAAACCGTATTTCGATTTTGCTCACGAAGGATATTCTGATGCAGGGTATCCTACCTATTTAGGGATAGTGTATTATTTTACTGATAGTTCCATCATCATTGTTCGTATCCTGAAAGCACTTATCAGTGCCTATACCTGTGTGTTGATCTATAAACTTGCTATACGGAATTTTGGAGAACAGGCAGGACGAATGGCTGCCATTTTTTGCATGCTTATGCCCAACCTGATTTATTATACAGGGTTGCATGTAAAAGAAGTTGAAATGGTTTTTCTGACAGTTTTTTTTGTGGAACGGGCTGATGTGATGCTGCGGAATAAAAATTTTAATTTTGCTGAAATAGCACCACCCCTGATACTTGCAGCTTCACTTTTCTTCTTACGAACCGTATTAGGCGCTACAGCTTTGTTTGCGTTATTTTCAGCCCTCATGTTTTCGTCGACAAAAGTAGTAGGAGTTGGAAAACGGATTGTCTTGATGGCCTGGGTGCTGGGTGCTGTCGGGTATTTTGTGGGAGGTTCAATGTCTAATGAGGTAGAACAGGTATGGAATGACAGACAAAATAATCAGAAACAATCGATGGATTGGCGGACGGTCAGGCAAAATGGGAATAAATTTTCAAAATACGCTTCAACTGCGGTTTTTGCACCCCTTATCTTTATAATCCCTTTTCCAACAATTGTCAATACACCCGATCAGGATAATCAACAAATGATCAATGGGGGTAATTTTGTTAATAATATAATGGCCTTTTTTTCCATCTTTGGGTTGTTATGGATAGTGAAAAATAATAAATGGCGTGATTATATTTTAATAGGTTCTTTGACCATCGGGTATCTAATTGTGATTGCCATGAGTGCATTTGCCCAGTCGGAGCGTTTTCACCAACCGGCAATGCCTTTTTTGCTTATGTTTGCAGCCTTCGGCATCAGCAAGATCACCAACAAATCAAAGACATACTTTATATGGTATATGGTGTTTATTTTTGCAGCCATTGTTGCCTGGAGTTGGTTTAAACTCGCCGGTAGAGGTCTTGTTTAGTACTAATTATACGAATTAAGAAATACGAATTGCACGAATTAAGAAATACGAATTACACGAATTTTAAAAATACGAATTACACGAATTAAGAAATACGAATTAAGACGAATTAAGATCGAATTACACTAATTTAAAAATTTGGAAGACGCCTGCATTACGCAAAACTATTCTTCTTGTTGGGTCTCGCGATTTCCATATCGCGAAAAATAACCTGGATATTGAAAATTGAGATATCCGATATAAATAGTTGGATCAAATTCTGTTCTTAAGGATCAATAGATAAAAAAACAATCAATAAATATAAATCAGCCTATAATCTGTTTTTCTTAATTCGTGTAATTAGTTTTAAATTCGTATAATTTGTATTATTTGTATTAAATTTGTATTCGTTAAATTCGTTTTTCTTAATTCGTGTAATTCGTATTTAAAATTCGTGTAATTAGTTTTTAATTCGTATAATCTGTATTATTTGTATTTAATTCGTGTAATTCGTATTTTGATGAAGATATTAATTGTTTGCAGTTATCGTGATTATACACCTCATACTAATTTTGTAGCTCCATTTATTTATGAACAAGTACAATCGTTGGAAAAGTCCGGTTGTAATGTCCATTACTTGTTTGTAAAGGGAGGCGGTTTTAGTGCTTATATTCTTGGTTCATTGAAATTAATTAAAACTGTAAAAAAAATAAAACCGGATATTGTTCATGCTCATGGTGGGCTCTGTGGCTTTATTTCAAACATTCAAAGGATGGTACCGGTGGTAACAACCTATCATGGATCGGATATTAATAAAAGAATAAACCGATTTATCTCTCAGTTTTCGATTCATTTTTCTGCATATAATATTTTTGTTTCTCAAAAATTAATTGAGTTGAGTAAACCAACTAAAAACTTTTCACTTATTCCATGTGGAGTTGATTTGGATAAGTTTTACCCTATAAATGACAAAAAAGCATGCCGTGAGAAGTTACATTTAGAGATTGAGAAAAAAATTGTTTTATTTTCAAAAATGTTTTACGATCCCGTAAAAAATTATCCTCTTGCTAAACAGGCAATTGAACAATTGAACAATGTCGAATTAATACAATTTATAGGTTATACCCGTGATGAATCATGTTTATTGATGAATGCATGTGATGCAGTATTAATGACGTCCTTTACCGAAGGATCACCACAGTTTATTAAGGAAGCCATGGCTTGTAATTGTCCGATTGTATCAGTTGATGTAGGAGATGTTAAAGACGTTATACAAGGAACTACAGGGTGTTATATAACTTCTTATGATCCTGATAATGTGTCTTTAAATTTACAATATGCTATCGATTTTGCATCTAAAACCAATGGAAGATCCAGAATCACAGACTTTGATAATAAAAAAATTGCAGAAAAAATTATTAATATTTACAATCTGGTAATTCGGTCAAAAGTCCTCAAACTAAAATAATATGAAAATTGTTAATTTGATATTTTATTTTTCCCCGAAGTTTATTAGGAATTTTTTAATGCAATTAAATTCTCAAAAATCGATTAAAGAAGCAAGAAAACGACTAAATGTAAAAGTTTCAATTGAATATTTGACGGAACTATTTGAATCATCAAAAATTAATAGTGATTTATTTGTTCATTCTTCTTTAATGGATATTGGAGTAATTCAAGGTGGATTTAAAGAAGTTGTTAAACTTTTAAACAAGTATGTCCTAGAACAAAATCATACTTTACTTTTTTCTGCATTAGCAATTAAAGGTAGTTCAAAAGAATATCTGCAGGAAACAGATACTTTTGATGTTCGGAGTGCTCCGGTTGCAATGGGAGTAATAAATGAATATTATGCGAATTTACCCGAAGCAGAAAGAAGTTTATCTCCAACACATTCAGTTGTCGCTGTTGGTTTGAAATCAGTTGATTATACTTCAACTCATCATTTATCGGAAACGCCTTTTACTGAAAATAGCCCGTATTTTAAAATAGCTCAAAATAAAGGGCAAATTCTTATGTTTGGAGCCGGATTGAATCATCTTACACTCGTTCATATTATTGAAGACTTAATGGGCAAAGATTTCCCTTTTAAGGTATATTCACGTAGAAAATATAAGATTGAATTGATAAATAAATCCGGTTTTCAAAGTGTTGGCTTTTTCAAAGCTCACAATAATTTTTTAGGCATATTCCGCAATCTTAATATTCTTACAAATCCATTGAGATTATTGCCAGATACCAGAATATTTAAATTGGGTTGTTCCGAATTTATTTTATTAGATGCCAGGGATGTTGTTGTAAGTATGTTGGAAACATTACGAGATGGTAAAACAGCTTATGGCAAAGTAAAACTAACTAAGAGTGCCAAAGAAAAAACCGAATATTGGATTAACTATTTCAAGTCAATTTAAAATAAGTATGAAAAAATACAATCTTATTTTTACGCTCGATTATGAGATTCACGGGAATGGTGATGGTTCTCCGTATAATTTGATGATTGAACCAACTTACCGGTTGCTTGATTTACTTGATAAGTACAATGCAAAGCTTACTATAATGGCTGATGTGGCAGAAATACTTTGCTTTAAAAAATATTACGAAGAAACAGGAGTTGATAAATTTTCATACAAAGAAATTGAAAAGCAGTTACAAGAGGTTATTCGTAGAGGTCATGATGTACAACTGCATATACACTCTTCCTATTTCGGTGCAAGTTATAACGGACATTCCTGGGAACAAAACTGGCCTGAATACAATTTAGCAGCACTCCCTTATGAGCGTATCAATAAAATAATCTTCTTATCGAAAAAATTTCTGGAAGATATGCTTAAACCAATTTCTGCTGATTACTGTTGTCATGTGTTTCGTGCCGCCAATTGGTCGATGATGCCGACAACCAATATATACCTTGCTTTAATAAATAATGGAATAACTATAGATACTTCTGTTTATAAAGGCGGACAACAAAAGGGAAATGCAGTCTATGATTATACTGATGCTTATAGTCATATTTATTCCTACAAAGCAGATGCTAATGATATAAATAAGTATAACGGGCAGGGTGAATTAACTGAATATCCGATATTTACAGAAATGCGTTACTTTTGGTCGTTTATTACACCAATACGTGTTTTCAGAATGGTGAGGGCTAAATTTCATAAACATCAGTTAAATCCAGTTGAATCACAGGTCCCTGAATCAACTGATGCCCGTGGATTATTCTTCAAATCATTCTTCATAAAAAATCCCTGGAAGTTGGATTTTAATCAGGCATCAGGATGGCAACTTATCAATGCTCTTAAACGTATTAAAAGGGAAACGAAAAAAAATGATAAACAAATAGATGTTATTTTAATTGGACATAGTAAGACATTTATTCCTTACAATAAAAAATCGCTTGAAAAATTTCTTCGTTGGGTTTCTCTACAAAATAATATTGATTATACTTTATTTGAAAAATTATGAAAAATATTTATTTGCTTCTTTATTACAGCTTTGCCTGTTATTTGCCAAAATCAACCAGACCGATAGTTGGAAAACTGGCTCAAAAAATTCGTAGATTTTTATGTAAACGAATTTTTAGTGCCTGCGGTATGAAGTTAAACGTAGAAGATGGAGTTTATTTTGGAAATGGAAAAGATATTCAAATAGGTAACGAAGTTGGACTTGGTTCAAATTTCAAATCCCATAATCGGATTTTGAAAATTGGAAATTACCTGATGATGGCAGAAGATGTTTTATTTCTGGGAGGTGGTCACAAATTTGACAGGTTGGATATTCCTATGGCACATCAGTTAGATGAACCTAAAACTCCACTTGTAATTAAGGATGATGTATGGATAGGAGCAAGGACGATTATTTTACCCGGTTGCACACGTATTGGTAAGGGAGTCATTATCGGTGCCGGTTCTGTGGTTACTAAAGATCTCCCCGATTATTCAATTGCGGCTGGTAATCCGGCAAGGGTAATAAGGTACAGAAAATAGTATACCAAACCTCAAAGCGTACTAAGTATTTTTAGCGTTTTATCTAACTATAGTATCTTTGATAAAAAAGATGTTTTTGCAATAAAAAGTCAAAGTTGCAAATCCGAAGTTATTACTGAATATTTTTCATAAAAAAATAAATTTGGATAATAAAAGCAATAACTATTATTTATTTTAATGTTAGGAAATAAAAAAATAGATATAATGAATAAAGTAGCATTAATAATTATTTACAATCATCAGTACAATAAAAATATTGAAGTTCTAGAAAAAATTTACAAGAATAGATTTAGTGATATATATCATTTAGTCCCATTTTATAAAGGCGAAAAATTGAATGTCATTCCAGTGTACGAGAACTCTTTTTATTTTCAAGGATATGTAGCACAAGGTTTTAAAAGTTTTTTTAAAGAAGAATATAAACATTATTTTTTTATTGCAGACGATTTACTATTAAACCCGACGATAAATGAAAATAGTTATTCCGAACATTTTAACTTAAATTCAAACACGTGTTTCATCCCCGGCTTTATCAGTTTAGATGAGTGTGTTTGGTGGCCACAATTACATCATGCATTTGAATGGGATATTAATTCTCCAGGTGTTGAAGCTAAAAATCAACTTCCTAAATATGAAGTTGCATTACAAGCTTTTAAAAAAAATGGATTAGAAATAAAACCACTAAATTTTAATCAACGATGGTATAAACCAATACAATTGACTTTTAAAAATTTTGGATTTAAAATGATTCGTAAAAATATTCATTATTTGATTAGAAAGACAAAAAACAAACTCAAGAATAATCAATATAATCTTCCATACCCTATGGTTGGTAGTTACTCTGATATTTTCATTGTAAGTTCAGTTGCAATTAAACAATTTTGTCACTATTGTGGTGTATTTGCAGCAACTAAACTTTTTGTTGAGATTGGATTACCTACTTCATTAGTTTTGTCCGAACAAGAAATTGTTACTGAAAAGGATTTGAAATTACAAGGAAAAGCTTTGTGGTATGATGGCAATCATAGATTAAATGGGGATTTAAAACCTGCTTTTGGCGATTATGAAGAATTGGATATTTTTAATAATAATCTAAAAGATTTACTTAATAATTTTCCTGAAAATTATATTTATTTACACCCAATTAAACTTTCAAAATGGAACACGGAGATCTAAAAAAAAAATATATTATTATAACTTCGATTTATAATCCAACTGAAGCAGTTATTAAATTCTCAAAAATGGTCGATTATCAACTAATTGTTGTTGGTGATAAAAAAACGCCGATAGATTGGAATTGTAATAATGTTGATTATATCTCAGTAAATCAACAAGAAAGTTCAAACTTTGAGTTAGCAAATGTGCTACCATACAATCATTATTGCAGAAAAATGTTGGGATATTTGAAAGCCATAGAAAGTGGTGCTGAATATATTGTTGATACAGATGATGATAACATTCCAAAAGATAAATGGAGTTTTCCTGAATTCGATCAAAAATATGATTTGATTTCAGATGACAAAGGATTTGTTAATATATATCAACTTTATACAAAGCAAAGGATTTGGACACGTGGTTTACCTTTAAATCTTATAAATACACAATTTGACCTTGATAAATGTTTAACAGTAAAAGATTGTAAAATCGGTATATGGCAGGGATTAGCAGATGAAGACCCTGATGTTGATGCTATATATCGTTTAACTAATAATTCACAATGCTATTTTGATTCACGAGAACCAGTGGCCTTAGGCAAAGGAACTGTTAGCCCTTTTAATACTCAAAACACAATGATTCGAAAAGAATTGTATGCACTATTATATTTACCAACTTATGTGACATTTCGTTTTACTGATATTTTACGCGGTTTGATTGCTCAACCAATAATGTGGCTATATGATTACAAACTTGGATTTACAAATGCAACAGTTGTTCAGAAAAGAAATCCACATAATTATATGAAAGATTTTATATCAGAAATTCCAATGTACCAGGATTGCGAAAGAGTAATTGAATTAATCTTAAACTCCATTTCATGTTCTGAAAGCATTGAAACTAATCTATATAATGCATATAAATCGTTATTAAAAGAAAATATCGTTTGTGAGAAAGAAATGATAACATTGGATGCTTGGTTAAATGATATAAATAAACTAAATCATTAATGTTTCTTACAATTTTAATATGTCCTTTTTTAAGGAATCAGCTTACGCATACGATATGTGCCGTTCACTGACCACAAAAAGTTCCCTCTGTTTCAAATTTCCGCATTGTCTCCATCATCCCCATTGTCCCCATTGTATTAACTACCACTAACTACCAACTGCTAACTAATTTAAATTCAATAATCAAAACGTAAATTAAAATTAAATAAATACAAATAATGCTAACTTATATATCAAATATAACATTGTTTTCGTTATTAAATTATTGTTATAATATTAAACATTTAATACCTTACTAAATTATATTCAAATTAATAAAATTCATGATAATGCGTACTATTTTCAATTTCCAAAGTTTTCTGGTTTAAATACAATTTCTTAAATTCCGGGTTAGTCAATAATCATATATTCCTGTTTTTCAAATAAAAGATTTTAATTTCTTCTTTACTATTAAATTGTAAATTATCAATTGTATCCTTTTGTGCCTTTTGTGGTTATGTTTTTTTTCTTTCTTCTTATTCTGTTTTTGAGTTTTTTAGTTGTAATTATCTGGTGTTCAATTGTAAATTGTAAATGATTAAATTGTAAATTATCAATTGTATCCTTTTGTGCCTTTTGTGGTTATGTATTTTTTTTCTTTCTTCCATTTTTGTGTTAAAATCCGGTCAATTGGTATTAAATTGTATATGAATAAATTGTAAATTTTTCAATGTGTGGTTACCTTGTGTTAAATTGTAAATTGTAAATTGTAAATTGTAAATGAGTAAATTGTAAATTTTCTATTGTGTCTATGTAGTTAATTCTTTTGTCTTTGTTCTTTGTTCTTTGTTTGTATTAATTGTATGTTTCTCTGGAGATCTGATTATTTTTAAATTTGATTAATCATAAAATCATACTAAATGAAAACCAAAAATCCGGAATATCGCTTAATTACGGAAAAATTATACTCATCAAGGATTGAAATAGCTGAAATCGAATCATTTTCAAAAAGATGTAAAGGATTTAATCAGAATCTTATGTTGGCTATGAATAAGATGATTGAAATTAAGGGGAAAAATAAAATTTATCATGAAGATATTGTGTTCTTAAAAAGGTTGAAAATATTTTATGCTGATCAGGCTTTTAATGAATCTACTTATTCAATATTTGGAAAGGATATTAAGAAAAATATTCTAAATGCTACCCTGTTGGAGGTATTACAAAGATATGAAGGTTTTGTCGACGATAGAATGAATGAATTATGGAATTCTTACCTGAATAATCTTAGAATTGAATTAATAAAATTTGATTTGAATCACGATGTTATATTCATGATTAAATTTATTGAAGACTTGATGACAGTCTTTACTAAAATTCAACTTGATTTTAAAAAATATGTTTTTACTTCTGTTTCACAATTATTTGATAATCAATTTAATTTTATTACTTATGCAAGTGCTGTTGATGTAGAAACTGATATAAACAAACAAAAAAAATATTATCTTGAAGCCATTGCTTATTGTGATATGTTTTGTCTGAAATTCAATGTAAAGGGCGATTTTGAAGAAAAATGTATCTCTTACAAACAAAAATGCCTGGAAGCTATAAAAATAATTGATTTCCAGTTATTTAGTGTTAAAAGTATGATAGATTTATCCGAAAAAGAAAATATTCCCGTAGATATTGATCAATCAAAACTCTTTCATGAATATCTGTTACACGAAAAAAATGAACAGTTAGCCGAAGGGTTAAAAAAAGAATTCTCAAAAGAAAGAGGTAAAAAATTGAGATTGATGATCGAAGCACTTAAACTAATTCAACCACCGTTGTTCACCTTAATTCCGGGTGAAAAAAAAGGCCTTTACAATTCATTGAAAAATTATTTCAATAAAGATATCGGAACCTACAACAGTATTTTCCTTTGTGATTTCGAATCTGAAAAAGATAAGTCTGATATTGATAGTGTCCTGATTAGGGTAAATCATGTCCTTTCTAAATTATAATTGATTCGTTTTAATCCTCTCTACCCCCCTCTTACTTGTTCTGATCATTAAAACTAATATTTTTTAATCGAAATTTATTGCCTACCTTTTCTATAATATTTTTTTCACTTTTTTCACTTTTTTTCCACCATTGTCCACCATTGTCCCCATTGTTTCCATCATCCCCATTGTTTCCCATTATCTTACATTGTCCTCACAGTCTCCATTGTCTCCATTGTACCAACTACCGACTACCGACTACCAACTACCGACTACCGACTACCAACTACCAACTATAAACTACCAACTATAAACTATAAACTACCGACTACCCACTACCAACTCCCCACTATAAACTATGAACTATAAACTTGTATATTCTTATATATAAGTTTATACAATTAAATATCAGCATGATACAAAATTGTTTGCTATATTTTTGTGCCATTATTTAATCATGGCACTCATTTTTTTGTGCCACCACCACAATACAAAAAGAAAATGGGCACAATTGTTTATTTATTCAATCAAGTCCTTAGATTCAGTTTTATCCTGAAGATAGGATTCCATTACGGACACTCAACAATTATTTATTTATGTCATGCTTCTTCATTTAGTTACTTGAAATTTTATACCTTCTTGCTTTGTATTCTTCGGAGTAGGGAAGTGGAAAAATTCTTAATCGAAATATTCGATGTTGAATTTTGCTATAGTTTCCTTCAGATTCATAGCAAATTTCCTCCAAGGCCACCCCCGAAAATAGCCCGGTTTTTCTCTGAAGTTTCTCTATAGTTCCTCTATGGTTCCTCTAAGGTTCCTCTAAGAAAATTAATACCGTTTTTTACATCTTTTTTCGGTCGGGCAAAAGTAAAAAGATGATCTCAAAATTTCAAAATAATTAAAAAATAAAATTTCATGAAAATGTTAAGTTTTCATAGATTTATTAATAATAACATCTTTAAAATTATAAAAATGAGCAAATTTGAATCATCGACCTTCGGAAAAATTTCCGGACGTCACGGAACTGCAGTAGCTATGAAGTCTAAATCAACAGGTGAAAATTACCTGAGACTTTATGCTGTTCCATCCAATCCTAAAACTGCAAAACAAGAAGCACAACGTGCTAAATTTGGTATGGTCAACAGTCAGTTAAGCTGCATGCGAAAGTTATTCAAGATTACTTTCGGTTCAAAAGAATGTATCCATGAAGCTGTTTCATTAGCTTTTAAAACTGCTATCATAGGTACTTATCCTGATTTTTCAATCGATTATACCAAACTGATTATGTCAATGGGCGGTGTAAACGGTACTGGCCAGGTAACGGTTTCAAAAACTACCGGAACAACTGCGAAAGTAGATTGGGACACAACTGTCGGCTCAGAAAGTACAGCAAATGATGTAGCTAATTTGATTTTTTTCAATCCAACTGCAAAAATAGCTTTACTTTCCAGCGATGTAATTCGTAGTGCCGGTACAGATCAGGTTGATTTACCAACCATTTGGACTGGTGCTGAAATCCATTGTTGGATTTTTTTCAGGAACCCTGACACTTTATTGACTTCAACGAGTCAGTACATCGGTCAATTGCAATTGTAGAATCAAATGATGTTGAAAATTAATTTGTTTCAATGTAATTCTGATCAATTTGTTCTTAAATCTTTATGATCTAATAATTTTTGATTGAATTACAGTAAGATCCCGACACAGTGTCATCTTCAACTAACCTGCATGAGAATTCTTACTCATGCAGGGTTTTTTATGTAACGTACTCAAATTTGTTTACATTACTTACTACTCAACTGCTATCTTTTCTACACTACTACTCATAGTCTCAATTGTCTTTATTGTCCCCATTTTTCATTTGTCTCAATCGTCCCCAATTTTCTTTAAGTCACTATTTTCCCCAATGTCCCCATCCCAACAATTTAACTATTTACTACTACTCTCTCATTCTACCACACTTTCAATAAACAAGATAAATCTCTGTTACCAACTCTTCACATCCCCCATTTGGGGGCTTGGGGGTCTAAATATTGAACCTTCAAAGCGAACATACTATGAGCGTTCCCTTTTCTCGTTAGATCAAAGAAAATGCTTTTGTGTACTTCGTACGACAAAAGGTTTTCACGAAAGAACCAACCTCAAAGCGTACGAAGTACCTTTGAGCGTTTAAAAAGTTTACTATCTACTCCTTTCTCCCACACTTTCAATAATCGGGATAATCTCTGCTAGTAATCTTCATATCCCCCTTTGGGGGCTTGGGGGCTTATTTAATTCTAATATTTAATTTTATATTTGCATGGTAAATGGGGTCCGGCAGTCTGAAATTAGGGTCTCTACTGTTCCTTTTCAATCAATTTATTAACGAACATCAACAGCATGCTGTTTGTTCAATAAAATTCAGACTGAACGAACCAACCTCAAAGCGTACGAAGTAAATCTGCTATCAATTCTTTACATCCCCCTTTGGGGGCTTGGGGGCCAAAAAAAGATTACTATATTTGTAAGTAGTATTATAACAATAATAAATAGGTATTTATGGTGTCAACTGGTAGTATAATACAATTTAATAGTGGTACTACTATTGATATTTGCAAATCAATAGCAGACAGGGTAAAGAGTCGTAGATTAGAACTGAACCTTACTCAAAGCGGGTTAGCTTCCAGAGCAGGTGTAAATATCGAAACTTACCGGAAATTTGAACGTAAAGGCGAAATTTCGCTTCAAAGTCTGGTTAAGCTTGCATTCGCATTGGATAGTACAAACGAATTCAACAACCTGTTTATACAAAAACAATATCAGAGCCTTGACGAATTATTGGAATCAGAAACAAGAATTCGAAAAAGAGGAAAGAAAACATGAATTAGTGATTAGTGATTAGTGATTAGTGATTAGTGATTAGTGATTAGTGATTAGTGATTAGTGATTAGTGATAAGTGATTAGTGATAAGTGATTAGTGATAAGTGATTAGTGATAAGTGATTAGTGATAAGTGATTAGTGATAAGTAATAAATTAATTTTTAATTAATACAAAACCAGAATCATATGAAAGAATCTATTTTGACAGAAAAGAGTTTTAATTTCGCAATTCGTATCGTAAACACGTATAAGTATTTATCAGAAAACAAAAAAGAATTTGTATTGTCGAAGCAACTTTTACGAAGTGGAACAGCAATCGGTGCACTTCAGAGTGAAGGAAGTTTTGCTGAAAGTAAAGTTGATTTTATTCATAAATACAGTATTGCCCAGAAAGAATGCAATGAATCAATCTATTGGTTGAAATTACTTTATCGTACAAATTATATTAATCAAAAAGAATTTGATAGTTTAACAAATGATGCAATTGAATTAATGAAAATACTGACAGCAAGTATCATTACTGCAAAGAAATCAATAAAAACAAAGAGAAAAGCACCGGAAGGGAGTGATGAACGATAAGTGATGAGTGATAAGTGATGAGTGATAAGTGATAAGTGATAAGTGATAAGTGATAAGTGATAAGTGATAAGTGATAAGTAATTAACTGCTTACTGTTTATCACTAATTGTTAACCACTAATCACTAATCGTTCATCGTTAACCACTAATCACTAATCGTTCATCACTAATCACTAATCGTTCATCACTAATCGTTAACCACTAATCACTATTTTATTGCTCTTTCTGTTTAATTTTTTGTATTTTTGTATCATTAATCCTTATTGATTCATACAATTTTAATTGCTGTGAATAGATTTAAGTTAACTCAAACCGTTAACTATTTATAGATAACTGATAATATGATTGTACATTCCTCATTCTCTGAAATAGACCAGGCTCAATGGCAAGAACTTGTCGTGCAATCTCCAACTTCCTCTTTTTTCCAAACTCCGGAATCTTATCATTTTTTCGAGTCACTTTCATTTCTAAAACCGTTTATTTTCGGAGTCTCTGAAAACAATAAACTGGTTGGAATACTCAGTGGGTATATTATTTCTGATGGAAACATCATTACCAGATTTTTAAGTAGAAGAGCAATAGTTTCGGGTGGGGCGTTATTGGACTCATCCATTTCGGATGATGCTTTGAAATTAATGTTGATTACAGCAAGAAAATCATTAGAACGAAAAGCTATTTATTTAGAAATTCGAAATTATAATGATTATTCAAGCTATAAAACAATTTTTGAATATGCCGGTTTCAGTTATTCGCCTCATTTGAATTTCCATGTATCAACACCAGACGTAGAAACTGCTCAAAAGAACCTGAATACAACAAAAAGGAGACATATTAAGGTTTCAGTTAAAGAAGGTGCTATTTGGACTGAAACGAAGGATTTGAATGATTTGGTTAATTATTATAAAGTCCTTGAGGAGTTATATAGGACTAAAGTTAAAACGCCTCTTTTCCCTTTTGAATTCTTTGAAAAATTGCTACAATTATCTTTCAGTAAATTATTTGTTGTCAAACATCTTGGCAAAATAATTGGTGGAAGCTTTTGTGTAGTGCTTAAGAACCAAACAATTTATGAATGGTTTGTATGCGGTATAGATGGGCAAACAAAAAACGTTTATCCTTCTACATTGGCTACATGGGCCGTAATTGAATATGCTGCTTCGAACGGATATAGTTGTTTTGATATGATGGGAGCCGGAAAACCGGAAGAAGGATATGGCGTTCGTGAATTCAAATCGAAATTTGGAGGTGAGTTGGTTGAAAATGGTCGGTTCTTATATATCAGTAACCCTTTTTTATTTAAAATAGGGGAAATGGCTGTCGGAATTATGCGTTCTAAAGGAATTAAAACAAAGAAAACTGAAGCTAATAAATTGCCTGTTAATACAGAACATACTCCGTCGTATAAACTTGAAAATCAAATTCAAAACATTGATAAAAAGGAGTGGTCAGATTTTGTGATGAATCACCCAAATGGTAATATCTTTCAAACGCCGGGGATGTTTGAAGTATACAATAAAACACCAAAGTTTACGCCGGTTATTATGGTTGCAAAAGATATGAATAATAGAATTGTAGGATGTTTAATGTCTGTTATTCAAAGGGATTACAAAGGTTTTATGGGTGAGTTAACCGCCCGTTCAATTGTTATGGGGGGACCTCTGGCAGAAAATAATAATTCTGAAATCCTGGATTTGTTATTAAAAGGGTACAATAGCATTATTTCAGGAAAAGCAATCTATTCCCAGTTCAGGAATTTATTTACTATGGATAATTATTTTAAGCCATTTGATAAAAATGGGTATCGGTTTGTAGAACATTTGGATATTTTAATTGATCTTAAAAAAACCAACGGGGAATTGGAAGAGCAATTGCATAAAGAAAGGGTGCGTAATATTGCAAAGGCTGTAAAAGAAGGCCTGATATTTAAGGTTTTGACTAATGAAACTGATATCAGTAATGTAATATCACTCTTAAAAAAGACTTACGATAGGGTAAAAGTACCATTTTCATACGAAAAATTATTCTTTAATTCAAGATTTATTTTAAATGATCATGTGAAATTTTTCGGTGCTTTTTGGGAGGATAAAATGATAGCAGGACAAGTAAGGTTGTGTTATAAAGATACCGTTTATGCCTGGTATTCAGGTAGTGATTCCTGCTATTTCCAAAAACGGCCCAATGATTTTTTATTGTGGAATGTCATACTCTGGTCAAAAGAAAATAACTATAAAGTGTTTGATTTTGGAGGAGCAGGTAAACCGAATATTCCATATGGTGTGAGGAACTATAAATTGAAGTTTGGAGGTGAACTAGTTAATTATGGACGATATGAAAAAGAACATAAAAAAATATTAATGTTCTTAGGAAGAATTGCATTTAAATTTTATAAAATTTTAAAACGATGAATATACTGATTGAAATCGGGCATCCGGCTCATGTCCATAAATTAGCTGCTACTATTAAGATTTTGAAAGATAATCATCATAAAATTGTTGTAGTTACAAAAGATATTTCTTCTATAAAATTCCTGTTATCAAAATTTAAGATTCCTTTTACGGTCATTGGTGTTAAAAAGGATAGTTTGATTGGAAAAGGAATTATGCAACTCTGGTATAATCTGAGATGTCTGATAATATTGAAACATGAAAAGATTGATTTAATAATAGGTAGCCTTTCAGCTGCTTATATGACAAGAATGACGAAAGTCCCTTCTATCTTATTCGATGACGATGATGATGCAGTGGAACCTTTAATGGTTAAATATGTTCATCCTTATATTACAAATATACTGTCTCCTTCATCTTTAACCGGTAAAAGAGCCAGAAAAGATACCATTTACTATTCAGGTTATCATGAACTTGCTTATTTACATCCGAATAGGTTTACTCCTGATAGTTCAGTACTTGCTGAACTGGGTTTAAAGGAAGGAGATCCTTATTTTATACTGCGTTTTAATGCTTTTAAAGCTCATCACGATATTGGTATTCATGGTATTTCAATTGAAAATAAACGAATACTGATTAATATTTTAGAGAAAAAAGGCAAAGTATTTATTACGACAGAAAGAAACATAGAGGATGAATTTAAAAAATATCAATTAAAACTTTCTCCCGAAAAGATTCACTCACTGATTTATTTTGCTACTATGTTAATAGGTGATAGCCAGACAATGACATCAGAAGCAGCTATTTTGGGTACACCTTCTATACGAAGTAATTCATTTATAGGTCGGATTTCTTATCTGGAAGAGGAAGAACTTACATATGGGTTAACGTATGGATTCTTACCGGATAACTTTGAAGCCATGAAACAAAAAATTGAATACCTGCTTTCAATTCCTGACTTAAAAGAAATCTGGCAGAAAAAACGTCAGGTGATGTTAAATGACAAAATTGATGTTACAGCATTTTATGTCTGGTTTATTGAAAACTATCCTGCAAGTGTCAACATATTGAAAGAAAACCCGGATTAAAAGTATGAATTTAAGTGATCAGTGATCAATTAGTGATTAGTGATTAGTGATTAGTGATTAGTGATTAGTGATTAGTGATTAGTGATTAGTGATTAGTGATTAGTGATCAGGGATCAGGGATAAATAAATTATCTTAATGATTTGAATTTAAAAGACTACATTAAATTGTTTCATTTATATAGAATTTAAACTTTAAACTACATACTATAAACTACTTACTATAAACTATTCACTATAAACTACCTACTATAAACTATAAACTACCCACTATGCTAAAACTTATCCTGGTTGCGGGTGCCCGGCCAAACTTTATGAAGATTGCGCCACTGATGCATGCTTTAAAAGACCATCCGGACATCACACCCATATTGGTTCATACTGGTCAGCACTATGATATTAAAATGTCAGGTCAATTCTTTGATGAGCTGAATATTCCTCTACCGGATATAAATCTTGAAGTAGGTTCTGCCAGTCATGCAGTACAGACTGCACGTATCATGGTTGGATTTGAACAGGTTTGTTTAAAAGAAATGCCGGATTATATATTAGTTGTCGGAGATGTAAACAGCACTGCAGCCTGCACATTGGTCGCCTCCAAGTTAGGAATTAAAACCATACATTATGAAGCAGGTCTGCGTAGTAAGGATCGAACGATGCCTGAAGAAATAAACCGTCTGGTAACAGATGCTATTTCAGATGTTTTTATTACAACCTGTATTGATGCTGATGAAAATCTGATACACGAAGGAATTCCAGTTGAAAAAATTCATATGCTGGGAAATTTAATGATTGATTCATTGGTTACACAACTTCCCAAAGCTAAAAATACTCCACTAGTCTTTAGTCAGTTAAACAATGGAAAGTCAATAAGTTTCGGGGAAGAATTCGTTGAAGGTCATTATGGTGTACTCACTTTTCATCGTCCCGGAAATGTAGACGAAAAAGAGAACCTGATTCATCTGGTAAATTTATGGGGAGAAATATCCAACAAAATACCCCTGGTTTTTCCTGTACATCCCCGTACATATAAGAACATTGTCCAATTTGGATTACAACCCGTTATTGATCAATATCCCAATTTGTATTTTATTGAACCACTGGGGTATTTGCAGTTTATTCATCTGGTTAGCAGCTCTCTCTTTACGTTAACTGATTCGGGTGGTATTCAGGAAGAAACTACTTATATGAATATTCCGTGTCTGACAGTCAGACCAACTACCGAACGTCCAATTACAGTATGGCAGGGAAGCAACAAGCTGATTAAAATGGATGAGATAGTTCATGAGGTCAATCTCATTATTGAAGGAAAAGGAAAACATGGAACAATTCCTAAATACTGGGATGGAAAAACAGCTCTGAGAATAGTAAAAATGATCGAAGAAATGCTTTAGTAGGTAGTTTATAGTTTATAGTTTATAGTTTATAGTTTATAGTTTATAGTTTATAGTTTATAGTTTATAGTTTATAGTTTATAGTTTATAGTTTATAGTTTATAGTTTATAGATTATAGTTTATAGATTATAGATTATAGTTTATAGATTATAGATTATAGATCAATGTCGTTTAGTTAAGGTTTTGGACTGAATTTATACTTTGTAAAACTTAGTAATAATAAGAAGAAGAAGAAAGATAAAAATATATAACCACAAAAGTTACAAAAGAACACAAAAAC
>Ga0302265_1000056_pt1 | contig 70243 bp, 59 predicted proteins | sample III_Bog_E1_1_FD_194556 | JGI IMG/M metagenome (GOLD analysis project Ga0302265, IMG submission 194556) | Peat permafrost microbial communities from Stordalen Mire near Abisko, Sweden - III_Bog_E1_1 | ecosystem: Environmental > Terrestrial > Soil > Wetlands > Peat | place: Sweden: Abisko...
CGTCGCGCGGCAGGATGTCGCGGTCGCCATAGACTTCCGTGCCGATGCGCCAGGGTTTGCCGTCGCCGCCCAAACCGCTGCGGCCAATCTCCAGCGAGCGCAGGCATTTTTGCAGGCTTTCCTTGAACGTGCGCCCAATGGCCATCGCTTCGCCCACGCTTTTCATCTGCGTGGTGAGCGTGGGGTCGGCCTGCGGGAATTTCTCGAAGGCAAAGCGCGGAATCTTGGTGACGACGTAATCAATGCTCGGCTCGAAACTCGCGGGAGTTTCACGCGTGATGTCGTTCCGTAGCTCGTCGAGCAGGTAGCCGACGGCAAGCTTGGCGGCGATCTTCGCGATGGGGAAACCCGTGGCTTTTGATGCCAGAGCGGAGCTCCGGCTGACGCGCGGGTTCATCTCGATGATGACCATGCGGCCATTCTCCGGGCTGACGCCGAACTGGATGTTCGAGCCGCCGGTCTCGACGCCCACGGCGCGGATGACGGCGAAGCTCTGGTCACGCATGATCTGAAATTCCTTGTCGGTCAGCGTCTGGATGGGCGCGACGGTGATGCTATCGCCGGTGTGGACGCCCATCGGATCAAAATTTTCGATGGAGCAGATGATGACGCAGTTGTCGGCCTTGTCGCGCATCACTTCCATCTCGTATTCCTTCCAGCCGAGGAGGGATTCCTCGATGAGAATTTCGTTCACGGGCGAAAGCTCGATGCCGTTCTTGGCGATGGCTTCAAATTCTTCCTGATTGTAACCGATGCCGCCGCCCGTGCCGCCGAGCGTGAACGCTGGCCGGATGATGAGCGGGAACTTGCCAATTTTTTTTGCGACGTCGCGGGCTTCGTCCAGATTATGCGCGACGCCCGAAATGGGAACGTCGAGGCCGATTTTCAGCATCAATTCCTTGAACGCGAGCCGGTCTTCGCCGCGATGAATCGCGTCGGGCTTCGCACCAATCATTTCCACGTCGTGACGTTCGAGCGCGCCGTTTTTGTGGAGCGACATCGCGGTGTTGAGTGCGGTCTGGCCGCCAAGGGTGGGGAGCAAAACGAGTTTACCCTTCGCGTTGAGCCGTTTCATTTCCGCTTTCTCGCGCACGATGATTTTCTCCACGCATTCAGGCGTGATGGGTTCGATGTAGGTGCGGTCGGCAAACTCCGGGTCGGTCATGATGGTGGCCGGGTTGGAGTTGATCAGAATGACGCGGTAGCCTTCCTCGCGGAGCGCCTTGCACGCCTGCGTGCCGGAATAATCGAACTCGCACGCCTGGCCGATGATGATCGGGCCGGCGCCGATGATGAGAACAGAATGGATGTCGGTGCGTTTGGGCATAAATCGAAACGGCAAGATGAAACACGGACGCGACGGAAAATGAAAGTCAATTTGCAGCCGAAACAATTTGTTGCGGCGCTTTTCTACGGCTTAAAAATCCAATCACACCAAGCAAGGCAATGGCCAGTGCGGCGATTTGATAACCGGAAATCGGGCCTAATATTTGTGGCGTATCGCGAAGAAATTCGTGGAAGAAACGGAAAATGCCGTAAGCGATCAGATAAATGTGAAACAATTGTCCCGCCGCAATTTTTCCCCAGCGCAAAAGCAAAATCACGCCGAGCATGACGGCATTGAAAAGAAATTCCATCTGCGACGCCGGCCAGCGCGGGACACCGTTGGCGTCGTTGATCGTGAACCAATTTGCGCTGCAAACTTTGCCGAGGCAGCAGCCGTTGATCATGCAGCCGATGCGACCGAGCATGATGCCGACCGGAACGATGAGGGCGAACCAGTCGCCGGTGACGCTGTCGTATTTGAGCAGCCGCTTGGCGATTTCCACGCCGATATAACCGCCGAGCAGCGCGCCAGTGACGGATTTGCCGGTGGCGAGGATCACCCAGCGGTTCGCGTCGTGCCAGTGCAGCCAGCCTTCCGCGCCGAGATAGACGAGCTTCGCGCCAATGAAAGCGGAGACGAGCGCGGCGACGTAAATGAGCACGAGCCGTTCATCACGCCGCGCCAGCCGCGACCAGAAAATGATGCTCACGAAAATTCCCGTGAGCATCAGCCAGCCGTAGGCGGTGGAATTTAATACCGGTATTTTCAAATTCTTTTCTGTCGGTAAAATTCTAAATGCCGCCTGAATGTGAACACATTTCAAGCAACGCAACCAGCCAACTTAATAAAAATAAAAAAATTCCGAGAAAGATTCCGAGAATCACCCGGACCGTGACATTCTTGATGCCACCCAAACATCCGAATGCGCCGCATAAATTGCAAAGCGCGCAAATAATCAGCACAGCAACAGCCAAATCTGGATAGGGCTGTGGTCTTTGAGTCGAGGCAAATACAAGCAAAACGGGAATTGGAGCTAAACCAATCAGAAGCCACAAAAAAGCAAAAGCGGGATTGTGTTCCTTTTCGTTTGGGTTGCCAACTGTTGCGTCATCCTGCGAAGTTGTTACATCTTTTTCGGCAAATGCGCGTGACACAAAATAGGCCAAAATGAGCATTGCTGCCGATATGACAGGCAAATTTCCAGCAGGTCCAAATCTAAAAGAGTTTGTCACCATTGACAGCCCGGAAGCCAAAATAATCAGGACAACTGCGACCGTTAATGGTGACCAATAATTGAAAGGCTCTTCTCTTTTGGCAGGGCTTGCAAACAAGCACCCGGCTATTCCATAAATTGCTCCATAAAATATATTGAACATAACGATCACCGTTTCTGCCATGACATTTGGCCCGCGCGTCGGATGTCCCCAAAAATAAAATAAGAAAAAGCGCGCCACAATCGCTGGAACGAAAAGCAGCAATAACGCAAACCAAAGGCGATCACGATGGCGCAGAAAGCGCGCGATTGAACCATCGGGTTTTACCCGACAACAATACACCGCCAAAAAAACAATTCCCGCAGCGGCCAGCAATTCAATCAGCCGAAAACCATACATAAATAGAAAGCGATCATTCATTGGAGCAGTTTGTCATTTCACTTTGCCATCCGCAAAACCGGAGTAGTAGCGGCAGAAGGAATCCAGTTTGCCGTCCGGGCGGATGACGTGGGTACAACAGCGGTCAATGCGGTCCTCGTCCCACGTCGCGGCGTCCATGAACGGCTTGACGAAGAGCCGGAATGTGTGCGTCTCGTCCAGCTCGAATTTTTTAAGCAGTTCGCCCAACGGCTCGGATTCGCAGCCGCATTTCATCAAGTCTTCCAGCTTGTAACGGACTTTTGTGCTGAGAAAATCCTGCACCTGCGTGAAATCAATGAAGTCGCTCACGGAACGGATTTGCCCGTCAATTTTCAGCAAATAGCCAATGGTTGCGCAATTCGGGTCGCCGCACGGCAGCGGAGTGAAATCCTCGAAGCGCAGTTTGCCGGAGGATTGCGCGACGGCGGCCAAAATTATATCCGCCGTGTTCAAACGATTTGATTGCGAGTTCGGAATTCGCCCGCTGCCAAAAATCGGTTGAAAAGAAATTCCTCGCACGTTTGGAAATTTCAAACCGAAATCAATCGCGTCCCAAAGAAACGGCAGGTTTTCCGGCGTCACCGTCATGGCCAGCGTGACGGGCAGATTCATTTCGCGGCAGCGCTCCAGACAGCGCTCGCGCGTCGCGCGCAAGTCCGCGCCGCGCAGAAATTGTTGGCCGGCTTCCTGCGTGCCGTCGAATTGCAGATAAAGCTGGAACGCGCCGTAGCGAAACGCCGCGCCGAGTTCGCGCGCGAAGGCATCGTCGTGCGCGATGCGGACGCCGTTGGTGTTCAGCAAAACGTAATCAATCTTCGGATGATCTTGCAGCCAGCGAAGCAGTTCGAAGAATTGCGGATGCAATGTCGGTTCGCCGCCGGATAATTGAAGGATTTCAATCACGCCTTTGCGGTCAACGACGCCTTGGATGCGGCGTTTCAGATCATCGAGCGGCACGGCGTCCACTTTTTGACCGACGCCAACCGGCGAATCCGCGTAGCATGTCGGACAACTCAAATTGCATGAGTTGACGATTTCAATTAGGGCGAGGCAGGTGGAAAGTTTTTCCATCACACCGAGCGCGTCCCCGGGTTCGGCATTGCGACCGAGCGTGCCAGCCGGTGAACCATCCGAAGCGCAGCAAGCTTGACCACTGCAACAGCCGTTTTCTGATTTGCCTTTCGACAGCCAATAAAATCGCGCATCGGATGCGATGCACACGCTGGCCTCGCCGTGTTCGGGACAAATTCGCTTAAGAAAAACTTTAGGTTGGATTCCGCCCGAGCGCCAGACTTCCGCCGGACACGGCGCGTGGCAAATCGGACAGCGTGACGTGGTGCGTTTGAGCAATTCGTCGACGAGCTTGAAAGTTGGAAGTGAATTTTTTCCAGGTTGAATCGAAGCGTTCATGCGAAATTAAAGCCTCATGGATAAACTCGCGTGGAAGATACTGCTGCGCCAGCGACACAACCTAAACCCGAAAGGGCAAAGCTTAAAAAACAGAAAGCTGCTATGAAAAACAAGTTAAGAAACGCTCGCTTGAATCCAGTAGGGTTGAGGCTTCGCACATACAATATCGCGCAAACAAACCCTGAAACCAAGATGCCAAAGATGCCAGCAAAGGCAGCTATAAATTCAACATGTAACAGCAAAGCCGTAAAACTGACTATTGCTGGAGCAAGCAAAGAAATGAAAAACCACTTGGTTGGCAATCGTTGAATACCGGATTTATCTTTCGGAAAAATTTTGTCCGTTGCCAAATCCTTTCCGCAAAACGAACACCAGTTCGCGCCATAATTTTCCGGCAATTCTTTCTGGCAATGTGGGCAGTTCATTTTCGCTTCAGAAAAGCTTCGACTGATTTCCCGTCACCGGTTTCAAGCCGAGTTTCTTGTAGCTCAATTCCGTTGCGACACGGCCTTGCGAGGTGCGGTTGAGATAACCTTCCATGATGAGATAGGGCTCATAAACTTCCTCGATCGTGTCCGGCTCCTCGCCGACGGCCACGGCGAGCGAATTCACGCCGACCGGCCCGCCGCCGAATTTCGTGATGACGGCTTCGAGGATGCGCTTGTCCATTTCGTCGAGGCCGTTTTCGTCAATCTCCAGCATCGCCAGCGCGCGGTCGGCAACGACTTTCGTGATGCGGCCGTCGTGCCGGACTTGCGCGTAATCGCGCACACGGCGGAGCAAATTATTCACGATGCGCGGCGTGCCACGGCTGCGCCGGGCGATTTCGTGCGCGCCGGATTCTTCAATTTCGACATTCAGCAAACGCGCGGAGCGGATGACAATTTTCTGCAAATCTTCGCCGACGTAATAATCCAATCGCTCGCGCATCCCGAAGCGCGTGAGCAACGGCGCGGTGAGCAAACCGCTGCGCGTCGTCGCGCCGATGAGCGTGAAGCGCGGGAGATTCAGCCGCACGCTGCGCGCGTTCGGCCCCTGGTCAATGATGATGTCGAGCTTGAAATCCTCCATCGCGGGATAAAGATATTCCTCGATGGTTTTTTGCAGGCGATGGATTTCGTCAATGAACAGCACGTCGCCTTCTTCGAGGTTTGTGAGCAGCCCGGCGAGGTCGGCGGCTTTTTCAATCGTCGGACCGCTCGTGGCTTTGACATTCGCGCCCATCGCCTTCGCCAAAATATTGGCGATGGTTGTTTTTCCCAAGCCCGGCGGGCCGCTCAACAAAATATGGTCGAGCGCCTCGCCGCGTTGCTGGGCGGCGGCGACGGCGATCTCCAACCGCTCCTTCACGCGCGACTGGCCGGTGAAATCGGAAAAGAGCGACGGACGCAGCGTCATTTCGAGCGCCACGTCGGGTTTGTTCAAAGTGGTAGCGGTATGTTCGGCCATCACGTCCAGCATGGGAAATGCGCCGCGCACCAGCAAGCGCGATTCCTTTGACGCCGACCAAGGTCTCCACAATCACTGGCATTTTTCGTCAGAAAAGGCTGGAAATTGAAATTGGGCTTGGGCATGATGCGCGCTTCCTTATGACCAAAACCAAATTACTTTTTCGTGGCCTGATTTTTTCCGCCATGGCGTCTTGCGCAACGAATGCCTTCGCCGGCGACGCCGACATCAACCTGCCGTCGTTGCAAGACGTTTCCTTTTATGGCGGCTTGGTGAGCGGCCATGGTATTTTGTATCTGGGATTGGTGATCTGTGCAGTCGGCGCGGCGTTCGGTATTTTGCAATACAAACAGACCCGCGCGCTGCAAGTCCACAAATCGATGGGCGACGTTTCCAACATCATCTGGGAAACGTGCAAAACCTATCTGTGGCAGCAGGGAAAATTTCTCGCGACCCTCTGGATTCTCATCGCCGTCTGCATGGTTTATTATTTTGGATTTTTAGTGGAACACATTGATCCGGTCACCCAGCAACCCTTGTCCAGCGGTGCAGTCATCTTTAATGTGACGGTGATTCTGGCGAGTTCCATTCTTGGAATTCTTGGCAGCTACGGCGTCGCCTGGTTTGGGATTCGCATCAACACGACAGCCAATTCCCGCGCCGCGTTCGCCGCGCTCAAAGGCAATTCGCTTAAAACCCTTTTCATCCCGCTGCAAGCTGGCATGAGCATCGGCCTCTTGCTCGTCTGCGTCGAACTCGTCTGCATGATTTGCATCCTCGCGTTCGTGCCGCCGCTGCTCGCCGGGCCGTGCTTCATCGGTTTTGCGATCGGCGAATCGCTCGGCGCGAGCGTGCTGCGCATCGGCGGCGGCATTTTCACAAAAATTGCCGACATCGGTTCCGACTTGATGAAAATTGTTTTCAACCTGCCCGAAGATGATCCGAAAAATCCCGGCGTCATCGCCGATTGCACCGGCGACAACGCCGGCGATTCCGTCGGCCCGACCGCCGACGGTTTTGAAACTTACGGCGTGACGAGCGTCGCGCTCATCGCCTTTCTTGCGCTCGCGCTCGCCGCGTCGCCGGTTCTTTGCGGCAAGCTCATCATCTGGCTGTTCGCGATTCAAAGTTTGATGGTGCTCGCGTCGCTCGGCTCGTTTTATCTGAACAAAGTCCTCGCCACCGCGCGTTATGGCGGTAAAAAGAATTTCAACTGGGAAGCGCCGCTGACCGATTTGGTTTGGATCACTTCGATCATTTCCATCATCGTCTGTTTTGTTGCGACCAAATTTTTGCTCGGCAATTTTTCCATTCCCGAAATGAAAGACAACGTGTTGACGGACGTGCCGTTATCGAATCTTTGGTGGGTGCTTGCCGCCATCATAGCGTGCGGCACACTGGCCAGCGCGCTGATCATGGAGTTCACGAAAATTTTCGTCAGCACCAGCTCGCGCCACGTCAAGGAAGTCACACGCTCGTCCGAGCAGGGCGGCGCGTCGCTCAACATTTTGTCCGGCCTCGTCGCGGGAAATTTCTCCGCGTTCTGGATGGGCCTCGTGATCCTCGCGCTGATGTTCACGGCATATTTATTTTCGCAGAACGCCGATTTTCTCGCCCTGCTGCCGGAGAAATTTAATTTCGCCGCGCCTATCTTCGCGTTCGGCCTCGTCGCGTTCGGTTTTCTCGCGATGGCTCCGGTCACGATTGCCGTGGACAGTTTTGGTCCCGTCACCGACAACGCGCAGTCCGTTTATGAATTGAGCCGCATCGAATCGCAGCCGAACGTCAGCGCGGAAATCGAACGCGATTTCGGCTTCAAACCGAATTTCGCCGACGCCAAACTGGAATTGGAAAAAGGCGACGGCGCGGGAAACACATTCAAGGCGACCGCGAAACCGGTTTTGATCGGCACTGCTGTCGTCGGCGCGACCACGATGATTTTCGGCATCATCATGCTGCTCGAAAATGTTTTCGGCAACGCCATCGCGCACTTGAGCCTCGTCCAGCCGCAGATCATTTTCGGACTGCTCATGGGCGGCGCGGTGATTTACTGGTTCACCGGCGCGAGCATGCAAGCCGTCGTCACCGGCGCCTACAGCGCGGTCGTGTTCATCAAAAAAAATCTTAAGTTCGACAAGGAAACCGCTTCGATTGAAGACAGCAAAAAAGTCGTCGAGATCTGCACCGTCTACGCGCAACGCGGACTCATCAACATCTTCATCGTCGTCTTCGCGTTCGCGCTTGGCCTGCCGTTTTTCAATCCGTATTTTTTCATCGGCTACCTCATCGGCATCGCGTTCTTCGGCTTGTTCCAGGCGATTTTCATGGCCAACGCCGGCGGCGCGTGGGACAACGCCAAAAAAATCGTCGAGGTGGACTTGAAACAAAAAGGCACGCCGCTCCACGCCGCGACCGTCGTCGGCGACACCGTCGGCGATCCGTTCAAGGACACGAGTTCCGTCGCGATGAATCCGATCATCAAGTTCACGACGCTCTTCGGCCTGCTCGCCGTCGAGATCGCCGTCAACATGACGCAGAAATACAAGGAGCATTTGAAACTCGACCCGAACACCTTCAATTGGAATCCGTGGATTGGTGGTACCTGCTTTCTCGTCGCGCTGATTTTTGTCTATCGCTCGTTTTACTGCATGAGAATTCCTGCTGACGAAACCGCCGGGAAATAAAACTCGAAAATCTCCCCGCGTGATTCAAAATTGAATCATGTCCGAGATTCAGCGGTTCATTCAAGTCAACTGGCAACTGCGCGTCTTCTTCACCGAAGACGTTTTTGCGGCGACCAATCTGACTTTGAAAACCGCGCTGGCCGACGCCGCGCCGCGCAAAGTTCTCGTCGTCCTTGAAGATTCGCTCGCGCTCGCGCAGCCAAACCTTTCGCGCCAGATTGAAAATTATTTTTCCGCGCACGCCGAAAAACTTCAACTCGTCTGCCCTCCAATCCTAATCGCCGGCGGCGAACGCGCCAAAAATTCCGACCAATTCATCGCCGAAATTCATTCCCATATTGACCGCCACCACATTGACCGGCATTCGTATTTGATCGCCATCGGTGGCGGCGCGTTGCTGGACATTGCCGGCTTCGCTGCCGCCACCGCACATCGCGGCGTGCGCCACGTCCGCATCCCGACGACCACTTTGTCGCAAGCCGATTCCGGCGTTGGCGTAAAAAACGGCATCAATGCGTTTGGTAAAAAAAACTTCATCGGTACGTTCGCACCGCCGTTCGCCGTCATCAACGATTTCAATCTGCTCGCCACGCTAAAGCCGCGCGACAAACGCGCCGGCTACGTCGAAGCCGTGAAAGTCGCCTGCATCCGCGATGCAAATTTTTTTGACGAAATCGAGCGCGACGCTGAAAAATTAACTTCTTTCGAGCCAGTCGCGATGCAACATTTGATCCGTCGCTGCGCCGAATTGCATTTTGAACACATCGCCACCGGCGGCGACCCGTTTGAAACCGGCTCCGCGCGCCCGTTGGATTTCGGTCACTGGGCCGCGCACAAGCTGGAACAGCTGTCGCGCTTCCAGATTTCGCACGGCGACGCCGTCGCCATCGGCATCGCACTCGACGTGATTTATTCGCGCAACATCGGACTGCTCGACGCGCAATCGTGCGGGCGGATTTTGAGCCTGCTGGAAAAACTTGGCTTCAAACTTTTTGCCGATGAATTGTTGAATGCCGACAATTCAAACCAGTTGACGATTTTGACCGGCCTCGAAGAATTTCGCGAACATCTCGGCGGTGAACTGACCATCACGTTGCTCAAGGAAATAGGACGAGGCGTGGAAGTCCACGAGATGGATTCGCAGAAAATCACCGAGGCCATCCACGAACTGCGCGCCCGCAGAAAATGAACCGTCTCGCCGTCATCAACGTTGTCGGCCTCACCGAGGCGCTCATCGGTGAACACACGCCGCGCATCGCGCAATACCACAAACGCGGCGCGCTCGCGCACATCGCACCGGCGTTTCCCGCCGTGACTTGCACGGCGCAATCCAATTATCTCACCGGAAAAGTGCCAGCCGAGCACGGCATCGTCGGCAACGGCTGGTTCAATCGTGAATTCGCTGAAACACAATTTTGGAAACAATCAAACCACGTAGTTCACGGAAAAAAAATTTGGGATGCGCTCCGCGAACAATCCCAAATCGTAGATCGTAAATCTTCAATCGCCAATTGCTTCTGGTGGTTCAACATGTATTCGAGCGTGGACTTTTCCATCACGCCGCGCCCGATGTATCCCGCCGATGGCCGGAAATTTTTTGACGTCTATTCCTGGCCGTATTCCATCCGCGAAGAAATCAAAAAGGAATTGGGCGAATTTCCGTTCTTCAGTTTTTGGGGCCCGGCGGCGGGAATTGATTCGCCGCAAGGCAAAGCCGATGCCGCCTCGCGCTGGATCGCCGAAGCGGCGAAATGGATTGAAACTAAATATTCCCCGACGTTGAACCTGATTTACCTGCCGCATCTGGATTATAATTTGCAAAGGCATGGAACTTACGATGACGCTGGTAATCTAAATCCAAAAATTTACCGTGACCTGCGCGAGATTGATGCCATCGTCGGCGACCTGATTGATTTTTTTGGCAAGCGCGGCGTACCGGTGGTTTTGCTTTCTGAATACGGCATCACCAACGTGGACACACCCATTCACCTCAACCGGATTTTCCGCGAGCGCGGCTGGCTGACGGTGAAGGACGAACTCGGTTTGGAAATTCTCGACGCGGGTGCGAGCCAGGTTTTTGCCGTGGCGGATCATCAGGTCGCGCACATTTATCTGAACGATGCGTCGCTGGAAAAATCCGTGCGCGAGGTTTTGGAAAAAACTGCGGGCGTGGAAAAGATTCTCGGCCACGCGGAAAAAATCGCGGCGGGCATTGAGCATCCGCGCGCGGGCGATTTGATTGCCGTGGCGCGGGAAAATGCGTGGTTCACTTATTATTACTGGCTCGACGACGCGCGAGCGCCGGATTTTGCGCGGACGGTGGACATCCACCGCAAGCCGGGCTACGACCCGGTGGAATTGTTTCTCGACCCGCGCATTCCGGTGGTGAAATTAAAGATCGCGTGGCGGTTGCTGCAAAAAAGGCTCGGCCTGCGGATGTTGATGGACGTGATTCCGCTCGACGCGACGCTGGTGAAAGGTTCTCACGGGCGGCGTCCGGCGGATAAAAAAGACTGGCCGGTGTTCATCACCAGCCAGCCAGAATTTTTGAGTGCTAAGGAAGTGGAATCAACGGATGTTTTGCAAATCCTGCTGCGGCATTTCGACACGCTATAAACGCTGGAAAATTAATTTACTGCAAAACGTGGGCTTGCGTGGAGTTTGTGCCAATTGAGCAAGTTGGATTGTCGCCAATCCTTTTTAAATTATAAATCCCGCCCGACGGACATGGCGGGATTTTACCATATTTATTCAGTTTGATATAAGGCGTAATGTCATTTGGAAAATTGATGGCGTCGCCGTTTGTCTTGCTATGCTCCAATGCAAACTGATTTGCAGCGGCATCAATTTGCCGAAGATTATTAATGCAAGCATTGGCCTTGCTAGTGTGTGATCCTCCAATACGGTTTGGAATTGCAATCGCAGCAATCAGCCCAACTATACAAATCAAAAGAGCCAGTTCAAGAAGCGTGAACGCCGCGCAAAACTTATTTTTAGGTTTGCTCATATAATTAAATGAACACCGCTCCGCCAATTCCGTTGCGACAATTCATTCACCCGCCCATCTGGCCGCGCGTGACGCCGAGTTGATTGAATAATTTTAGTTCGCGCCAGAGCTGCGTGCCGGAAATTTCGCCGCGCAACAACTGACGGTATTTGGTGATGGTGCGGACGACTTCCTCGGGATTTTCATTCAGAAATTCCACGCGGAAATTGCGGACGCCGAGCGCGAGGAGCCGTTCCACAAATTCCGCGCCGGTCTGCGCCTGCGAATTGAAGACGGTGTTGCGGCAGCCGGCATCGGCCTTGAGCGGATGCTCCGCGCCCACGCGGTCGCTCAGGCGCACGTCATGCGTGTCGCACGGGCGGCCGCAGTCGCGATAATCTTTTCCCTTCGACAAAAACGCGCAGAACACGCAGTGCTCCATGTGAAACATCGGCATATGCTGGTGAATCGTGACCTCGAACCATTCCGGAGGCGCGGCGGACAATAGCGCGTCGAGCTGCACCACATTCAAATCGTAGCTGGCGGTGAGGCGTTCGAGGCCAAAATGATTTTTGAAATAGTCCGCCGTGATGCGGTTCGCGACGTTCAGCGAAAAATCGCCAACGCGCCGCGTGTCCGCAAAAAATTTCAGATGGTCGTAGTTGCGGATAAGATAGCCGTCGGCATTGCAGGAACGGACGATTTTCAAAATCCATTCTTCGCCCATCTTGGTGATGCGCGGCGGGGCGACAAAGATGCCTGGCTGTTGATAGTTGAGAGTTGATGGTTGATAGACGGAGCAGCCGCTTGCAGTGTGAAAGGTCGTCACAGCCTCACGATATTTTTTTGGATCTTCGAATTCGCAATAAACGGTCTGCACGCCGCATTTCAGCGCGGCTTCAAGTTGCGCGTGGTTACGGACGAGGACAATCAATTGCGGATCAGATTTGCCACCGAGACGCAGAGATGCAGAGGATTGAGAAATTGAAATGGCCGAACTCTGTGACTCTGTAACTCTGTGGCTATTGATTTGCCAGCGCTTGGGTTGCGCGCGAAGTTTTTCCAGTTCGATGACAAACTCACGGCGCAAACGGTTCAGTTCGCTGACGGCCACCATCACTTCGCCGGACAAATTATTTTTAAGCTCGCCGAGTTTGAACGGCGTGCCGCCGAGGCGACCGAGTTGTTCCCGCAATTTTTCTTTGGTCAGCGGAAGTTTTTCTGCTTTCGCGAGCGGCATCGCGGATTCCACTTTCGCAACGTGACCTTCTTCGTCACGCGCAATGAGCGTCAGCGGTTTGCCGACGAGACCGTGAACTTCAATTTGAATCGGGCGCTGAAATTTTGGCGCGTCGCCCGCGAAACTTTGGCGCAAACGCTTGTCGAGTTCGGGATCGTTGGTTTTCCAAATTTTATCGCCGACGTGGACGCGCAAAAAATCAATGCTGCCGTAGCCGAAACGCAGTTCGGTCAATTTCTCGCCGGGAATTTTGAAACGCGGTTCCTGAATTTCGTAAATGCGTCCGCCTTCCTCTTTTTCATCCGGCTTGCCGGCGTCGAAAACAATTCCATCGCCGAGTTTCACCGGCACGGCGAGATTTACAATCACGCCGTCGCGGACAATTTTTTTGACTTCGCCAAGATAGACGCCGCGTTTTTTCCCAAAGCGTGCGTGAACGAGTTTTTGATTATCAATGCCGCTGAACCAGCCGGTGAAAAGGCCGCGCGAGAAAGACATTTCTAAGTCGTAACGGTCGCTCGCTGGAACTGCTGTGGCTTGTCCCTCCGCGATTTTGTTTAACGCGGCGCGATAGACGCGCGTGATGCTCGCGACGTATTCGGGCGCTTTGAGACGACCTTCGATTTTCAGAGAAGCGACGCCGGCGCGAACGAGTTGCGGTAAAACTTCGAGGCCGGACAAATCTTGCGGGCTTAATAAATAGCGTTTATCGCCGAGCGGAACTTGCGCGCCGTCGGAAATCAAATCGTAAGGCATCCGGCAGGCTTGCGCGCATTCGCCGCGATTCGCCGAGCGGCCGCCGAGCGATTCGCTGGTCAAACATTGGCCGGAATACGCGACACACAACGCGCCGTGAACGAAAACTTCCAAGGGAAGTCGCCGGTTGAAAGTTGAAGGTTGAAGGTTCGTCGCAGTTTGTGCCGCGCTTATTTTTTCAATCTCCGCAATCGAACATTCGCGCGCGAGGACGGCGAGATTGCAGCCGAGGTTCCGGGCGAATTCCACGCCGGCGGCGCTGGAAATCGTCATTTGCGTCGAGGCGTGAATCGGAAAATCCGGCGAGAGTTCGCGGATTAGTTTGCAGATGCCGACGTCCTGCACAATCGCGGCGTCCACGCCGGCAGAAATAATTGAGCGTAGATAATTTTCCGCGTCGGCAATTTCATTCTGAAAAACGAGTGTGTTGAACGTGACGTAACCTTTGACGCCGCGCCGGTGGAGAAATTCCATGAGCTTCGGCAAATCGGCCTCCGTGAAATTATGTGCGCGCATCCGGGCGTTGAACTTGTCGAGGCCGAAATAAATCGCATCCGCGCCGTTTTCGACGGCGGCCTTGGCGCATTCCCAGTCGCCGGCGGGCGCGAGGAGTTCGGGCATTTTCAAATCTAAAATTTTAGATTTGAAATTGTCGGCAGCAAGATAGGTGGACGCGGCGGCGGTCATTGCAATTTAAATTTAACCGCGAATCGCGCGAAAGACACGCAAAGAACTTTGCGCGCCGGTTGCTAAAATCAGTTTTCATTGACGGACATCTGTGTTTAGCTGTGGCAGAAAATGATTCATCCCACGGCCAGCATTCATCCGTCGGCGAAGCTCGGCGCGAACGTCCGCGTCGGCGCGTTTGCAGTGATTGACGCGAGCGTGGAACTTGGCGCGGAGTGCGTGGTCGGGCCGCACGTCTATCTGACGGGCGCGACAAAAATCGGCAGCGGAAATAAATTTAACGCGGGCTGCGTCATCGGCGACGCGCCGCAGGATCTAAAATATAAAGATGAGCCAACGTTTGTAAACATTGGCGATAATAATGTTTTCCGCGAGCACGTCACCGTGCATCGTTCCAATAAAATGGCCGAGGCGACGGTGATTGGTTCGAATAATTTGTTCATGGCCAGTTCGCATATCGCGCACAATTGCCTGGTCGGAAATCATGTCATTCTCGCGAATGGCGCGCTGCTCGGCGGCCATGCAACGGTTCAGGATCGCGCGTTCATTTCCGGCAACGCGCTTGTGCATCAGTTCACCCGCGTCGGCACGCTGGCCATCATGCAGGGCGGCTCGGCCATCAGCAAAGACCTGCCGCCGTTCACGGTGGCGCGCGGCGATAATGGAATTTGCGGCCTGAACACGGTTGGCTTGCGCCGTGCAGGATATTCAGCGGCGGAACGGCTGGAGCTGAAAAAACTTTATCATGCGCTGTTTCGGAGCGGAAAATTATTTCGAGCTGCGCTTGCAGACGCGGAAAAAAATTTCACCAGCGCGGGTGCAAAAATCATGTTGGAATTTATCGCCGCCGCCAAACGCGGTGTGTGCGCCGACATCGGTTCCAGCGGACGCAGCTCCGACGAAGAATGATTTCACTGCCGGAATATAAAGTGATGGGCGAGGACGGTCAGGAATACGGGCCGGTCGCTGCCGAGCAAATCCATAAATGGATCGCCGAAGAGCGGCTGGAGCGAAAATCGCCTGTGAAACCAGCCGATTTGCGCGATTGGGTGTTTCTGGAATCGCTGCCGGAATTTGCCGGGGCGTTTCAGCCACCCACGCCGCCGCCGAAACGGCGCCGGCGAAAATGGCCGGTGGCGGCTGGGATTATTATTTTGGCAGCAGGATTGATTTTGCTAGTGGTGAAAAAATTCAAACATCTTTGAATCATGTATAAAATCGTCGGCAACGACGGAAAAACTTACGGGCCGGTCACGGCGGATCAAATCCGCGAATGGATCGCGCAAGGCCGTGTCGAAAATCGGACGGCGGTGCTGTCAACCGGTGCGGTGGAATGGACTTTTATTGGTCTGCTTCCGGAATTCGCGCCGCTATTTCACAGCTCGCCGCCAGTCATTGCGCCACTCAAAGCCGAAGCGATTTTAACCAATAAAACCAATGGTTTTGCCACGGCCGGACTGGTTTGCGGCATCCTTTCCTGTGTGTGCTGCTGCGGCTGCCCATTCAGCGTGCTCGGCCTGATTTTTTCTATCGTCGCGCTTGTCCAAATCAACGCCCAAGCAGAAAAGCAAGCGGGTTGGGGACTCGCACTGGCGGGATTGATCTGTTCGGCAATCAGTTTGTTGATTAGCCTTGGACTTGGAATTTTTCAACTTGCACTCTCGCCTGCCAACTTGATCTGGCATGTCGGCGCCATTTAAGTGAACTCTGCGCCACCCAAAATTAACTCCGGTAACGCGCGCTTTGCCGGAATCATTTTGGCGTCAGTGGTATTGGGCATCGTCGCCGTGGTATTTTTCTTTAACCCGGCGACGCACACATTTTATCCCGTGTGCCAATTTCACCAACTTACCGGCCTGAATTGCCCAGGCTGTGGTATGACGCGCGCCCTTTACGCGCTGCTGCACGGCAAAATTTTGACGGCATTGCGAGATAACTCGCTGTTCATTCTAGTTCTGGGAGTTTTGATAATCCGCGTGGCTTGGTTCAGCCTCAAAAAATTTCGTGGCGTTGCGACCGGTGAATTTTTTCCTGTTAAATTTCTCTGGGCGTTGCTCATGATTGCGCTCGTGTTCACTGTGCTGCGAAATTTGCCCGCATTTAAATTTCTTTCACCGCCCAACCAATAATTTTAAGAACTTATTGAAATATTGCAAGTTGTTTATATAAAATAACTTTTAGTAAATTAAGCACGGTCTGATTGCGTCACTTATAATCTCTATTTATTTTTGCTTGCCCTAATGAATTCAAAATCATTCAATCGTAAGCTGGTGAATTTTTATCGCCGATAGCTTAATTCGATGTTCATTTATCCCAAAAAATATGACGTGATTGTAGTGGGTGCGGGTCATGCCGGAGTTGAGGCTGCACTGGCAGCCGCCCGGATGGGCTGCGAAACTTTGTTATTGACCATAAACGCAGACTCTATCGGCCAGATGTCTTGCAATCCGGCCATTGGAGGCTTGGCTAAAGGCCACCTAGCGCGCGAAATTGATGCGCTCGGCGGCGAAATGGGCCGAGCCACAGATATGTGTGGCCTTCAATTCAGAATGTTAAACACTAAAAAGGGCCCGGCGGTTTGGGCACCTCGCGCACAGTGTGATAAAAAGGCATATCAATTTCGCATGAAATGGATTTGCGAATCCGAGCCGAATCTCGATGTTAAACAGGGTCAATCAGTAAAAATTATTCATCAAGATGGAGTTGCATCAGGGATAGAAACGATGCTTGGTGTTCATTATCTGGGTAGAACGATCGTTATCACAACCGGAACTTTTTTGCGCGGCTTGATGCACATCGGATCAAATCAACAATCTGGTGGACGGGCGGGAGACGCGGCTGCTATGAATCTTTCATCTTCGCTTCAAGCGTTAGGGCTCGAACTAGGTCGCCTGAAGACTGGAACGCCACCAAGGCTTTTACGAAAATCTATAGATTTTTCCAAAACTGAAATTCAATCCGGGGATGATCCAGTGCCGTATTTTACCTTTTGGAAAGATGCTTTGTTCCACATGGAACATTTTTCAGGAATCTCAAGCGAAGCTGATGCCGAAATTGGAAAATATCCCCCTCAATCTATTTTAAGTCGGATAAATGGCCAGTTGCCTTGTTATATCACGTTCACAACCAATAAGACGGCTGAAATTATTCGCAAAAATTTGCATAAATCTCCGATGTATTCTGGTGTCATTGAGGGTATTGGTCCTCGTTATTGTCCATCAATAGAGGACAAGATCGTTAAATTTTCCGAAAAGGAACGTCATCAGATTTTTCTTGAGCCAGAGGGGATTGAGACCGACGAGATATATGTGAATGGTTTTTCGACCAGCCTGCCGTTTGAAGTGCAGATTGAATTGGTTCATTCTATTATTGGGTGTGAGAACGCTGAAATTATGCGTCCAGCTTACGCAGTTGAATACGACTTTGCGTTTCCGACTCAACTTGAACCTTCATTAGAAACGAAAGTGTGCCGAAATTTATTCCTTGCCGGACAGATTAACGGAACTTCTGGCTATGAAGAGGCCGCAGCACAGGGATTGATGGCTGGCATCAATGCTGCCCGACGGGTGCAAAATCGTGAACCAATTATCTTGCGGCGTGATCAAGCTTACATCGGTGTTTTAATTGATGATTTAATTACAAAAGGAACTTCTGAACCCTATCGCATGTTCACCTCACGGGCGGAATACCGGTTGTTATTACGTCAAGATAATGCTGATTTAAGATTGTCGCGCCTAGGTCATGAAATCGGTTTATTGCCAACACGAAATTTTAAAAAATTTACAGCTAAAGAAGCTGCAATTGCCGAAGAAATCAATCGCTTGTACACAACTTATTTACAGCGAGATTGTTTGGCAAAAATTTTATCCCGAACCGAAATGTCCTATCAGGATTTACCGAGCAAAAATACGGCTCTGGATACGGAAGTGCTCCAGCAGGTGGAAATTGCCATTAAGTATGCAGGCTATGTTGACCGGCAGAAAATCGAAGTTGCTCGCACGAAAAATCTCGAAGACAAAATTATTCCTAATTCGTTTGATTTTAGCACGGTTCCCAGCTTGCGGCTCGAGGCACGACAAAAGTTGGATAAGATTCGTCCGCGTACCATCGGTCAGGCTGGACGCATTTCTGGTGTTTCGCCCGCAGACATCAGTATTCTGTTAATCTGGCTTAAACGCGGAACGAGAAATTCTCCCGAAATTTCTGAATGCGATAGTCTTTTGAATCCAAATGAGGATTTATAAAAACATAAATAATTTTTTAGTCGTTCATCAAGACTATCAAATGAGGATAAGAAATTTACATTTTAACATTGAATGTTATTAGAATATTTATAATAATTTGAACTGTTATTCATGAATTTTGATCCTGCTGAAATCGAAAAAATTGTGCGTGAAGTGATTCAACAAACACGCAGCCAAGTTGTGACGGCTTCGCCGACACCGTTATCGTCGGTCAGACCAGAAATTCGTTCCACAAGCCAGCCTTCGGCTATTCCGGTTCGCGCCCGCGCCGCCGTGCTGGTCGAAAAGAAACGGCTTGAGTTGAAGGAGTTCCCTCTGCGCAAGATTCGGGAAAACGAAATTCTCGTGCGCGTTGAAGGCTGCGGTATCTGCGGCACAGATATTCATTGCTTCAATAATGATCCGTTCAAACTTTGCCCAGTCGTTCTGGGACACGAAGGCACGGGCGAAGTTATTGAGGTTGGCAGCGCCATTCACATGGACAGCGTGGGTAAGCCAGTCCGACCCGGCGACAAAATCGTGACCAGCGTGTTGGAAACCTCCGAGGCCTGCATGGTTGCCAAGTATAACCCTGCCAAGGCGAATCTTTGCGACGACTTGCGTATCTATGGCTTGCTGCCGGACGAGTCGGACAATCATTTCAACGGTTATTTTGGCGAATACCTCATTATCCGGCCCGGATCTTCTTTCTTTGTCGTTAACGATATGAGCCTTGACCTTCGTATGCTGATCGAGCCAGCCGCTGTTGCAGCGCACGCGCTTGAACGCGCCAAAAAGACTGGCCTCATCAACTTCCGCAGCCGCGTTATTGTACAGGGTTGTGGTCCGATTGGTTTGATGATGATTGCCATCATCCGCACCGCTGGCGTGAATAATATCATCGCCATTGACGGCAATACGGATCGCCTGGCCATCGCGCGGCAAATGGGTGCGGACTACACCATCAACTTCCGTGATTATCCTGACCGGCAGGGTTTGGTAGAAGCTGTCAACGCGGTGACGAAAGGCATGGGCGCACACTTCGCCTTTCAAGTCACTGGCGTCCCTGCGGCGGCTTCGACCATTTGGAAGCTCGTCCGGCGCGGCGGCGGCATTTGCGAACTAGGCTTTTTTGTTGATGGCGGTGAATGCAGCATCAATCCACACGAGGACATCTGCAAAAAGGAAATCATGCTCGTCGGCAGTTGGGCCTATAACTCATGGGAATATCCCAATGCCTACCATTTTCTCCAACGCGCCGCGCGCATCGGCATCCCCGTGGAAAAACTCATCACCCACCGTTTTCCGCTCGACCAAATCGCCGAGGCCTTTCAGACCAACCTCCGCTTGGAAGGCATCAAAATCGTCGTTGAAAATCCCAACTTCCGTTCGGTTTCTTCCTGAACAAGCGGCTGGCAATATTTTCACCGGCATACACAGCGAACACCGCACCTGTGCCCCGCGCCCTTCGGCGTTTGACTATTCATCGTCAATTCACTAACGTCTTGTTCCGTAAAGTCAAAAAATTGCCCCTTTAATTTATGGCCGCCAAATCCGAGAAGTCTGTCGAAAAATCCGTCGTCGAAACCAAAGCGGCGGCGCGCGAACGCGAGCTGGATGCCGCGATCTCGTCCATCACCAAAGCCTACGGCGACGGCGCGATCATGCGCCTCGGCGATGCGCAGGCGCACGTGAAAATTGATGTCATTCCGACTGGCGGCTTGGCGATTGACCTCGCGCTCGGCGTCGGCGGTTTGCCGCGCGGGCGCGTCGTGGAAATTTACGGCCCGGAATCCTCCGGCAAAACCACTTTGATGCTCCACGTCATCGCCAACGCGCAAAAAGCGGGCGGACTCGCGGCATTCATTGACGCGGAACACGCGCTTGATCCCGGTTACGCAAAAAAACTGGGCGTGAATCTGGATGATTTGCTCGTCTCGCAACCTTCATCCGGCGAAGAAGCGTTGACCATTTGTGAAACGCTGGCCCGCTCGAACGCACTTGATGTCATCGTTGTTGATTCCGTCGCGGCACTCGTTCCGAAAGCCGAACTCGAAGGCGACATGGGGATGGCCACTATGGGCATGCAGGCGCGCCTGATGTCGCAGGCGTTGCGCAAGCTCACCGCGATTCTCGCCAAGTCCAAGACCACTTGCATTTTCACGAATCAATTGCGCGAAAAAGTCGGCGTGATGTTCGGCAGCCCGGAAACCACGCCCGGCGGCAAGGCGTTGAAATTTTACGCGAGCGTGCGATTGGACATCCGCCGCAAAGACCAGCTTAAGGACGCCGCCGGCAACGTTTATGGCAATCACACACGCATCAAGGTCGTAAAGAACAAGGTCGCGCCGCCGTTCGCCGAGGCGGAGTTCGACATCATCTACAACCACGGCATTGACAAGGAAGGCAGCATTCTTGACGTGGGCATCGCGTGCGGCGCAGTGGACAAAAAAGGCGCTTGGCTGCAATTCGACGGCGCGCTCATCGGTCAGGGCCGGGACGCAGCGAAAAAAACGCTCGAAGAAAAGCCGGAGCTGGTGAAGAAAATTGTCGAGGCAATCATGGTCAAACGCGCCGCCGCGCCCGCCGCCGAGACCAAGTAATTTTATCCATTCTGAATTTTTGACTTTAATGAGCACTGTTTCCGATCTCGACCTCAACTTGGATAATCTCTTCCAGCCCGCGTGGGCGCAGGAGAAAACCAAGTCTAACAAATTTGCAAAATTTACCGGCAACGAGGGCGTCAAGCCCGAGCGCAGCTACAGCAGCAAGCCGGGCGAACGCCGCGCGCCGCGCCGTGATGGTGCGGGTGGCGGCTTCGGCGGTGGTGAACGTCGTGGTGGTGCGCCGCGCGGCGGCTCCAAATTTGGCGATCGTAAAGGTGGAAATTTCCGTGGCGGTGAACGTCGCGATGAACCGCGCGAACGTCTCGCGCCGCCCGCGCCGTTGCCGCAGCTAAATGTCGCGTTTATTCCTGAAGAACGTGGTGTCGAACAGCTCGCGCGCCAAATCAAAGTAACCGGTCGCGCTTATCCGTTATTTCAAATCGCGTTGCTGATTTTGCAGAAGGCGGAACGTTATTCCGTCCAGCTCACGGCCAAGAAAAAAGACGACGGCACGCTGGAAAAACTTTTTGTCTGCGCGCTGGATGAATCGCCGTGGACGAGCGAAGACGCCGCCGTTGTGCACGTTCTGAAAAATCATTTCGCCACGTTTTATCAGGCCGAACGCACGGCGACGGAACCGCCGAAGGGCGTTTATACTTTTGTCGCGCAATGCGGTTTGAGCGGCGAAATTCTTGGTCCGCCGAATCATCACGATTACCAGAACCAGTTGCGGAAATTGCACGCGGAAAAATTTTCGCGGATGCCGTTCGACCAGTTCAAGGCGCGCGTGAAGATCGTGAAGGACGAAGCCGTCGTGAAGAAATGGGTCGAAGACCAGAGCTTCAAGACGCAATACAATTGTCTCAACGTGCCGGAGCCGCTCACGCTCGCAACGCTGGAAGAAGTGGAAAAACATTTTCGCGCGACGCACAAAGATTCGATCATCAAGCCGGTGGAGACGCTCACGGTCGCTGGTTTGCCGAGCCGCAGTTTGCGGGACAACGGATTGCAGCGTTTGATTCGTCAGGAATGGGAGCAGCAGAAATTTTTCCCGCTGCCCCTTGCGACGAAGTTGAGCCAACAATTTGCGCATTACGGTTTGCAATTTTTCAAGGTCAACAAAACCGTCACGCATGTCAGCGTCGCGCGCCCGACCTTCCTCGACATCGCCAGCACGCCGGTGTCGGAAAACATCAAGCGCATCATCGAATACATCAACGGCAACGCGAAATGCACGCGCAAGAAATTGATCGAGGCGCTCGCGCCGACGCCGAAAGTTCCGAAAGCGGTGGTCACAGAAATTCCCATTGTTCCCGTTGCTGAAGGCGAAGTTGCCGCTGCGCCGGTGAAACCCGCCGCGCCCGAAGCGACGCCGGAACAAACGGCCGTAATTGTGGATTTGCACTGGCTGATTCATCAGGGCGCGGTTTTGGAATTCGCCGATGGCCGGATGGAAACGGCGAAAAAGCCGCTGCCCAAACCGGTGAAGCAGGAAAAGAAAGTTGCTGCCGCAAAACCTGCGGCCGAAACTGAAGTCGCTGCGGCCATCGAAACCGTGACGCCGGAAACGCTCGTGGCGGAACCCGTCGCACAAATTGAATCGCCGGTTGAAAACACCGCCGCGCCCGCAGTCGAAACGCCAGTTCAGCCGGAAGCTCCGGCCACGACGGAAGGAAGTGCCGCGTGAGTTTCGCCGCTCTGGGATTGAGTGAAAAGATGCTCGAAGGCGTCCGCGCCATGGGCTACACGGAACCGACGCCGATTCAATTGCGCGCGATTCCGCTCGTGTTATCCGGCAAGGACGTCATCGGCAGTGCGCAGACCGGCACGGGAAAAACGGCGGCGTTTGCTTTGCCGATTTTGTCCAAGCTCGGTTCGCATAATCCCGTCGGCCCGCGCGCGCTCATCCTCGAACCCACGCGTGAACTCGCGGCGCAAGTCGAGACGGCCATCCGCGATTACTCGCGCTTCACCGATTTGAAAACCACCGTCGTCTTTGGCGGCGTCGGTTACGGCAAACAAACGGACGAATTGAAGGCCGGCGCGGACATCGTCGCCGCCACGCCCGGACGTTTGCTCGATCATTTGGAGCAAGGCACGTTGAAATTAGACAAAGTTGAATTTCTCGTGCTCGACGAAGCCGACCGGATGCTCGACATGGGATTTTTGCCCGATGTGCGCCGCATCGTGGAAAAATGTCCGCGCAAACGCCACACCGCGCTGTTTTCCGCGACGATTCCACCCGCGATTGAAACGCTCATCCAATGGGCCATGCACAGCCCGGAGACGATTGAAATTGGCGCGCGCCGTTCTCCCGCTGAAAACGTCAAGCACGTCATCTATCCCGTTTCCGACACGCAGAAGACCGACCTACTGCTCGCGCTGCTCAATCATGTGAACTACGATTCCGTGATCATTTTCTGCCGCACGAAGCACGGTGCTGACCGCGTCGCCACCACGCTCAAGCGCGCGAACCACGCCGTCGCCGTTTTGCATTCCAACCGTACGCAGCGCGAACGCGAGCAGGCGCTCGAAGGTTTTCGCGAAGGCAAATTTGAAGTACTCGTCGCCACGGACATCGCCGCGCGCGGACTGGACATCGCGGACGTGAGCCACGTCATCAACTATGACGTGCCACAGCATCCCGAAGATTACATTCATCGCATCGGGCGCACGGGCCGCGCCGAAGCCACCGGCGACGCGTTCACCATCATGATCGCCGAAGATGCGCCGCACGTTTTCGCCATCGAACGTTTCATCAGCCAGAAAATCCCGCGCGTGAAGCTGGAAAATTTTGATTACCGCTACACCGCGTTGTTTGAAGAAGCCAAGTCTGGCGCGGCGGCGGGTTTTCCTGGCAAAGTGCGCGGCGGCCGCGTCCACGGCGGCTATCATTTCGCGCCCGGCGGACGGAGGCGGTAAATTGGCGGAACGAAATTTGAGGCGCGGTGATAATTTGATTAAATGAAAATTATCAAAGTTATTGCCGGACTTGGTTGTTTCATTGCTGCACTTTTGCCGGGCGGTCTTGCCTTATTGGCGCTTTCAAATTTGGATTCTACCGAGGCACTATCAATTTTTTGCGTTGCTTCAATTTTGTTAATTTTGACCATTGGTTTGATTTACGCCGGATGTTTTCTGATTGTTAGACGAAATTTGCCAATGTCGAGAAGAGCAAGAATTTTTACCTTGAGCACCTGCCTTTTACCGCGGCAGTTATTTCAGTTATTCCCAGTTTTATTAAAGCTCGTTCAACTTCTGCTGCAAATGCCTGCGTCAATAATTTGCGTCAAATTGATGCTGCTGCCAATCAATTTGCTTTGGAACACTGCTTAACCAATGGTGCACCAATCAATTTTCCAGATGATTTGACGCCCTACATCAAACTCAACAGCGCGGGGAAAATTTCTGGATGTCCACAAGGCGGCATTTATCACATTAGCAAAGTCGGAGAAACACCAACTTGCTCGCTCGCAACGAACGGTTTTCCTTGGCACGTTTTACCATAAAAAAGAGGCTGGACGCAAATCCAGCCTCTTTGATTGTTTCAGATTTTTCAATTCAACCGCATCGGCATCACGACGTAGAGGAACGGCCCGTTGATCTTGATTACGCCGGGGCTGAGCTCGTCAATCAGCTCAATGAACACTTCGTCCTCGCCCAGCGCGTTAAGCGGGTCAATGAGGTAGCGCGGATTGAAGGCGATGGCGAGTTCCTTGCCCTTGTAATTTATGGCCATCGTCTCGCGCGCCTCGCCGACTTCCGGTGAATTCGCGGTGATGGTAAGGAGATTTTTGCCGAAGGCGAGCTTGACGGAATTAGCCTTCTCGCTGGTCATGATTTCCGCGCGACGCAACGCCTGCACTAGTTCTTCGCGGCCAACGCCGATGCGTTCTTTCGCTTCGCCGGGAATGACTTGACGATAATTTGGATAATTTCCCTCAATCAACTTGGTGATGAGCAGCACCGAAAAACCCGTTTCGTTTTTGAGCGCAAACGAAGCCTGATTTTCACCAAACTTGAGTTCGACATCGCCTTTGTCTTGAAGTAATCGGTTGAGTTCATTGACTGCTTTGGCCGGCACGATGAACTCCCCTGCACTCTTTTCAGAAATATCCACTTCTTCGTCCACGAGAGCGAGACGACGGCCATCGGTCGCGACAAACGTCATCTTGCCTTCTTTGAGGCTGATGAAAATACCGTTGAGAACATAACGCGATTCGTCAGTGGAGACGGCAAAACTGGTCTTTCTAATCATGGCGCGGATGTTTTCCTGTGGGAGTAAAACTTTCTTGTCGTCCTTGAATTTTGGTAGCGGCGGAAATTCATCGGCGGACAGTCCATGGATTTTGAAAAATGAAGAACCGCTGCGGATACTAGAAATATTTTTTTCGTCCGTTTCGATTTCAATCTCCCCGTTCAGTTCTCGCACGATGCTAAATAGTTTTTTAACCGGTAACGTCGTCGCGCCAGATTTGATGACCTTGGCCTCAACTTTACAGGTGACGCTCACGTCCAAATCGGTCGCGGTAAATTCTACATGGCCGCCCTCGGCGCGCAGCAGGACGTTGGAAAGAATGGGCAATGTGGTGCGCGTGCTGACGACATTTTGCACAGCTTGCAGGCCGGCGATGATCTGGTCTTTGGTGATCGAGATGTTCATGCGCTTATAATATTCTGTCTTGTTTAAAAAATTCTATTCTTATTAAGGGTTGTGAACAAGCCCAACAACCTGCCAAGGCTTAATCATCACCGGGCAAATCTTAATTTAACGGCTGCGACCAGTTCAAGCTATACGAGCCGGGAAAAATAAAAAGTCAAAGTTACTGGCACTATCAACATTTCATTCACAAACGGCTGGTAGCTTTTCCGGCAAGTTGTGCCCGACTAATGACTTCCGGTAAAACAGAAATGACAAAATCAACTTCTTCCATGGTCGAATCCCGACCCAAAGAAAAACGCACGAGCGAATTGGCTGATTCTGATTTACCAATCGACAAAATCACATGACTCGGCTCCAACGAACCCGCCGAACAAGCCGAACCGCTCGAAGCACAAATACCTTCCATATCCAAACCCGCCATCAAAGTGATGCCATCCGCACCGCGCACAACAAAAGAAATGGTGTTGGCTAGCGAATTTTCACGCGGACTGACAATTTCACAGCCTTCAATTTTTTCAACAGCCGCCAAGAGTTTGGCCGAAAACAATTTCAATTTTTCCCACTCAAAAACGGGTGGTTTCACAAATTTTTCCAGCGCCGAAACCAATCCGACGCTAGCCGCCAGATTTTCAGTCCCGGCGCGCCGCTCATTTTCGTGTCCACCACCAAAAAAAACCGGATCGGGATGCAACGGCGATTTGATGTAAAGAAATCCCGCGCCTTTTGGACCATGAAATTTGTGAGCGCAGGCGGAAACCAAGTCAGCGTTGAACTGGCCGAAATTTTCAAACGGCTCTTTGCCAAACCATTGAACCGTGTCGGAATGAAAAATAATTTCACGGTCGCGGCAAATTGCACCAAGCTGGGCAACCGGCTGGATGGTTCCAATTTCATTATTCGCCGCCATGATGGAAACGAGAGTGGTGTCCGCGCGGATCGCCTTTTTCAAATCGTCTGGCGCAACGCGGCCTTCTGCATTGACCGGGAGGCGCGTAACTTCAAAACCTTCTTTTTTTTCCAAGTAGTCGAACGACCGCAAAACCGCATCGTGCTCGACGGCGGAAGTGATCAAATGTTTGCCTTTTGCCTTGAGCAAGCGCGACGTTCCAAAAATCGCGAGATTATTCGACTCCGTTCCGCCGCTGGTGAAAATAATCTCGCTGGGTTTCGCGCCCAGAAATTTTGCCGCGCGGTCACGCGCATCGTCGAGCAAAGCGCGCGCTTTTCTTCCGACGTGGTGGACGGACGACGGGTTGCCCCAAAACTCGCCGAGAAACGGCAGCATTGCTTCGCGCACCGCCGGATCGAGTGGCGTTGTGGCATTGTAATCGAAGTAAATTGTGCGTGGCACCGGCTCATCTTTGAAGAAATGCCGCGTGCCGACGAGACAAAAAGTTCGCCGCGCCCATCGTTTTGGGTTAATTAAAGCCATGGGCACGCAGGTGAAAATATGCGGCGTCACGAACGTCGCGGACGCGCTGGCGGCCGCCGGGGCGGGCGCGGACATGATCGGGCTGAATTTTTACGAAAAAAGTCCGCGCCACGTCACGCTCGCAACCGCCGTGGAAATTTCCCGCGCGCTGCCGCCGTTCGTGCTGCGCGTCGGCGTGTTTGTGGACGCAGCCCCGGATTTAATCTTGCGCGCGCTGGGCGAATGCAATTTGAGCCTGCTGCAATTTCACGGCGCGGAGAACTCGGAATTTTGCACGCAATTCGGCTTGATGAGCCTGAAGGCGTTTCGCATCCGCGATGAAAAATCTTTGGCCGAATTGACGAATTATCAAACCGACGCCTTTTTACTCGACGCCCATTCCCAGAGCGGAATTGGCGGCACAGGCGAAAAATTTAATTGGGATTTGGCCGTCGAAGCCCAAAATTTTGGGAAGCCGATTTTTCTCGCGGGCGGTTTGACGCCGGAAAATGTGGCGGACGCCGTGCGGAAAGTGCGGCCGTTCGCCGTGGATGTCGCGAGCGGCGTTGAATCTGCGCCTGGAAAAAAGGATCACGCGAAGGTAAAGGCGTTTATACAGGCCGTTCGCAGCGCAGATAAAACATAAAACGCACCGCCGTTTTGACAGAGGCGAAAATAGATTGGTTAAACACAATTTGAGTCACCTTAAAAATCTTGTCCGAATTTTTTACGGGCGAGAGAAAACATTTGAGTTGAATCCCGGACGGGAACGTTCAGACTTTTGCCCGTCGTTCAACGTCCGGGTTGCTGTTATCGAAATTCAGGTTAGACTGTTTTAGATTTATGACCAACGAAGCAAAGCCGATTTCGGCCACGCCGCACGCCGACAACGTGGCTTGGAAGGAAATCGTGCTCAAATACCAGAAGCCGTCGCTCGTCCGGGCGATGTGGCAGATCATCAACACGGTCATACCCTATGGCGCGTTGTGGTATCTCATGCACTTGTGCCAGTCGATCTCATGGTGGCTGGTCGTGCCGCTGGCGGTTTTGGCCGGTGCGTTTCTCGTGCGCGTGTTCATCATTTTTCATGACTGCGGCCACGGCTCGTATTTCAAATCCCGCGCGGCCAACGACGCCGTGGGTTTCCTCACCGGCGTCCTGACCTTCACGCCGTATTATCACTGGCGCTGGGAACACGCCATCCACCACAACAGCGCCGGCGACCTGGACAAGCGCGGCACGGGCGACGTTTGGACGATGACGGTGCAGGAATACCTCGAATCTTCGCGCTGGAAAAAATTCGCCTACCGGCTCGCGCGCAATCCATTTATTTTATTTGTCATCGCGCCGATGTATTTGTTTTTGATCCAGCAGCGCTTCCCGGCGGCCAAGGCCAGCCAGCGCGAACGCCATTCCGTTTATGCGATGAACGCGGCCATTCTCGCCGTCGCGCTTGGGCTGATCTGGCTGGTCGGCTTCAAGGCCTATTTGATCATCCAGTTGATCATCCTGATGGTTGCTGGCGGCGCGGGCGTGTGGATGTTTTACGTCCAGCACCAGTTTGAAGACGTTTACTGGGAACGCGGCGAGGACTGGAGCTACGTTTCCGCCGCCTTGGAAGGCAGTTCGTTCTACAAACTGCCCCGCATCCTGCAATGGTTCTCCGGCAACATCGGGTTCCATCACATCCATCACTTGAGCCCCCGCATTCCGAATTACAATCTGGAGAAATGTCATCAGGCCGATCCGCTTTTCCAGCAGGTGAAACCCATTACGCTGTTTTCCAGTTTCAAATCCGCCACCTACCGGCTATGGGACGAGAAGAACAAAAAACTCGTCGGCTATCGCGCGCTCCGCGAACTGCGCAAACAACACAAGCAGGCGGCGCGTTCCTAAATCGCTGGTGAACCGCCGCTGCGCGAAGTTCTCTGCATCTTTGCGGTTCAAATAAATTCTTTGCGTCTTTGCGTCTTTGCGCGAAAATGACGGCATGAGTTCAGTTGTCGCAGAAAATTTGCCCGACGCCCACGGCCACTTTGGCCAATTCGGCGGACGTTACGTGCCGGAGACGTTGATGAATCCGCTGCAAGAGTTGGAGGAAGAATATTTCCGCGCGCAGCACGATCCGGAATTCCAGCGCGAACTGAATTATTACCTCAAGGAATTTTGCGGTCGCCCCACGCCGCTTTATTTCGCCGAACGCCTCACCAAGGAACTCGGCGGCGCGAAAATTTATTTGAAGCGCGAAGATTTGCTCCACACCGGCGCGCACAAAATCAACAACGCGATGGGCCAAATTCTCCTCGCGAAACGCATGGGCAAGACGCGCATCATCGCCGAGACCGGCGCGGGCCAGCACGGCGTCGCCACGGCCACGGTGAGCGCGATGTTCGGGATGAAATGCGTCATCTACATGGGCGCGGTGGATTGCGAACGGCAAATCCTCAATGTTTATCGCATGAAAATGCTCGGCGCGGAAGTCATGCCGGTTCACGCGGGCCAAAAAACCTTGAAGGAAGCGGTCAACGAGGCGATGCGCGACTGGGTCACGAACATCCGTAGCACGCACTACATTCTCGGCACGGCCTACGGCGCGCATCCGTATCCGGTGATGGTGCGGAATTTCCAGCGCGTCATCGGCGACGAGGCGCGCGCGCAGATTTTGGAAAAGGAAAAGCGCCTGCCTGACCTGCTCCTCGCGTGCGTCGGCGGCGGCTCGAACGCCATCGGACTGTTTTATCCGTTCCTCGAAGACGCGGGCGTGAAAATGGTCGGCGTGGAAGCCGGCGGCGAAGGCATTTTTCCCGAACGCCACGCGGCGCGTTTTCAAGGCGGTTCGCTCGGCGTGTTGCAGGGCACGCGTAGCTATATTTTGCAGGACGAATTCGGCCAGATCCAATCCACGCACAGCGTCAGCGCCGGACTCGATTACGCCGCCGTCGGGCCGGAACACGCGTTCCTGCGCGACGCCAGCCGCGTGGAATACACCTACGCGACGGATGAAAAAGCGCTCGCCGCATTTATGAAACTCGCGCGGCTTGAAGGAATTATTCCTGCGCTCGAAAGCGCGCACGCCGTCGCCGAGTGCATGGTGCGCTCGCCGAAGCTGGGCAAAGACAAATTGATCATCGTGAACCTCTCCGGTCGCGGCGACAAAGATGTGGCGCAAGTGGCGGACAAGGTGAAATTGGAAATGCCGAGGTAACGGCCGCAAACCACACGAGTGAACTTAATTAACGCACCAGCGATTGAACCCTGAAAAATCCAGCTTGGCATCCGATGACCTTGCCGCTGTTAAAATTTGGAATGGCAAGAATGTTGAGGGGATAGTTGTTGAAATACATTCGCACGGTGTCATGGTGAATATTCCGTGTTTGCCGGTTTCGACAAAGGCTTACATACACATTTCCCAAGTATCTGATGGATATATTGAGAACTTTAAAACTAGTTTTACTGTTGGGCAATCTGTAACAGTCAAAGTCCGTTTTTTAAGAAAAGACAAAACTGCGTGGGAAGTCAGTCGAAAGGCAGTCCTGAATGAAGCGCTTTGGTCGAATGAGTTTCCAGAATTTTCTGAAGCAGTTGGCTATGTAGAGCGCATTGGAGATTTTGGAGCTTTAGTAAAATTAAAAGATGGGTTTGTTGGGCGGATTTCAGCGTTCCAATTGAGTTTTTTCCCGAAGGATCAGCAACTTGAAGTCGGACCTACGATTGAAGTGAGGATTGGAAAATGGGATTTTAGCGGCCAGTGTCCGTTGCTCATGAGGAATATTTTTTGGGATATTGGATAATTTTTTGTCCGCCACCACCAGCCGCTTCGCGGCGCACGCAAACTTTTTCCCATCCTGTTGACGGATTACGCGCCGTTGAAAAAATGGGACTGTCGGGACTTGGCCACCGGCGAAGATTTGGCGGAAGAAGTCCGCAAATATCACATCCCCAATTTCTCGAACTGGAATAACCACGACGCCTTTGAACGCGCCTTCGCCCGTCTGGAAAAAGATTTGCGGTTGAGCATCGGCAAATAAAAGCGCCGTCGCTCCGCGACTCATGCCTTGCCGCCGAACGAGCAATAGTCATCGAGATCGAGCAGGTCGAACCAGGTGCTGATGTCCTCGCGGAGCGGATTGAATTTCTTCACCGCGTCGGCGAAATCAGTGAGCGTCTCGTGGTCGCTGTCCGGGGCGCGGCGCAGATGAAATTCACTCCACGCGGCAATTTCCCATGGCTGGCGCTGGTTTTTTGCATGGGCGTGAATCCACGTCAGCAGTTCCAGATCGCCGCCGCCTTTTGCGATTTCAGTTTTCAACGCGTCGGGGTCGAGGCCGACGAAGTTGAAGAAATGGCGGTCCATGGCTTTGGCGCCGTAACGGTATGCGCCGATTTTGCCGGCGAGCAACGCGCGGCCTTTGTCGAGGATGCGCGGCAGGAAAACAAATCCGCCCAGCCGCACGCGCGGGCTGCGCGGCGGGCGTTGGGTGAGGTCGGGAGTGAAACTGAGTATGCTCATAATTATTTAGGTTTATTTTATGGCGGCCGGGCACATTGAATTAACGCTGACCGCCGGAGACGAGCAAGGTTTCACCTGTGACCCACGACGAATCACCGGACGCGAGAAACGTCACCGCCGTGGCGATGTCCTGCGGCTGGCCGATGCGGCCGAGCGGCGCGTTCTTCACGTATTCGTCATGGAAATCGCCCGTGGCGATGCCCGCCGTGTGCGTGCCTTCGGTTTCGACGAGGCCGGGGCGGACGGCGTTGACGCGGATTTTGCGCGCGCCGAGTTCCTTCGCGAGCGAAACCGTGATGACATCCACCGCGCCTTTCGTCGCGCTATAAACCGAGCCATACGGCGGCGCGAGCGTGCTGACGACCGAACTCAAGTTGACGATGCTGCCGCCGGCGGGATTGAAAAATTTCACCGCTTCCTGCGTCGTGAGCAAAAGCCCAAGCACATTCAAATTGAATTGTTTGTGGAAATGTTCCTCGGTGATCTGTTCGAGCGGCGCGAATTCATACACGCCCGCGTTGTTCACGAGAATGTCAAGTTGGCCGAACGCGTTCTTGGCTTCGGAAAATAATTTTACGATGTCCGTCTTTTGGGAAACGTCGCCTTGCACCGCGACGGCTTTTCCGCCCGCGCTGGTGATTTCGGCGACGACCTTGTCCGCGCCCGCTTTGCTGGAAGCGTAATTGACGACGACGGACGCGCCGTCCGCCGCCAGTTGTTTTGCTATCGCCGCGCCGATGCCTTTGGATGCGCCGGTGACAACGGCGACTTTGCCTGCGAGTTTTTTGTTTGTGCTCATAACGGTTGTTCTTTGTTTTTTAGTTGGTTGTGTTTGTTATTCTGTTACTAAAATAGTAACAATAAAGGCTAAAAAATTTATTTTTTCTTCACGTCAGAGACGATCTGCGCCAGGCTGATTTCAGTCAGGCTGGCCTCCAATGCCTTCTGTGTTTTTGTCAGCGCCTTTTCGAGCGCGGTCTTGATGTGACAGCTAACCGTGCAAACTTTTTGCTCGGCATAACTATGGATAGAAAAAGCCTTGGGCGCGTCCACGGCGTGATAAACATCCAGCAGCGAAATATCTTTGGCGCTTCTGGCCAGCCAGCACGCGCCCGCTTTGCCGGTGGCGGTTTCCACCAATCCGGCCTTGGACAACTTGGCCAAAGTGCGGCGAACGAAACTGGGACTCGTATTCACACTCGCCGCCAGCGTCGCGGACCGCGTGTCCTGATCGCCCCGACAAGCAAGCGCCGCCAGAATGTGAACCGCAATCGAGAATTGAACATTGTTCGCCATAACTGTTACTATAATAGTCACAGAATAAAATTATGCAAGAGAAATTTTAATTATTTTTGGGAAGAGGTTCTCCAACCACACGACCGCGATGCGCCGTCAATCCTCTTCGACCTCTTGCGTCTGATGAGTGATGATGCGGGCGCTGCGGCGGTTGGAAAAATAGGAATACGCCCATTGGAACAGCACGGCGGTGCGGTTGCGGAAGCCGACGAGAAAAATCAGGTGGACGAACAGCCATGCCAGCCACGCGGGATAGCCGGACAGCTTGAGCTTGCCGATTTGCGCGACGGCGGCGGAACGGCCGATGGTCGCCATCGTGCCTTTGTCCCAATACTTGAACGGCGGGCGCGTTGGCGGATTGGCGCGGGCGTTGAGTTCGGCCTTGATGATTTTGGCGACGTGTTTGCCCATCTGCATCGCGGCGGGCGAAACGCCTGGGACGGGTTTGCCGTCGGCCTTCAACACGAGTGCCATGTCGCCGATGGCAAAAATTTCGGGATGGCCGGGCACGCTCAAATCGGGAGCTACCTTCACGCGTCCGCCGCGATCCAGTTCGCAGCCGAGTTTTTTGGTGAGCGGCGTGGAGGCGACGCCAGCGGCCCAAACGATGTTGCCGGCGTTGATAATTTTTCCGTTGGCGAGTTCCACGACGCCTTCGCGGATGCTTTTTACTTGGGTGTCGGTTTTGACGTTGACGCCGAGATGAATGAGCTGCCACTTGGCTTTTTCAGAAAGGCTAGCCGGCAGATGCGAGAGAATGCGCGGTCCGCCTTCGAGCAGAATGACATGCGCCTGCGCGGGATCAATGCGGCGGAAATCCAGGTTCATCACCGTGCGCGTCAGTTCGGCGAAGGAGCCGGCGAGTTCCACGCCGGTCGGCCCGCCGCCGACCACGACGATGGTCATGAGCCGGTCGTGTTCGACGGGATTGGTCTCCATTTCGGCTTTTTCAAATGCGAGCAAAATGCGGCTGCGGAGGCGCAGCGCGTCGTCGAGCGTTTTGAGGCCGGGCGCGAATTGTTCCCATTCGTGGTGGCCGAAATAGCCGGTGTGGCCGCCCAGCGCGAGCACGAGGTAGTCGTAGTCCAGCGCACTTTTTTCGAGGAACACTTTTTTTTGCGCGAGATCAAAACCGGTCGCCTTGTCGAGCAGCACGGTGATGTCCGGCCGGTTGGACAGGATGCCGCGGACGGGCTGTGCGACATCCGTGGCGGACAGCGCGCAGGTGGCGACTTGATAGAGCAGCGGCTGGAACAGGTGATGATTTGTGCGGTCAACCAGCGTGATGCGCGCGTTGGGATGACGGAAGGTTTTGCAGAACGTCAGGCCAGCAAAGCCTGCGCCGAGCACGACGATATGAAACTTTTTGCCTGCCTCCTCCACGCGGACAATTTGAACCAAACGGCGAAGAAAGCAACCGATTGTTTTCGGGGGAGCCAAGCCGCCGGCGAAAATTATTCAAACAAAATTCTGGCCAGAAAAAACCTGCGCGAAAAATTATTTCAATTCACCAGCCGATACCAATTGTCGCGCTGATGCGGCTCGTAGCCGAGGTCGCTGATGAGCCGGTGCATGTCCGGCACGGTCATGCGGAAGGTCGTGCCCGCCTGCGACACGACGTTTTCCTCGATCATGATGCTGCCGAGATCGTTCGCGCCGTATTTCAACGCGACCTGCCCGATCTCCAGTCCCTGCGTGACCCACGAGCTTTGGATGTTCGGAAAATTATCGAGGTAAATCCGCGCCAAAGCTTGCGTCCGCAAATACTCGTGCGCGCCCACCGTTGGCGCTTTCAACTTTGTGTGCTCGGCCTGAAACGTCCACGCGATGAATGCGGTGAAATGACCAGGCTTGATGCCAATGCCATTATATTCGGCGACGCGCTTCATGGAAATTTCCTGCTGCGTGCGCAAGCGTTCCAGATGTTCGATGCGGTCTTCAATCGTTTCGACGTGACCAAACATCATCGTCGCGCTGGAATAAAGTCCGAGCCGATGCGCCACGTCCATGACTTCGAGCCAGTCGTTGCTCATGGCTTTAAGCGGTGCGATGCGCTGGCGCACGCGATCAACTAAAATTTCCCCGCCGCCGCCGGGAATCGAGCCCAGTCCGGCTTTTACAAAATCGCCGATGATTTTTTCCAGCGGTTCGTTGAACACTTCGCGGAAATGGATGAACTCGCTCGGACTAAAACCGTGGATGTTGAAACCGGGAAATTTATTTTTGACGTGCGACAGCAGATCGAGATACCACTGCTTCGTGAGCTTGGGATGATGCCCGCCCTGCATCAACATTTGCGTGCCACCGAGCGCGATGGTCTCCTCGATTTTTTTGTCCATCTCGTCGAACGTGATGACGTAGGAATCGTCGTCCTTCTCCGTGCGATAAAACGCGCAGAACTTGCAATACACATTGCAAACATTGGTATAATTGACGTTGCGATCCACGTTGTAAGTGACGATTTCGTTGCCGCGACCATCGTAAGCGTTTGCTTTCGCGAGTTGCCGGCGGCGATCGGCGAGCGCGCCGAGTTCTTCGAGCGGCAGCTTGTAAAGCCGCAGCGCTTCAGCGGCGTTGATGCGCGCGCCGGCCCAAACTTTTTGGAGTAAATTATCGAGTGATGCGTCGTGAATCACGGTGGCAAATTAGCAGGTCAAAGCCGACAAATCAAACCACGGATAAACACAGATGCCCACGGATGAATTTTCTTAGCTGTGTTAATTCGTGTCCATCCGTGTTTAAACATTTATCGCGTTCGTTTGAATTTTTCCACCGGCAGCTTCGCCAGCGCCTCGCTCGCAGCGCGGACGATTTCCGGTTTGCCCAGCGCCCGGGCCGCGCGGGCGCGATGCAACTGCGCCTCGACCATTTGCGGGTCGAGTGCAAGCGCGCGTTCCGCGCAGTCCAGCGCCTGCGCATGCCGCCCGAGCTGGCCGTTCATGCTCGCGAGGTTCGCCCAGCCGAGCTTATTGCCCGGATCAATCTGCAACGCGCGCGCCAGACATTCCGCGCCCTCGACCGGATGGTTCAGCGCCTCAAACAGCAAGGCGGCGAGATTGTTCCACGACTTGAAATCCTCCCCGTCAATCGCCAGCGCGCGGCGATAACTCGTCTCCGCCTCGGCCAGCCGGCCCAGTGACGCCAGCGCGACGCCGGCATAAAACCAGGCCTTCGCGTCGGCCGGATTTTGCGCCTGCCACTCTTGCGCGAACAGTAGCACGTCGGGCCATTGACCGTTTTCGCACAACGCGCGGGCAAAGTGGACTTTTTCTTCCGAACTGGATGCCATGCGCCGATTCTTCCAACTCCGCGCGGCCAAGACAATTCTTGTTTGAAAAAATCCGTGTCCGGCGCGTCCGCCTGTGGTTAATTGGTTGCGCCGATGCCGCCGAAACCTAAATCTTCCGCCCGCGTAAAAGTGCTCTCGCAATGGCGCGGTGTGGATTACGCGCCGCTGGAAGTCGCGCGCGCCACGCCCGCGCGCCTGCCCGGCGACGTGTTGCCCGCGCTCATGAAGGAATTACGGCTCGACGCGCGGCAGGCCGAGGCCGAGATCGTCAAGGTCTGGAACGCGCTGATTGACCCGGTCGTCACCGCGCACGCGCAGCCGGCCAATCTGCACAAGGGAACTTTGTTTGTGAACGTGGACAGCAGCGTGTGGCTCACGGAGATCGTCCGCTACCGCCGCAAGGAAATCATCGAGCGGCTGCAACACAGCTTTGGCAAATCCGTCATCCAGAAAATTTCCTTCCGCATCGGCTGAACCGGTGGGGCGAGCGTCCTCGCGAGCCGAAATGCGGGGCGAAACTAGATTGCAGACGGCTCGCGAGGACGCTCGCCCCACCGAAGATCACCGCATCAATTTCATCTGCGCGGGCGCGAGCAGCCACGCAAGCGTCGCGCATTTTCCGGCGCGCAGATTTTCAATCTCTAGTTTCGCCAGCCCGGCTTTTTTCAGCGCGAAACCCGCGCCAACCTTGCCGGTGACAAGCAGTGAAATCAATTCGCCCAAATCCGGCTCATGCCCGACGAGCAGCACATTGGCCGGAACTTTTTTCAGCCCGCCGATTTTTTGAACAAGTTTTTTCGCATCGCCGCCGGGCTTCAATTCATCTGCGAACACAAGGCGTTTCTCCAGTTTCAAATCCGCCGCCACGATTTCCGCCGTCTGCCGGGCGCGCACGAGCGGGCTGGACAAAATCACGTCAAAGCGCAGTTCCATGGCGCGCATGGCGGCGGCGATTTTGCGCAATTGCCTTTTGCCCTTCGGCGTGAGCGGGCGCAAATGGTCGCTGGCAAAATGAAATTCCGCGCGTTCCACCGCGAGGCCGTGGCGCAGGAGAAACAGATTCATGCCGGAACAATACACTGCGCCGCGCCGCGCACAATGTCCGTGAAATGTCACAATTTATCTTTTGGTTTGCGCGCCGGAATTTTTTACCCTGACCACGATGCAAACCGCGCGCCGCGCCGTCATTGACGTCGGCACCAATTCGGTCAAGCTGCTCATCGCCGACGTGGCGGCCGGCGAGGTGCGTCCGGTGCACGAGGAGAGTCGCCAGACGCGACTCGGCAAGGGCTTCTACGAAACGCACCGGCTCCAGCCCGAACCCATCGCCCGCACCGCCGAGGCCGTCTGGGAATTTGCCGAAACCGCGCGCGAACGCAGTGCCGAATCCATCCGCGTCATCGCCACCAGCGCCGCGCGCGACGCGATGAACCCGACGGATTTGACCGCAGCGGTCGAGCGCGCGTCGGGTTTGAAAACGGAAATCATTTCCGGCGCGCGCGAGGCTGAGTGGGCGTTTCAAGGCGTCGCGACCGATGGGGAACTGGCGAAAACGCCATTGCTATTGCTTGATGTCGGCGGCGGCAGCACGGAATTCATCCTCGGCCACGGTTTGAAAAAAAGTTTTGCTCACAGTTTCCCGCTCGGCACGGTGCGGCTGATGGAAAAATTTCCTCACGGCGACCCGCCGAAGAAAAGTGAATTCAACGCCTGCTGCGACTGGTTGGAAAATTTTCTCCACCACGAGGTCCGGCCGCAGCTTGCGCCGGCGTTGAAAAATGAAACCGGCGAAATCCGGCTGGTCGGCACCGGCGGCACGACCAGCATTCTGGCGCGCATGGAAAACCAGCTCGACCGTTTCGACCGCGAAAAAATTGAGCAGACGGTTTTGACCTTTCGCCAAATCGTGGCGCACCGAAAAAATTTGTGGAAACTGCCGCTGGCCGAGCGCAAGGAAATCCCCGGCCTGCCAAAACTGCGCGCGGATGTGATCCTGACCGGCGTTTTGATTTACGAGGCGGTGATGGCGGAGTTCGGCTTCAACGAACTGCGCATCAGCACGCGTGGCCTGCGCTTCGCCGCCGTCATGGATGAATAAGGAAAGCAGGAAAATAGGAAACGATTTTTGTTCCTGCCTTCCGGCTTTCCTTATTTAATTTGCTTCATGCGCGTTTTAATTGTCGGTTGCGGTTACGTTGGCTTGCCGCTGGGAAAGGTTCTGGCGCGGCAGGGCCACGAAGTCTTCGGCCTGCGCCGCAGCGCACTGGCGGCAGCGGAGTTGAAAGCCGCCGGCATCGTTCCGCTCCACGCCGACATCACGCAGCCGGCGACGCTCGCCCAACTGCCGCGCAATTTTGACTGGGTGGTCAATTGCACTGCGTCAGGCGGCGGCGGCGCGGCGGATTACCGAAAAATTTATCTGGAAGGAAATTCTAACCTGCTCGCGTGGCTCGCCGAGGCGCCGCCGCAGAAATTTGTCTACACCAGCAGCACCAGTGTTTACGCGCAAAATGACGGCTCCATTGTGACCGAGCAAAGCGTGACCGCGCCGGACGCGGAGACCTCAAAAGTTTTGGTCGAGACGGAAAAATTACTGCTGGCGGCGGCGAACGGCTCGCGCAGAGAATCGCTCGGCCAAAAATTTCCGGCGGTGATTTTGCGCGTGGCCGGCATTTACGGGCCGGGGCGCGGCCATTCGTTCAAATCGTTTTTGCGCGGCGACGCGCGCATCGAGGGCGACGGCACGCGCTGGCTGAACATGATTCATCGCGACGATTTGATCGGCGTCATCATCGCGGCTTTGGAGAATGCGCAAGCCGGAGAAATTTTTAACGCCGCGGACAACGCACCGGTGACGCAGCGAAATTTTTTTGAGTGGCTGGCGGCGGAATTAAAACGGCCAATGCCGCCAACGGTTCCAGCCGACCCGGAAACCGGGCATCGGCGCGGCGTGACCAACAAACGCGTGAGCAACACAAAACTGCGCGCAGAATTAAAATACGAGTTTCAGTTTCCCGATTTCCGCGCTGGCTATGCGGCGGAGATCGCGCGGCTGAAACAGGACGGCGGGCTGGATTTTTAGACCGCGCTGTCGCCCTTTTCGTCGGTGCGGATGCGCGTGGCTTCCTCGATGGTCGTCACAAAAACCTTGCCGTCGCCGATTTTGCCGGTCTTGGCGGCTTTGACGATGGCGGCCACGGCGGCGTCTTTCACGCTGTCGGCCACGACGGTTTCAATTTTTATTTTCGGCAGGAAATCTACGGTGTATTCGCTGCCGCGATAGATTTCCGTGTGCCCCTTCTGGCGGCCAAAGCCCTTGACCTCGCTGACGGTCATGCCTTGGATGCCGAGTTGGTGGAGCGCGTCCTTGACTTCGGTGAGCCGGAACGGCTTGATGATGGCTTCGATTTTTTTCATAGGTTGCCGCCAGTGTAAACTGGATTGCGGATTTGTCCATCTGCGTTCCGCGCAGAAAAATTTCGCCTTCGCCCGCAAACCCGTTTAATTTTCCCGCCGCAATGTCCGCCGAAGCCCAACTCACGCCCATGATGGCGCAGTATCGCCGCATCAAAGGCGAACTGCCGAAGGACGCGCTGCTGCTTTTCCGCCTCGGCGATTTCTACGAGATGTTTTTCGAGGACGCGCAAACGGGCGCGCAAGTTTTGAACCTCTCGCTCACCGCGCGCAACGGCGTGCCGATGTGCGGTCTGCCGCATCACGCTGCCAACGGCTACATCGCGCGCATTTTGAAAAGCGGCCGCAAAGTTGCCATCTGCGATCAGACGGAAGAAGCGCGGCCAGGAAAACTGGTAAACCGCGAAGTGACGCAAATTCTTTCGCCCGGCACGCATTTCGACGAACGGATGCTCGTCGCGGAACGGAATAATTTTCTCGCGTCCGTTTATCCCAGCGGAAAAATCTTCGGCCTCGCGCTCGTGGATTTGACCACCGGCGATTTTCTGACGACGGAATTGGAAAATGAGTCTGCGCTGCTCGCCGAATTGGAACGATTGCGGCCCGCAGAAATTATTTTTCCCACCGAAGCGACTTCGCTCCGCGATTTGCTGCGCGGCGCGTTCCAGATTTTAAGCGGCTACGACGATTGGACGTTCGCGCCGGAAACCGCGTTTTACACGGTGAAAGAACAGTTCAAAGTTGCCTCGCTCGATGGCTTCGGGCTGAAAGATAAAACCGCCGCCATCGGCGCGGCGGGCGGCGCGCTGCATTATCTCGCACAAAATCTGCGCCACGACGTGAAGCATCTCACACGCATTTCGTTTTATCAACGCAGCGATTTTCTCACGCTCGACTACACGACGCTGCGGCATCTGGAAATCCTCGAACCGCAGCATCACGATGCCCCGCGCAACGCCTCGCTCTACGGCGCGCTCAACAAAACCGTCACGCCGATGGGCGCGCGCTTGTTGCGCCAATGGCTTTCGCAACCGCTCGCCAAAGTGTCGCCAATCCTGCAGCGGCAGGATGCGGTGGAAAATTTCATCAACAATTCTTTCGGCCTCGACGCTTTTCGCCAGCAGCTCGCCAAGGTGCGCGATCTCGAGCGCACGCTTGGCCGCTTGAGTTCCGGCAGCGGTAACGCGCGCGATTTGGTCGCGCTGCGCCTAGCGCTGGAACAAATCCCGGCGTTGAAACAAATTCTTTCGTCGGTCGGGCCGCGCGGTGAATCGGCATTGCTCCAAGAAGATGCGGAGGCGGCGCAGCAGTGCCGCCCTACCTTGATTTCGGAATTGGATTCGCAAATCTCCGAATCACCCGACCTCGTCGAAATTATTTCCCGCGCCATCGTGGACGAGCCGCCGTTGCCGATCAAAGAAGGCGGCATGATCCGCGACGGCTTCGACGCGAACCTCGACGAACTCCGTAACGCGCAACGCGGCGGGAAAGACTGGATCGCCAAATTGCAGGCGGATGAAATCACGGCGACAGGCATTGCCTCGCTGAAAGTGCGGTTTAATTCCGTCTTTGGATATTACATCGAAGTCACCAAATCGAATCTCGACAAGGTTCCGCCGCATTATCATCGCAAGCAGACCGTCGCGAATGGAGAGCGATTTATCACACCGGAATTGAAAGCGATGGAAGGAAAAATTCTCGGCGCGGAAGAACGCAGCGTGAAATTAGAATACGAAATTTTCCAGCGGGTGCGCGAGGAGGTTTTGGGTCAGTTGCCGAAAATGCAGCAGACCGCTTCCGCGCTGGCGCAATTGGATGTGCTCGCATCGTTCGCGGCAACGGCCAGGATTCACAATTACTGCCGCCCGCAAGTTGCTGATGAAGGTGTGCTGCAAATCCGCGATGGCCGGCATCCGGTTTTGGAACAGCAGCTCGTCGAAGAACGCTTTGTGCCGAATGATGTCGCGCTCGCGTGCGTTACCACCGGAAAATCAGCGGACGACAAGGTGGCTGTCTGCAAAGACCAGATCGCGCTGATCACCGGGCCGAACATGGCGGGTAAGTCCACTTACATTCGCCAAGTGGCGCTGCTCGCGCTGCTCGCGCACACCGGCAGTTTTGTTCCCGCCGTCGAGGCGCGGATTGATCTCGTTGACCGCATTTTCACGCGCATCGGCGCGAGCGATGATTTGTCGCGCGGGCAATCCACGTTCATGGTGGAGATGACCGAGACGGCGAACATCTTGAACAACGCCACGGCGCGCAGCCTCATCGTGCTGGACGAAATCGGGCGCGGCACGAGCACGTTCGACGGCCTTTCGCTGGCGTGGAGCATCGTGGAATTTCTGCATAATCAGGTCGGTGCGAAAACTTTGTTTGCGACGCATTATCACGAACTGACCGAACTGGCCGCGCGTTTGCCGCGCATCAAAAATTTGAACGTCGCCGTGCGCGAATGGCATGACCAGATCGTTTTTCTCCGCAAAATTGTCGAGGGCAGCACGGATAAAAGTTACGGCATTCAGGTCGCGCGGCTCGCGGGCGTGCCGAAGGAAGTTTTGGAACGCGCGAAACAAATTCTCGGCAACTTGGAAGAATCCGAACTCACGCCGGAAGGCAACGTGCGTCAGCCGCGCCGCCAGCAGGACCGCGAAAAATTAAAAAAACTCGCGCCGCCGCCAGAGCTGGATTTGTTCGGTTAAATTTTTTATGAACTCGCCGTCAACCAAGTTCAGCCGATTCCTCGAGAAGTTTACTGTGCTGCGCTCCGCCCCACGCGAGTTGTGGATTGTTTTGGCGGCATACATCTTGGAGAACATCGCCTACAAGTTGAGTTCTAGCCAGGTGTTGCCGGGCTGGTTGAAGATTGAAATGGGCATGGGCGACGAAACCAAAGGCGTGATTATCGGTGTGTGGTCGGCACTGGTGACATTGTTCACGGTGCTGGTGGGGTCGTTCACTGACGTGGTGGGTATCCGCCGGACATTTCTTATTGGTTTCACCATTTGCATTTCTGCGCGGATGGTCATGATGGCGGCGGATGTCAAATGGCTGGCGCTCACAGCCGGACTACTGCCGCTGGCACTGGGGCTGGCGTTGATGACGCCGGTGATGGCGGCGGCGATGAAGCGTTATTCCACGGCGGCACAACGGTCGGTGGCCTTTTCGCTTTACTACGCGCTGATGAATCTCGGCTTCGCCATCGGCGCGCGGCTCTTTGACCATTTGCGTCATGTGTTGGGCGAAAACGGCGGCTGGCTGGTGCCCGGGTTGCACATGGAACTCGGCACTTATCGCGTGATGATTTTGTGGAGCGTCGTGTTCACCGTGCCGGGGCTGGCGCTGACGTGGTTTTTCCTGCGCGCTGGCGTGGAGATGACGGAGACCGGCGTGCGCGTAAGCCCGGCGGAACCAAAAAAAACCGGCGGGGAAAATCCGCTGGCGGCGACGGCGCGACTGTTCGGCGAACTGTGGCGACAGCCGCTGTTCTTCCGGTTCCTGCTGTTCATGGCGCTGGTCGTGGGCGTGAAAATGATTTTTTTCTATGTGGATTATGTCATCCCGGATTTCGCCAAGCGGGAAATCAGTTTGGATGCGCCGTTCGGGCAGTTAAGCTCCATGCTGAATTCGCTGCTGATCCTAGTGCTGGCACCGTTGTGCGGCGTGCTGATGCAAAGAGTTTCCGCCTATCGCGCGATCACCATCGGCAGCGTGATTTCCGCCGCGTCGGTTTTTTTCCTTGCGGTTCCGCCGGCCATGTTCCAGCCACTGGCGGATGGCTGGCTCGGCGATTTGATTGTTCACCGTTGGCTCAACGTCGTTGGCCCGGTCAATCCGCTTTATATTGCCATTTTTCTATTCACCGTCGGCTTGTCTATCGGCGAGGCGCTGTGGTCGCCGCGCCTTTACGAATACGCCGCCGCCATTGCGCCCAAGGGCCGCGAAGCCTCCTACATGGCGATGACCTCCCTGCCATATTTCTTTGCCAAGTGCGGCGCGGGATTTCTTTCCGGCTGGCTGTTGGCAAACTACTGCCCCGAAACCGGCGCACGCCATCCGCAGACGATGTGGCTCATCATCGGCGGCATGGCGCTGGTGACGCCGCTTGGCGCGATTTTGTTCCGCAAATATATTCAAGTCCACGAAGCGGGACGCTAGACTGAGGGCCAGAATTTATGAACACGGAATCTTCAGTCGAATCATTGCGCCGCCACGAAATCGCTGGCCGCGTCGAAATCGTCTATGGCCGCGGCGGTTTACCGCTCGTAAAAATCACAACGCCGTGGAGCACGGCGGAAATCTATCTGCACGGTGCGCACGTCACACACTTCCAAAAAAACGGCGAGCCGCCTTTGATTTTCCTGAGTGCCAAAAGTTATTTCGCCGATGGCAAGGGTATCCGCGGCGGCGTGCCGATCTGCTTTCCATGGTTCGGCAACCGCGCCGGCGAACCGTCGCACGGCTTCGCGCGCATCACCGCATGGCAGCTGGTCAAAACCTCCACCGCGCCGGACGGAACGGTGACGGTTCAGTTTGCGCTGCCCCAAATTTCCGGTCGCGAGGCGTGGAAAAATTTGCGCACAGAATTCATCGTCACCGTCGCTGACACGCTCACGATGGAACTGATCGCCACGAACGATGGCTGCGACGAGCCGCTGGCAATTGAAAACTGCCTGCACACTTATTTTCACGTCGGCGACATCGGCGCGGTTTCACTGACGGGTTTGCGCGATGCACCTTTCAATGATTTCGCCGCCGGCGACTCCGGCACGCGCAACGTGGAACACGATGCGGTTCTGCGCGTCGCCAAGGAAACCAACCGTGTTTATCCCGACAACGCTGCGACCGTGGAAATCCACGATGAAAATCTGCAACGGAAAATCCGCGTGGAAAAATTTAATTCCCATTCCACCGTCGTCTGGAATCCGTGGACGACGCAAAAATTGCCGGACGATTTTGACCCCGCCGAACACCAACACATGGTCTGCGTCGAATCTGGCAACGTGAAGCAAAACAAAATTTCGCTCGCGCCCGGAAAAGCTTCGGCGTTGAAAGTGATTTTGAGCAGCGCGCCGCTGAAATGATTTCGCTTTCTGAAATACAGCCGGCGGGCGTGGACTTGGTTTCGCAGGTCGAACAGATTTTTTCGCCGAGCGGCATTTTGTCCAAGGCGAGCAATTTTGAGTTCCGTCCGCAGCAGCAGGAAATGGCCGTGGCCGTCGCGCGCGCATTGCAGAATCGCGAGCATCTTGCGGTCGAAGCGGGAACGGGCGTCGGAAAAAGTTTGGCGTATTTAATTCCGGCGATTCTGTTCGCGGTTTCACAAAGCAAGAAGGCAATCATCTCGACGCACACGATCAATTTGCAGGAACAACTCACGGAAAAAGACCTGCCGATGCTCGCCAGTGTTTTAGGCCAGTTGCCGGAGCCGGTGAAATTTAATTTCACGATGCTCAAAGGCCGCGCGAATTATCTTTGCACGCGCCGGTTGCAAAAGGCGATGCAGCAAAGTGGAAATCTTTTCACGTCGTCCGAGGCCGAGGAATTGCAGCGCATTTATGAATGGTCGAAGAAAACGACGGACGGCAGCCTTTCAGATTTTGAAATCGAGCCGGACCAAAAAGTCTGGTCGCAGGTCTGTTCCGAACGCGGATTATGTTCGCCGAAAACCTGCGGCTATCAGTCCGATTTCAGCAAAGACCACGATGTTTGTTTTTTTCAGCGCGCGCGGAACAAAATTCTTTCATCCGACGTTTTGGTTTTGAATCACACGCTTTTTTTCACGCTGCTCGGCGGCGTGGACGAGGAGATGGAAGGCGGCATCTTGTTCAAGAACGACTTCGTGATTTTTGACGAGGCGCACACGATGGAAAGCGTGGCGTCGCGGCACATCGGCTTGAGCGTGTCGAGTGGGCAGGTGCGTTACGCGTTGAACCGGCTGTGGAATCCGCGCACGGAAAAAGGTCTGCTGGCGACGTTGCGAAAAGGAAATGCCGTGAAGCTTGTCGCGGACATTTTGAGCGAATCGGATAAATTTTTTGAAAATGTTGAAGTTGCGTGCGAAGAAATTCAAGCGACGGCCAAACCAAAATTCGGCGGCGGCGACAGCGGCGGACGCAAACGCGCGTGGACGGAATTGCGAATTCGCCGCGCGGAATTGGTGAAGGACAATGTGACGTTGCCGATTCAACGATTGCGCGAAGCGGTGAGCGAACTTATCAAATTGAGCGAGGACAAAGACATCGGCCAGGAACTCGTCGAGTGCAATCGTCGGCTAGGCGAGTTGAAAGTGGAGGTCGCAGAATTTTTGAGCCAGCAGGCGGGCGACCATGTTTATTGGGTGGAGCGCGGCGGCAAGGCGCACAGGAATCTTTCGCTCAACGCCGCGCCGATTGACGTGGCGGATTATTTGCGCCGCCGTTTGTTTGAGAGCGACACAAGCATCGTGATGACCAGCGCGACGCTGGCGACAAATTCCAAATCGCAGACGGGATTGAACTATTTTTCCAAGCGCGTCGGCTGCGAATCCGCGGCGATGCTGCAGGTCGGCACGCCGTTCGATTACGCGCGGCAGATGAAATTGTTCGCCGTCAAAAAAATGCCCGATCCGCGCGAGGCCGGTTATCGCGACGCGTTGATCCATTGGATCGAACATTTTGTGACGCAGACGCATGGCAAGGCGTTCGTACTCTTCACGAGCTACAAGCTGATGCAGGAAGTTGCCGAACGGATGCGCTCATTTTTTGAAGAGTTGAAGCTGGAATTGTTCGTGCAAGGCACGGGGATGCCGCGCTCGACGATGCTGGAGAAGTTCAAGGACGACACGGACTCGGTGCTCTTCGGCACGGACAGTTTCTGGCAGGGCGTGGACGTACCGGGCGAAGCGCTGAGCAACGTCATCATCACGCGGTTGCCATTCGCGGTGCCCGACCATCCGCTGATTGAGGCGCGCATCGAGGCGATCGAGGCGCGCGGCGGAAATTCCTTCGGCGAATTTTCTTTGCCCGAGGCGATTTTGAAATTTCGCCAGGGTGTCGGGCGCCTGATTCGCACGAAGACGGACACCGGCATCATCGTGGTTTTGGACAACCGGATTTTGACGAAGCAATACGGCCAGTCCTTTCTCGACGCGCTGCCGAAATGTCCGGTGGAGATTGTTTGACCATGAATGTCCACGAAATCCTCAAGCTCGCGGGCGGCGGGCTGGCCTTGGTCATGTATCTGCCGATGATTGTGGAGATCATTCGGTCGCGCGGCGCGGGGCAGAGCTTTGCGACGTGGGGGTTATGGGCGGTGCTGGACGCGATTTTGACCATCACGCTCTGGCAGCAGCATGGAAATTATTTCCTGTCACTTGGTTTTGCGGTGGGCGGCATCGCGCTGGCGGTGGTGTTGTTGGCCAAGGGTTGTTGGTCTTGGGGTAAATTTGAAACGATCATCGCGCTGATGGTGGTGGCGAGCGTGGCCGTCTGGAAGTTCAGCGGCCCGCGCAACGCCACCATCGCGGTGACGACGGCGGTGGTCATCGCGGGCGTGCCGGGTTTCGTGGAGATGTTGCGCGCGCCGCAGCCGGCGGCGGGCAAAGTGTGGGCGGGTTTCACGCTGGCCAATCTGCTCGCCTTTTTTGGCGGCACGGCGATGACGGTGGAGGAACGGCTGGTGCCGGCGGCGTTCACGGTGATCTGCGCGCTGATGGTGGTGGCGTGCTGGTGTCCACAGAAAAATGTGCGGTAAACCGGCGCGGGTGGAGAATTCATTTTGAGGAAACGCGTGGTCAAAATTTCCGGCGGCGCTGACCAGCGGCGGTTTCTTCACTTGTGCGGCCCAATCACGCTTGGTAAGTTAGGCCGTCAGTTTTTCCCGCCCCTGTCCGATGGTGTAATGGTAGCACAGAGCTCTTTGGAGGCTTTAGTCATGGTTCGAATCCATGTCGGACAACCACGCTATTTTTCCACGAACCCCACTTGAAGTTGGCCAGCGCATAAATTTACAATGCCAGTTTTCCGGCAAAGGCTCGGGGAAAAATGAATTGAGTCGGTGGCGGCGAGTCCGGCAACATGGGCAAACGATTGATGAAAAACTTGGCCGCCTTAATCCACCGCCACGCGCCGGCATTTTGGCATGTGCTGGCGCTCAGCGCGCCGATCCTCCTCCACAACGCGGATCACGACTAATGCCAAAATGAGACCAAAAGTGCTTTTGGACATATCGCTGCTCGGACATGACTCATCCGTGCGCCGGGGGATGGAGCGGGTTGGCTTCCACTTGTTTGAAGGATTGTGCCAGTCCGACCAGATTGAATTATCTTTTGTGGCGACCTCGCATTTGCCGGGGGCGTATGATTTTCTGAGGTCACAGGGACTTTCACCGAAAACCAGGTTAAAATACCGCCCCCGCCAGCTTCGCTCCAGCCGTTGGGGGTGGAGGCTGGCCAAAGCCATTCATCGTTCAATGGAAAACCGGAGTCTGCCCGCCCGTGCCCTCCGGCGGTCGCTCTCACCGCTGGCCCAAATCTGCTCGGCGGGTGAATCCAGATTCACCTCAGAGATGTTACGCGAGGCTGACATTTATCACTCGCCCCACGCCCCTTTTCCCAAGGCCGTCCATCAGGCCGCGCACCTCCGCAAGTTCATCACGGTGCACGACTTCAACCCGCTCAAATACCCGGAATTCTTTTCCCCGAAAGATTCCGCCTACATGGACAACCTGCGGGCTTGCCTGATGCCGGAGAATTTCGCCTTTTGCGTCTCGCACACCGTGCGCGACGACATCCTGAATGTTTCCACCATCCCGGCGGAACGGATTTTTGTTACGCCTTTGGCCGCCGATGAAAAGTTTTTTTATCCCGAGCGCGACCCGCAAAAATTGGCCGCCGTCCGCGCCCGCTACGGCATCCCTGAAGGAAACTATTTTCTCTCCCTCTCGGCCCACGCCCCGCATAAAAATTTCCCCCACCTTGTCCGCTGTTTCAGCGCCATAGTCGAATCCGGCGAATTATCCGGCACCAGTCTGGTCATCGCCGGCCCCAACCCGCAGCGGAATCCGGAAACGCGCGCGGCGCTCGCCAGATATCCGCGCACCCAGTCACGCGTCATCATTGCCGGGCGCGTGCCGGACGAGGATCTGGCGGCGCTGTGCAGCGGGGCCACCGCCTTTTTGTTTCCATCGCTTTTTGAAGGCTTTGGCATCCCGCCCCTGGAGGCGATGCAATGCGGCACCCCGGTGGTGGCATCCAATACCACCTCCATTCCGGAAGTGGTCGGTGATGCCGGAATCCTGCTGCCTCCCAAGGATCTGGATGCGTGGTGTCAAGCCATGCTGCAACTGTCCCGGCAACCGGCCCTGCGCGAATCCTTGGGCGAAAAATCGCTCCGCCGCGCCAAATCATTTTCCTGGCAAAAATTTATGGAGCAGACGTTGCACGGTTATCGGACAAGTCTTAAAATGCAGCGGCTTTAATGAATGGTTTCGCCACTACAACTTGAATTACGCATAACAGAAAAAACATGAAACAAATCATTCAGAGTCTGCTGCGCCCGTTCGGGTATCGCTTGCACGACATGAAAAAATTCGGGCGCGACCCGTGGCGGGACATCCAGATTTTGCTTGAGACGACCCCCGCGCCCGTTTGTTTCGACGTGGGCGCCCACCAAGGCGAAACCGTCAAATGCATCGTCGAGTATTTTCCCGACGCCGTCATTCACGCCTTCGAACCCGACCCCGATAATTTTGCCGCGTTGTCGCAAGCCGCCAAAAAATTTCCCCAAGCCAAACTCTATCCGCTGGCGCTGGGCGACCATGCCCACCGGTCAAAACTGATCAAGACATCCTTTTCCATGAGCAACTCGTTGTTGCCCGCCGCCGCCGGCTTGAAATCCGAAGCCCATAAAAAGATCGGCGAAGTGGAGATCACCGTCGCCACGCTCGATCAGTTTTGCCACGAGCATAAAATCGAGACGATTGACCTGCTGAAAACGGACTGCCAGGGATTTGACCTGCGGGTTTTGCAGGGGGCAGCTAAATTATTATCCGAACGCCGGGTTAAAGTGATCCAGTGTGAAAGCCTGTTTATCGCCGAGTATGAGGCGCAGGGCTGGTTTTATGAAATCCTCCAATTTCTGACCGGCATGGGTTATGTGCCCGTGTCGTTTGGTGAACCGGTGCGGAATGACCGGCATGAAATCATGTGGTCGGATGTTGTCTTCCAGCGGCGCGAGTTGCCCTCGCCTTAGCCCGTCACTCCCCACAGTTGCCAGAGGCGCGCGCGGATTTCGGCGGCGTTGAACTCGGTGCGGGCGCAGCGCAAAATGTCGTCGCGGAACGCCGCGCGCGGCGCGGGCAGCCGCAGCGATTCGAGCAAAAACTTTTCCAGTTCTTCGCGTGTCGTCGCACTGGTGAATTTACCCAGACGGTGTTCCTGCATGATTTGCGCGAGGCTGCTGGTGGGATGACCAAAGCCCAGCACCGGCACGCCGGCGGAAAGATACGTGCCCACCTTGTTCGGAAAACTGAAGCGGCTGTAGCGCAAATCTTCACCCGCCAAATCCATCACCACGATGCCCCACGCACAACGCCGCAGCGCCGCAACCAGTCCGTCATCCGTAAACATTCCGTGTTCGGTCATCCAGTCCGGTTCGAACCACGCGCGGTTCCGGTAGTTGCGCCCGCCAAAGAATTCCAGCACGACTTTTTGCGGAACCTGCGCGCGGATTTTTTTCAGGGCGGCGAGCATGGCCAGAAAATCACTTTCGGAAATGATCGTGCCGACGTAAGCCAGCCGCACGACGCCGTCGTCGGGAACGGCTTCCAGTTTTTCCAACGCGGCGAGATGTTGCGGTTCGAAGCCGGAATGCACGACCAGGCCGTCGGTGCGGCCGGTGTGCGAACGGATTTCCGTCAGCGCGCCGGGACAGATGGCGTCGAATGAATTTACATGGCGCAAAAGTTTATGGATGTCCGCCACGAAACGCTGGCTGCGCGTGTCGCCCAAAACTTTTTTCATGCCGTTGGTGTCGGGAAAATCCCAGAGCGAGAAATGGCGGCGCAGATTTTCCGGCCAGCGCACGCGCGCGAGGACGGGCACGCTCCAGCCGTAAAGCAGGCCGGCGACGAGATCAGGTTTCACTTCGGCGATGGTTTTTTCCAGATGGCGCGCGGCGCGCGGCGCCCAGAAATTTTCCAGCCACCAGCATTTGAGCGCCGTCTGGCGGACGTGCGGCACCAGGCGCTTGGGCATGAGGAACGGATGCAAGTTGCCGGCGCGGACGGCGGGTTGCGCGTGCAATCCGGTTTCGTGGCAATACCACCAGTGGATTTTTTCTGACGGCCAGCCCAGAAATAATTGGCGCAGCAAATCGGCGGTGACGAGCGAATCCGGCCGGTAGTCGTGGACGAAAAGAATTCGCGGAAAATCAACAGGCGTAATGGTGGCGGGAGCATTCACAGAGTCAGACGGTGGCTGGTTTTTTGCGCGTGACCCGCGCCCAAAATTTCTGCGGCCAGTCGCGCTGCATGAACGGTCGTTCAAACAGTGCAAACAGCACGCTGCACACAGCGATGATGATGACGGACATCAGCACGAACTGAATCAGCATATCCAGCCAGAATATGCGGGTGGAGCAATGAATGGTCAGGCGGATCAGCCCGGAGATCATCAGCCACAGCCAGGGCAGGAATGGATCATCTATTTCGAACCCGCTTAAGCCAATCACGGCGGCGATGGCGCCGAGAAAAGACAAATCCCAAAGGTGATGGCGTTTTTCCGTCCGCACGTGGCCGTTGAGATACAGATCGCAGAACAGGAAGCCGGCCATGAAGAATTGCAGTTTGCCGAGCACCGTCCAGCCGAGCCACGGGAACGCGGCCATGAGCGGGCCCAGCGCCATCGGCAGCAAAATCAAACTCATGATGGCCATCCGGCGCGCCGGTGCGGGGGAAATCTGGAACACGCGCGCGAGCAGCGGCGCGAGCAGGTAAAATTGCACTTCGATCTCCAGCGACCACAGCACGATGTTCGGTTGCGGATGGGCTTGATAAATCAAGCCGTTGCCGTAAAACAAACTGACGCCGAGATGCCGCAGGGTCTGCGCCAGCCAGTCCGGCTGATGATACAATTCCCGGTGGCTGGGCTGATGCCGTAAAAACAGCCACGTCACCAGCAGCGCAAAAATCAACTGGATGACGTAAGGCGGCTCCAGCCGCGTCAGCCGCCGCAGATAATAAGCTTTGAGCCGCACCGGCTCCGCCTGATGGAGATACTGCCGCGCAAACGGCAGGCCGAGGATGAAGCCGCTGATGGCGAAAAAAAGCTCCACGCCCTTGCTGCCCGCGCCAAAAGTCCAGTTCACCAAACCGTCCGCGCCGGTCGGGCTTTCGAGGGTGATGCCATAATGCCACGCGGTGATGGCGCGGACATGAAACGCCAGCACGCCGATGATGGCCACAAAGCGCAGGCCGTCAATCTGCGGCACGAAGAAGCGGCCTTTCGTCATCACGCGCGACAGGTGCTGGTAGAGATTCATGTAAAAATATTTCTATGTGGCGGCCAAACCCTTTCATAAAGCGTCCCAGAAGTCAGTAATTTTTGGCCGTTGCCATCCGTCAACATCACTGCCCAAGTCTTGCTCCATCGAAGGCATTTCCATATATTTCTTGTTCACCCAGTTGCCTTGAAATAGATTTTTGAGATGATTGAATCCTCCGTTGCTTCCAAGAACAATCGGGATTTAATTTATCTGGTTTTGCTACTCGTCGCCGGGCTTATATTTTTCGAGCTTTGGATGGCCGCCACAAACCATGATATCTGCCGTTCACAACACTTGGGCGGGGCGGTGGCCTATGCGAAAGGGCACATTGACCTGTTGCGTCCCATGCTTCTGGGTTTTAATGCCAATGGAGCGCCCACACCCTTGGAATTTCCGATCTGGCAGGCGCTGACAGCTTTGCTTATGAAATGCTTTGGGCTCTGGTATGGCTGGGGCAATCTCGTATCGCTGATTTTTTTCTTCAGTTCTTTATGGGCGTTGTTTGATTTGTGCCGTCGAATGGGTTCAATCCGAACTGGCTGGTGGGCATTGCTGTTCTCACTGGTTCAGCCGTTGAGCTTTCTGGTGGGCGGTCAGGCGGGTGGCGATAGCACCGCCTGGACATTTGCCGTGTGGTTTATTTATTCCAGCCACCGGATGATGAGCGGGGGGAGATGGGGTTGGTGGTGGTTGGCGAGTTTTGCGGGGTGTTTGAGCGCGATGACCAAGGCACCCTATTTTATGACGGCGGGTCTGACCGCTTTTTTTTGGTTATGGTTGAGCCATCGCAACTCCAGTCGGGCTTGGCTGTTTCTCGTTTCGTCTGGCTTGATTAGCTGCGTGGCGTTTATGGCGTGGAATTTCCACTGCCACCGCGTTTATGCTGAGGCCGAGTTTCCCACCATTAGCATGGATGCGTTCGATGAGAAAAGTGGCATTAACCATTGGTATTTTGGAACGCTCGCCTATCGCTTGAATCTCCACAACTGGGTGCGTGGCGGCTGGCATTTGGGGTCGGTTGTTTTCGGTGGGTTTAGTTTGAGTGTCCTGCTGCTGGTGGCAACCCGCCTGAAAAAAACGAACGAAGCTTGGCTTTGGCTGCTGGCCGCTGTCTGCACCACTCTGGTCTTTACGCCGCTACTTCTGGAACACCTGAATTATTTTTTTATTTTCGCCCCGCCCACAGCTTGGCTTTGCGCGGTGGCTGCGGTGGAATTAGAACCAAGGATCTGGAATCTGTTCCAGACATCTGCTCTGGGGCGCGCGGCCTTCCTGCTGGCGTTCTTTACGGCAACTCTGGCTGGAACACTCATGATCATTCATGCAAACGGACTATTCGATACTTATCAGGATGACATCGCCCGACTTATCAAAGATCATACTACTCCAGCGGAAAAAATCGTGGTTTGGGGAACGAATTGGGGGGATCCGTTCTTGCGAGCGGACCGGCAAGGATTAACAGGTGGTCTGGCCCTGCAATCCAGCGACTGGCTGAACGACCCGGACAAGCTTAAACGGATAAAACAGTTGGGCTACAAAAAAATTGTCCTTCTGAACCCATCCCCATTTATTGTCGCGCTGACATCGGTCACCGGCAAACATGGTGATAAAATGGTGGACTTGCATCAGGCGTTGCCAGACGTCGCCAAAAACTGGCCCGTCGTTTTTGATTCACCTCTGGTTCTGATTATTCAAATTCCCGATTAAATACACCGCCTTAAAGTCGGTAATAAGCGCCATCACGCGCGACAAGTGCTGGTAGAGATTCATGCGGGCGAAAATATTTTCCGGTGCGGCGGCAGACTTTTTCACAAACCGTCCGTGATGTCAGCAATTTTTTGGACGCGGGTTGTGGCGTGTGTTGAAACTTGCCAGCGGGCGGCGGGACAATTAGAGTCGAAAAATCAGTTGCCAACCATGAAACCGCCGCGCCATCCGCATGAGTGATCCCGCCAGCCTTGCCGCGCTGAAAGCCGGGCGCGTGGCGGCTTATCAATTCACGCTGCGCGACAAAATTGTCGGCGCGCTCGGCGCGTTGCGGCTGCGGTTTTTTCCGCGCCGCATATTGGTAGCCGGGCCGTATGTCGGCGAGTTCGGCCACGAGTTGATGGACTGGCAGGCTTGGGTGCGGGCGCAGGTCGCGCGGTATGACGAGGTTCACGTCATCACCTATCCCGGCCGCGATTTTCTTTATCCCGGCTGCCAGGTGCATTATCACGACGTCGCCCTGGAAACGGCCGGCTACAAACACGGCCGTTTCAGTCCCGCGCAACTGGCGGCGATGGCGCACAAAAAAGCGGCGGAACTCGGCCTGAAAAATTATGACCTGATGACCGCGCTGAATATCTGCACGAGCTACCACCAAAAGTATTTGCTGCCGTCAAAGTTTGAACAGCTTGGCTCGCCGCCCGCCGCCGGCGATGTGCGTGACGTGGCGTTTCATTTCCGGCAGGTGCAAAAAGATGGCCCGGACCAGTCGCGGAATTATCCCATCGAGTTTTGCGACCGCGTGGTGGAATTCTGCCGCGCGCAGGGCATCAGTTTTTTCTGCATCGGCCATCCGCGCTATGCCTATTGCCCGGCGGGCGTGGAAGATCGGCGCAGCGAAGACCTCGCCGTGAGCGTGGCGGCCATCCGCAGCGCGCGGCTGCTGGCAGGCGAATTGAGCGGGCCGATGCACCTTGCGCAGCTCGCCGGCACGCCGATTCTCATCTGGGCACCCGGCCAGTGGCGGCTGGACAACTGCGAACGCTGGAATGTCTTTCGCGTGCCGACCTACATTGTGACCAATGAAATCAAGCATCCGGCGCCGGAAATGGTGGGGCAAAAAATTGTCGCCGCGCTCGCGGACTTGCGGCAACGTCCCGGATCAAAATAATTCCCCATGCGCATCGTCGTTTTGACCACCGACAATCGCGAGCCGCACAAGGACTACGCGAACCCGCAGCCGCATTTCGGCACCGCGCCCGCCGCGCTGCTGCAAGGGCTGGCGATGATTCCCGAAATCGAAGTGCACGTTGTTTCCTGCATCCGCCAGCCGGTCAGGTCGCCGGAAAAAATCGCGCCGAACATTTTTTTTCACAGCCTCGTCGTCCCCAAAATCGGCTGGATGAAAACGTTGTTCCAAGGCTGCGTCCGCGCCGCCCGCAAAAAAATCCAAGAAATCCAGCCGGACATTGTCCACGGCCAGGGCACGGAGGCGGATTGCAGTTTAAGCGCCATTTTTTCCGGTTTTCCCAATGTGCTGACGCTGCATGGGAATATGCGGCTCATCGCGGCGCTCAATCGTGAGCGGGCATTTTCCTACAACTGGCTGGCGGCGCGGCTGGAGGGTTTCGTCCTGCCACGCACGGACGGCGTGGTCTGCATCACCCGCTACACGCAAGGCGCGGTGCAACCGCTGGCGCGGAAGACTTGGATCCTGCCCAACGCGGTGGACGCGGGTTTTTTTGGGGTGCCACCGGCACCGGATTTAGCTTCGCCCCCGATGATTCTTTGTGTGGGCGTCGTTTGTCCGCGCAAAAACCAAAACGATTTCATCCGGGCGCTCGATCCCTTGGCGCGGCAAAAAAAAATCAGACTCGTTTTCATTGGTCAGGTGGATGACGGGGCCTACGGCGAAGAATTCCGGCAGTTGCTCCAGTTGCGGGATTGGTGCGAGCACGTTCCCTTTTCGGGCCGCGACCGCGTCAAAGAATTTTTTGCGAAAGCCACCATCGTTGCGCTGCCCACGCGCGAGGATAATTGCCCGATGGTGGTGCTGGAGGCGATGGCGGCGGGCGTGCCGGTGCTGGCTTCGGCGGTCGGCGGCGTGCCGGATCTCGTCGAGCATGAAGTGAACGGCCTGCTCTGCCATCCGGATCAGCCGGAAACTTTTCGCGCGGCGGTGGCGCGGTTTCTGGACGACCGCGCTTTCGCCCGCCGCCTCGCGACGGCAGCCCAGGCGCAGGCGCGGCGGCGGTTTCATCCGCAAGTCATCGCGGAAAAGCACTTGGAGATTTACCGCGACGTGCTCGGTGCATGAACTGCGGAGGAATTTTTTTGGCGGGCAGCCCATCAAAAAATTTCACTTGGACACCGTTTCCGCATTCAGCCCGGCTTCGTCACGGATAACCCAATGCGGTCGTCCCTTGACCTCTTCATAGATTCGGCCGATGTATTCCCCAAGGATGCCGAGGCAGATCAGTTGCACCCCGCCCAGAAACAGGATCGAGATCACCAGCGTCGGAATGCCATGGGGGCCAGGCGTGAAACCGAACTTCGCAAATTCTTCGGCAAAGATCTTTTCGCAAAAGGTGAAAACCGCCCCGAGAAAGGCTCCGGCGGAAACCACCAGCCCGAGCCAGGTCGCCACCCGCAGCGGCTTGGTGGAGAAAGAAAATATGCCGTCCATCGCCAGCCGGAAGGATTTTTTAAAAGTATATTGCGGCGCGCCGGCGGCGCGGTCGGCGCGGTCAAATTCAACCGATGTCTGCCGGAAGCCGCACCAGGTGCGCAAGCCGCGCAGGTAGCGGTTGCGTTCGGGCAGCGCATTCATCACGGCGACGACTTTCTGGTCGAGGAGGCAAAAGTCGCCGGCGTCGGCGGACATCGGCAGTGGCGTCAATTTTTGCAGCAGCCGGTAAAAGCCCCACGCGAGGAATTTTTTCACGAGCGGATCCTGACGTTTTTTGCGCGTGGCGAAAACGACTTCAAAGCCTTCCTGCCATTTTGCGAGCAGCCGGGAAATTTCCTCGGGCGGGTCTTGCAGGTCGGCGTCAATGACGACGACGGCGTCGCCGGTCGCATAGTGCAAACCGGCGCTCACGGCGGTCTGGTGGCCGAAGTTGCGCGCGAAACACAGGCAGCGCCAGCGGGAATCCCGGGCGTGCTGCGCCTTGAGGATCTCCCAGGTGCGGTCGCGCGAGCCATCGTCCACGCAGATGATTTCGTGGTCGGCATCCCACGTAACGGCGACCGCGCCGAGCCGCGCGAACAGTTGGGGCAGCACGGCTTCCTCGTTGAAGCAGGGCACGATGACCGAGATTTTTTTCATGGCGATCTTCCGCCGGATTAATAACAAAAAAACGGCAAAACCCAATTCTTTTTCCGCGACCAGCTTATGGGCCGGCGGTGTTCGTCCAGATGACGAAGGCTTTGAACCGGGCGGCGACGTGATAATCATTTTGCGCGATGATTTTTTGCACGGCATCGCCCGGATCATGGATGTCCGGCCGGTTATAGATGACGACATCGGGCGGCGGCAGATTGGCAATCGCCACCTGGGAGCGATAGGCCACAAAAATCCTGCCGGGTTCAGGATGAAAATAGGCGCAGTGCAGCCCGTAATATTCGGCGGCAAAACCGCCGGCCAGCCACCAGACGGATTTGTTGGCCGCGACCAGCGGGCGCGCGAACGCCGCCGCCGAACGGTAGTCTTCCTTGCGCAGCGACGGCGCGAAGCGAAAATCCAGCGCGGACCAGATGAGCAGTGCGCCCAGCGCCAGCGGCAGCGCGCGCAACCACGGCCGCGCCGTGGTCCACAAACCGGCCATCGCGACCCCGAGCAGGACGACATAAAATGGAAACACCGGCGCAAAATGCCGCGCCCAAAACGCCTTTTGCAGCCCGAGGCTGCCGGTGATGAACACGCCCGCCGTCAAGCCCGGAACCAAAAATAATCCCAGCACCAGCCGGCGCGAAACCGGCGGCACGCAACGCCGCCGCAGTCCCAGGAATAAAATCGCCGCGAGCAAAACAAGCAGTAGCAACGGTGGCAGCAGTTGCGGCGCATGGGCGGAAAGTTCGCCGAGCAGGTGCGGCGACCGCGCCAGTCCGCGAATCTCATCGTCGGGCAGCCCGATGCCGCCCATGCCGGTGAGTTCATAGACGACGTAGGCAAAAAATTTCAGGTCCACGTGCCAGACCTGCGCGCCCTTGGCGCCGCGCAGCAGTGTGGTGAGATAATAAATCGCCACCGGCACGCCGGCGACGAGGCCGCCGAGCAAAATCTTTAGCGCCGGGCGTTCCGGCTTCCAGCCCTGCCGCCATGCGATGAAACCGGCGGCAAAAACTGTGGCCGCAATCGGCAGCGGCGCGAGCAGCGTGGCGCAGAAAAGAAAAAATCCGGCGGCCGTGAGCAGCCACGCCCAGGCGGTTCCGGCGGCGCGCGCAAAATAAAATTCCACCAGCGCCACGAGCAGCCAGGTGCCGCAGGCGAGTTGCAGCGCGTAAGGCCGCGCTTCGTTGGTGTAAAACCAGAAATAAGGCTGGCTGGCCAGCAGCAGCGGCAGCCAAGGGATTTTCAGCCGCTGGCCGACGTGATACATGCCGGTCAACGCCAGTGCGCCCCAGATCAGATTGAGGGCGCGCAACTGCCACTCCGCCGTCCCCCAAATTTTCCCCGCGACCCACGAGCAGAGCAGCGCCAGCGGCATCTGGCAGTCGGCCTGGCCGTCGTGCACCAGCCGGTCGCACCACGCCGGGAAATCCGGCTGCAACACATACATCGCCGTGTCGCCTTCATCCAGCCAGAGACTGTCGTTGTTCACCATGAACGGCAGCAACAGCAGCGCGGCCAGCAGCCAGAATCGGGGCGAGGAAAATGATTTCATGCCGCGCGGTCAGCGTTTTTTGTAGTCGCCCCGGCTGAAGTATTTTTCCAGCCACACATACGCGCAGATGAACAGATAGCGGCTGCCCATCTCCTTGATCTTGAGTTTGGCCTGGCCGAAGCGCCGGTTGCGCCAGGTGATCGGCACGACCGTCCACGAATAGCCGCGCACGATGGCCTTGAGCGGAATCTCCACCGTGAGATTGAAATGCGGCGCGATGAGCGGCTCGCAACCCTGGATGACCGTGCGGCGATACGCCTTGAACGCATTCGTCGTGTCGTTCAGCGGAATCCGAAAAACCATGCGGATGAAAAAATTGGCCAGCCGGTTCACGAACAGTTTGAACCGCGGATAGTCAATCGTCCCGCCGCCCTTGACGAAACGGCTGCCGAACACGCAATCCCAGCCTGCGTTCAACAATTTCCAGTAGCGCACCGCGTCGCGCGCGTCATCGGATTCGTCCGCCATCATGATGACCACCGCATCGCCCGTGCAGTTGCGCAGGCCAAAAACGATCGCGCGCCCAAACCCGTGTTCGCCGGTGTTTTGCACCGGGCGCAACTCGGGAATTTTTGTCCGCAATTGCTGCAATACTTCCCACGTTTTGTCTTTGCTGCCGTCATCCACCACCACGATTTCGTGCGGCACCTGGTTCAGCGAAAATTCCAGATGCAAATGTTCCAGCGTCGCGGGCAGCGACTCCTCCTCGTCGCGTGCCGGGATGACCACGGAGAACAGTTTCAGCGGTGGCGCAGATGGATTGGGCGCGTTAGGCGACATCAGAAAATTCTGCCACAAAATAGCCCTAAAGAGGCCGAATTAAGCCTAAAAAGGGGTGGGCTTTTGCGTTTTTGGTGACTTTTGGCGGCGGAATCCATTTTGGTTTCAAGTGGTTTTAAGAACCGGAAAGTTCCAGCCAGTCCGGGTTCAGTTCCGCATGTTTTGCGATTTCGTCCAGGACTTGCGGCCATAAAATTTTCGGCGACCAGGACCACGTTTTTTCCGCGAGCGTGGAATCCAGAACCAGCCACGGAATGTCGAACGGCCGTGGCGCGGCCGCGCTGGCGACCGCGTGCCGGCCGAAACGCGCGTCGCACCAGTCCGTCAATTGCGCGAGCGACAGCGCATTGGCCGCGCCGCCGCTGAAGTTGGCGATGCGCGGCTTGTCTGGGTCGCCGCCTTGCATCTGCGCGCGCAGCACCGGCACGAGGTCGCGCGGATGCAGGCAGTCGCGCACCTGATGGCCGCCGCCGTCGAAGCCGATGTATTTCAGCGGCCGCCGGCGCCGATGCGCGTTGATCCAAAATGAGAAAATTCCCTGATCCGCCTTGCCAAACTGGCCCGCGCCCGCCAGCACGCCGCAGCGATTGATCCAAACCGGAAAGTCAAACGTCTCCGCATATTCGAGCGCGATCACTTCGCTGGCCAATTTACTGGAGCCGTAAAGTGAAACGGGCGGCGCGGTGGAAAATGTTTCGCTGACGCCCGCCGCGGAAAGGCCGGGGGGCAGGCCCGCCCCGACTTTAGGCCGGAAGGCCTTATCGCAAACTGCCACCGGCAGCGCGGCGAGCGGCGGCACGGAATACACGCGGCTGGTGCTCAACAGGATCAAGCCAGCGCGGTGCGCCTTGCAGTATTCGAGGAGATTGATCGTGCCCCACAGATTATGTTCCAGCAGTTGCCGCGAGCTGGTCTGGCCGTCCACGCCCGCGAGCACGCTGGGATTCGCGGCGGCATCAATCACAAAATCGGCGGCGGGCAGCGTCGCAAAATCCGTGGCGCTGCGGACATCCGCATGGATGATCTTCGCGCCGAGTGCGGCGAGGGCGCGGCGGTTCCATTCGCTGCCGGGGCGGATGAAATTATCCACGCCGGCAATCTGCAGGCCCGGCGCGGATTCGAGCAGCGCGCGCGTCAGCGTGCTGCCGACGAACCCGCAGATGCCGGTGATGAGAATTTTCATTTTATTTTAACCACAGATGGGCACAGATAAACACAGATTCAAAGCTGGTGCGTTCGATTTTTCCAAAAAATCAACCGGCAACCACCGCCGCGTGAATCTGTTCCAGCATCGCCCGCAAGTCGAACCGGTATTTCCAATCCGGATAATGCCGCTGAAATTTCCGCACGTCGCTGACATACCAGATGTGGTCGCCGATGCGGTGGTCCTCGACGTAGGTGTAATCGAGTTTTTTGCCGCTGATCTGTTCGCACAGGCCAATCGCCTCGAGCATCGAGCAATTCGAGTGGCGGCTGCCGCCCATATTGTAAACTTCGCCGGAGCGCGGCTGCAACGTGAATTGCCAGAACGCCTCGACGAGGTCGTGGCTGTGGATGTTGTCGCGCACCTGCTTGCCCTTGTAGCCGAACACGCGATACGGCCGGCCGGTCGCGGTGCATTTCATCAGGTAGGCCAGAAAACCGTGCAGTTCCGTGCCCGCGTGCGCCGGGCCGGTGAGGCAGCCGCCGCGAAAGATCGCCGTCTTCAGGCCGAAGTAACGGCCGTATTCCTGCACCAGCACATCCGCCGCGACTTTGCTCGCGCCAAACAGCGAATGTTTCGTCTGGTCAATGGACATCGTCTCGTCAATGCCCTCGTGATACGGATGCGCCGGGTCGATCTCCCAGCGCAAGGCCAGTTCGCGCAGCGGCAGCAGATTCGGCGTGTCGCCGTAAACTTTGTTGGTGCTGGTGAAGATAAAAACGGCTTCGGGACAATGCTGGCGCGCAGCTTCGAGCAGGTTCAGCGTGCCGACGGCGTTCACCCCGAAATCCGTGTGCGGTTCGCGCGCGGCCCAGTCGTGCGACGGTTGCGCGGCGGTGTGGACGACGACTTTGACGGATCGGCCCAGCCGGGCGAACACTTGGTTCACCGCGGCGGTATCGCGGATGTCCACGCTTTCGTGCCGGTAATTTTTGAGCGACTTTTCCAGCTTGGTGCGCGTGAGCGCGGTCGAGGCTTCGGCGCCGAAAAAGCGCGCCCGCATGTCGTTGTCCACGCCGACGATGTCGTAGCCCTCGGTGTGAAAACGCCGGGAGGTTTCCGAGCCGATCAATCCGGCGGAGCCGGTGACGAGGGCGATGCTCATAAATTCGTTGGCAGGATCATATCTGGCCGTGAAAATCAGAATGCCCGCCGCTGGCAGGCGCGGCAAGCGGGAAAGCTGGCAGTGCGCCCGCCAATCGCCTTCCGCCGGGCTATTTGCACGGTCTGGCCGGCACACCGACTGCCACGGTGTCATCGGCCAGATTCCCCACCGCCATGGCTCCCGCCCCCAAGGTGACGCGGTTTCCAATCACCGCCGGTCCCAAGACGCAGGCGTTTATGCCCAGCGTGACATTGTCTCCAAGCGCCAGTTCACCCCGCTGTATCCCCCGCCGGACACCGATGCTGTTGCCGCCATACAAAGTGCAATTTTCCCCCACGATGGCGTCGCCGTTAACTACGACGCCCAAGGTGGGATGCCAGACTTGGAGTCCATTGCCGATGGCGGCCTTGAAACAGATTTCATGGCGGCAGCCCAAGAGCCGGAACAGCAGCCAAAGCGGCAGGAAAAACACCCGCAGGGCAGTCCAGATATTCCCAGCCAACAGATAGCCACACCGGTCAAACCGGTAGGAGATTAGCACGCCGGCGGACGGTTCAAAAAAAGCACCAGCCAGCGAGCACGCCGCCCGTGGGTCAGCAGATGCAGTTCGTGGGCAAGAAAGCGCAGTTGGCGGAGAGCCGCCCGCACACCCACTTGTTCCGCAGAAACTATCATCGTAGAGGTTATAGCCGTTTGTCACCACTCATGGCAAGGCCGGGCGGTGTCCTAATTTGAAATCACACCATTTGACGGGTTAATCCAGTCAGTTCAATTATTGCAATTTCAATCCATCTTTTCGGTGGCGTCAAACTTGTGTCAAAATCCTTTAAAAATTTGCCCGGGCGTGATGCTGGATATGTCCTGCCAGCAAACATAGTTGATGCCATATCGAATCTGACTCGGGCGTCATGTTGTTCGTGGACGATTCGATGGCGAATTGCAGCCCAAGCATTTAATCTCGATTGGTGTGAAGATATTATCGCTTCCAGAATTGGAGCCGCGCTCTTTCGGCGTCTTCTAAAATGTGTTTGGCATCTTGTGATAATTTGTCCTGGATCATGCCAAAGAACATATCGTCGGCCTGCCAAGACAGCCATTTCAGCATCAAGCAAAGAGCGATAATAGGAACCAGAATTCAAAACCTCTGTGCGGCCAAGCCTCGTTGAATGGCCGCACATCATCCTCAAAAAAACAGATTCAATTGTGGTTTCCCAAGCCGAAAACAGGCGCAGATAAGCAAGTTCGTATAAGTATTCGATTTTAGTTGGAGTCCAGTCGCCGTGGTTCAGGATTTTAGACTGCTCGCCCGACAAAATCACAGAATGAGCCATGCGTGCCTCTGCCAGCAATTCCTTGTCAAACCTTGGCAGTTGCCTTGGCATTTAATCAAAAAGCCGCCTCGTATAACGTATTAAAGCGTTCCCTTCTCGGTTTAATGTTGTCCGATTGTCTGGAGCTTGCGAGAATAAAAGCACCATATTTTGAAGGAATATCCTGCATTATTGCGGGGTCTTTCGATTGTCCTAAAACTTCGGACAAATCGTGAACGGCTTCTTTTAGGGATTCCCGCTGATCCGCAGTAAATTTACGTTTAGGAGATGTTCTCGCAATTTCAGGCAGGCCATATAAATAATGGAACACAACGCAAAAAAGCGTATAAAACATTGGAGGACGCCTAAACTCGGTTTCTGTCAAACCAGATAGCCCAAATGTCTCGGATATTGTCCGCATAGTTTCCAAAAATTTCTTTTCATCTGAAGCTTGGTCGGGATAGCTTTCTTCCCATTGTTTGTAGTAGGTGCTAATACTGTTTTTTTTGTCTTGCATCCCAACCTTTGTAGCAATCAAAAGCTCGCTAACCAATTCGGCTTCCAGCATTCTCGCTATGCCCATTTCAGTAAAGATTTTGTGATTTCTCCAAAATTCCAAATTCGCAAGTGCAATTTTATAGCAGGCTTGTTTGAAATGTCCGAAATAGATTCCGTTTCTCAGTTCCTGCCTATTTAAAGGAACGCCGTTCATGTTCAACCTGCAAAAAACCTCCAACACTTGGGAATCAGAAATCCCCTTGAAGCTTTCGCACGAAAATCCAAAAGACATTATTTGACGCTTTTGCTCTTTTGAAAGGTCAGAGAATCGTTTTCCTGCCCACGCTGCGGTAAGCGTTTTGGACAGACGAAATCCATCGTCTGACACAAAATCCAAAACTGTTTTAATCCGCTGCTGGCCATCAACAACTTCTCGAATGGTTGCCGTTGTTTTATCATTCTGGGTATGCCGGAGATAAATTGGAGGCACAGTCATTCCGCGTAAAATCGTATCAATAAAAAATGATCTTGCGCCTAATTTCCACACTGACCGACGTTGAAATTTAGGGGTCAGCGATAGAACTCCACGGGTATTCCACATTTGGAAATCTTCAGCCGAAAACGACCCCTTTTCAGTTTTAAATTCATCCATAAATTTATTTGATTATGTCCTTCAGTGAAAGACTCAGTGCATCCGCAAATTTTTCGAGCATACTCAACCTTGGATCGGTTGTCTTGTGCAAAAATTGCCAAGCGGATTTGCGGGCAGTTTTTTGAGCATATCCCATTCTTTGCCCAATATCATCGAGCGAAAGCCCCGAACGCTCAAATAGCAGGTTGACCCTAGACATGACGGATGTTTTCTTTTCTCTCATTCCAAAAGTCTATTTCACGATAGACACGCAATCAAGTAAAAACTAATAAAAACAATCCAAATAAAACCAGCGAAAAAATAATGTCTATTTTATCATTGACATTTGTTTTGGATGGTTTATCATCCTTTCAACATTAAATTTTATGGCTAACAATCTTGAAACTGAAAAGAAGGTGATGGCGGTTTCTATGCTGGCAGAGGGCAACTCCATTCGCAGCATTGAGCGCATGACGGGTGTTCACCGCGATACCGTCATGCGGCTTGGCATTCGCATTGGCGAAGGCTGCAAGCGCATCATGGACGAAAAGCTGCGCAATTTGAATTGTAGCCAAATCGAATGCGATGAAATTTGGGGGTTCGTCGGCGCGAAGCGCAAGAATGCCGACCGCGTTGGCGCATTTGGTGATGTGTGGACTTTTATCGCATTGGACAGTGATTCCAAGCTGATTCCGTCTTTCATCGTCGGTAAGCGCGACGCCTATCACGCAAAGGCGTTTATGGCCGATTTGTCGTCACGCATGGACAAGCGCATTCAAATTTCAACGGATGCCATGCCAGCATATCCTGATGCTGTTGAGCGGGGGTTTGGTGCCGATGTGGACTATGGGCAGATAATTAAAACCTACGCCGTTACGAACCTCACGCAAGGCGCGGCTGGCCGTTACAGTCCGGCAGAAGTAGTTAAGGCGGAACGGACGGTTGTTTTCGGAATGCCTGACGCAGCCAGCATTACTACGTCCCATGTCGAAAGCCAAAACCTGACGCTGCGGATGCACTGCCGCCGCCTCACGCGCCTCACGAACGCATTCAGCAAGAAGATTGAAAACTTTGAAGCTGCGGTTGCGCTGAATTTTGCTTATTACAACTTTTGCAAGGTGCATAGCGCAATCCGCTGCACGCCTGCAATGGAAGCAGGGGTTGAAAGCAGCCAATGGAAGGTTGCAGAACTGGTGGAGCGTTGCGGTGAATAAACAGGATTACATCGCACAGGTTCAAGTGGCCGTTTCGCAGTTGCATAACTGCGGAGCGGTTCACTTTAAAACCGTGCCTGTCCGCGAAATTTTTCAGGGCAAATTGATCTGGCAGGGCGACGTTGAGGTTTTTGATCTTCACAACCACCCGAAGGCTAAACGCGCTTACGCATGGAGCCATCTGGACGGGGAAAAAGACGAACGCACACAATATGTTGCCGTGCTGGAAATCCCGCCCGTTGAATCGGCTGAAACTGCCGTCAAGGTGGCGATTGCCAACGAAGTCCGCAAAGGCCAGAAAAAATAAAACCTCAAACTTTTTTCTTGACCGTCTTCTTTATGGGTGATTTCGATTTTTTAGGCCCAGTGCCTAAAATAGTCTTGTGAAGTTTTTTCATCGCTTTTGCAATCCCAATTGTGGCCGACATTTCTTTTGGTAGTTTTGACATGAACCAAAAGTAAAGGGCTAAGAGCGGAATAACAATTCAAATTAGGACACCGCCCAAGGCCGGGTAGTGGTATAGTTTCGATTCTGGACTCATTTCGAGTCTGAATCTGCGTGACTCTGTGAATCTTTGGAGGTGGCGGTGTGTTGGCTCCAACGCCAGAAGATAAAACTATAAATTATTCCCAATGCGACAACAAGTATCGAAGTCCAGTGATAGGGAGGTATCAAACCAATGCCAATAAGAATCAATCCGAGTCCCGAATGAAACCGGGGGTTGGGCTTCTGATGTCTTTTGATATGAATCACAACTTTTATAAACCATGAACCTGCGCCATCATAAAATCAAGGCTAGTCGGGTTTCACCCCATTTGAATTTTGTTCGCGTTGAACTATTTTAAACAAAGCCTGTCCAATGTGAAGACAGGATGAAAAGTCAAAACTTGCAGAAATCTATTATTTTCCATCAAGTTTTAACCGTTTTGGCGGATGGCAGGCCAGATGCTTGAAAAAATGAGAATTTATTTGACGGCCTAAACCTAAAAGGACTAACGTGAAGCGCCCTATGAAAAATCAAACACTCAAGCACTTGAACGGTGTTTCCGCCACGCAGCTTTTGGCGGAGATGGCATCGGTTCGCCGGCGTGTCAGCAATTACATTGATGACCGCCGTGCTCAATTGGTTGAATCGGCTAGGGGCGCTATAAATGGCCACCCCACCAAAAAAGTATCTAGCCGCACTTGACCCGCAGTTCGTTTTGTTTTTAGAGGCGGGATCATCGGATTGTAAAACCATTTTTGATGGTTTAGCTGGGATTCATTTTGAGTTTATTCTTACTGAAACTGGGCTTCAAGAAATACAGGAACTAGCCGAGAACGGCAGCCGGCAAGAAATTCAGAATTTAGCCAAACGAGTCCTTCCAAGGTTAAGGAGTCATTACGGGATTAAAACTCCAGGTTTGAAAAACTATGAGAATGGCTGTGCGGAGGTTATTGCAAATCATTTACTGGAAAAATGTCTCCGAGAGGATGCCTTGAAAAACGACGCTCTTTTAGTTTCGGAGGCATCGCTTCACGAGTGCAACTTTTTGGTAATGCTGGCGAATCCGTTTGTCAGCGTAGATCACCAAAAAATCAATTTATTGATGGCCGAAAAAGGTGGAAACCCCCTTACGATAATCGGCACGGAAGAGGTTTTGCAGATTTTCGATCAACCTAAGACTTGAGCAAGCCAACGATTTCTTCCAAGCTCCAAACGTGTTCGCTGACACCCGCCGCCATCGCTGGCGTCACGCGCAAAGATTGATGAATCCGCGCAAAGTTGTAGTGCATATAATGCAGGGCAATCGCCGCTTCGTGGTTTTCCAGCTTCTTTGAAAATGCGTTTGTCAGCCGCGTGAACCGGCGCATGGACATCCGCATCGTGAGATTTTGCCGTTCCGTATAGCTGGTGGAAATGTGGCGGTGTTCCGGTTGGCCGGAGATAATCGTTTTCCGTGCGCCCATGCATTGCGCCGGACTGTAACGCACTTCGCCGGTTTGTGCCGTGTCGCCGTAAATCTTCACCAGTTGCGCAAAATCAATGTCACTACCAAACGCATCTTCAACCGCCGTCAAATACGGCTTGTGGCCGTCCGTCGTAAGCTGGACGCGGGTTGCCAGCCGCGATTTCAGATCATGCATGAAGTGGTAGGCCGCGCCCGCGTCACGGCTGCTGACAAACCAACACGGCACAAGTTTTGTGTCCGCGTCCAGTGCAACCCATGTCCAAACGCTACCGGCTCCGGCATGGCGCATTTCTTCGGTTAAATTTTTGTCCTTCGCATAAACGAACGACCAGATTTCATCGCACTGAATCCGCTTGCAATTCAAGTTGCGGAAAACTTCATCCTGATACTTGGAACACGCCGCGCCGAGTTGCACCAAAAGTTTTTGAATCGTCGTGCGATGGATGCCCGTCATGCGGACAGTGGCGCGGAGTGAGTTGCCCTCAACCAGACAGGCAACCACGCGGACTTGTTCTTCTTTGCTTAACTTATTCATGAGAGCAGTATGCTTGAGCGGTCATGCTGTGTCAACAGTAATCGCAAGCATTTTTATTTTGACAAACTATGCTTGCGATAATATGATTGCAAGCATGAATGAAAATAAAGCAAGCATGGAGCCATTATCTAACAAGCAAGCAAACGGCGGAATAGCTAGGGACGAAGCTCTTTCCGATAAGGAAAAATCGCAAATCGCTAAAATGGGAGCGGAGGCAAGATGGAGCAAGGAAGTGCCAGAAATTCTTTGCGAAGGCGTGTTGAAGCTCGGAACGCTATCCGTTCCTTGCTATGTCACGCATGATGGACAGCGGCTTATTTCTGGTCGAGGAATGCAGGAAGCCTTAAGACTGGTAGATGCAGAAGTGCCTGCAAGCGGCCAAAAACCGGGGTCCAGAATGACGCGACTTTTGAACAATAATAAGCTAAAACCCCTTATTTTTAAGGCCAAAAAGCCGGACCACTTTTTGCCAATTCGGGCGCGATGGAAGGGTATTTCAATTAGTGGATACAACGCAGAGATGTTGGCAGACATTTGTGATGGAATGCTTGAAGCGAGGAAAAAAATCGGAAACAAGCTAACCATGCGTCAAGTCATAGTCGCGGATCAGTGCGAAATACTCATGCGGGCGTTTGCTAAAGTAGGTATCACGGCGCTGGTTGACGAAGCTACCGGCTATCAAAAACTCCGTCCTGCCGACGGGCTGCGAACGATTTTTGACCAGATTTTAAGAAAAGATTTGGCCGCATGGTTTAAGCGTTTTCCAGATGAATACTACGAGAACATATACCATCTGAAAGGCTGGGTTTGGCCGGGAATGGGTAAAAACCGATACACGGTGGTTGCTCACTATACCAACGACCTTATTTACGAAAGAATGGTTCCGGGATTGAAGGACGAATTTAAACGCAGAAACCCAAGAAATGAAAAAGGGGTGAAAGCTGGAAAAGACCATCAATTGCTTGATGAAACTGGCGATAAGCTATTTGCCCAGCAAATGTTCACAGTTCTTTCAATACAGCGGGCTTGCCTAAAAAAGACAAAAAATAAATGGACTCAATTCATGCAAATGATGAATGAAATCCTGCCTAAAAGGGGAAGTTCTATTCAGCTTGATTTGCCTATTTCCGAGGACGAGCCGCCCATCGGCTGATAGCCGCTTTTCTAGCGATTGCCTTGCGCTTTTTGGGCGTCAGGCTCGCCGCTCTTGCTTTGCCACCCTTCAACCCGCCAAGCCGTCCTAACGCGACGGCAGCGGGATTTTTCACTGGCGCTGGCGTCAGCACGGGCGTAGTTTCGCCGGTGGACTGACGCACGATGTCGAAGGCCGTTTGATTTAAGTCTTTGCTTGAGCGTTTAGGCATGGCGCAACATTGCGCCGATTCCAGAAAGATTCAAGTCCAAAGTGAGATTTCAAGATTGAAACTATACCACTACCCAAGGCCGCAAAGGCGGCAAAAAGCTAGTTTTCAGAAACCGGCGTTTGCGGGCCGGCAAATAGATGTTTTTGGACGAACGCCTCGGCGCGCGGCCAGACCTCGGCGACGGTGCGCCCGCGCAGGCAGAACGGTTCGGCAAAGCGGCAGTAGTCCGAGCAGGGTTTGTAGGGGCAGGCCTGGCCCTCGACGATTTCCGCCGCCGGGTGCAGCGGCGCGAACCATTCGTGGAGTTGCGGGCCGAAGAGCGTGAAGGTGGGCAGCCCGCCGGCCGCCGCGAGATGGCCGGGGCCCGAGTCGTTGCCGATGAAGACGCCGGCCTGATCCAATTGCCCCATCAGTTCGGTGACGCTGCGCGGGCAGCGGGCGTTTTCGCCGCGCGCGCGCCACCAGTCCAGCTGGTCGGCATCGCAGGCGACCTGCACGGCATAATTTTTTTGCCGCAGGCGCGCGACGAGCTCGGCATAATTTTCCAGCGGCCACACGCGCAGCGGCAGGCGCGCGCCGGTGTGGATGAAGACGACCGGCGGCAGCGCGCGGGTGGTGGCGAAGATCTCCCCGCGCGGCGGCAGGGTGAGGCCGAGCGCGCCGCCCGCCGTGCGCCAGTATTCATACCGGTGCGCCAGCGGGTCGGGGCGCGCGAGTTCCTGCGTGAGGTAGCGTTGGCTTTTCAGCCGGGAAAAACCCAGCCGCGCGCGCGCGCCGGACAGTTTCAAGGCCAGATGGTCGCGCGGATCCCAGCGGGCGGAGACGCCATGATCAAAACCGGTCGCGACGAGTCGGCTCCGCAACCGGAACAGTTCCAGCCACGGCCAGCGCCACAGTTCATACTTGGCGTGGAAGGCGGTCCACGGCGCGGTGAACGGGATGACCTC
>Ga0302265_1000060_pt1 | contig 68778 bp, 57 predicted proteins | sample III_Bog_E1_1_FD_194556 | JGI IMG/M metagenome (GOLD analysis project Ga0302265, IMG submission 194556) | Peat permafrost microbial communities from Stordalen Mire near Abisko, Sweden - III_Bog_E1_1 | ecosystem: Environmental > Terrestrial > Soil > Wetlands > Peat | place: Sweden: Abisko...
TGTAAAAATAAAATAAGTAGAATTTGTTACTTCCAAATTGATAGTTGATGTTTTTTTTTAATAAGGTAATAAGGTTGGGGTTGGTACTCATTAATTTCTATTAAGGTTTAATACCTGAAAATAAGGTTTTTAAGAAATAAACCTTATTTTTGTTTTTCAACCTTAATAGAAATATTAACAAAAATGTCTTAACCTTATTACCTTATTTCAACTACATGCTTAAATTTGATAGTTTTATCATTTTCAATTATAGATTTTACACAATTCTAAAGCTGGAGGCAATTGAAAATTAGCAACAATAGGAGGTAGTATTTGATGAATAGTGCCCCTAAAAGAGGTTCTATATTTTATTATACAATTCACAATCAATCATTTAATTTTGGCTGCATAAGCATTATACCTAAAAGTTTAATTAAATATGGATTAAAACCACGACCGGGACAAAGTATATTGATAGTTTAAAGTTAGTAGTTAATCGTTTACAATATGATTTCAAAGAACAAAATAAAACAGATTAAAAGTCTGGATCAAAAGAAATTTCGTGATGAATCAAATCTTTTTGTAGCCGAAGGTACAAAACTGGTGCTGGATTTAATGACAGTTTTTGATTGTACTATCCTGGCTGCTACTCACCAATGGTTTGATGAAAATAGAAGTGTAAAGGCTTTCGAATTGATAGAAGTAGATGAAAACGAGTTAAATAAAATATCAAATCAAAAAAGCCCTCAGGGAGTACTGGCAGTTTTTGTAAAGCCTGAAAGAGCCTGGAAAGCAGAAGATTTAAGTCATAAGCTTATACTTGCATTAGACGATGTACAGGATCCGGGTAATCTGGGTACAATTTTACGTATTGCCGACTGGTTTGGTTTAACTGATGTTTTTTGTTCATTCCATTCTGCTGATCCGTTTAATCCGAAGACAGTACAGGCCACTATGGGAGCACTTGCACGGGTCAGGGTACATGTGGTCGATCTGGCTGAGTTCCTTAAAAGCTGCCCCCCTGAGTTGCCAATCTATGGCACTTTTATGAATGGAGAAAATATATATTCCAAATCTCTGCCTCCCTATGGAATTATAGTAATGGGAAATGAAGGAAATGGCATTTGTCAGGAAATAGAAAAACTTGTAACAGAACGGTTGTTGATACCAAATTATCCTATAGGTCACGCCACTTCGGAATCTTTAAACGTTGGTGTTGCTACGGCTTTGGTTTGTGCGGAATTTAGAAGAAGAGTATAATACCTTTCATAAAATATTCCATTTTTGATTAGCTGAAAATTATACTGATTGAAAGACTTTCAACAATAATCAATTAAAAAGGAAAGGATTGAGATTTATGAAACGGACTTTCTTTTGAAATTAACGGTAGGTTGTATGTAAACTTATTTTTTTATCGGGCAGATTATATTCTTCTCTAAGTGTCTTTTTGCTCTACTCAGCAAATTGTAACCCATTCAATTCATCAATTGTTATCAGAATAATTCAATTATTTTTTTGACTAAATGACATCTATCCCTATTAATCCCTGTTTGAAATCTATATTTATGACAGTGAAAATTACTTATTAATTTCACTCATAATAAAGTGACGTCAGATTGAATTAACCAATCTGACGTCCTAATCTATATCTGAAATCTAAACGCATTTTTAAAAACAACTTGATTTTCAAGCGTGTTTTAATATTCAAATCTTAATTAACAGCTGATTTCCCCCATCGTTTGTGGAGGATTATCTTCCATTATTATTTTATTTTTGTAATAGGTGGAATTAATAATAATAACCATTTTTGTAAGTTCAACAATAATTGCGCTAATAAATATACGATCATCGTTGCTGATTTTCTCAACAGGCAGAATACAAAAGACAATGATATTTAAATTAGCAGGATTATAGATGACTGAAGTATGTGATACTATCTTTTGTTCTTCAATAATCAATTTATTGCTAATATGGGGATATTCGGGCTCAACACTTACTTTTTTTTCAAAATGTTCACTTATGGTTCTCCGGGTGTTGCTATTAATTATTCTGATTAAAGCCCAATTTGTATTTACTATTCCAAGAATACGCACTCCAAAATAGCTAAACGTTTTTTTGAAATCGGTTTTTGTCAGCGGGTAATGATCAATGCCATTAAAAATTGATTTGATTTCCAGCATCTGAACATTTACTTTCCCGATATATTGATCTGATTCAAGTAACCTGTTTTCGATTTTCTTTTTATCATCATTAATCTTTTGAATTAGTTGTTTGTGTTTGTAGACTTCGTTTTTATATAGGTTTAAAATCATAACACTAACGATGAATAATATTCCTATCAGTGTACCTTCAACAGTTTCTTCTTCAATAATTAATTTCTTTGAAATATGTAAAGGACCTTCAATTAAAGTCGGCATATATATAATAAAGAAAAACAGAATTAAGATGATTATCAAATATATAATTTGCAATTTCGGTGGATGAACTTTTGTTTTAATTGTTTTCATTTTAATTAGTAATTGTATTGTAACCTGTTATTTTTTGATTTATCATTGCCTCTTACTCCTTACTTCTTACCTCTTACTCCTTACCTCTTACCTCTTACTCCTTACCTCTTACCTCTTACTCCTTACTTCTTACCTCTTACTCCTTACCTCTTACCTCTTACTCCTTACTCCTTACTCCTCATTCCTCATTCCTGTTTCCTGATCGATTATTGTTCCATGTCTTCCATATCCGTATCAGGGGCATTCTGTTTCTTTTTCATGTCTGATCTTTTTGGTTTAGCATTACCAAAATTATAACTTACTGAAAGAGCAAGCATGCGGCCATTAAAATAGGATTCAGAGGATTGACTAAAACCGATTCCTGAAGTAGTACTTCTATCCTTGTTTGAATTCAAAAGATCCCTTATATTCAGGTTAACACTCAGTTTTCTGTCCATGAATGTCTGTCGGACCCCGAGATCAATAGTGTATTTATCTTCTTTAAGTCCCTGGGCTATAATTTGAGCAGAAGCGTAACGTGCTGTAATCTGTCCTGAAAATGTTTTACTCAATGTAAAGTTTAGCAATTCTGAAGCAGTCCATGAAAAGTTATTCTGTCCGGGAATTGTTGTTGAAATTGTTGAATCATAGGGATTCTTATATACAGCTGAATTCAGTTCACTATAATAGAGATTCAACGATGTAGTCAGATTCAGTATTTGTGAGATACTGTTCTTAGATATCAATTCCAACCCTGTATTCTGGGAATTAGCGACATTCAAATAGGTACTTTCCATGGTTCCGCCATTCAAAAACTGAACATTTTCAATCACATTATTAGTAGAATGATAATAAACAGATGTTGAAAGGGTTTGATCCCCCCAGGTTTTAATATAATTAAACTCAACTGACGAAGTAAATTCCGGATCCAGATCAGGGTTACCGTACGTTATCCGGGTTGAATCGGAATAATTACGGAATGGATTTATTTGTTGTCCTCTTGGGCGATTCACCCTTCTGGAATAATTTAACTGCAACTCGTTATCGTTTGGCAACGAATAGGTGAGATAGACGCTGGGATAAAGTTCAAAATAAGTTTTTGCAGGAATGGTTTCAACACCTGTAGAGGTTGTATTGGTCGATTGTTTCCACATATATTCTGCCCGTAACCCACCCTGAACGCTCAGCATTCCAAATTTAGTGCCATAGGTCATGTAAGCCGCATGAATTTGTTCATTGTAATCGAAATTATCTAAATAAGTTGGGATATCTACTGAATGGAGGTTGTCGTAACCGGAGGAAGATGTTGTCATATTACTTACATCGCTCTGCCAACCGGCTTCTATCTTAGTATTTTCGTCTATTTTACCGGTATAATCCAGTTTAAATTCTCCAGTTTTGTTATTATTGGTAGAGTTTTGAGCTATTTCCGATTGCGGAATATCCGAACCGGCATTCATTTCAACATAGGAGTTATTGCTACCACGATTATGGTCTGAATAACTTAAATTTGCCAGCAAGTTTGACTCTTTATTAAAATCATGTTCGTAATCAAGATTTAAATTTAAACTGGGATGGGTTGAAGTTCCGGTGTTATTCTGGCTGTAATCCCGTAATACAATTCCTGTTGATTGATCCGTTAATAAATAATTAATATCATTCGAAGAATTTCCGCTTCCTGCCAGACCAAATCCGGAAATTCCAATTGTGTTATTATTATCCATATGATAATCGATACCTGCCCGGGTAAAAAGTCCGGAGAAAGCATTGACCATCGTATTGTTTTGATTTAGCAAAGTTGTTATACCATCAGTAGTGGAGGTTCTGTCGTTATACCCTCCTCCATGGAAATTCATTGCCCTATAGCCTAAATTGATATATGCATCTATTTTGCTACTGGTATAATTAATACTTGCACCCAGAGATTGTCCCAAGGTTCCTCCAACGGGGTAGAATAAACCGGCAGATACACTTCCATAATATCCTGCTTTATGAACTTTTTTCATTACAATATTAATAATTCCCGCAGAACCTTCAGGATTATATTTTGCAGATGGATTCGTTATAATTTCTATCGACTCAATACTTTCGGCTGGCATTTGTTCCAACACCTGGGCCCTGTTATCTGCCGTTAATCCGGAAGCTTTCCCATCAATCATTACTACCACATTTGAATTGTTTCGTAAAGAAATATTTCCCTGCGTATCTACATCGACTGATGGAATATTTTTTAATATATCTGATGCAGATCCTCCGGCAGCCGAAATGTTTTGATCGACACTAAATACTTTTTTATCTGCTTCAAAGCGTACCTGAGGTGTTTGACCTATCACTTCAACATCGCCTAATTTTCTGGAAGTTCCACTTAATTTAATAATTCCGAGATCCAGTATACTATCACTTACGGTGATTATCTGATTAACCGTTTTATATTCAATATAAGATATTCGAAGAGTGTATTTCCCTTTATCTATCGAAGGGATAGTAAAAAAACCCATTGAATCAGTAGTTGTTCCGCTTAGAAGAGTTTTAGTACCTTGTTTTAACAGAGCAACATCTACATATTGTATAGGAGATTGATCATCCGAATCCACAATTTTACCTTTAATTATAGACCCTGCGAAAAGAGGAATTGTAAATTGTACAAACAAAATAAATGATAGTAGTTTTTTCATATAAATATTTATTGTAGTTATAAAATAGGAAGGATCAAATTAACAATCAAATTTATAGACTTGTAGTAAAACAAAAGGTTTAAAATTAATTCTCAATTTTAAATATAAACAGTATTAAAGATGAATAGTTTAAGTGTTATTCTTTTTTACTATATATCTGAATTATCCATAATCTGATCCGGATAATCTTCTTTCTTTTTCATGTTGACAGCTTTTGCTATTGTATTTCCAAAATTTTAATTCAGAATTATATTAACTTAACGGACAGTGAAAAGATAGTATAAAATAAAAAAAAATTGCAGGACAAATCCGCTAAAATGCATCTGTAAACAGAGTTATTGTCATAAAGTTATACAATACATGATGATACTAAGATCGGGATACTGAAAATTTAGATTTTTATTTATCTTTGTGAAGTTAATTATAGAGGACCTTAGTATCATAATAGATTTTAGAGTACTCTAATCTATAAAAAATCTGAATATGAAAAAACGCTTGAGTGCATTTATCTTATTTGTCCTGTTTGCGTCAACTATGTTTGCTCAATCAAATAATATTAATTATGGCAGCAATCCACAGGCAGGGCATTACGCTCTGGTCAATGGGATTAAACTGTATTATGAAACCTATGGAAGCGGGAAACCACTGATTATGCTTCATGGCAATGGCGGTTCGATAGAAGCATTTAAAAATCAGATTCCCTTTTTCGAAAAGCAATATAAAGTCATTGCCATCGACAGCAGGCCCGGGACGATCGGGAGGTGCAATGGATACGCTGTCGTACGACATGATGGCTGCCGATTTTGCAGGACTGCTTGATGTATTGCACATCGATTCGGCATTTGTACTGGGATGGAGTGATGGGGGAATCGATGGGATTCTGCTGGCAATGAATTACCCTGGAAAAGTAAAGAAACTGGCCATATCGGGTGCAAATATAGTCCCTGATACTACTGCTATTTCTGCAGCCGATATCGAAGAGATGAGAATTACTGTTGCAAGTCCATCCTCATCGGCTAAAGAGAAAACTTTAAACAGGATGATGTTGTATCAACCACAAATCCCCTATTCGGCCCTGAAGAAAATTCATTGTCCGGTACTGGTTATGGCAGGCGACCAGGATGTGATAAAACCCGAACATACCTTAAAAATATATCAGTCGATTCCCTTGGCTTCTTTGTGTATTTTCCCCGATTCCTATCATAATGTCTGCCAGCAACACCCTGAAATGTTTAATGAAACGGTGCTGAGATTCTTTAAGAAATGAAATAGCGGATACGGATATTGGCTTCGAAGAGTGTTCAGGTCAGGCTTGAATAAAAATAAACAAACAACCGGTAATGCAGGTAAAATAAAAAACTGTTCCAAAATACAATCTATAAAACACAGTTGAAATATGGTATCGTTGAGGTCAATTATTTAAGCACAAAAAAAGCGTTATCAGGAGTCCATTCTGCTAACGCTTTATGTTTTTCGTTTATAGTTTTTTCAGTTCTTCTTCTGCATTACTTTGATCAATTACTTTTACATCATATAAAACCTCTATTTTGTACGATTTACCTTTGATCGCATTAAACAGATTTACGACCCCGTCATAACCCATAGAACGAAAATCCTGTTTCATCGTTGCGCAATTTGGGTTATCCTTAATGTATTTCAGCAACGGCCTGGAGACATCAAAAAACACTGAAATGCCTCCTCTGTCCATAAATTTCAATAAAGCGGGAATGCTGTCCAATCCATTCAGGACAGGGACTCCCCAAAACATTTGAACACCGTTAATTTTTTTGTTATGTATTAAATCGTAAGTTAATAAATCTCTTCCATAATCGGGCATCTCATACGAATAGAGGACGTTAGATATTTTCGCTTCACTGATCACGGAAATAAATCCTGCCATTCTTTCCTTCATGTTCAGAGCACTTACTCCACCACTCATAACAACAATCTGATTCGGATTCTTTTTAGCTTTTTCATATAAACTCATCATTGTTTCGGCACACACCTTTCCGGCCTTTTCATTGTCTGTCCCGATATAGAAGATCCGATCGCTTTTGGGACTGTCGGAGTCAAAGGTAGCCACCTTTATTCCTGCTTTCATTGCCTTGTCGATCGGTTCTTTTAACATTTCTGCATCATTACAGCTGATCAAAATTCCATCCACTTTATAGTGAATCAGATTTTCAATCAACTCTTTTTGTTTCTTCCCATCAATGGAAGTTGGAGCTTCCCACGTTAATACAATTCCCAATTTTTTAGCAGCTACGATCGCACTTTGTCTGACCTGATCAAAGATATCATTATCGACTTTCGGGATAATTGCTATAACAATCTCTTCCTTTTCATGCTTTTTCTGGTTGCATGAAACAAAAACACTCACTAAAAGGCATAACACCGTAAATAAAAGCCAATTTTTTTTCATAATATCAGTATATTTAATGTTATTAGAAAATCTATTGTTTGTATTTGAATACTTATTTACAATTGTTTAAAAAAACCAAAAGGCAAAAAATCATTTTACAAATTTATTATAGACTATAAACAAATACAAACAATACTTTGTTTTATATGTTTTTTATTATTTGAAAAATACGAATAAAATATGTTTCTGTGAGCTATATATTGAAAATTTGCACCTATAAACTTCTGAGACCTAAGCTGGACAAGCCAGAATTAAGAATAGAACGCGGATGGGAATTCCGACCTGCCGGACATTTACACTAATCAGGCGGATAAGAAACGGATAAGAAAAATACTTCGTATTTTGACTTTAACACCAAAAATGTACATGCTCGAATTAAAATGTGAGAGCGTAAAATAGGCAATATTGTGCCAAAAAATACACGAATTTGAGAGATAAGATACTATTACTGAAGATTAACTTTTTTGCAACCACATCCCGCAAAAGAAAGACCCATATTGATATATCTTTACGATTAATCAAAGTGCGGATATTTTAATAATATGGAATTTTAATTTTATATTATTATCCGTTGTATTCGAAAGTAGTCGCTGTATATATAAAACACAAGAATTAAGAACCGGGACAGAATATACTTTAGATTAATGTTTTGCAAATTATTATATCAGATTAATCTGCTAGTAGTATATTGATTATGGAAGTTGTATATGTCACAACTAATTGAATACTATCAGAACATGAATTACAAAAAAAACGTTAATCGGAATTTCTCCAATTAACGCTTTTGTTTTTATAGTTTAAACAAGGATTAATCATTGCTGTTATCCATGTTCATGTCAGGTGAAGCTTCTTTCTTTTTCAAGTCAGCAGGTTTTGGTTTGGTATTTCCAAAATTGTAGCTCAATGTCAGACCGTACATGCGCCCATGAAAGTAAGAAGAGGTTGTTTGCGAAAATCCGACACCTGAAGTAGTTTGAAAGTTGCGGTCGGAATTCAGAAGGTCACGAACATTCAGGCTGACAGTAAATTTACGATCCATGAAAGTCTGACGGACACCCAAATCCATTGTAAATTTCGCATTTTCTGTTCCCTGTGAAATCAACTGCGGAGAATCATATTCTGCAGTGATTTGTCCGGAGAAAGTCTTGCTTAACATAAAGTTGGCCATCACATTGCCACTCCAGGATAAATTGCTACTGCCATTAATCCCTATTGTTTGATTGTTGGAAGGATTTTTAAAAGAAGCTGAATCCAATTTACTGTAATACAGGTTTAGCGTCGAAGTCAGATTTAAGATTCTAAATAAGCTGTTCTTTGAAATAAGTTCCAGCCCGGTATTCTCTGCATTGGCGACATTCAGATAAGTACTTTCCAGTGTAGTGCCATCTAAAAACCGTACGTTTTGAATGACATTGTCAGTATTGTGATAATATACTGAAGCAGAAAGAGTCTGGGCATCCCAACTCTTCACGTAATTCAACTCAAGTGAAGAGGAGTATTGAGGTGCCAGATTGGGATTACCATATGTGATATTCGTTGAATCGGAGAAGTTTTTATAAGGGTTGATCTGTTGTCCGCGGGGACGGTTTACCCGGTTGCTGTAATTGAATTGCAACTCGCCGTTGTTCGCCAAACCGTACGTCAGATAGAAGCTGGGAAAAACATGAAACAAGTTCTTCCTTGGAATCTGCTGTATTGAGTCTGATTCCAGGTTTGTTTTTGTTGTGATAGTCGAAACATTGGTAAAATACTCAGCCCGCAATCCAAGTTGGAAAGACAATTTGCCAAAACGGTTTCCATAGGTCATATAAGCGGCATGGATTTGTTCGTTATAATTAAAATTATCATAATAGGACGGTATATCAATTGGCGAAGCCAGCCCATTACTAGATGTTGGATTCTCAATCCCCGATGTTGCACTGAGCCTGTTACTGACGTCACTTTGCCATCCTGCTTCCAACTTGCTGTCATCAGTGAGCTTGTTGGTGTAATCGAGTTTAAATTCAAGTTCGGTGTTATTGCTGATGGTTTGCTGGGTTATATTAGATAACGCTTTGGTGATGGAATCGTTTTGAGCATAGGTGTTGGTGCCTCCTCGCTGATGGGAAGAATAAGACACATTGGCCAGAATATTCGAGCCTTTCTTATCAAAGTCATGATGGTAATCCAGGTTCAGGTTCAGGCTTGGTCGGGTACCTGTCCCTGTATTCGTCTGATTGTAATCTCTCAACAGTGTGTTTGGGGATGTATTTAAGTCGGTCTGAATGTTATTAATGTTCGTACTCTGATTTCCGGTGCCTGCCATACCAAAGCCGGAAAGACCAATAGAGTTCTTCCTGTCCAAATGATAATCAACTCCTGCACGCATAAACAACCCTGAGAAAGATGTCAACATGGTATTAGTCTGGTTTAGTAACTGCGTATCAGTGCCGGTTGTATTCTTCCGGTCGGTTGTGCCACCACCATCAAAAGACATGGCGCGGTAACCTAAATTAAGATAGGCATCTACTTTACTGCTGGTATAATTGATGCTGGCTCCTAAGTTCTGACCCAGCTTCCCATTATCGGGAGTGGTAACGCCAGCCGTAACACTGCCATAATACCCGGCCTTATGATTTTCCTTCATCACAATATTGATGATTCCGGCAGAACCTTCAGGATTGTATTTGGCAGAAGGATTGGTCATCACTTCCACCGATTCAATGCTTTCGGCAGGCATTTGTTGCAAAACCTGTGCCCTGTTATCGGCAGTAAGCCCCGAAGCCTTGCCGTTGATCCAGACTTCCACGTTACCATCTTTACGAAGCGACACGTTACCCTGATCATCCACGGTGACAGAGGGAATGTTTTTTAATACATCAGAGGCAGAACCACCTGCAGCAGCTATATTCTGATCAACATTAAACACTTTTTTATCAACATCAAAATGCATTTGCGAACCCTGAGCCACAACTTCAACATCCCCTAAAGTCTTGCTGTCTGCCTGCATTTTAATAACACCCAGATTTACCAAAGTGTTATTTACTTCTACCGGCTGATTAATTGATGTAAATCCAACATAACTTATCTTTATATTGTATTTACCGTTTTCAATTGTTGGTAAAATAAATGCTCCGTTAGTGTCGGTTGAAACTAATGTAATTGGTTTTTTAGAACCTTGCCTGAATAATGTTACATTTACATAATCGAGAGGGGACTGATCCCCGGCATCCACTACTGAACCTTTTATACTCACTGCGGAAAAAAGTGGAAATGCCAGAGCGAAGAATAATAAAAACGAAAAAATCTTTTTCATACGAATAAACTAAACAATGAATGAAATAAAATGATCAACTAATAATTAAACCTATATAAATTAATACGTTATTAATGAATAAGTTACTATATATAATTTTAAATATTTAACAATATTAAAACAGCAAACAAAAAAGCTTAGACTATCAAACGGTGACAGAGTTTAATCTATCGTCAAAAAAGATCCGTTAAATAATCTAAACCTTACTAAGAGCTAAAACAAAATTTATGATTTAAAAATTTGGAAGAATATAGTTCTCACGCGAAGCGAAAATCTTATCAACACGGTTTACTTCAAGGAAAGTAGTTCCAAATCCCTCACCAAAACTGCCGCTCAGGTAACTGACATAATCATCCGGTTGAAGTACTCCTTTTCTTATAAACTCATGTAATCCTGCTAAAAAATATTGTTGGGTATTCCCTTTTTCCTTTTGAAACACTGGAAATACACCAAAAGACAAGGCTAATTCCCTTATTGAACGTTCATGGTAACATATTGCCAAAATTGGATTGGTTCCCCGGTAAGCCGATAAATGCCTTGCAGTCTTGCCACTGTAAGTGTCTGTTATTATCGCTTTAGTCCCTATTTTAGTACTGGCTTCATTTGCTGCATTTGCAAGAAAGGAAGTAATATCGCTTGTACTCAATGGAATCGGAATATCGTTCTCCGAAAGCTTTGTCTTTTCTGCTTCTTCGGCTACTTTAGACATGGTACGTACAGCTTCAACAGGGTATTTGCCATAGGCTGTTTCACCGCTTAGCATCAATGCATCGGTACGGTAAAAAATTGCATTGGCAATATCAGTGATTTCGGCACGTGTTGGACGTGGATTCTTGATCATGGTATGAAGCATCTGAGTTGCAACAATAACAGGTTTACGGGCAACTACACATTTACGAATTAACCGACGTTGAATTCCCGGGATTTTTTCCTGAGCCACTTCAATGCCCAGATCACCACGTGCAATCATTACACCATACGTATATTGCAGGATCTCATCGATGTTATCAACACCTTCCTGATTCTCAATCTTGGAAATGATTTTAATTGGACTATTATGCGCATCAAGTATGTGTTGAATATCAAGCAGATCGTATTTGTTCCGTACGAACGAATGGGCTATGAAATCAAGATTATTTTCAATGGCAAAAAGGATGTTCTTTCTGTCTTTTTCAGTCAGTGAAGGCAGATTAATTCTAACACCTGGTACATTCACACTCTTACGGCTCCCAAGAACTCCATCATTCAGGACTTTGCAATATAAAGCGGTTTCATCTTTCGATTCAACTTTCAAATCTATTTCACCGTCATCGAAAAGGATATCATCGTCTACTTTTAAATCGCGTACAAAAAAAGGATAATTTACCGCAACACATTCACGTGTTGAAATCAATTCGGGATTACCAACTACTTTTACCACATCTCCTGTAAAAAGCTCAATCTCATCATCTTTGGCTACTGTTGTACGTACTTCCGGACCTTTGGTGTCCATTAGAATGGCAATTTGGTTGCTTACTGCACGAACGTTGGTTATAATTTTAGTAAAACCTACAGCATCTAAATGGGCTGAGTTCATTCTGACAACATTCATTCCTTCATCAAACATGGACTGGAGAAATTCTACATCACAACGTTTATCACTAATTGTTGCTACTATTTTGGTCGATTTAGACATAAAAAATATAATTTATTAATTCGCTCCAAAAAAAGAGTTGGAGCAGGGTAGGTGAAACATTTTAAAAATTGAAAGATCTATACAACGAGTAATTATTAATTAATAATTAAAAATTAATAATTACCGGGATGCAGAAATTTAGGTTTTTATGAATTAACATACAGGTCGTTAAATAACTTTGATTACTTGTGATAATTTACAGAACATTCATCTATTCTAAATTCTGTCTTTGTTCTTGGTTCTTGGTTCTTTAATCTTTTATCTTTGTTCTTTGATCTTTGTTCTTTGATCTTTGTTCTTTGATCTTTGTTCTTTGATCTTTTATCTTTGATCTTGGTTCTTTGATCTTTGATCTATTCTATGAGAACCGAAGAATAGCTTCAACCGCTAAACGGTATGAATCCAGCCCAAAACCGATAATGCAGCCTTTGCAGACTTCAGATAAAAAAGAATGATGACGATACTCTTCGCGTTGAAAAACATTCGAAATATGAACTTCAATTACCGGTACTGTAATGGCTCGTATGGCATCGGCAATGGCAATGGATGTATGGGTATAAGCACCACCATTAAGTATTATGCCATCAAACGTAAATCCTGCTTCGTGTAATTTGTCAATAATTGTTCCTTCAGAATTCGATTGGAAATAGTCCAGCTTAGCTTCCGGAAAGAGATTTTTTAACTCTTGATAATAAGCTTCAAATGTTTGATTCCCATAAACAGTTGGTTCACGACTACCCAATAAGTTCAGGTTTGGTCCATTGATAATCTGTATGCGTTTCATGCCATCATTTTTTTTGTTTTGTAAATATTACGTATCGTAATGCAAATTATATAAAAGGATGGAATCAGACAGATTCCATTTGCCAGCATCATGGGAATATTTGATAACAAGAAACCGTATAAAAACCAAAAGAAAATACCCAAAGTCATGATAGCATACATACCTATTGAAATACTTTGAGTATTACCTGTTTTAATTACTTTCATAGCCTGTGGAAACTGAGCTAAGGCGGTACAAAAACCGGCTATATATCCTATAATTGTAATATCAAATGTCATACATAACTTTTTCTGCAAAAGTAACAAAAAATTACGAACTGCACAAAAAGGGTTGAAATGTGCCAATTGAATTCATATTATTGTAATATTTATAACGCAGTTTACATAAAACAGTTTCACTTTTCAAAAAAAAAAGTACTTTTACAATTTAATTACAATCCTATGGCGACAGTTAATTCGTTTTTTCAAACCTGTAAACCCGGCATACCAAAACAATATTTGCTCTTCGTTGCTGCAGTTATATGGACTATTGCAGGTGGCATGTTGTTATTCAGAGGTTTTTCCTTTTTGAAATTCAATACTTCAAAAATTATTTTTGAAGAATCATGCTGTATTTTAGCCGGAATAATATTTTACAAATTTATGTTTTCTAAGATTTCATTTAAACATATCCATCGGATTTTGAACATTCAAATCGAACGGCCCTGTTTTTTTTCGTTTTTTAACTGGCGAAGCTACTTTCTGATGACTATAATGATTACTTTCGGTGTAACGCTTAGGTTGTCAGGAATTGTACCGCTAAACTATTTGTCGCTTTTTTATGTTGCAATGGGGATACCTCTTTTTATGTCAGCCATACGTTTTTATTATCATGCCTTTAGAAACAGGAAACTTCCAAGAAAAGAGATGCCGGACACTTAAATGGAATAATAAGAAATGTTTGAAAAAGTTTGTCGATAAATATTTAAAAGAAAACAGAATATGGACCCACTCTTTTCAAAATTAAATTACAAAGATGGACAAACTCTGGTTGTACTTCATCCTCCCGTTGTTTTTGAACAACATTTAGAAACAATTCCTCCTGAATATCAGGTTGTCAATGAATTTACTACGGATCATCCAATTGAGTTCATCATCGTTTTTTCTACAAAAAAAGATGAAGTCAGAGAGCTATTAAAATCAATTGTCCCTTGTCTGATAGGTGATGCTGTTTTCTGGTTGGCCTATCCCAAAGGAACTTCAAAAAAATTCTCCTGTGATTTTAACCGTGACACAAGTTGGGAAATCTGTAAACCGTATCAACTATTGCCTGTCCGTCAGATCGCTGTTGACGATGACTGGAGCGCATTGCGTTTCCGGAAAAAAGAATATGTCAAAAGCTCAGGAAGAAAACAACAATAAAAAAGATTCACAAGAAATTATCTTTAAATAAATTTCCTGTTAGTTTCAGTTGGGATTCCTTTCACAAAATTTCCTGATCTGAATACTAAAAGAAACTTTACAAATAGCACTTATATAACCATAATGTAAGTGTCTGAATATATGTGCTTATGCCCCAAAAAAAATGGGGGTTCATGATTAGTATTGTTTTATTTACACTCAATTAATCACTTGTCTTTTATCAGATACTGCGTCTTACTCCCCCATTTGGCAGGCTGTGTAGAAATAAAACTTTTTAAAATTATAACTTACAAATTGTAAATTGTTTAATATTTAAAAAATAAGAGAATAAGTTTTTAATCAGGGTGATCTGGTTATCTATTAAAGTTTAATATCTAATAATAAGGTCTTTAAATAAAACCTTATTTTTGTTTTTTCACCCTACTATATAACTCTTTGCAAAGTATTGCTAATCAGGCAATAGCAAATAGCCTTTTTCAGCCCTTCACAGTTATCTTACTTGTTGTTCGATCTCTGATCGTGGGGACTTAGTAGAAATGTTAAGTGTTATATATCTTGCCCTTATTAACATTGATGGGCTCGATAATATCGACCTGATGGAAAATCTGGCACATATTTATAAAATTGATAATAATATCCTTTCGGATGTAATGAACCCGTCAGCTCGTCCTAAAATGCAGGAATTCGATAACGGAATTTTCGTAACTGCTAAAATGGTGCAATATAATGAAAAAGAAGACATCCTGACAGTCGAAAATCTTTCAATCATTATTGCCGGTAATATTCTTATTTCATTTCAGGAACAGCCCGGAATTGTTTTTGAACTCATCAGGGAACGAATACGCAGGCATAAAAACAAAATCCGTACTTCAGGTTCCGATTATCTGGCATTTGCCCTGTTGGACGTGGTAGTAGACAATTACATCTATATCATTAGATTGCTTGGAGAAAAAATTGAAAGCCTGGAAGAACATATGACCAACGATCCAAAAAAAGAATTATTGGATGATATAAATGCATTTAAACAGGAATTGAATTTTTTGAGAAAAAACATTAAGCCGGCGAAGGAAATGATTTTGAATCTGACAAAGTTGGATTCGGAATTTATTCATGATGAAAATACGGTTCATTTTAGAGAATTACAGGATAATATAAACGAAGCATCCTAACTGACAGATAGTTATCGTGAAATACTGTACGATAAACAGAGCATTTATCATTCGTCAATGAGTACCAAGCTCAATGAGATCATGAGAGTTCTGACAATTATTTCGGTAATATTCATACCCATCACATTTATTGTAGGTGTATACGGTACCAATTTTATAAATGTACCTGAATTGCATTGGCAACACGGTTATTATATCATGTGGGCTGTTATGTTATTCACCACACTTGGGATGCTTTGGTTTTTTAAACGCAAAAAATGGTTTTGAAACAGGAATGAGGAGTGAGGAGGTAGTAAGGAGTAAGAGGTAAGAACTGCGATTCGGATTTCGGAATACGAAATGATAAATTAATAACTCTTTAATTGAACGATTTGACGTTTCAACTGTTATAAAATATAAAAATGGAGACTTGAATGGGCGAAATAATTAAGAGAATCAATAAAAAGAACCCTGTTGAGAATCAAATACTTGTTATATTTGGTTCAAATGGTGATTTGGCGAAGCGAAAGCTGTTGCCGGCAATTTTTCAATTATATCTTGATAATTTATTACCCGAAAATTTTATCGTGATCGGTGCAGGGAGTCAGGAAAAGGATGATGAGACAAACAGGCAGGATGTTGCTAAATCCATGCTCGAGTTTACAAAAGCCCCTTCAGAAGTAAATCCGGATAAATTAGAAAGCTTTCTGCAATATGTTTATTACCAAAAAGTAAATAATCAATCGCCTGAAGATTTTGGTCTTTTAAAAAAATATATTGATAGTTTGTCTTCACTCCTGGATATTCCTAAAAATATAATTTATTATTTTTCTATTCCTCCTTTTCTCTACGAAGTTGTAGCTGCCAATTTAATCCAGGTAGGCTTAAATACCGAAGCCGACGGTTGGAAACGGATCATTGTTGAAAAACCTTTTGGGTATAGTTTTGATTCAGCTGTGGAGTTGGATAAAAAACTCAGGATTGGCTTTAATGAGGACCAGATTTACCGGATTGACCATTACCTGGGAAAGGAAACAGTTCAAAATATTATGGTCACCCGCTTTTCAAATGGTTTTTTCGAACCGATATGGAATCGCAAATATGTCGACAGGGTCGAAATCACAGCATCTGAAAAAATAGGAGTCGGAAATCGCGGAGGATATTATGATACATCAGGGACTATCCGCGACATGATTCAAAATCATTTGTTGCAGGTATTGGCGGTAGTTGCAATGGAGCCGCCTTCCATTTTCGACTCGGAATCCATCAGAAACGAAAGTGTAAAAGTACTACAGTCGTTACGTCCGATCAAACCTGCTGAAATTGCACAGAATGTCGTTCGTGGCCAATATATTGAGACTATGGTAGACGAAACAATTCAAAAAGGATACCGTCAGGAAAAAGGTGTTGCACCTAATTCCAGGACAGAGACTTTTGTGGCAATGAAGGTATATGTTGACAATTGGCGCTGGGGGGATATTCCTTTTTATATACGTACAGGTAAATGTCTGCCGGAACATGTTACCGAAGTGGTAATACATCTGAAACCTGCGCCACATCAGCTTTTTAAACAGCGGTGTATGGCTCAGTCGACAAATATGATCATCCTTCGAATAAGCCCTGATGCAGGAGTAGCCATTGATTTTGGCATGAAAATACCCGGTGCAGGCTATAAAGTACAAAATGTAAATATGGCTTTTCATTATTCCGATTTAGCGGATCACAAAATATCGGAAGCCTACGAACGTTTATTATTGGATTGTATGATCGGCGATTCAACACTTTATGCCCGTGCTGATGGTGTCAAAGCAAGCTGGAAATTTGTTGATCCGATTTTGAATGAATGGAAAAACAACCCCGAAATCCCGCTTTATTTTTACGAATGCAATACCTGGGGTCCAAAAGAGGCGAATGCTCTTTTCGGAAATAAAGAATTAAAATGGCGTGCTCCTTTTAAGAAATTTAAAACTGATTGAAAATATCGATATTTGTGTTTCTTTTATTAAGCTGAACTATTTACTAAGGTTGATACACTAAAAGTTTATTAAAGAATTATATAACATGAATTCAAATCTTCATATCTACGAAACAGCCAAAGAGACAGCACGTGGTGTTGCTGAGCTGATTCTGACCAGAGCAAAGGAAAAAAACAAAAAGTCTCTCCCTCTCAATATCGCTTTGTCAGGTGGGAATACTCCAAAAATTTTGTTTAACTTATTGGCAAAAGAATATTCAGATTCAATACCCTGGCATTTTGTACGCCTTTTTTGGGTAGATGAACGTTGTGTACCCCCTACACATGTTGAAAGTAATTATGGGATGGCTTACGAGAATCTTTTGAAGAATGTAGCCATTCACGATGCCAATGTTTTTCCTATTCAAGGTGAAATTGACCCAATATCAGAGTCTATTCACTATCAGAATATTCTTGAAACACAATTACCTTCGCGTAATGGCATTCCAAAATTTGATTTGGTATTACTGGGCCTGGGGGATGATGGTCACATAGCCTCTATTTTTCCAAATGAATTAAACCTTCTTCATTCCGATCAGTTTGTTTCTGTATCAACGCATCCGGTTACCAGTCAGAAAAGGATAACTCTTACCGGGCAGATACTTAATGAGGCTGATGAGGTGGTTTTTTTGATAACAGGAGTTTCGAAAGCTGAAATACTGAAACAAATAATACATAAAGAACCGAATTTTGAAAACTATCCTGCATCGTATATTCATGCTCAATCCATTCCGGCACAATTCTATCTCGACAATGCTGCTGCCGGAAAACTTTAATGATGTTATTACTGCAAATACTTTAAAGTACAGAATTATTCTCTAATTTTGTGGTCTGGTTAAATCAACATGCTAATGTTGTATTGTGTTTAACTTTTTTAAAATGTAATCATGAAATATATTTCTTTTATCTTCTTATCTTCGTTTTTCTTGTTGTCATCAATCTGTAGTTTTGCTCAGAAACAGGGCAATTTATCCGTTGAACAATCATTTTTCACAAAATCCGATCAGTCAAACTGGGTGTATGTACTAAAAGATAAGACAATTAAACCTTCTGATGTTTTTAAAATGGATAAGGGGATTTTACAGATTACCGGCATTTCAAACGGTTATTTGAGGACCAAAAAAAGTTATTCAAATTATGAGCTATCAATCGAATGGCGATGGACAAAGATACTTGGTAACAGTGGAGTTTTAGTTCATATTCAACCTCATGACACAATATGGCCGGCATGTTATCAGGTGCAACAAAAAGCGGATGATGCCGGTGATATTATTTGTATGACAGGATTATGGGCAAAAGAATGTACAGATCATGTGAAGTTTACAGTAAAAAAAATGAAAGCTTCAAACGAAAAACCCTTTGGTGAATGGAATTCAGTGAAGGTCATCTGTAAAGACAATACCCTGAAAGTTTTTGTAAACGGAATGCTTCAGAACTACATAACAGGGCTTACAGCTTCAAAAGGATTTATTGGGTTTCAAAATGAAGGGAAACCTATTGAATTCAGAAATTTTTCTGTAATAAAACTCACTGAAAAGAAAAAATAATGTATAAAGGAGCAATTTTTGATTTTAACGGGACACTTTTTTGGGATACAGCCTTTCATGATCTGGCATTTGATATATTTCTTGAAAAACATGGAGTTCAGCTTTCGGATGAAGAAAAACGTGTAAAAATTCATGGTCAGACCAATCCGGATATCATGCGTGGAATATTTGGAGATCAGATAACCGAAAAAGAAATACATGATTTCACACAGGACAAAGAAGCCATATATCGCCAGCTTTGCATGAACGATTTAAAATTTGCTCCCGGGGCTGAAGATTTATTTGATTTCTTACACGGAAAGGGAGTTCCTTTTACAATTGCTACTTCTGCCGGAATTGAAAACGTAAGTTTCTACTTCGAGAATATGAACCTGAACCGTTGGTTCAGGTTGGATAAAATAGTTTATAATGATGGCACTTTCGATGGGAAACCGAATCCTGATGTCTTTCTGGCTGCTGCATCGAAATTGAATTTAGCTCCACAGGAAACAGTTATTTTTGAAGATTCAATACCGGGAATCGAAGCGGCTGAAAATGCCGGTGCCGGTAAAATTTATATTCTAAATTCGTATGGTGAAAATTATAGCCGCTTTCCATACCAGATCATAACAAATTTCAAAGAGGTGGACAGAAAATTGTTCGCTTAAAATTTTAATGATACGGTAGCCCTGATTGATCGCCCCGGCATGGGAAACCATTTCACAATTTCGTAGTTTGAATTCAATAAATTAAGCATTTCCAGATTCACATGCACTAAGTATTCTTTTATAAGAAAAGATCTGTTGACCGACAGGCTATGATCGTAATAGGCAGGTAAACGGTTTTCGGCATAATTTTGATTGACGGCATACCGGTGACCCGACCACAAAAGCGAATACGAAATATTAATCCACGGCGTTTCTATTCCTGCTTTCCCGGAGCCTGAAACCCTGGGCGTATAAGGCAGTTGGTTGTCATAATCACCGTCGAGGGGATTTGTAACATTTAAAGCCCGTTGGTAAGTGTAATTTGTTCCAAAAACGATCCCTATTTTTTTACAGGGCTGAAATGTAGTTTCAACTGTAGCATCCACCCCGTCAATAACCACTTTCCCGTAATTCATGATGGTCCATGAAAAGGTATCTTTATTTGGATAGGCGACGATTTTGTCGGTGACATCATTGTGATAACCATCCAGAGTCAATGAAAGGAAAGGAAACCAACTGCTTATTGAATGAGTGTATGTAAATCCAAGATCGTACTGATTTGTTTTTTCGGGTTTTAAATCCCTGTTACCGACTTCCGAATAATACAAGTCATTGAACGAAGGCAGGCGGAAAATATTCTTGTAAAAAATCCTCATCCTGAAATCCTGTTTCTTAAAAGGTTTGACCGAAAAACTTATATAGGGAGAGAATTGATGGGTATCGGTGGCTGCAATCCCGTTTTTTACAATTTCATCAACCACCGTTGACAATACACTTGCTGTTGCAAGGAAATGATCAGTCACATACTTTGTTGCAACCGCCGTAAGCCAGGAATATCGCGTTGGAAAAGCAAAGGAAGTTGCATCAGAAGAGAGCGTTGTAACTGCTCCATCGGTAGATGCCGAAAAAGATAAATTTTCCATTGCCCGAAAAAGGATAGATGACGATCCGTAATATTCACTTTGCAGATACCTGCTCTCCATTTTACCTTCGGAATTTAAATAGGTCGGGTCTAAATAATGCATATATCCGCTATTAAATTTAGCGTTAGACTGAAAAACCCAATAGCTTGAAAACTCTTTTTCGTAATGTGCCTGTGTGAAAAATGTATTATCCCATATCCGTTGTTTTGATGAACTTTCGGCATTGTATAATATTGTCGGACCCGGTAATCCGCGTTCAGACTGGTAATAATAAGTCTTGATAGTTAAGTCTTCTTTTTCGGAGAAATGAGCATAAACGGCTGCTTCCAGTCTTAAATTTTGCACATCGGTATTTTGACGGATTTCATTTGTGGTTAAATTGGAGGATGATGGTCCGTAACTCAAAACATAAGGATATTTTCCATCGGCGGATAACCATTCGCTACTAAAAGACACAGATAATTTCTTGCTCATTTTACCCTCAAGATATATGGAAGGATTGATCAATCCAAATGAACCAACTTTCAAAGATACTTTCCCATTCATTTTTACATTCTCCTTAAATTCAGGAGTCAGTGTGCGTATATTCAGTACTGAGGCGGATGCAAAGAGTCTGGCCGGCTGAAAAATATTGTCACTTTGCCCGCTGTTGAGTGAAATCATATCCACATTGTCAAGTGAAAACCTGCCAAGATCTATTTGTCCTGTCTGACAATCGGTCAAAGTAATTCCATCGTAACTAACGGCTGTGTGATTTCCACCCAGACTGCGAACCGAAATAGTTTTCAACCCTCCTATTCCGCCATAATCTTTAACAGTGACACCCGAAAAGTATTTTACAGCATCAGAAACCTGTAATGCATTCAGACCTTCAATGCTTTTTGCAGACAAAATTTGTAAGGGAGCGGAAGAGCGGACTTCTGAATCAGGATATTTTTCAGTAACTGTTACTCCTTGAATATTATGGGTTTTTGTTGAGTCATTAGGAGCTAAATCCCTGGCAACAAGAAGTGATGGCAGAATAAACAACCATAAAAACGGGAATGCCCTGAGAGAATGCAAATGTTGAAATGAAAAGGCCGGCATACAATCTATTTGTATAAAAAATCTCCAAATAGCTTGCAAGAAAAGAAAAATCAACAAAGCATGAATGTGCATTATTGGTTTCTAGCTCTATCCTCGAAAGCTTTAAAAACTGAATTGTCATGGCAGGTCTTCTGACTCACTTTGTTTTTGAACGCCTTCCCGTCGGTCAAAAGACAAACAGTGGCTAAAGTATTGTTCAAAATATCTGAAAGTTTACAGCAGCGGGACTGTTGCCGGTTTTCACGGCATTCCCTTTTAATCACTTTCCGTGTATTACGAAATCGCGAACCAATGCAAGTGCAAAGATAGTGGAAAATATAGATTCTGAAAATGCAAATCAGGTTAAGAGATTTGTTGATCCATCATATGCAAGCTGGCTCACAATTGTGTTAATTAGATTAAAAATAGTCTTATATTAAATTATATGAGACCCTTTCATTTCCAAATTTTTAAATTGTTACATTTTCAAATTGATTTTTTGTATCTTTGTACCCCTAAAATCATTTCAAATAAAGTCTTTATGGGTAGTTTAGGTAAATGGATAGGTGGAGGCCTGGGATGGGCATTTGGCGGTCCTATTGGCGCATTAATCGGTTTTACGCTGGGATCCATGTTTGATGGCTCAGGTATTTCAAATATATCAACAACTTTAAGTTCAAGCCGGACAACAGAAGGCGATTTCAAAATGAGCCTGTTGGTGCTTATGGCGTGTATCATGAAAGCGGATGGACATGTTGATAAATCGGAACTTGTAGTGGTAAAAAGATTTTTAGTTGCCAATTTCGGAGAACAGGGAGCGCTGGATGCTTTACAAATTCTAAAAAACCTGTTGGATCAAAATATAAATGAAACAGAAGTTGCCCAGCAGATAAGCCAGAACCTGAATTATTCTTCTAAACTGGAATTACTCCATTTGCTCTTTAATATTGCTTATGCCGATGGTGAAGTAGTTGCTGCGGAAATGGCCACCATTCAACGGATAGCCAGCATATTCAGAATCGACAGACTTGATTTTGAATCGGTTAAAGCACCTTACATGAAGCATATCGATCAGGACTGGGCCTATAAATCACTTGAAATTGAACCTTCAGCAACAAACGAAGAAATAAAAAAAGCCTACAGAAATATGGCTAAGAAATACCACCCTGATAAAGTGAACGATTTGGGAGAAGACGTAAAAAAATCAGCTACTGAAAAATTCCGTTATATCAATGAAGCATATGAAAATCTGAAAAAACAACGTGGAATTGTTTGAAAAAGGAATGAGGAATGAGAGGCAAGAGGTAAGAAGTAAGGAGTAAGAAGTAAGAGGTAAGGAATAAGAGGAACAAGTTTAAGCATAAGAAATGAGGAATGAGAAATGAGAAATGAGAAATGAGAAATGAGAAGTAAGAGGTAAGGAGTTAATATTCTGATTTACTCTAAAATCTTGAATCTTCGTTCTTACCTCTTACCTCTTACCTCTTACTTCTAAATATTCATGGCAGTACATCAGATTACATTTTTGATTATGGAAAATAAATTATACATTTACAATACGTTAAGTCGTAAAAAAGAATTATTCGTACCTATTCACTCCCCGAATGTGGGAATGTATGTTTGCGGTCCGACAGTATATGGTGATGCCCATCTGGGTCATGCACGCCCGGCTATAACGTTCGATATTGTATTCCGATACCTGATGCATTTAGGGTACAAAGTACGGTATGTCAGGAATATAACTGATGTTGGCCATCTGGAGAATGATGCTGACAGTGGGGAAGATAAAATTGCTAAGAAAGCACGACTTGAAGAACTGGAACCCATGGAAGTGGTACAGTTTTATACCAACCGCTACCACAAAGCTATGGAAGCACTGAATGTGTTACCACCAAGCATCGAACCCCATGCCTCGGGTCATATTATGGAACAAATTGATTTTACACAAAAAATACTGGATGCCGGTTATGCCTACATAAGTGAAGGATCTGTCTATTTCGATGTTGAAAAATACAATGAAAAATACCATTACGGGAAACTCTCGGGCCGTAATATTGAGGACATGCTTGAATCGACCCGTGAGTTGGACGGACAAAGCGAAAAACGCCGGAGTGTGGATTTTGCCCTTTGGAAGAAAGCATCGCCCGAACATATCATGCGTTGGAAATCGCCCTGGAGTGTTGGTTTTCCGGGCTGGCATATGGAATGCTCGGCCATGGGAACAAAATACCTGGGCGAACAATTTGATATACACGGAGGTGGTATGGATTTAATGTTCCCACACCATGAATGCGAAATAGCACAATCAACTGCCGCATTGGGGAAAGAGACTGTGAAGTATTGGATGCACAACAATATGATTACCATCAATGGCCAGAAGATGGGTAAATCACTGGGCAACTTTATTAACCTCGAAGAATTCTTTACTGGAAGCCATGCACTCCTGACGCAGGCATTCAGTCCGATGACTGTACGCTTTTTTATCCTGCAGGCACACTACCGCAGTACGGTAGATTTTAGCAATGAAGCGTTACAAGCCTCCGAAAAGGGATTGAGTCGTTTGATGGAAGGATATGCACGGTTACAAAAACTGACAGCCTCACCTGCCTCATCGGTTGATACAAGTGGACTTCGTGCTAAATGCGAGGAAGCTATGCTCGATGACCTGAATACACCTATAGTCATCTCCCATTTGTTTGATGCCCTTAAATCAATTAATCTGGTGTATGATGGGAAAGAAACAGTATCAGAGGTTGATTTAACTGAACTGAAATCTGTTTTCAATCTGTTTGTTGATGAAATTCTTGGATTAGTTTCCGAAAACGAAAGCAATGATGGGATTGAAGCCTATAAAAAGGCCATCGATTTATTGCTGAATATGCGTCTGGAAGCCAAGCAAAATAAAGATTGGGCAACCAGCGACAAAATAAGGAATGAACTTACCGCACTTGGTTTTGAAATAAAAGATACAAAGGACGGATTTGAGTGGAAGATCTAGGCGTTCCACGTTTGAAGAGTTTGAGGTTTGAAAAGTTTGAAGTTCCGGCAAACCGGAATGTCGCATATTCCATTTGAAAAGTTCCGCGTTCCGCGTTCTTTGCTCTTGGTTCTTTGCTCTTTAAATTATAAATTGTAAATGAATAAATTGTACATTCTTTCGGTTGTAATACACATAATAACAAATAGATAGACTACACACATATTTGTTACATACAACATTGTTACATACAATGTTGTATGTAACAAAAAATGAATTATCTTTGGCATCAAAAATTGAATATTATGAATAATCCATTCGTTTTTGGATCAGCCACATCGGGAGTACAATTCACTGACCGGATAAAAGATACCGAACGGTTACTGGCAAATTTTAATCATGGTATCAGTTCTATAATAATATCTCCGCGTCGATGGGGAAAAACGTCACTGGTTCAGAAGGTAAGTGCGATTGCCGGGAACAGGAACCTGAAAGTAGTCAATATAGACATTTTTTCATGCAGGAATGCTGAAGATTTTTATTTGCTTTTTGCCACTGAGGTGATTAAACAAACTGCCGGAAAATGGGAGGAATGGGTTGAAAATGCAAAGCGATATCTATCAGCACTGATACCAAAAATCAGTTTTGGAGTAGATCCACAGGTTGATTTTTCTGTTTCGCTTGATTTTTCAAACGTAAAGTTAAATGACGATGTACTTGATTTACCTCAGAAAATAGCAAAAGAAAAAGGGTTTCGGGTGGTAGTTTGCATTGATGAGTTTCAACAGATATGCGAATTTACCGATCATATCCATTTTCAGAAGAAATTGCGTTCGGTATGGCAATTACAACAGGATGTATCCTATTGTTTGTATGGTAGCAAGAAACATTTAATGGCAGAGCTTTTCTCAAAACAAAGTATGCCGTTTTATAAATTCGGGGATGTTTTTTATTTGCAAAAAATAAACAGGGATGACTGGATTCGGTTTATTTGTGAGAGATTTGAAACAACAGGCAAAAAAATAAACCCTGATCAGGCAAAAACTATATGTGATACTGTTGATAACCATTCGTCGTATGTACAACAACTTGCCTGGAACGTATGGGTAAAAACCGGTGTGATTACAAAAAATGAAGATATAGAGGCAGCCATTACAGAATTATTCAATCAAAACGTGATGCTTTATTACCGTTATATTGAGGAACTGTCAGGATATCAGATTAATTTTTTAAGGGCAATAGCTGAAAATGTAAATTCAGAATTCACTAAAAATGAGATTCTTCAAAAATATCACTTAGGAACATCTGCCAATGTAAAACGATTAAAAGATGCACTCGAGAAAAAGGAATTAATTGACATTTCAGGGAAAATAGTGAGCTTTAATGATCCTGTTTTTAAACTTTGGTTTCAGAAAAACCTGCGGAAGTAGTCAGATAGAATATCTATTGTTGAAAGAACTGAAATAATAAGAAATAAAACAAAAACAATTAACTAAAAAATTATAATGGAAACAACAAGACAACAAAAAATATCGCGGATGTTGCAGAAAGAACTGGGGGAAATCTTTTTGTTGTACGCCCGTGAAATTCACGGTACTTTAATTACAGTCACTTCGGTGCGCATAAGTCCCGATTTGGGAATTGCACGCACTCATTTAAGTATTTTCCCGGGTAATAAAGCAGCAGAAGTTTTGGAAAAAGTAAATGCCGATACTAAATCAATCCGGTACGATTTAGGCAAAAGAGTACGTTACCAGTTACGCATAGTCCCTGAATTGTTCTTTCATATTGACGATTCACTCGATTACCTCGAAAATATAGATAATTTACTGAGAAGTGATCCTCCCGGACCTTTAACCGAAGAAATTGAATAGGAATTGAAACAATGAATAACCAGAATAACAATACATCATCGTCCTTTCGTGGTATCTCATTTTCTTTTCGCATTGCCAGACGTTACCTTTTCTCAAAGAAGTCGCATAATGCCATCAATATTATTTCAGGCATTTCAGCGGCCGGCGTTGGAGTCGGAGCAATGGCACTGGTGTGTGTACTCTCTGTATTCAATGGATTCGAATTACTCATTTCGGATATGTTTTCATCGTTCGATCCGGATTTGAAAATAACATTGACACATGGTAAAACATTTGATGATAATTCACAGGAACTAACTAACGTTAGAAAATTGAAGTCAGTCGCTTATTTCACCGAAGTAGTGGAAGAGAATGCGTTATTGCGTTTCAAAAACAAGCAAATGCCGGCTACTATCAAAGGGGTGAGTGATGATTTTGAAAAAATGACCCGCATTGACAGTATCATGTATGATGGAAAGTTTATTCTGAATGATGGAGCTTTTGAACGGGCGGTTCCGGGGGTTGGTGTAGCCAGTATTCTTGGACTGGGAGCACATTTTATCGATCCTTTGTATATTTATGCGCCTAAACGTACTTCGAAAATCAATCTGCTCCGTCCTGAAAGTAGTTTTAACCAGATGGGAACATTTGTATCCGGGATATTCTCGGTAAAACAGTTACAATACGATGATCATTATGTGATCGTTTCAATAAAACTTGCCCGTGATCTGTTTGATTATGAGAAAACAAAAGTCACATCGATAGAACTGAAATTAGCCAAAGGAGTTGATCAGGAGAAAGTTCAGAAACAAATTAAGGCATTGTTGGGTGAACGTTATCAGGTAAAGAACCGTTATGAGCAACAGGAGAGTTTCTTTAAAATCATGAAAATTGAGAAATGGTTTACCTACCTTATTCTTTGTTTTATACTCCTCATTGCAAGTTTTAACATCATTGGATCACTGTCCATGTTGATTATTGATAAAAAAGGGGATATCGAGACTCTACGTAGTCTGGGAGCAAACAATCAATTGATTAAACGTATTTTCCTGTTCGAAGGATGGCTGATATCAGTTGTAGGTGCCATATCCGGTATTGGACTTGGGGCTTTGATGTGTCTGTTGCAGCAACATTTTGGAATACTTAAACTCGGTACGGGCTATGTAGTGGATGCATACCCTGTTCTCACCAAACCAACGGATTTAATCCTGGTATTTGTAACCGTAATCTTTATGGGATTCCTGGCTGCTTATTATCCTGTTCGATATATTCGTAAACAGGAAAATTTATCAGACTAAATTTCTTATCAATTGTAAATGTTTTTACAACATAAATTATAATAATCCGTTATTGAAAAATTAATTCCATTCATCCTGTTTAATCAAGGTTTGTAGATGAAAATATTTAACTTCCTGATAGTCCTCCTTGTTACTTTTTTAGCATCATGCGGTGGAGGTCAATTAAACCAGCAATTGGTCTATGAAAAGAATCCACAGTATTCCTGGGGGTATGCAGAATTTTTTGGTGATTATTATTACCCTGAAAACGGGAATAAAAACAATGTATTGTCAGTATCACTGTTTACCGATTCATTAAAAATAAACGAAGTCGGAAATCTGACCGGAATTGGTCAGTATCTGTTTCTGGAGGATGTTTTTCAGGCTGCAACCGATACTCTCCTGCAATCAGGGACTTATACTGTTAATGACTCCGGTTTACCATTTACTGTTGCTCCCGGTAAAAACGATACCGTTGATAATACAGTCTATCCGATTGGTGCTTATATTTCATATTACGAATTAAATGCTGCAAATTCCACATTAAAAATTATTACAGGCGGATCATTTACAGTCGGCATTTCTGGAAATAAATATACCATTGCCTGTAATTTTATAACTTCCGACGGGATGGATCTGAAGGGGACTTTTAATGCAGTATTGCCACATATTGATCAATCCCTTGCAACCCAAAAATCCGGAATACGCCCAAGACTTTTACATATCAGAAGTTAATCAGTAAAAAAGCAAATCTGAATTACCATATAATTCCTTTAAAATAAATTAAATAGTCAAAGATTACAAGATAAATTTAAAAATCTATTTATCTTTGCACACGTTTGTATTATTGAATGAATAAAAGAATAACCATAAAAGACATTGCCAGAGAATTGAATGTGCATCATTCAACTGTATCGCGTGCGTTAAGAAATGACCCAAGAGTAAATGAAAAAACTCATGATTTGGTACTTGAATATGCAAAAGAGCACGAATATCAAACAAATATGAATGCCGTTCAATTACGAGGCAGTAGTAAAAATACAATTGCTTTAATTGTCCCCAATATAAATCATAATTTCTTTTCGGATATTGTAAGTCATCTAACCAATATTGCCTATAAAAAAGGGTATATCCTTTCTGTTTTTCAGTCAAACGAAGATTATGAGCACGAGGTTGGAATTGTAAATACCATTATCAAACAAAATTATGCCGGAGTTATTGCCTCAGTTTCAAAAGATACAACTGACAGTAAGCACTTTAAACTGTTAGATTCATTTGGAATCCCGCTTGTCTTCTTTGACAGGGTGTGTGATGATATCATCACTCCAAAAGTATTGGTTAATAATTATCAGATCACTTTCGAAGCAACAGAATACTTAATTAATAAGGGATATGAACGAATTGCACATGTTACCGGCCCTACTCACATTAATGTCTTTAACGACCGGCAAAAAGGGTATGTCGATGCACTTTTAAAACATGGTATGACATATAGCCGAAAAATTTCATATAATGATGAATTTACAGTTGAACTGGGAGAAAAGTGTCTGACTGATTTATTGATGGATGTAGAGAAACCTGATGCTATAATTTCATCATCTATTCTTCTGACAATGGGAATTGTTATTCATTGCAGGAAAATGAATATCAGAATTCCACAGGATTTAGCCATTATCGGATTTGGAAATCAATTGAATTCATTGATCATGCAGCCTCAATTAACCTCAATTAATCAATCTGAAACAAGTATTGCAGAAATTTCATTCAATCTGATGGAAAAATTGATTAACAAAGAAATCACAATTGGAGAAAATTATACTGAAACAATAAATGCTCAAATAGTTTACAGAGAGTCATGCTAACGATATTTTATTTAATCCTGCACACGTGTGCTATAATATTTTAATCTTATGTTAAAAGGAATTTCACCTTTAGTTAGTCCGGAACTGCTGGCAGTTTTGGCACGTATGGGTCATGGTGACGAAATCATTCTGGCGGATGCCCATTTTCCGGGAGAATCGTTTAATGGAAGGGTATTACGGGCTGATGGACTCCGCATCCCTGAATTATTGGCTGCAATATTGCCATTGTTTGAACTTGATGCCTATACTCCTCATCCGTTAATCATGATGGCAGCGGTAAAAGGCGACGAACTCGATCCCAACGTGGAAGAATCGTACCTGAAAAGTATTCATATCTCCAACCCAAATGCTCCTTCCATCGAACGAATCGATCGTTTTGCATTCTATGAAAGAACCAAATCTGTTTTTGCCGTTGTAATGACCGGCGAAACGGCTAAATATGGTAATATCCTTCTTAAAAAAGGGGTTACTCCATGCTGATTGGTTAATTAGTTGATTGGTTAATTAGTTAAATGGGTTACCTGTTATCAAGTTTATTTACATTATAGCCCTATAATGTTGAATAAGTAATATAAGTAAAGTAAGTTGATTGAGTTGAATAAGTTGATAAGAAACTAAACTAATTTAGTCAACCAATCACTCAATTAACCAATTAACCGGTCAACCAACCAGTTAACCAATAAACTAATTAACTAATCACCCAATCACCCAATCACCCAATTAACCAATTAACCAATTAACTAATCAACCAGTCAACTAATCAACCAATCAACTAATCAACCAATATCAATGACATTAACATCAAAAGGTGCATTTTTACCTGGAAATAGCACAGTAGTTTTCAAAGACGTAGAATTTCCTACACCAGGACATGGAGAAGTACTTCTTAAAGTAAAATCTTCCACCATTTGTGGAAGTGATATTCGGGCTATTTACCGCGAACATTTGGGAAAAGGACCTGAAGGTTATCAGGATAAAATCGCAGGCCATGAACCTGCAGGCCAGATTATAGCATGCGGACCCGGAATGAGACGGTTTAAAGAAGGTGACCGCGTAATAGTATATCACATTTCAGGTTGCGGATGCTGTAACGATTGCCGTCGCGGTTATATGATTTCCTGTAAAAGCCCTTCACGTGCAGCCTATGGCTGGCAACGGAACGGAGGTATGAGCGAATACATGATTGCCGAAGAAAAAGACCTTGTCCTGCTTCCGGATGAATTGACTTATACTGATGGAGCCCAGGTAGCCTGTGGATTTGGAACAGTGTACGAAGGCCTGGAAAAAATAGGAATCAATGGAAATGACGCGGTTCTTGTTACCGGTTTAGGTCCTGTCGGACTGGCAGCTCTCATGCTTTCAAAAGCTTTGGGTGCACAAAAACTGGTTGGAGTAGATACCGTGCCCGAACGTTGCCAGATTGCCAAAGATCTTGGCCTGGCCGACGAAGTGTTTGTTTCCGGACCGGATACAATGGATAAAGTAATGGCTGCCACCAAAGGCAGAGGTTACGAAAAAACAGTTGATTGTTCAGGTCATACTTCCGGTCGTCAGCTTTGCATCCGTGCAACCCGTCAATGGGGAAAAATGGTTATGATTGGTGAAGGTGGAACCGTAGAATTTAATCCAAGCCCTGATATTATTCACGACCAGAAAACAATATACGGATCGTGGGTAACATCGATCTGGAAAATGGAAGAGCTGGTTGAACGTCTTGTCCGTTGGGGAATCCATCCTGAAGTGTTGGTAACACATCGTTTTACTCTTGATAAAGCTGCCGAAGCCTATGCATTAATGGCTGAAGGAAAGTGCGGCAAAGTGGCAGTCGTTTTTGACGAGGAAATCAAATAATTTACAATTTAAAAATTCACAATTTACAATTGGAAATAGAAAAGTTACAGGTATGCAATTTGTACCTGTAACTATCTTGAATCTTTGTTCTTTGTTCTAATATCTGAAAATATGCAAACAATAGATCCCAAAAAAGTACCATTTAAAACGCTGTCCACCGGAGCCAAAATCCCTGTTATTGGGTTAGGAACCTTCGGTTCGGATAATTATGACGCTCAAACCATTGCAAATGCAGTGAAAACGGCAATTAAAATGGGTTACCGCCATATCGACTGTGCTTCGGTTTATGGCAATGAAAAAGAAATCGGTGTAGCTTTACAGGAAGTTTTTGCCGAAGGAATAGTTACCCGTGATGAACTATGGATTACTTCCAAAGTATGGAACGACAAGCATCAACAGGTGGTGGAATCATGCAAACAAACTTTGTCTGATTTACAACTTGAATATCTTGACTTATACCTTGTACACTGGCCATTCCCTAACTTCCATGCACCAAAATGTGATGTGACTGCCCGTCAGCCGAATTCTGTACCCTATATTCATGAAAACTACATGAAAACCTGGGCTCAAATGGAAAGTTTAGTAGAAAGCGGATTGGTGAAAAATATCGGGACTTCGAATATGACCATCGCTAAAATGGAACTGCTTTTACGTGATTGTAAAATTAAACCGGTGGTAAATGAAATGGAAATTCATCCTAATTTCCAACAACCTGAGCTATTCAGTTTTATGATCCGGAATGGGGTGCAGGTAATAGGATTTAGCCCGATCGGTTCGCCAAAACGCCCGGAAAGAGATAAAACCCCTGAAGATACCATTGACATTGAAGATCCTGAAATTGTCAAAATAGCTGCCCGTTTAAATGTTCATCCGGCAGTTGTCTGTCTTAAATGGGCAGTTCAACGCGGGCAGATTACAATTCCTTTTTCTGTCAAAGAAGATAAGCTTTACAGCAATCTGAAAGGCGTTACCGAAGGTCCGCTTACTGAAGAAGAAATGATTACATTATCGAAAATAGATAAACAATGCCGGCTGATTAAAGGTCAGGTGTTTTTGTGGAAAGATGCTAAGGGCTGGGAAGATTTATGGGACTTAAACGGTAAAATAGCTAACTGATATAAAACACGATGAAAAACACAGTCTATATCTTTCTTGCAGTATTCCTTATCACATCAAATATTGTTTCCCTTTCAGCACAGGAAAATAATGAAGGCAAATTTAAGCCAACGGATGAATCTCTTCAACAATACAAATACCCTGCCTGGTTTCGTGATGCGAAATTTGGTATATGGGCACATTGGGGCCCGCAGGCTGTCCCGCGCCAGGGGGACTGGTATGCACGGAATATGTATGTCCAAAAAGGTAACGGTTGGGAAAATGATGATTACAATTCCCATTTAAAGACCTATGGACACCCTTCCGTATCAGGATACAAAGATATCATCCCTTTGTGGAAAGCAGAGAGATGGAACCCGGAAGAATTAATGAAACTTTACAAGAAAGTGGGTGCTAAATACTTCGTAAGTATGGGGACCCATCATGATGATTTCTTTTTGTGGAATTCAAAGATCCATAAATGGAACTCGGTCAATATGGGACCTAAAAAAGATGTGGTAGGTTTGTGGCAGAAAGCTGCTAAAAATGAAGGACTCCGATTTGGTGTATCCGAACATCTGGCTGCAAGCTTTACCTGGTTCCAAACCGCTCATAGTTCGGATAAAACAGGGGATAAAGCAGGTGTGCCTTATGATGGGAATGATCCAAAGTATGAAGATTTGTATCATGGAAAAGCAGCTGCCGATGATACCGGCTGGATGACTAAAAATCCGGTTTGGCAAAAAGAGTGGTTTGCTGAAATCAAAGAACTGGTGGATATGTACAAACCCGATTTGCTTTATTCCGACTGTTCACTGCCATTTGGAAATGAAGTGGGAAGAAGCCTTATAGCGCATTTTTACAATGAAGATATGGCTAAAAACAAGGGCAAACTTGAAGCTGTGTATACCTGCAAAGAACCTTCAAAAGGCAGATTCGTTCAGGATGTTGAACGGGGAGTATTGGATTCCATCAGTGAATATCCATGGCAAACAGATACTTCTATTGGAGATTGGTTCTATCGTACCGGTCAGAAATATAAAACAGCCGAAGAAGTAATTCAAATGCTGGTGGATATTGTCAGTAAAAACGGAAATCTCCTTATCAATGTGGTTCAAACTCCGGAAGGTGATCTGGAACCTGATGTGTTAAGCATCCTTGATGGAATCGGCAAATGGACTAAAGTGAATGGTGACGCAATTTACAGCACCCGTCCATGGAAAATATACGGTGAAGGTCCTTCTACAACCAAAAATCAGGAGAAGGGACAGTTTGGCGGTCTGAAAGACATTCGCTCATACCAGCCGGCCGATATTCGTTTTACTACAAAAGACGGAGTCCTGTATGCGTTTTGCATGAGTACTCCGACAGAAGATATTCAGATAAAAGCACTTGGTAAATTGTCTAAATATTCGAATAAGAAAATTGCCTCCGTTTCGTTGCTCGGTAGTACTGAAAAAGTCCAATGGAAGCAGGGTGAAAATGAATTGACTATCAATAAACCAGCAGTTATGCCGGACTTTAAAGTGATTGCTTTTGCTGTTAAATTCAAAAAATAAAAGGAATTGTGTTCGGAATGATCAGGGTACAATCGTTCTGAACACATTTTTTAAATTGTTTTTATACGCATTCATCATTCAATATCTGATAAGTTATTACAATAATCGAATAGCTTAAAACAGCTAAATCCTATATCGCATGCCTGGGTGAATTATCAACCGGTTGAAAATTTAATTTAACTCTGAATCAAACCAGAATTCTCATATTTATACATCTAATAATCAATTACAAATCACAATATGGCTACACATAAAATTGTCAGTAAGGCAAATTTACTCCCGTTTATCTTAGTTACCGCCCTCTTTTACCTGTGGGCTATTCCGAATAACCTGAATGATATACTCATTCCGCAATTCATGAAATCATTTGAATTGAATCGTTTTCAGGCCGGACTGGTCCAGTCGGCATTCTATCTTGGCTATTTTTGTATGGCGTTGCCTGCTGCCCTTGTTATGGATAAATATAACTACAAGACCGGAATCATCATTGGGTTATTATTATTTGCTTCCGGTGCATTCCTTTTCTGGCCGGCTGCTGTTGTAGGTAAATTTGGTTTGTTTCTGGTTGCCCTTTATGTTATCGCTTGCGGACTGGCTTTTCTGGAAACCGGTGCCAACTCATTTATTTCTGTATTAGGTGATCCTGATACATCGGCACAACGGCTTAATTTTGCCCAGTCTTTCAATCCGCTGGGTGCCATGACAGGGGCTTTTGTTGGAAGCCAGTTTATTTTCTCAGGGATTCAACATTCCGGATCGGTTGTAAATACTATGAAAGCAGCGGGTACTTATAAAGGTTACCTGCATTCTGAAATTCTGCGCGTTATTCCACCCTATATGATAATAGGATGTATTATCTTATTCTGGGCTTTTTTAATCTGGAAGATAAAGTTTCCAGCTGAGACTGATAATATTGTGAAAGTAAAAGATAAATCGGATGGAAATCATGGACATATTTCCATGCTGTTAAAATACCCGCATTTTTTAAAAGGGATTCTGGCCCAGTTTTTCTATGTAGGAGCACAGGTAGGTACCTGGAGCTTTTTAATTCAATATGTAAAGGATTATATTCAGAAACCCGAAAAAGAAGCAGGCGTATATTTAGTCTATGCATTGCTTGCATTTGGGATAGGCAGGTTTGTTTCGACGGCTCTGATGCGTAAGTTTAAACCGAACAAACTGATGGGACTTTTCAGTATCCTCAATATATTTATGGTTGCTGTTGCCATCTTTAGGCCGGGTCTCTTCGGCGTGTGGGCATTGGTGTTGTCGAGTTTCTTTATGTCGCTTATGTTCCCTACCATTTTTGCGTTGGGAGTCAAAGGACTTGGCCCAAATACCAAAATCGGCGGATCGATGATTATTATGGCTATTATCGGCGGTGCAGTCTGGACTCCGATTATGGGATTAATATCCGATTCTACCCATAGTATGGCTTATGCGATGATCATTCCTGTTATCAGCTATGTTTATATCTGCTATTATTCGTTCCTCGGTTCAAAACCATCCGGACCGTTATTTGAAAAAGAAGTCCTCAACGAAATCGAATAGAATTTGAGGTTATACCGGTTTTGTTGTGGAAATATCAAAATAAATGCATCTAACCACAAAAGAAACAAAAGAAAACAAAAGGACAAATTCTTAACGAAGGTGCTTATTGTTCTAAAATATTCTTTTGTGTTCTTTTTGATTGTTGTCTTCAATAAAACTTTATATAAACTTTGGTGCCTTGATTTTGTATTTCTTTCTTCTTATTTTCCTTTTGTGCCTTTTGTGGTTCGATTTTTTTCTTTATATGAAAACCAGTTGTTCCGAATGAGATAATCAGATTCCGGTATTTTATGTAGAACAAAAGGATAAATTATTCCTTTACCAGCAGCATTCTTTACGTATAAGGATGCTGTTTTTGTTTAATGTATCGAAGAAAACAATCAGCCATTCACGCCCGGCATTTCTCATTCCACATGGAATAATTAAGTTGATTTTCTGACAGATAAAAGAATTTTTGAACATATTCATTCCAATCTGCGTTTTTATGTAACTTTACCATCCTTTTTAAGAACAAGTTTAACAGAATAAATATACAATTAATTAGACCTATAAATAAATGAGTATGTACGATTTAATGATTATCGGAGGTGGTCCGGCCGGATATGTAGCTGCTGAACGGGCAGGTCATAATGGACTTTCAGTCATCATGTTCGAAAAGAAGGCCCTGGGAGGCGTTTGTTTGAACGAAGGCTGTATCCCGTCTAAAACTATGCTTTATAGTGCAAAAATCTATGAAAACGCAATCCATGGCGATAAATACGGTATCTACGGTGACAATATCCGTTTTGATTACGGTAAAATTGTTGCCCGCAAGAATAAAGTGGTCCGCAAACTGGTGGCAGGTGTGTCATCTAAAATGAAGTTGAACCATGTTACCGTTATCACTGGCGAAGCTGTCATACAACAGCAGGCTTCAACAGGCATTGAAGTACTTTGTAACGGAGAAAAATATACTGCAACGAATTTACTCATTTGCACAGGCTCCGAAGCGTTTGTTCCTCCTATTCCAGGGTTGGAGAGTGTAAGTGATATCATCCTCACAAATCGTGAAATACTCGATTTAAAAGAACTTCCTGCTTCGCTGGTGATCATTGGGGGAGGGGTTATTGGTATGGAATTCGCTAGTTTGTATACCAGCCTGGGTTCAAAAGTAACGGTTATTGAAATGCTGCCTGAAATACTGGGAGGACTTGATTCCGAAATCTCAGCCATGCTTCGTGATATTTATACCAAAAAAGGAATTGAATTCCATTTGCTGGCCAAAGTGGTAAAAGTGGAAGGGAACGCCGTGTTCTTCGAAAAAGACGGATCGACAGTGTCGGTCGAAGGAGAAAAGATACTGGTAAGTGTCGGTCGCAGGGCTGTAACCAAAGGCTTCGGGTTGGAAAACCTGAATGTGGAGCTGGACCGCGGTGGCATTAAAGTGGATGAAAAAATGAGAACCAACATCCCCAATGTGTTTGCCGCCGGTGATGTGACCGGATTCTCATTGTTAGCACATACCGCCATGCGCGAAGGGGAGGTGGTGGTGAACAATCTTTCAGGCAGGGAAGACCATATGCGTTACAATGCGATTCCGGGGGTTGTATACACCAATCCTGAAGTTGCCAGTGTCGGTGAAACGGAAGAATCGGCAACTAATAAAGGCATTGCTTTTAAGGTTGCTAAATTACCAATGGCATATGCAGGTCGTTTTGTAGCCGAAAACGAGGGTGGAACAGGCCTTTGCAAAGTGCTGATTGGCGAAAAATACGGTGAAGTAATCGGTGTGCATATGCTGGGGAATCCTTGCAGTGAAATTATTTATGGTGCATGCCAGGCAATTGAACAGGAGATGACCTTAACCGAAATGCAGGAAGTCGTTTTTCCTCATCCGACGGTAAGTGAAATTTTCAAGGAAACCATATTTGCCTTTTAAATCCACTTCTACTGTTTATATTTTTGACAGGATTTACAGGATTAACATGTAAATTTTGACCCAAAAGAAAGATAGATTCGAACAATCTACTGAATTTATGTTGTATAGTTTCTTGTTGAATAATATGAAACCTGTTAATCCTGTTAATCTTGTCTTATACTTTTTATTGTTTTGACCTGTCAAAGTAGAATTAAATATCGAATGAAATAAAGAGCATGAAGGCAGATTCAGTCAAGTTTTACTGTTTATATTTTGACAGAATCTACAGGATTAACATGATAATTGTGACCTGAAAGAATGATAGATTTCAAAAAGCTACTGAATTTATGTTGTTTAGAATCTTATTGAATAATATGAATCCTGTTAATCCTGTTAATCCTGTCTTGTAGTTTTTATTGTTTTAATCTGTCAAAGTAGAATTAAATATCGAATGAAATAATGAGAAGGAAGGCATAATCCGGCAAGAAATGATTTGTTCGCGATATTTTTCTCCTAAAACATTTTGGAAATTAAAAAAAAAACGTATCTTTGCAGCCGCTTTGAGAGAAAAGCGAGCCTCGGTTCATGAACAATGAATCAGGTGCAATGAGATTTTTTTGCGAAAATAGCTCAGTTGGTAGAGCACGACCTTGCCCCAAAGTTCAGACTCGTTCCGACCTTGGCAAGGATAAAGCAAAAAAGATAGTTATCATTAAAAAATAAAATGCGAAAATAGCTCAGTTGGTAGAGCACGACCTTGCCAAGGTCGGGGTCGCGGGTCCGAGTCCCGTTTTTCGCTCTTTTTGATCAATATCAGGCCCGGATGGTGGAATGGTAGACACGAAGGACTTAAAATCCTTTGGCTTCACGGCTGTGCGGGTTCAAGTCCCGCTTCGGGTACTCTTTATGAGTGCAAAAACCCTTATAATCATATGATTATAAGGGTTTTTTATTTTGCTACTGATACATAGCTGGAACATTTTGCTATTTGAATCGAATTTCTGTTATATTTAGCACTATAAATTTGAGAATAATTTTAGTCTTAAAAAGCAGAATAACAATTAATGCCTTATATAACGAATTCTATTTACAGTATTTCTTACTATATTCAAAAGCTTCTGAATAGCCTAATTCACCTGCCCGGCTTAGATCCAAACAACCAGCCTCTTTTTGACCTAAGCCTATTTTTGCTAATCCCATATTACAATATAAATTTCCTTTAGTCGGATTAATCTCAATTGCTTCTCTAAAATCATCAATTGCACCCTTGTAATCTTTAAGATTACCCTTAGCCTGACCTCTTGCGCTATATGCAAGTCCATCTCTTGGATTAATTTGAATTGCTTTTATAAAATCCTCAATTGCACCTCTGTAATCCTGAAGGATGTTTTTAATAAGTCCCCTACCATAATATGCAAATCCATTATAAGGATTAATTTCAATTGCTTTTGTAAAATCATTAATTGCACCTTTGTAATCTTTTAAATCATGTTTAGCTGATGCTCTTTGAAGATATAAACTTTCATTCTGAGGATTAATTTCAATTGCTTTTGTAAAATCATCAATAGCATCCTTATAATTCTGAAGCTTTGTTTCAGCAAATCCTCTTCCTTCAAATGACTTCCCATCAGTAGGATTACTTAAAATTGCCATTGTAAAATCAACAATTGCACCTTTATAATCGTTTAATTCTAGTTTTTTCCGCCCATTAGCTTTATTGTCCTGTGCTTTTACTAAAACTGACAAAGTTAGACATATAAGAATTAAAATAGATATTTGTTTCTTCATGTTGTTATTATTTGTTTTGACAAAATTAAACATATTTCGTTTTTAAATAATTACTATTGTTCGGATAAGTGCAGGATAGTTAAGTTATTCAACTTATTCATTTGTCATTATAAAACTCAAATCTTTTGGAATGTAAAATTTCATTTGAGTTATACCAGACGGAAATTTTGCTTTGTTGATTTTAATTGCTTCCTGAATAAAAGAATCACATTTTGACTCGTCATAAAGTCCCTTAATGACAGCAACAGAAAGAATATCTAATGTGCCTAAAAATAAAATGTTATTAGCAATGCAATAAGGTGCTATATCTCTGTAATTACTACTTGCAATAATATCTTTGCTGTATTTAGCCACAGCCATACATCCTCTTTCACCATTTCCGATTAAATAATTCTTTCTTTTTATAAGCGCAAATTCTTCCTTTATTGTTAAGTCGGTATCCGGAAATTTCATGTACCGGATCGCACTACTTCCAATGAGTTGATCTAAAATTACTTTTCGGTGAGTTTGTTTTGTTGCTTCGTTGTAAACAAAATCCAAAACAACACATTTATGAGGAGCTAAAATGACAGGCAAATCAGTCAAACAGTTGTTCACTGTAAAGTGAGAAATCACATCACAGTCTAACAATATTGTTCTATACTGGTCACTCATTTCCATTGTCTTTTTCTGATATTTTGGAAATGTCAACACCCAAATCTTCAAGAAGAGACAAATATGAACTTTGAGAAACTATGCCCTTTCCCCATGCAGTATACGCGAGTTTGCCATAATCGCCAATCACTTCGTTTTCATTGCCCTTTTCGTATAAATTGACACTATAGCCCAGTTTTCTGGCATTACTTTTTATATCGATGGACAAATTCATTTTGAATATTTCGTCTATTAAATCCAGTTCCTGGAGCCGGTTCAATAATGCAGAGCGGGAACAGGAATAATACTGTTCAATTGAAAAAAGGGTGGATAGAGTGATTTTGTTCCTGTTTTTTTCATTCTCCGGAATCATTTCCCAAAGTCCCATTCTTGGAAGTAATAAATAGCTGGCAAACATGTCTGCATTATATTCTTCAGGATTACCATTTTTATCATATTTTCCCGCGCAACTAATTGCAGAAGTAAAATTTATCTGGTAAAACAAATGGTAGAATTCATGACAAATAGTAAAATGCTGTTTGCCTATAGAATGCTCACTATTCACCAGCATGAATCTTCTGCAATTCCCATCAACATCAATTTTAAATGACATGCCTGAAAAACCCGAACTTAACGGACGGTATACAGTGAAAATATTGTTTTTCTGCAACATACTCTTTATCCGTAGCGGTTCGTTCTCACTCAAAATGTTATCTGATCGAAATTTTTGAGCCAGGTATTCCAGATTGAACGTACGTTTACTCATGCGATAATGCTTCTGATAAATGGAAATAATTCAGAACAATTTTTTTGAATGCCATAATGCTCTTCAGATCTTCGTCAACTAATTCATTTGCACGGAATGCAAATGCTGATAAAATCTGTTGCTGTTGGGGATTTTCCTGATAAAGCTCATGCTCCTCAACATTGAAAAGGATAGCAAGTTTACTGATTGTTTCAGCGGGAATAGCTCTTGCATCATTCTCGTATTGATTGACTGCCGATGCTGTAATGCCAAGGTAGTTGCCAATCTGGGCTTGCGTGTAACCTAAACTCTCACGAAGGGAGCGGATATTCCGGGATAACATAATTATGATAATTAGTTGATTAGATGTATGAGAACTTTTTCTATAGTTTGTTGTAAAAATACTCTATTTCTGTAAACTGACAAAATATATAACATATAATTCAAATAAAAGTTTAAGATTTATTTTAATTAAACGATAGCAATACTAACAAGATATTTTAGATATTAAATTGCAAATTGTAAATGACTAAATTGGACATTCCTTGTATCATCTCAAATCTTTAAACATTAAAGTGTGATTTTACGTTTTGTAGTTAAAGTAAAATGAAGGTTGATTCGTCTACTTCAATATGGAACAAACCATGAATTATTCCACCGGTGAACAGAAAACTATTTCTATATCCAATACCATTCAGGAATTTGGACAGAATTTGTTTGGATTTGTTCGTAAAAAAGTAAAATCGACTGAAGACGCCGAAGATATACTTCAGGAGGTTTGGTTTCAACTCAGTAACCTGAGTGATATAGCCGAACTGGATAATGTCAGTGCGTGGTTGTATGAGGTGGCAAGGAATAAAATAACCGATAAAGCCCGTAAAAAGACAAATCTGTCGATTGAAGATTACGGGTTTGAAACAGAAGATGGGGAGTTCAATTTTAAAGAAATACTGTTGATGGACGATAGGAACAATCCGGACCTGAATTTCTTTAAAGAATTATTCTGGAAAGAATTCCAGCAGGCACTGGATGAATTGCCGCCTAATCAGAAAGAGGTATTTATCCTCAATGAAATTGAAGATATGACCTTGCAACAAATAGCAGATCAGAAAGGCGAAAACCTGAAAACGATTATCAGCCGTAAAGGATATGCAGTGAAACATCTGAGGAATAAACTTAATTATTTGTATAAAGAACTGATTAATTAGTTTATAGTTTATAGTCAGTAGTTGGTAGTAGGTAGTAGGTAGTAAGCGTTGAGTATTGAACGTTGAGCAAAAAGCAAAGAACATTAATTACTACCTAATCACCAATAAAACAATTAACTAATCAAACAATTAACCAACCGAACGAAGTGACTTCCCGTTTACCGGATCAACCAATATAGAATCATCAAACAGGAACGCGGAACGCGGAACGCGGAACGCGGAACGCGGAACACAGAACCAATCAACCAATCAACCAATCAACCAATCACTTCCCCCCTCTCCTCCGGGAGAGGGGTCGGGGGTGAGGTAAAAACCAATCATATGAGAACACCGGATCAAACCAGTTGGAGAAAAAGAAGACTTTTCATGGCGCCTATATTCGTGGCCGGATTATTTGTAATGAGTGCCATCGTGATGCTTTTATGGAATGCAATCATCCCGAATGTTACCGGAGCACTGGCAGTAAACTTTTGGCAGGCAATGGGATTGCTGGTCTTATGCCGCATTTTGTTCGGCGGTTTCCGTTTCGGTGGTCACCATGGGCACAGACCCCCCTTTATGTATCCTTCCATTAAAAACAAATTGATGGATATGAGCGATGAGGAACGCGAACAATTCAAGAACCAATGGAAACAACGGTGCTGTAAATAAACAGCGTTGAGTATCGAGTATTGAGCATTGAGCATCGAGTATTAAGCATTGAGCATTGAGCATCAATCATCGAGTTTTGAGCATTGAGCAAAGAACCAGGATTGTGTTGACTTATATTAATCTGTGTAAATCTGTGTAATCAGTGGACTATCTTTCCCATGAAATCAGTGGCAATCTTTCCTCTTAATCTGTGAAAATCTTTCTAATGTAATCAGTGGACTATCTTCCCTCTTTAATCTGGGGCAATCTTTCCCATGAAATCTGTGTACAATCTTTCCTTTTTAATCTGTGAAAATCTTTCCTCTTAATCTGTGAAAATCTTTCTAATGTAATCAGAGGCAATCTTTCCCATGAAATCTGTGTACAATCTTTCCTCTTAATCTGTGAAAATCTTTCTAATGTAATCTGTGAAAATCTTTCCTCTTAATCTGTGAAAATCTTTCTAATGTAATCTGTGGCAATCCTACTCTAATCTGTGTAAATCTGTGTTTTTAATAATCTGTGAAAATCTTTCTTTCAAAACCTTAGTTTTGTTTTTTTTACCCTTGATAGAAAACCAAACGCCCCACACCCCTCCCTTATTCCCTTCTTATTAACAGATCAACTATTAAAATAGAAATTAATTACGATAACTATATTTGCGAAAATTCAGGAAGTCTTAAATTACAACAAGGCATTTTATGTTATGTATCCTGTGCTCGAATATCTTTAAATTGTAAATTGTAAATGAATAAATTGTAAATAAGTTGATTTACCGGTAACCGTTTTTAAAGTAAAATGAAACCTCATTCGTCTTACAAATTATAGAACAGATTTTAAACTTAAATAATTAAACAATATGAGACATTCAATTTTTAGTGTAATAATTGCAGGTATCGTTATTGGTGCGGCACTTTTTTTTATGCCGCTCTTAGTATTGGGTATTATCTTTATCGTTTTCATTATCCGGCTATTGCATTTCGGTTGTATGGGCCATGGGTATTATGGACACGGGTATCGACGGGGATATGATTGCGGACCAGGATACGGACGTGGTTACGGACGTGGTTACGATTCGGGTTACGGACATTGTTGTGAAGATGATGGATATCACGAACATTTTCATGGCCATGGTCCAATGCACGGACATATGTTTCACTGGGCAGACAAGATCAGAAACATGAGTGAAGAAGAATTTGCCGAATTCAAAAACAAAATGGGAAAAGGATTTGGATATGGCTTCAGGGACAGGAATTACGGTGACAATGGAGAGTGTAACTGCGAAGGTAAAAGTGATGCTGAACGTAACACCGAACCTAAAGAAAAGAAAGAAGAAACAACAAAATAACGATTCTTAATAAACAAAGATATGTATAGAAGATCAAGATTTTTAATAGGATTTTTAGCTGCTGCTTTGACATTCGGGGGACTGATGGCTACTTTTGGCCCGGAACATTTTCACAGGTCCCTGCACTTTCATCACCGCTTCGGAAATTGTTGCATGTACAATGATGAACGTATGAATCCATGCGACGAACCCGGACGCTTCGATAGGCAATCTCGCTACGAGAGGTTTCAACAGAATGAACCCGCAGAAGCGCCTATGAAAGATAGTAAAACAGATTCTGTAAAATAAATAAACGATAAAGATCAGATCCTGTTTGATTGCACAAAGTCGATGTGAAAAAAGGACTCTTCCCATTCCGAAAGGAATCGGAAGAGTTTTTTTATTTCCTGAAACAAACAGGAAAAGTTCGTAAAGTCCTTAATTTATCACGAAAATAGTGTTCTATATTGTCCGGGGGGACAGAATTCCGATTCTGTCTTTCTTTTGCAAACATCAAACATTCTGACAGAGTCGGAACTCTGTCCTCCCGAATCTTAGCAATATAGATTTTATTTCCTGGAACAAACTCAATAAAAACATTGTTTACTTTAAAATCAGATTCAATAAATCCATACAATGAATAAGACCCGTTTAGAAGCTTTCAGCGATGGAGTGATTGCCATTATCATTACCATCATGGTGCTGGAACTGAAAATTCCCCATGGTGCCGACTGGCAATCTCTGAGGAATCTTGCCCCTAAGTTTATCAGTTATGTCATCAGTTTTATCTATATTGCCATTTACTGGAATAACCATCATCATTTGCTTCATACGGTGAAACACGTTACCGGATCTATTCTGTGGGCAAACATTCATTTGCTTTTCTGGCTGTCGCTGGTCCCTTTTGTGACTGCCTGGGCGGGTGAGAATCATTTTGCAGAATTGCCTGTTGCTGTTTATTCATTTGTTATGCTAATGGCCGGGGTAGCTTATTTTATTCTTTCAAGGTCTCTCATCAAAGTGAGTGGAAAAGATTCCCTGTTATCAAAAGCTGTAGGCCGGGATTTAAAAGGAATAATTTCAATGATAGGATATGCTATAGGAGTGCCTCTCGCATTTTATTTCAGGGAAGGTTCGATTCTGATTATTGTAATTATTGCTTTTCTGTGGCTAATTCCTGACAGAAGAATAGAAAAAAAAATCAATGAGAATGAATTAAAAAAGGAATAAACTCTATAATCAATTCATAAAATGAAAAATATTATCAGACAAATCTTTTCTTTCATTCTTCCTTTTACTGTCCTGGTATTAGTACCCTTATCACTGGAAAAGGACATCCGGATAAAAAGCATACCTACATTTATCGTTGGCATTTGTATCATGTTTTTCGGATTGTATTTCATGGTCATGACAATTTCCGCATTTATGATAAAGGGAAAAGGTACCCTGGCACCCTGGAGTCCGACGAAAAAGCTCATTGTTGATGGAATGTATGGTTATGTGAGAAATCCCATGATTATGGGAGTATTGGCTGTATTGACAGGTGAATCTATAGCCATTATGTCAATAAATATTTTCAGTTGGACTATTATCTTCTTTATTATCAATCATTTTTACTTCCTGTTGCTGGAAGAACCATTACTGTTGAAAAAATTCGGGAAAGAGTATCTGGAATATAAGAAGCATGTCAAACGTTGGATGCCTCAGTCAACACCTTATATGAAAGAATGAACTAAATGACAGGAGATCATGTTTCCGTTGTAGCATCCTGAAATTAGTTTGCAATTTTACTACTGGTTTAACTATTATCTTAACTACTCTACTACTCTACTACCTACTATCAACTATCCACTACCTACTACCCACTACCGACTACCGGCTAAAATTTATATATTTTCAGAGTCAGGGTCTATCGGCAGATTTGAAACAATTTTATTTCGAGCACCGGTATGAAAACGGCTTACTTTTTTGTTGATGATAAGTGTTGAAGGTATGCTCTTCATTTCTTTTCTATCGGAAGTAGAAAGAATATTCCATGTCTTATAACTGATAAGCATAAAGCTGTATTTCGAAAGCAGGGCGGAACTTAAGCGTGTCACTTTATTCACCTTCACTTCATTAGGATATTTCTGCCTCAATTCATGAATACCCTGACGAATTACCTCGCTGGTTGATGCCAGTTTATTTATGTCAATGATTGTGATTGTTACCCCACTGTCGTTTTTTAGTAACCTTCGTGCATAACGCAATAAGAACTCGTCTGATTCATTTTGAAGCAATACCAGAGTGGAAGTGACACCATCAAAACCCCTGTTAATAAAAATCCCCACACTGCAATTGCTGTTCTCGATAAAATAACGTGTTTTATCTTTTATCAATGTTCCGGGATAGAAAAAAGTCTGTTGTTTTGTAACATTATTGATAAACCGGTTCAGCCATTTTATGTTCTGGAACAATGAACTTTCTTTGACAAAAGGGATACCTGATAATGAGATCCCGGCACCAACCAACAGGAAGTCAAAGTTGTTATAATTAGCCGATTTTACAATTCCAAGTTCGATATTATCTGTCACTTTGTAAACAGTTTCCAACGGAATACTTTGAACAGAAGCTTCCTCCTTTATCCCCTTGAAACTATCCACCGAAAACTGTTCTCCATAAAAAGGATTCGTGTCGGTACCGGGTGTAATATGCAAAACGGTTACTGCTAAACTATTTTTTGTGCCATCCAACACTGTTTTGGCAATATTAAGTAATGCTTTGCCGTTTTCCGGATTTCCCAATGCAATTAGAGCTTTAAATATACCCTGTGATTGTTGGATACTATATTCCTTTTCGATATCTTTTGCAGGGAAGAGCCTGTTGATGACCGATAATGCAGGTGTTGTCATAAAAGTCGTTACCAGAGCCATAATCACCAGCATAACGAAGATGGAGGGTGGAAGAATTCCCATTTCATACCCGATATTCAACACAATAAGCTCCATCAACCCACGTGTATTCATTAAAATACCAATGGACAGACTGTCTTTCCAGGTTTCACCCAATATACGTGCAGAAAATGCACCTCCCATAAATTTCCCACTTACGGCCACCAGTATAAAAATACCGCAGATAATCCACAAATGCGGTGAGTTGAGTAATCCTATTTCGGTACGTAAACCTGTAAACACAAAGAATAAAGGCAAAAGTAAAGTAACAGAAACATCTTCTATTTTATCAATGATCAATTTACGGAAATGAGTTAACTGAGGCATCACTACTCCGGCTAAAAATGCTCCGAACAAGGCATGAATTCCAATAACCTGTGTTACAAATGCCGAAACAATCAGAATTAACAACAGAAATGCGACTATACTTTTATTCAACACTTCACTATTACTGTATATATTACCTATCCGTTTTAAAAACGGCCGGACAAGAAATAACATCACAATTACATATAGAACAGCAAATCCAATTGTATACAATGAACTGACAAAACTCCCGGTTTTGGATATTGCTATTATAGCAGCTAAAATACACCATGCGGTTACATCATCATTCGCAGCACTTGCAATGGAAATTGTTCCCAAATGTGTTTTTGACAATCCTTTTTCCTGTACGATACGGGCCAGTACGGGAAAGGCGGTGATACTCATTGAAATTCCGATAAACAAAGCGAATGGCAGGAAACTAGTCAGTTTTGCGGCAAACTCTTGATAAACGTAATAGGCCATAAGCATACCGAAAAAATAGGGTATTATAATGCTGGCATGGCTGATGACATATGTTTCACTTATTTTCTCTTTTAATTTATTTATATTCAACTCCATTCCTACGGTAAACATAAATAATATAAGTCCTATCTGACTTAAGATATACAGGTTCCCGAGTGACTTGGCGGCAAATAAAAAATGAAAAGCATCAGGGTAAAAATAGCCTAACAGGGAAGGGCCTAACACAATACCGGCAAGAATTTCACCGATAACAGTCGGTTGCCCGATTTTAGCAAATAAGTAACCAAAAATACGGGATACTATAAGGATGGAAATGATTTGAAGCAACAACATGGCAGCCGGTTCGGCTATATTATTCAGGATAGAATGCCTGAACATAGTTAAATTATTTTCAGAAGCCCCGAAGTTTAATGGACTTGAAAGTCTGTTTTGAGCAAGGAGGTGGCCATCAAAAACTTTACTGTTTTGAAAAAGAATATAAGTAAAGACACAAAATAAAGTCAACATCAACCCATAAAAAATCCAGGTTCTGTAAGGTGTGTTTTTCATGAAGTTCTTTTAAGTAGGTGAACAGGTGAAAATCATTTGTTGTTCCGGTAATTCATGTTGAAGAATAGCACTCAAAACCACTTTTCTTCAATTCCAATTCTACAAAATATTTACAGTGCAAAGATAGTTATTTTTTTTACCTTTAAAAAACTTATCAATTAAGAATAAATGTCAATTTGCTGTTGCTTCCCTTCAATTTTGCATATTTGCTTTTTATTGAGTTACTTTGTATTCTTTATAAAATCTCCAAAAATAAATGGCATCTTATAATACCTGATTTATAATGAATATTAGTATACGTTTTTGGATAGCATTTATCCTGTTTGTACTTCTGATGTTAACACTCGATCTGTTTGTTTTTCACAAAAAAAACACTGTAGTGAAAGTGAAACAAGCCCTGATGTGGAGCCTTTTCTGGATAGTACTTGCAGTAATATTCAATTTAGGTATTTTTTTTATGGTGGGCAAAGCGAAAGCTCTCCAATTCCTTACCGGCTATCTGATTGAAGAATCGCTGAGTGTCGACAACCTGTTTGTATTTATTCTGATCTTCGGGTTCTTTAAAATTGATCCGAAATATCAGCACAGGGTGCTGTTTTGGGGTATACTGGGTGCCATCGTCATGCGGGGAATTTTTATTTATGCAGGTGTGACCCTTATCCTGGAATTCAACTGGGTTATGTATATTTTCGGAGGATTTTTAGTGTATACAGGCATCCATTTGCTCTTTGAAAAAGACGATAAAGAATATAATCCAAACAATAACTTCCTTATCCGCGGATTCAAAAAAGTCTTTCCTGTTACCCAGGATATGTCAAGGCCCCATTTTTTTATCCGAAAAAAAAGAATACTTTATGCTACCCCTTTTTTTATTACCCTGCTGGTTATTGAAGCTTCCGACCTGATTTTTGCCGTCGATTCTATTCCCGCCGTGCTGTCGGTTTCAAAGGATCCTTTTATTGTTTATACTTCCAATATTTTCGCCATTCTGGGGCTTCGTTCGCTCTATTTTGCCCTCAGCGGCATCATGGAATATTTCCATTACCTGAAATATGCCCTGTCAGGTATCCTGTCTTTTATCGGAGTGAAAATGTGCGCTAACGAATTTGCCGACCAGCTTGGATATAATTTTCATATCTCCAACCTTGTTTCGTTGGGAGTCATTATAAGTTTACTGACCATTTCAGTTCTCCTTTCAGTTGCTGTTAAAAAAAGAGCAGAGTTGAAGGAAGCGAAACGACACAGAAGACAATTAAAATAATGGGATAACTGGTTTTCGTGTAAAGAAAAAAACATACAACCACAATAGGACACAAAAGAATACAAAATGCTTAACCTCAAAAGAATACAAAACTCATAACCACAATAGGCACAATAGGACACAATAGAAAGACACAATAGAAGGACACAATAGAAAATACAAAGCCTTTTAGAATTTTAAAATAACAAGGTTGCTGAATGAATCAGTTATTATTTTTATTTTGAACTATTGTGGTTATTTATTTTGTTTGTTTGTTCTATTGTGTTCTATGTGTCTATAGTGGTTATGTTTTCTATTGTGTTTTCTATTGTGTTTTGTGTTTTCTATTGTGACCTATTGTGTCTACTGTGGTTAAGTTTTCTATTGTGTTTTCTATTGTGTTTTCTATTGTGTTTTCTATTGTGACCTATTGTGTCTACTGTGGTTAAGTTTTCTTTTGTGTTTTCTTTTGTGTTTTGTGTTTTCAATTGTGACCTATTGTGTCTACTGTGGTTAAGTTTTCTTTTGTGTTTTCTTTTGTGTTTTCTATTGCGTTTTGTGTTTTTGTGTTTTCTATTGTGACCTATTGTGTCTACTGTGGTTATGTTTTCTTTTGTGTTTTCTTTTGTGGTAAGATGTTTTTATTCTGATATTTCCACAACAAACCTGGTAGAGCCCCTTTTATTATTTCAACGACAGTTTCCGCAATACGGGATTGACCTTTGCAGTAACGCCTACCACAATAAGTGTCATAATACCACCAAATGCCACTGATGGAACAAGTCCCATAATTTTAGCCGCCATTCCCGATTCAAAAGCACCCAGTTCATTGGACGAGCCGATAAAAATGCTGTTGACCGATGCCACCCTTCCACGCATATGTTCGGGGGTGTAGAGTTGCAGAATGGTTCCGCGAATCACTACGCTGACATTGTCGAACAGTCCGCTCAATAACAACAGCAACCCGGATAACCAGAACAAATGCGAAAAAGCAAATCCGATCATGCACATTCCAAATCCCGCAACACACAACAATAATATGACACCACTGTGTTTAACCGGGGGATGAAACATCAGGTAAAAAGACATCATAATAGCACCCAATGCTGGACATGCTCTCAGGAATCCGAGTCCTTCGGGTCCTACATGCAATACATCCGAAGCAAAGACAGGCAACATGGCCACTGCTCCTCCAAAAAACACAGCCAGCATATCCAATGAGAAGGCACCCATTAATTCGGGTGATTTGACCACGAACCGTATTCCTTCGCGTATACGGCTGAACATGTCTTCTTCTTCGCCATCGGTTGGGGGTATGACGATATGTTCGATCTTCACGCTGCTGAAAATAAAGAGAGAGCAGAGATAAAGAATAAAAATAGCACTATACGCAATTGTAATAGACGAAAACCCGTAGATAAGGCCTCCGATTGCCGGACCGACTACCGCTCCGACCTGCCAGTTGGCACTGCTCCATGTAGCGGCGTTGGCATAATCCCTTTTATCGACCAGTTGACCGATCAGAGCTGTATTAGCCGGCATAAGGATACCACGTGACAAACCTGTAAGGAATATGGTGACAAAGATAGGCCAAACGCCCAGTCGTTCGAAGGAATGGAAGGATTCTACACTGTAAAGCATCAGGATAGCCGATCCGAGTAATAACAGAAAGGTGGTATTCCGGACTATCTTTTTACGATCCCATAAATCGATATAATGTCCGGCAAACAGTGCAATGGATATTTGTGGCAGTACTTCCACCAATCCGATCAATCCTAACCAAAGCACATTTTTTGTAAGGAAATACATGTGCCAGCTCACAATCACCGATTGCATTAAGGTGGCCATTGTCATAAAAAAGCGATACCCTAAAAAATACCTGAAATTACGATTCCGAACCGCTGTAAATGCATCAAGCCCTAAAATTTTACGCAACATATTTCTTTTTTTAATTCCGCGCAAAGGTAATAATAAAACGATTGTTTTTTATGGTTTTGATGCCTGACAACAGTTTTTGGGTTTCGATCAGTTATTTTAATTTGGTTCAAAGGATTAAGTTATAGGAACAATTAAATGTCTGATTTTAATTTAAACAGGGTTCAATTGGACTTGTTGTGGAAATATTAGAAAAAAAAACAGCTCACCACAAAAGTCACAAAAGGGAAATAAGAATTAAGAAAAAATACAAAAACACAAAAGGAGAATAATAAAAAAAAAGAAAATATAACCACAAAAGTCACAAAAGGATAAATTCTTAACGAAATGTACATACTGTTCTAAAGTATTCTTTTGAGTTCTTTTTAATTGTAGTCATCAATAGATACTTTTTTGATCCTGGATAGCTATCGGGATGGTTATGTGTTTTTTTTCTTTATTTCGGTCAAGGTTTGTAAATTTGCAGTCAGTGGATAGCGCAAGTTTGAGCGAAGCGGTAACTTGTGCTCAAAACCAGTGCAGTTTATAACTGGGTTCAATTGAAGTTAAAAACTTATTTTGTTTCCAGTCCAAGTTACCGCTTCGCTCAAACTTGAACTAAAGTTACTTTCGTCTCTTATACTTGGACTAATAAGGGCATGGATTGTTGTTCTGTTGTCTTGCTGTTTTTCCTATATTATGCAAAAGAGGCTTTTTCTAATTTTCTTACGGCTACATCTATAAATTTCGGATTAGAAAATAAGCTCATTTTTCTATCGCTCCAACTTTCAATATTCCGGGTTACATCTTCAATGGTTGTGACCTTTTTTTCGGATACTATATAATCAACTGTTGACAATAATTCTAATCCGAATGCAGAGTAAAATCCGGTTAAGAACGCTTTTGTCTTGTTTACAATTTCCTTATAAGCGATATTGTCGGGCTGCTCTAAATAGTTTTTGATTTCATTTTCTCCATCAAACATGATTCCTAATTCCTCAAAAGGTTTTTTGTCTTTTGAACTATAACCGGTAATATAGCTTCCGTTCAGATAATACAATACATGCTTTACTTTACCAGAGTACGGACCGTAGAAATTGGGCTGAAATTCTAATTTGAATTGTTCCTTTGCTCCAAATCGTTGTAAGAAATAGGCTGCTTTTTCAGCGGCAAACTCAGAAACAAACTCGCCATTGCGTACCAAATCATATAACACAGACAGCAACATAGCGCGGGCAGGAGTGAGTTTTACACGTTCCTTTTTCATTGCCTCACGAATAATGGCATTGGGTTCGTATATCTGAATATCGCAATTCAAACCAGTTAAATTCTTTTCAATAATGTTCTTTACGACATTCCAGTCTAATCCACCGTTTCCTGCTCCAAGTGGCGGAACTGCCACCGATTTTATACCTTGTTCTGTTATTATACGGGCTAGTTCTTTTAAACCGCTTTCGATATAGCTATATTCCGAAGGTTTACGCCAATCGGTTTTAGTAGGAAAATTGATAATTATTTTTCGACCTTCCAACAAAGAAGAATCCTCTGTTACGAATAGTTTTCCTACCTGTACTTCTTTTGCTTTACAGGCTTTTTCGTATAGTTTGTAGTTGTTCGGGTACTGGTTTTTGAATTGCAAAGCAATTCCTTTTCCCATTACGCCGACTGTATTTACTGTATTTACTAATGCTTCGGCTTTGCTTTCAAGTAAGTTGCCTTCAATGAATTGTATCATAATTTATCAGAAATAACAATTGGGTTTTACATAAATCTTCTTTTCGGGAATTCCCATTGTAAGCAAACATTTCTTTGCTTCTTCGTTGTACACTACCCAGCCAATAATGGCAGTAGCAGGTATGTCTGTTTCAACCAAAAATTCAGCTTCTTTGCGCCGTTTTAGGTCAAGGTCATCATCTTTGTGCCAATAGGTTGCATCTATTGCCTTTTTATCCAGAATTTGATCAATGTTGGGCAAATCTTTTTGCTCATAAAAACCGGACAATCCATCAACTGCATGACCATCAGTAAATACAAAAGGCAAATTGTGATCAACTACTTTTTGCACAGAACTAATGCAATAGACAATATCATTGGCAGGAGTTACCGGTACGCCGTTATACCCTTTCTGAATGACATAAAGCATAGGCATACGCGCACAGAAGTAAAAAGGAATGTAAACACCCAGTTTTTCCCGATAGTATCTTAACTTTCAAATTCGTGTATTTTTTGGCACAATATTGTATATTTTACGGTCTTACACTTTACTCTGAGCTAGTATATGTTAGGTATTAAAATCAAAATACGAAGTATTTTCTTATCCGTAATTTATCCGCTTAATTAGTGTACATCCGCGTTCTATTCTTTATTCTGGCTTGTCCAGGTTAGGTAAATCAAAATTATTACGCGTACTTATTATACTGTTATCGCCTATAGTTTTGTAGCTTTTATTGGTATGGGCCGAGGACACATGAGTAACTCCATGCTCAAGAATGTGAGGCACATTCTCAATATGAGTCATGCGGTACAAATATGCTTTGTTTAAGTCGGCCATTGTTTGTTCATGTGGTTTGCAAATATAGTTATTTTACTTCTATTTTACGACCCGTCTTAACGGATCTATCCATTCAAACGTATAAATGGTGGTGATTGTCTCTGGGATCCCGATACTCTGGACAAGTTATTCAATCCCAGCTCTTGTATTCATTGTATTTGTAATCCACTATAACATCCGGATATAAAGCGGATTTCATTTTTTTCGGATTAAAAATCCTGATAATACAAACGGTAGTGATTACATCCCGATAGCCAGGTCCCAACGACCAGTACGAGCGCTTTGTTCATTTAAACAGGTTTGTATATATTCGTTGAAACCGGGCAAACTTGGATGAAAAAGGGTGGCGAGTGCTTCGCCATATTGACCTTTAATTTTTCAAAAGTCGTGGATTTGAATTGTGCCATAATATTATTTATTTTTTTAGCGATTTATAATTTATTGTTTTTACTATAAATCAAATTTTATATAGTCTTATTTAAATTCACTTAGATTTGATTCGAATACACGAACAAACACGAACAAAACACGAACAAGCACGAACAACATACGAACAAATACGAACATAACACGAACAAACACGAACAAACACGGAGAATATACGGAGAAACACGGTGAAACACGGAGGATTCACGGTATTAGTACTGTATTAGTACGGAGAAAGAAAGCAGAAAAAATGGGTGGAGGGCGGCTTAATTGTTTTAGATTTACCATAACTATATCAATGTCGTTTAGTTAAGGATTTTGCTTGAATGCACCCTTTTCCGATTTATCGAAAAAGAAAAACACTAACTAAACGACATAGATATACAATCTACGATTTACAATTGGTCGGTTTCTAAAGTAGTTTACATTTAATCAACTAACTGAAAGAAGTGACGTACCGTTTACGGAATTAACCGGATTAAAGAATCATCAACCCTTAACACAGAACGCGGAACGTGGAACACTGAACGTGGAAAGTGAGACATGTCAATTTTAACAAAAAAAGTAGCTTAAAAATTTGGAAATTCGGGTAGAAAGCAATATTTTTGCATCTTAAATAATGGAATAAAAAATCCGACTTTCAACTTTCCTCTCGATTTTGCTTTCTATTTTCCACAAACAACCTACTATTTTCTACCAACTGATTCCGACTGACTTTCAGCCGTAACTTTCCTTATTGTGTCACTCCAGTGACACTCCGGGAAAAATATTGTACCAATTAAGAAACAATTTAGAGACAACAAAGACATAATAAAGCTCTATATAGAGTTTTATTATGTCTTTGTTGTTACTTTATTATCTCTTTGTTATGTCTTTAATTTTCCTTGAGTTTGATTGGATGTAGAAAGGCCGCAGACAAGAATGTCTGAAACTGATTTGAAAACATTTAATGCAGTTTTTCGATTAAAAAATGAGTAAGGAAATCTGACTGAAGAACATTTGAAAGTGTACGCCCATTCTGAACGAAAGTGTACAACTTTACAGGTGGTTTTATTATTGCAAAAATAAAAAGATTTATTTTATTATTCAAATAAATTCACATTTTTAACACAAAATAAAACACTTTAGTTGTACTCTGTTGTGTCTGGTTTTACATCCTGTTCCAAAAATAATAGAATGCAGATTTTGTAGTGTACTATTTAACCATTTGTAATACGCTATTAATCAGATGATATAAATAGTATATTTCAGCCCTTCACAGTTATATATCTTGTTGTTGGATCCCTGATCGTAGACACTTACTAATAATTAGTGTAAATTAGTGTAATCTGTGGACAATCTCTTCTTCGTCCAAGTCTGTAATATTGCAGTCGGTGGATAGCGTAAGTCTAAGCGAAGCGTTGACTTGTGCTGAAATCTGAAAAGTATGCAACTTTGTAATATCAACAGTTGAAAATGGTACATATGATTTAATCGGTACTGCTTTACTTTCAGTCCAGGTTACACTTTGTTAAACTTGAACTATCCAGCTGAGTGCAAACTTGGAAAAAGAGGGGATGGTTTTGCTTATTCACGCGAAACCGCATAAATACTACACTTATTAAACATGTCTATAAGTATTTATAAAAAATAGTAGGTTTTAATAAAAATGATTCGTATTTTTGTAAAAACATTGTTTACGTTAAGCTATTTCCAAATATTTATAGTAAAATTCATGTTTTATGAATCCTTCCGAAGCTCAACCACCTCCTCGTTTATAAATAAGATATATATCCAATTAATTGATCATATCCAACTTTAGTGTGGGGATATAATTATTATTTTTAAGTTTTGAAAATACCATATAGTGGTACTATTGATTTTGCTGATGGAAAGGGGATGGTTGATATTGAACCTTGCTAAGAAACTAACATTTAAAAACTGAACTTGTTTTGAGTCCAAGTCTCCGCTTCGCTCAGACTTGAACTATCCGTTGGGTGCAACTTTAAACTTGGACGAAAAAGGGGATAAAGCAGAAATTAATAAAATTAGTGGAATTGTAAAGCCTGTAGAAGGCCAAAATGCAATTGAAATTATTTTTACAAATTATAATTCAATCTTAGGATCATTTACCAAAGAACCATGGTTAATTGCTGAATCTTTTAATAGAGATTTATATTTGTTATATGTAATTTCAGGTTTCACTGATTCAGAATTGAAGAAAATTGAATATTCATTCTACTTTGGATTGGAGGTCAAAAAAGGCAAGTATTAATGTAAAGACCGATATACAAGGACTAGATGAAATTATTATAAATCTTGTTCGCGAAGATTATCTAGAAACTAGTGCTGTGTTAATTTGAAAATGTGCTGATTTGAAAATTTGGTGCAAATCCCAACAAAAGGCATGAAATTTTATACATCTGAATACATATGTATATCCGGTAGGACGGGTTCTGAAAAGTTATTGAAATAATCTTGTTATAATTTTTAAAACAAAATAATTATGCAAATGACAGAGTGGATACAATTAATTGCATTATTAGTTGCAATAATTGTCTTAATTATTACAATAATTAATTTCAATAATCAAATGAAATTAAATTTCTTTGCAGATTACACAAAGAGATATCAAGAAATTATGCTTCATTTACCAGAAGACATCGAAATTAATTATAATGGTTTTTCGGAGTTACCAAATGAAGTTAAAAGATATTTAAGAGCTTATATTGATTTATGCAGTGAAGAGTATTATTTGCATCAATTTAAAAAAATTGAACATAAAATTTGGGTAAATTGGGAACAGGGTATAAAAGCCGCTTTTAAGATAAAAGTTTTTAAAGATGCTTGGGTGTGTTTTGATAAAGAAAGCTATCCCGATTTTTATAGATGGATGACAACTGAAATAATTAATTAAATATAGATGGGAAAACATATTTTCTTTATAGGTTTTATTTTACTCATAGTATCATGTGCACCAAAAGCTTCCGAGGAAGCTCCTAAAGCAGATTCTACTGTTGTAACAGTAGATACAGCTACAATAGATACAACTGTTTATAACCAAAATAAAAGCAATTCCGATAATGGTTGGCTCATTGGTGAATGGGAAGTTCAAACTGATGTCGGATTGGCCAGTTTAAATATTCTGAATTCAAGTGAAGCAACATATTTAGGTGATAATGGTACTTACAAAATTGAAGATGGGGTATTGAAATTAGAATGTTTTAGAGATAAAGATATTGTTACTACTTTCAATTTAAACTATTCCGATCAAACCATTGAACTCGGAGGAGGATATGTCTTAAGAAAAAAAACTCAAAAATCTGTAAATGCTATCAATGAATCAGTTTCACAAGAGACTACACCAGTAGTAGGCACCCTTATTGATAATGATGGGCATACTTACAATTACAGGAAAATTGGCACCCAGGTATGGATGACCGAAAATCTAAGGACTTCCAAATATCGAAACGGAGAGAGAATCAGCAACCTAACATCAGCCGCCGATTGGTCTGCCGCTACATTGGGTGCCTGGTGCTATTACAACAACGATGCCACCCTGGGCAGAAAATACGGTAAGCTTTACAACTGGTATGCGGTAGCCGACAACCGCAATATCGCACCAGTGGGGTGGCACGTTGCCACCGATGAGGAGTGGACAACTTTAGAAAATTACCTTATAGCGAATGGCTATAATTACGATGGTTCCACTTCGGGAGATAATTATGCCAAATCCTTAGCAGCTACTACCGACTGGGCTACTGATTCTGGAACAGGTACTATTGGCAACGACTTAACCAAAAACAACAGATCCGGTTTTTCTGCCCTTCCGGGTGGCAACCGTTACACCAGCAATGGTACGTTCGGCCTCGTAGGCGGCAGCGGTTACTGGTGGAGTTCTACCGAGAAAAGTACGAGCATCGCCTGGGACAGGCTCATGGGCTACGGCCTCAGCGACGTGTACAGGGACAGCAGCAATAAGCAGAATGGCTTCTCTGTACGTTGCGTTAGGGATTCTCAATAATTTATTTGTCTATTTGATTATTTATCGCACTTATTTATTGCAAGTTAATGGAATTGAATACTCCTATTTCGTACAAGTTTAATTATTTGAAGTATGTGGATAGTTCTAAGCTAAATGGAGACTTTAACTATCCACCTTGCTGTAGAATGGGGATATATCATAGCTGTTGAGCATTTGGTACAATTATTCAAGAAACTAATATTAACAGTAGAATTTTAAACATGAAAGAATTTAAATTAAAGTATGTATCGCGACTATATTTTATAGCTGTGTTCTTATTCATAGCTGTAATGATATTGTTATCATTGAAGTTTAAATACCCTGAATTCCTCTATTATAATTTTATAAATGAGACACCTACATTCATTTATAAATTATTTTGGTGCATTTCATTTACTTTGTTAGGATTTTGTCTACTATGTATAAAGTTATGCATTAATGAAATAGAATTTACTAGTTTAAATATTTTAATAAAACAAAAAGAAAGTATAGCTGCCGAAATAGAAAAAAATAAAATTCTATTAGAAAAAAATAAAATATTTTGGAGATATATTTTATACTATCCGATTATAATTATTGTACTTTCTGCGTTATCCCTAATATTATCGGTACATCAATTAGAATTGAACGGAAAATCATTTTTTGAAGTGTCAGCAGTATTATCCTTTATTTTTGGTTATTTAGTTGACAGTTTGCCTGGAATATTCGAAAAGCTTGGAGGTAAAATTGGAGCAAAAGAATAGCGAATGCATTTAACAACATATGTCCACTTTTCGTCCAAGATTGATTATTTGCAAATTAAGACAGTGCGTTGATCTATCTAGTGGGTGCAAATGTTTAAACTTGGACAAGTAGTGATTAGCGGCAAGTTTAACAAAACAAACGCTGAAAGCGAAACAAATGTAGAAAAGGAAACGTCAAAACAAGAGAAAGAAAAGAAACAAAGAAAAATTAAAAATATGTGTGACATTACATTACAAATTTTAGACGTAATTACGCCAACATGGTTTGTTGATATTATCTGTATAATAATACCTTTATTTGCTCTTATTTACACTTTGTTATATAAATTTGACAAGGTTGAAAATGGTTTAAACATACTAAAATATACTTTTTGTCAGAATTTTAAAGTCGTGACAAATTTTCATATTGCAGATTCTGATACAGTTAAATTTGACAGCATTAAAACAGGGAACAAATATGAATTTAGAATTCAGATTATGAACAAATCAAACTCTATAAATAATTTCAATAGAATTCCACAAATATATATTAAAACTTACGGAAAAAGCATTTGTGATAAAGATTTTTTATTAGGGACGGAGAAAAACATAACAAATTGTTTCACAGCTGTTGAAGATAAACTAACTAAAAAAGAGCTGTCAAAACGAGGTGAAATAGCGTGGATAACCTACAAAACGAATTTTGAAGGTGAAAAGGAATTATTTGATGGTAGTTTTCACAAAGTAGTTTTATTTTGTAGAATACAGAGTATGAAAAACTTTAAAGTTCATAACAGCAACTTGTTCAATATAACTAAATTTTTGAGAAAAAACGACTTCAAATATTTCCATTGGTTGAATAAAGATAAATTTAACAGTAACCTGAATAAAAAAATATAACAAAAAATAGCACTCGAAATAACAGAACAAACAAAACCTGAGTTATTGAAGCCAAAAATTTAAAATCAACCATTATGAAAACAAACATTAAAAAGAATTTACCAGTTATAATTGTAGCCGTAATAGCTGTAATTCTATTTGCTTCAATTGTAACTTACAAGCGAACAAAAGAAAATAATGCTTGGGAGTTAGCAACAAAAATGAATAGTTCGACCTCTTATGAAGATTACTTAAAATCATATCCAAACGGCAAATACAAAATAAAAGCAGATAGTCTTTATGATCAGTCATTATGGACAGAAACCGTAAAAGTTAGTTATTTTGAAGCATATCAATCATACCTAAATAAAATACCTAATGGATTTCATATAGCAGAAGCAAAAAAAATACTTGAGAAATCTAAAGAATTACCATTATTGAAAGGGAGGTTGATTGAAAAGAAAGATCTAATAATTTTTCTAAATCATCAAAGATTTTTAGTAGTTGGATCAACAAAAAAAATTAATAAAGAAACCACAAAAGTTCAAACTATTATTTACAAATGTGATATAAATAAGATTAAAACGGGTGAAAATATTTGGAAATTAATTTGGAAAACTAAAGATGTTGAAGCTTTTAGATATGAATCTCTTTATGTATTAAAAACTAATAACTCTGCATTAATCTTGTCAGGTTATAATAATGGGGGTGCATATGGATTAAGTAGTTTCTTTGTTTTAAGACTCAATTTAAATGGGAAAGTTGAAAAAGATAATAACTTAGAGTATTTGAGAAGTGAAAATGTTGTAATAAAGGATAACTCAATTGTTGCAACAGAAGATTTGAGAAGAACAGAATACATCGTAATTGGTGATGAAATTACACAGAAAATTATAGTTAGAAGTGATATGGCTCATGAAGGTGCAATTAAAGTATATTTTCACTTGAATGAAGATGGTGAAATTTCACCTTCTTCAAACAATTTATTGAATTTAAAAATTGGTCAAACTATTGCATTTATACCTGATAATGAAAAAACAAAGATTGCTTTTAACAAAGGAGATATTGGAATATTCACTGACAATTGGCATGTAGATGGAAGTGCAATTTCCACGTGTGAAGCTGATAGAGTAAGGTCAGGTAATGATTTCAAACTTGATAAAATTGGAGAATGTCACTTTCTTGTTTTTAATGAACAGAATCCCAATATATCTTATTCAACAGTTATTGAACCAGAATATCAGCCAACATTCACAGTATTAGTTAGTAAACCAATAACCCAATCTGAAAATAGAATTCAATCAGTACAAAATACTCAATCAACTTCGAATTCTCGAACTGTAACAAATACACAATCTTCAACCTCTGGAGGTTATCGTCGATCAAATAGAGACTATTTTGCGGGTGAAAGTGCTGTTCATGAGTTTTTAAGTCGTCATTCATTTGTTTCAAACGATGGAAGCAGGTTAAGTTATAGTATAGGAGACTTAACTATAACTTATAATCGTGGGAGATTAAGATTTACCAATATTGAGGTTAGAATATATAATCAAGATGTAGCTGTTGTTTCTGCAACAGATATAGGTAGTGGTCGGACATTGAGAATTAAATTAAATGCAACTTATGGTTCAATAGTAGATATGAATGATAACAGCATGTCATTTCAAGCAGTAAATTAATAATAAAAACAATATGAAAACAAAATCTGTCTTACTTTTATTATTTGCAATTTGTTTGTTTTCATGTAATAACAATCAAAATCAAACAGCAGAGTATAAATTTGAAATTTCAGGAACTTTTGGAACAAAGCCAGCATTTGTTGGTTCAAATTTGATGTTTTCTAATGTTGTATTGTTTACCGATGCAGAAGGTAATAATCATAAATGGGATAATGTAGTAAAAGGGTGGACATATACCTGGAAACAAAAAGGTGTTAGATTTATAAATATCAATGTTACAAATACTTCAAATGAAGGTGACATAACAATTAAAGTATTTAACAATAATGAGCTTATTGCAACAAATACAGGATATGGCGGTTCATTTGCAGCAATACTTGGTAACTATTAAATTTTATAAAACGATTAACGATTCAATTTTACAATGTGCCGAAAGCTTAAAATTAGAAAATAATTAAAAAATAAGTTATTATGAAACGAATTTTTACTTTTATCATGCTCTCCGTACTAATCGGATTGAGCGCAATTGCACAAGAGACTACACCAGTGGTAGGCACCCTAATTGATAATGATGGGCATACTTACAATTACAGGAAAATTGGTACCCAGGTATGGATGACCGAAAACCTAAGGACTTCCAAATATCGCAACGGAGAGAGAATCAGCAACCTAACATTAGCCGCCGATTGGTCTGCCGCTACATTGGGTGCCTGGTGCTATTACAACAACGATGCCACCCTGGGCAGAAAATACGGTAAGCTTTACAACTGGTATGCGGTAGCCGACAACCGCAATATTGCACCAGTGGGGTGGCACGTTGCCACCGATGAGGAGTGGACAACTTTAGAAAATTACCTTATAGCGAGTGGCTATAATTACGATGGCTCCACTTCAGGGGATTATTACGCCAAATCCTTAGCAGCTACTACCGACTGGGCTACTGATTCTGGAACAGGTACTATTGGCAACGACTTAACCCAAAACAACAGATCCGGTTTTTCTGCCCTTCCGGGTGGCTACCGTTACTACAGCAATGGTACGTTCGGCGGCGTAGGCTTCGGCGGTTACTGGTGGAGTTCTACCGAGTACGGTGGGAGGTTCGCCTGGCACAGGTACATGAACTACATCAACAGCTACGTGAGCGGGCTCGGCAACAGTAAGCAGTATGGCTTCTCTGTACGTTGCGTTAGGGATAATTAATTCATTTGATTATTTTTCTATTCCGATAAATACCGGAATGTCCGTTTCACTACCATTTGATTATTTACCGCACTTATTTATTGCGAGTTAATGGAATTGAATACTCCTATTTCGTACAAGTTTAATTCTTCATACTCGCTGGATAGTTCTGAGCGAAGCGGAGATTTGGACTGGAAACAAAAAAAAATAAAAGTACTAATGATCCTTCATTTTGAAATTTTTGGATAGGAAACATATAAAAGAAAATTGATTGGAAAAAGTTGCTAAAGATTTGCAAGAATAAAACAATTTAAAATAAATAATATTATGGATGCTTACACATTGAAAAAGAAAAATGACACAGGAGAACTTCATTTATTCAAAGGAAAAATGACAGAAAAAAGTTGTACATCAGAAAAAACTTCTATTTGTAAAATGATGGATAAAGCTGAAAGTGAAAAAAATATCTTTACTTGTAAAGATGAAGATACTGCAAGAGAAAAATGTGCTGAAATTGGAAGAGATGTTTGTGGTGTTTGTGTTAGCAATCTATATGCATCTTATAAATGATGAATTATAAAAATTATAAGGATATCTAAATTGATTTCTTTGATTGTTCAATTCTACGTTTTGCTATTGGATAGTTCTGAGCGAAGCGGAGTCTTGGACTGAAAACTAATAACAGCTAAAAAAAGTTTGAAAGATTATTTTATAATTAACGTCTAATCAATCATTAAAAGATTTAAAGATGAAATCAGAATTTTACATTGCTAAGGGCAGATATAAAGTAGGTCCATTTACAATTCAAGAAATGAAAAGTAAAGATATTGAAAAAGATACTCAAGTTTGGGCAGAAGGATTTGACAGATGGAAATATGCTGAAGAAGTGGATGAAATTAAATATTTTATTGCACCCATGATTGAAAATGCTAAGCATACTCACAGTAGTATTGAAGAAATTTTTGAATCAATATTATTTGAATCACGTTTTCTAATTTTAATTCCGGTTTTAGGAATATTCATAGCAAGTATAGTTGTATTTCTAAAAGGATGTGTTGAAATAATCCAAGGATGTTGGTCTTTTGTTACAAGCTTTACAGGCTTTCAATTCAATTCCACAGATGATAACGGTGTCATTTTACATTTTATTCCTGCTTTAGATAATTATTTATTTGCTATTGTGTTGTTAATAATTTCTTCGGGATTATATGAATTATTTATTAGTGAGATTGATCCATTATGCAGAACAAATAAAACTCCTCCAAAATGGCTGAGCATATTATCATGGGATGAATTAAAAACACATATTGGTGAAGTAATAATTATGATACTTATTGTGAACTTTTTTAAGTGGTCTTATAATTTTATATATAAAGATTCTATTGATTTATTAATACTTGGTGGTAGTATTATATTAGTAGCAATAGCACTTGTAGTAACTCATTTTGTATCATATAAATTTATGAAAAGTACTTTTTACTCAAAAAAAAATAATAGTGGGAAAGATATTGAAGATACTAATTTTTAGGTGCAATTCTTTTTCGTCCAAGTTTGATTATTAGCAGTTAGTGGATAGTTCAAGTTTAACGAAGCGGAGACTTGTGCTGGAAATCAGGAAAGTTTGAAAGTTTGTAATTTAATCATTTGATAACTGCTTTACTTCCAGTCTAAGTTACACTTCGTTAAACTTAAACTATCCAGCTGAGAGTGTAACCTTGGAACAAGAGGCGTAGAAGAAATATTATTATACACTCACACCCCTTATTTCGTCCAGGTTTGTAGATTTGCGTAGTTGAATAGCGCAAGGTACTGACTGCTATCTTCAATATTTCTGGACGAAAAAGGAACTTTTTTAGTTGATCAGATACAACAACCAACCGGATAAATACAATATAAAAAAAAACCATGCGTTTCCACATGGTTTAAATTATTCAGTACTGACTGTCACCAACCGGTTAGTCTAGATGTTGAAAATGAACGATGATCTTTTGTATTGCCGGATCACGGTTAAAAACAGCCTGGCTTTGAAAGGGACTTAATGAATATCCGTTAATAGATTCGGCATTTCTATCCAGGTAATGGATGTCAATTCCTGAGTTTCCGTCCAGTAAAAATACGAATGGGACAGAGCAATAGGAAAATGAAAGATAGGGTGAAGTATATCTGGGCTGTAGGGTGGAGTCGGGCTGCATAAATTCGTCCTTATTCAGAATAACCGGCAGGATAGTCAACTGACCCGCGCGGACGCTCATTCCCAGTTCAAAGAAACGGTTGATAATGTCTTCCTTTACCTGGCCTGTCATACCCGGCTGTTGGACACCTGCCATCATGGGGGTATGCGAGTATGGATCGAATGGAAACGAACCATAGCCGGCAGGCGATTTGTGGGCGCCAATTCCCTTTTGAACAGCATTGTAATGTTGCCTTAACCGGTTCAGTGTTTCAGGTCCGGCCTGAAGTGAAACGGCCTTCTGAATACCCTCACCAATTGCCAGCAACAATTTGGACACCATATGCCAGTAAATGCAACCCAGTCCTTCATATTTATAAAACGTACCGGACCGTCCTGTAAACGATTTATGATCGAATATGCGTTCGTAGAGTTGTTCGATTGCCTGTTGGTCACTTTCGCTGATGGTAAGACCTGAAGTTGCCTTTAACCTGTTTAAAGCAGCAGTTAAAAAGCTCACATTATTGAAATCGGCATTAAAATGAAAGTATCCTTTTCTGTCGGTGTTGATAATGCTTGTATCACCCATAGCTACCAGATCATTCAGTACTTTACTCCTTTCAACCTCTTCTTTCGGAATCAGGTTTTTATCCAGGAACAAAGGCAGTTTTTTATCCGGATATAAAATATAGCTTTCCTGATCGGGACGGTAGAGCGAACTGATCCGTAAGGCATCGAGTAAACCAAGCGTTTCACCGGGAGATAATTTTCCTGAAGAAAGTACGGCTACCTGTCCTTCGAGCATTTCATACAGGTTGCGTATGGTTATCGCATCTTCCGTAAAAGTAACCAGATTATAAGCATGATACATGTTGTCGGAGCGTTTGTTTGCTTCGATCGACTGATCGACATACTGCAATGCAAGGGCAAAGAAATCATGGAGTACAGCTTTGTCAAGTACACTTTTAGCTCCCGAAAAGCCGCGGTAGATATTGTTGCGGTAATCACTGCCTGCCTGACCCAGTTCATCAGTCATCATTTTTCGTTTCTGATCATCAAACCCTGTCCCGATTTGAGTTGAATAATTGTTAAATGCGTTGTTGATATGATCAAAGAAAACGGACATTTCAGCTGAGACACGAAAGGATGTTTCTGGCGAATCCTGATACAGATCAATGACAAAAGTCAGGAACCGGCGAATGTAATAAAGTGTAACCATCGAAGCACCCGAACCCACCAGTGCATTGTTGGCATCGTTCCATTCAGGACGCAGGGTATTCATCCATATGCCGGCTTCGGGTATAAAATTGCTTAGTTTTGCCAGTAAAGTAGTCAGGAGCTTTTCGGTAAAATTGACCAGCATCACTTCGCCCTGTGGATTCAAATACAGTTTGGCATCGGAACCATATGTCGGAAGCAGTTTTTCGATAGAAGTCTCAAGCTGCGCATCAAAACGAATGGATCTTTTAGGCTGAGCCACAATATCCGTATAGTCTTTTAAGCGATAGGGCACATTGGCATACGCGAACAATTCTTTATTGAGCCACGAGACCAGGCATTCGGGATAATGATTCCGGGACACCTCCATTAGTTTCAACAGATAAATAATCTGATGATCACCCCAGTAACCGATATTCGACCAGGGGTTTTCGGGTTCAATCACCTCCCACTCTATTCCCTCACTGGTCACTTTGTACGGATTATACCCATCGGCAGTGGAAGCATTGACGAATTTTGAAATGATCCCGTTAATGTAACCGGGGAATGAGATAGACAGAGCTTCCCAGTTCTGGAAGATATCGCGCCAGTTACCCTGGTAGGAAAGAATTTTGTTGCCCGCTTCATCTTTTACTTTGATGTTGAATAAATTCCATGGTCGGCTTGGATCGCCATGACGGCGACTAAAAGTCAGCGGGAGGTATTCAAGGAAAAGACGATAAAGATTGGGGTCATTTTGCTGTTGAATTTTGCTTTCGAGGTCAGCATATTCGATGGAAACGGGAAGCCCTGTGAGGAATTCACTGTTTCTTTCCCATACTTTTACATTGAAATGCTTCACATGGTTGATAAAGTCAGCGGCATAAATCGTATAGTTTTCATTGTATATCCCACCCCTCATGGTATTGAACAATACATTGGAAAAATGACGTGCATTATCATTTTCTTCAGCTGTGAACTGGATACCGTCCGCCTGTGCCACAATGGATTGTAACGCCAGAGTTCCTTTTTCGATATTTTTCTCAAGAACAGAGGCTATATCTTCCGTATTTTTTATAAATTCTGTCAGATTATTGACCCTTGCGGCATCCTGATTCGTTTCAGCCATAAAATACCAGGTCTTTTTCTCCGAAGCTTGCAACGAAAGACGGCAGGTAGCAAAAAAAGCACCCCTTACACCTTTCGATTCATATTCAGGATGTATTTTCTGTCCACTTCGGAATGCATCCAATTGGCCTGAACTCAGCAGGTAAGCAGCATTTTCAAGTCCGTAGTTCCACACGGTGTTTACCCGCAACGATTCGCTTGGTTCGGCACGGTCGACTAAAATAGCTTCCATGCGGAAAAGGGCCAGTCCTGAACTATCTATCAATTCGGTTTTTTTATACCCATCCACCAGAGTTGAAAAAGTATTCTGTGTGATACGGTCTATTCCGGAAGGGAGGATATTCTGCAATCCATCCACCAAAGTAACGGTGATACATTCATCACTATCATTCACCAGCCGGCATTTCTTTACCCAACCGAAATCATCGGCATTCATCCATCCATACGAGTATGTGAGACCCAGCTCTGTATTCTTCTCACTAAAAATCAGTTTATTGCCGTTGACACTTTTTGAAATGGAACGTTCAAGGTCGTAAATTCCTTTATTCCGGTCGGAGAATGGCTCCCACAAATAGGACCGCCCATTCCTTTCAACATGTAGGATTGTTTTACTGCCTGTCATTTCAGCCGACTCATGGATTTTGTCGTCGGTATAATACGGGAACAGTGCCTGATCGGGATTCTTTCTGCCTGCTGTCAGTCCTCCGGTGCTCGAAATGTACATCCAAAGATCCGAGTCGCTGGCAAGGCTGATAAAGAATGGTTGCATTGAATCGAAATTCCTGATCTGATAGAATTTCTCATCACCAATCAGTACAAATTGTCCGGTTGCTTCCTTCTGGCTGGAAATGACCGGATTATTTCCTATAAATAAATCTTTCATTGAAAATTAAATTTGAAATGTATACTTTAAAATAACCACACAGTAGGACACAATAGAAATAAAAAAAATAATAATTGAAAAATTAACCACAGTAGAACACAAAAGAAATAATAGTTGAAAATTAACCACAATAGACACAGTAGGACACAATAGAAATAAAAGGAATAATAACAGATTTCTGCAACAA
>Ga0302265_1000063_pt1 | contig 67439 bp, 91 predicted proteins | sample III_Bog_E1_1_FD_194556 | JGI IMG/M metagenome (GOLD analysis project Ga0302265, IMG submission 194556) | Peat permafrost microbial communities from Stordalen Mire near Abisko, Sweden - III_Bog_E1_1 | ecosystem: Environmental > Terrestrial > Soil > Wetlands > Peat | place: Sweden: Abisko...
AAAAAGAGAATCCGGATGACTTATGGGATGAAACGCATGGCGGGCAAAAAGTATACAACTCTCCTACTAGAGAAATAATGAATTTTATTGATAAGCACTGTAAAAAAGCTGTTACAGCCATGCAAGATACGCAAACATTTTTATATCGTCGAATAGGGTATGATGTTGGCGTACCCAATGTATTTCATGGTATAACGCCGACAGCGCGTGAATCATACAGCGCGGAATATGATCAACCGCTGTTAGATAAAATATTACAACAGTGTGGATTTTCTTCATTACGCTCAAATAGCATCTGTTGCACGGGCAGCAATACAGATTTATACGGATTCGGTAAATTATATCATATTTTTCCCGTTAAGGGTTTTGATTTTACATGGAGTCCAAAAATTGAAGATATTGGAGCAAATAACGAATTGGCAAGTTCGTTGGCACGCGAAAAGCTAGTTAGTTCTCCAAAAAAATTTGTTAAATACTGGCAATTCTCAAAAAATAATTTTGCAATGGCTCTGCACAGTAAAAATGAAATTACTATTCATGGTCAATATATCGCATTGGCCGATAAGTATCATACCGAACTAGTAAAACGATTTGGTATAGGAATATAATGAAAATATTCGAATTATTGAAACCAATTGAAGACGAGGATAACCTCGATGTTTGGACCAACGGGTTTGGTGGTTTTAAAAATTACGAGCAAGAAAAATTGGAACATGTTTTCGAATTTATATCTAAACATTGTAGTCAGGCCGTAAAAGATATGCAATCAAAGAATAAATTTTTATATCGCGGAATTAACGCGCCCTCGCCGACTATTTTTCTGGGGGCGACCCCGGTTACGCGGGAACCGTATGGTATGGGAAAAGATCAACAATGGATATTAGATAAAATATTTAAGCTAACAGGATTTATTTCATTAAGAAGAAATTCAATATGTGCAACTACCAAACCCGATGAATATGTAAATTTTGGAAAAATATATTATATTTTTCCGGTGAATGGATTTAATTTTACCTGGAGCAAAATTATAAAAGATGTAGGTGGTAATAATGAAATTTATAATGAGCTGAAAAAATTATATAATTCCTATATAGGAATTAATCGATTAGACCAGGATGCCGCAAATAAATTTATTAAAAAGTGGGACTTTCGAAATAATAATTTCGATCAAGCTCTTTGGGTAGGTAATGAAATTACAATTAATGGGCAATATGTTGCTATTAAATCATCAGATTATCCATATATCTATGCAGTTAAAGAATATTTTGGGATAACAGGCTAGGTACAATGAAAATATACGAAATAATAAATCCGAGTGACATTAATACCAGTACAGTAGATGACTGGGCCGATAACTACGGTGGCATTAAAAATTACAACTCAGAAAAATTAGAAAAAGTTCTCGATTTTATAACAACACATTGTGATGTACTACCTATTATGCAGAAGAATAATACCTTTTTATATCGGGGTATTGGAGGTATCAGTAACCGGCCTGTTATTTTCCACGGGCTTACACCCATAAGTAGGTTGTCCATATGGGCTAGCCCATATGGACAACAACTCTTGGATCATATATTTGAATTGAATAACTTTCCCGCCCTACGAAAAAATTCTATTTGTACCACGTCGAAAGTGGAAATGTCATTTGGAGCAACTTATTTAATTTTTCCGTTGACAGGTTTTAATTTTACCTGGAGTGCAAGAATTAAGGATATCGGAAGTAATTCCAATCTATATTGGGAACTAAAAGATTTTAATGATTCGAGAAGAATAGATGCTATCACCCGTGATGAAGCTAAAAAATTTGTTGATAAATGGGAATTTTTCGGCAATAAGCATTTTGATATGGCTCTTAGAATTGGAAACGAAATAATAATCAATGGCCAATACATCGCTATTAGTGGGTCGTTGTATGGCGAGGCAGCTAGAAAATATTTTGGCATAACAGACTAGACTAAATATTAATATGAAAATATCTGAAGCGATTTTAAATGAGGGCGTCCACGATAATTTTAACTTTAAGGCTATATTTTTAGTCGGGTCGCCCGGTAGTGGAAAAACTACCATTGAAAAAGAATTTGGTCTCGAGACCCGAGGATTCAAACAATTAGATATAGATCGAACCAAACTACATTTAAAAACATTATCAGATTATGAGACAGCCGGTAAAACTACCGAAAAACGTTTTAATCTATGGGCCAATGATTATTTAGGATTAATTATTAATACTACCGGAAGAAATGCAGACGTAATAATTCGATTGAACAAAAAATTAAAAGAATGTTATTATCAAACATTCATGATATTTGTAGACGTTGACGAATCTATTGCAAGAGCGAGAATAGAATCAAGATATCAAACGGCACTAGATCGTGCAGATAAACGCAAAGTAGACCTTGATTATTTCCAGGAAGCATATTCTTCTGTTAAACAGAATATAGCATTATATGAATTATTATTTGGGCGATATTTTTCGTTAGTACAGAATAATGAAAATATGATTGATCAAGATCTAGATATTGCCCGCAGAAAATTAAATAATTTCCTGCTGTCTCCAAATAGTCCAGAAGCGCAATCTATTATGAAGGGTGTTAAAACAAAAGCTATTGCGGGAATAGGTAGAAAATATCCAAAACTTTCTGGTAGGCGGCCCTAATTAATATTAAGAAAATATTGACCCAATGCTTCATTAAATTTATTTGACTCTACTGCTACGTACGAACCGTGAATCATAACTTCGTGATCTAATTTAATCGCGGTATCTAGCCGAGTTTTCAATAATTTATTCAGTTTGACAAATTGTTGGGATGCAATTTTTGGATTAAGTGAATTTGATATTAGTCTATTAATTTTTGCTCTTAATTCGGGTGTAAAATAATGACGAACTTCTTCAACAGTTGCCGATAATTTTGCAGCAATTTGCATAAACTTTCTTAACTGGGCAAGATCATAAAAATAGCCATCTCCGCTACCGCCCCACGTAAAAGGCTTAACATATATTTCCACAGCATTTTTTATAGCAATATTTGCAAGGGTTGCCTTGTGTGTATCGTCTCGGGTACTATAATAGATGTCGTTAAAAATATTTCGCAGGGCACTATAATTCGGGGATAAGAAGCGCGGTTGAATAACCCAATCAAGATGCTCTAGGCTCCAGGTATACTCAAATCCATTAATAGGAAAAATAATATATGGATCGCCATATGTCAACGCATTCTGCTCTTCTCCAGTGCAAAAAATACTATTTGATCGTAGTGCTTTAAATCCTTGCAATGTTAAATATTCATCGACTATTAACTGAACCGCTGGATCGGTATCTCTAGAACGTCGGTCATTGCGTGGGCTGCCTAAAAAAATTTTTGAAGGCGAATCATAAGTTTTAATTCCTCGATATAAAAATCTATTGGCGGCTTTGGCCGATGCTAAAAATTCGGAGCAATGTTCTTCGATAAATTTGCACACTTGTATAAGTCTGTTTCTATCAACCCTAGAATACGTTGAAAAAAGATTGGCTTGAATTTCGGGGGCCTGTCCTCTCGGAAAACTTGTCGTTTCGCCTGGATTAAGTTCTGGAAAAGTTGTCATATAGATATTTATGCGATGAGGTAATTCGGTGAACTACCACTTCTCTAAAGAGAAGTGGCTTCCTGTTTCCAAGATGAATCTCTTTTCCAATTGATATCTATCAATATTTTGCTTAAGAAAATTATTCCAAACAAATCTCAACTGCCCTTGCCATTCCACAAGAGTTTTCTCTTGTTCTTTGGTTGGAGTTAATCGATATTTGAATGACTTGAACATAAATATATTTAGCCATTTATGAAAAATATAACAATTAAGAGCTTAAAAGGTATATCTTAATTCTAACTCGCTACATCCGTGGCTCTTAAGAACAATACGGGCTTATCTCGTAATCGAGCTAAATAATTACATGAAAGCCGACGAATTTGAAATCAGTATAAATGATACATTAACCCGAATAAATGATTCCTGTAAGGAATTTATTTCCGGTGTCAAAGCCGCTAATACATTTTTATATCGTGGTATTGATACAAGAAAACCATTTTTTAATGCGGCGACACCTAATACTAGAATGCCGCTAGGGCAATCATTACAAGAGCAGGCGATGCTGGATCATATTCTTAAAACAAACGGATTTACCGCGTTAAGATCAAATTCAAGAAGCTGCACACCAAATATAACAGAAGTCTACCTATTCGGAAATCCATATTTGATTTTTCCAGAGGATGGATTTTCTTTTACTTGGAGTCAGCATGTTTCGGATATCGGTATTAGTCGACTTGTTCAAAAAGAATTACATAATTGGATTGCCCCGAGAAATCCATTTTCAAAACGCGGAAATATTCCAACACATGAAGAAGCATTAACTTTCATTAAGAATTTGGGTTTTAGACACGACAATTTGCCGGAAGCGTTAGCCTCCGGCAATGAAATTATTATTCATGGAAATTATTTTGCGTTAAGTCGGTATTATATTCAGGATGCATCTAACTATTTTAATATTGAAGAGGGCTCCTAAAATTATAGCAAGGCTTTAATTTGCTCCCAAGCTACTGGATATAAATTCCAAGCGTCAACCCCAATGTTAATTTTACGGTTGTTACCCGCTAGCATAGGAACATGATCGTGAGTGTGCCCGTAAAGATTAATTGGATCGTTAGGTAGAACATTTGCTGGGCAATGACTTAACCATAAAGGAATACCGTCTAGTTCAAAATTAACAACTTTTTTCTCACTGAATTTAACTACTTGCTCGGCTAGTCCCGGACTTTGCAATAATGAATTTCGATCATGATTGCCGCCGATAAACATTTTCCAATTACCATTTAATCGATTTCTAAATGGCATAAGCACTTCAGGACTGTGTAATCCAAAATCACCTAAATAATAAACTTCATCATCATTTCGAACAACCTCATTCCAGTTCTGAATGAGTCGCTCATTCATTTCTTCGACATAAAAAAATGGTCTATCGCAATACTTAATAATGTTACGATGCGAAAAATGGGCATCTGAAGATAGAAAAATATTTTTCAATATGCAAACCTCTCAATTAAATCTGTTTGTATTTCTTTCCAGGCATACTCCCACGCCTTGTCGGATGATCTGAACCAACCATCAATTGGGGTGCAAAAAGTTAATAGGCCTGGTTCCTCCATCCAAGAATCTAGCATAGGCGAGCGAAAAACTCGATAATATATTCCATACTTGCGACGCAATTTGGCATCAGGGTAAATTTTAACGACTTTTTCTTTAATCATCCGTTGTTTCGGAGAAGACATTATTGCTCCAATCGTTTTAACAATTCTTGCTCGCAATGCTCATATGCATTTTTCCATGCAAGTTCTAGGTTTTTATCAGCCGGATACAGAGATCGAGTCGGAGTTAAAAAAATCCTAAATAAAATTTTTTGTTCGCCGTTAGAAGTTCTAATCTCGAATATCCAATTTGCCTTGGGATAAATTTCCCTAACTTTTGCTTTGTAATTCATTGGCTTAATACCCGAATTAACAATAGATCTTCACCCAATTGATATAATGATAATGCGTTTTCCCAGGCACCGTCCTTGGTTTTTGATTCGATGCCAAGTGCATTATATCCAGTATACCCGGCATACCAAGACAAATTGGATCGATGAATTTGAAATCTACCGGAAGGATTGTATTTTAAATAACATCCGGGTCTAAATTCTCGCATTTTTCTTTCTGCTTCGGTCATATCGACAATCTTTCTACTATCTTTTCCTGAATATAATACCAAGAATCTATCCAGGCAGTATCTATTGAATGCGAAAATTTATCAGAAAGCAATGTGCTAGTAGGATAGTTGGCATTGGATTCAACAATTCGATATCCATTGTCTAAGAGATATGCCTTTTTCGTAACGGCATTCGGAAACATTGCAAGAATTTTATTCTTCGCTTCTACTGAGATAATCTCTTCAATAGTAGCTCCTGCAAGCAGATCCATGTTTCCCTCCAAGTACGATTGGAATTTGAACTCCAAGCTGGCTGCAATGGTTTACCGAGGTGTGTTATTATTTTACACCAGGATCCACAGCGCATCACTCGGGCGGTGGGATAGTGGTATTTTACTTGTTCTTTTGCATACTGCGAAATCTTCGATGCCATTATATTCGACTTTCCCAAATTATTTGCCATTAATGAAGAACATAATCCTTCTTTCTACCTTGGGCAATTCCAAAATGTTTTTACAGGCCGTCTAGCATACGTTCGATGGTGCCGTCGTCGTACTCCCAATAACGGCATCCATTATAACAACTCCAATGAGTTGAACCATCGGTATAGTCAACGGGCTTACACCCCGATCGCCCGCATACCTGGCAATCGTATCCACCGGTTAGCGCTTTCCAAAAAGCAATCAATCGTTTCATTATTTACCGCCAAATTTTGCTGTTAGGCGTTCGAATTCTTTCCGATCATGCGCTTCCCTCTCCCGCTCTTTACGTGCTTCTTCAATCTTATATGCTTCTTCCGCCTCGGTTTGAGCTCGGCGTGCGGCGGCCGCGGCCTTTGCCAACGCGTCGAATTCGTTACGCTTAATCGTGGCTCTTGCATCAGCCATGAGTTTTCGACCGGGCTCTTCGTCGTAGTCATACTCACCTTCGGAATTGGTGATAAGATTGTCATAATCTGTAGTTTCACCATTAAGATTGTTGTACTCCGAGGTCTTGCCATCGATGAAAATGGTAAAGTCATAGCCATATTCGCGGTCCTCGACTTTGTAAGTAATTTTATCCACAAGGAAACGAAGAGCCTCCTCGCGGTCGGTGGTATTTAAATACTGAAAATCGGACGAGTAGGAGGCCACGTGACACCCCATACAGTAATCTTCATTATCAGCCTTGTAGGCGAGTATTAAATATTTTACCATAATACAATCCTTTCTTTAATTAATGGATTAAAATTGTTTCCCACTCTTCAAAAAAGAGCAGCAACACGCATCTCATTAATCTTGCATTCGACTTAACTAGCTAGAATAACTTAAATTTTCGCATTCTTATCTGTTTTGTTTGCCATTTAATTATAGGTTTTCGGCGTTCATATTTTGACCGCAAGAAGAACAGACGTCTCAATTAGCAGACGACAAAACAACCATATTTACCTCTCTAGATAGGTTGTCCCATCGAATGGTAACTCTATTACCTGCAATGGTAATTCCATTAATGTTAATTTCAGCGCCACCCTTACCGGTAACAATGTTGCCCAATTCATCCGAAACCTTCTTAACATTGATAGGATCGGTAATCTCGTAAACACCATTTTTCATTTAAGCATCTCCTTTAATTTTAAAATAGTGGGATTTAAATCCCACTATTTTAAAATTGGTTTCCCATCATAGAAAGTTCAGCAACTCGCATCCACTTGTCATTCTCGTCGAACGTCCTGGCGAGACCGGCCAATTTAATGACAGTGCGCAGGCTAAGCTCGTTAAATTTCGAAGCGTTATCACGCACGAACTTCATAACCTTTGCGCTCATTTTATCGGACAGTTTGAACTGGGAAAGCATCTTATGATTCGTAACCAGGTCTTCAATTCTGAGCAACTTTTCGCGATCCGTATGAACAGTAAGATCAAGAAAATGCGAACGGCTCATGAGGGCCTCGAGATGGTTACGCATACGCTCAGAACGAACCTTCTTGAAGTTAATGTTCGAAATGAAGATAATAGAACCCTTGAACTCAAATTGGTTAGGGCAATCACCCTTCCGAAGTGAAACCGAATCCACGTTCCAGTGAATCATGCGGCGCTTGCTCGTATCCAATGCAGCTTTCAGCAGGTTCAAGCAAAGTTCGTCGGTAAAAACCGAATCGCAATCGTCAATGACGAGAACATTGTTATCGTCACGGAATTCGTACAACTTCATATACATACCGACCGCAGACATTGCACCAGAAATAACTTCATACCGAGGAGGAAGATCGGAAAAAATTTCAACCAACCCCGCATCTTGCAGCGTCTTTTCAACACCGAAAGTCTTTCCAACTCCCGGGGCGCCGGTTACAAACAATGCGCGAATATCTCCAGTGAGAGCACCCTGGGTCAGTTCAGTTAAAATCTGAAACCTATCACTGATACGCGCAAGTACGGCTGCATCTGTTTCAACAACTTCCGGCTCAGAGGATTCCTCTTCAACAGAAATCTGATCATCAACCGTTTCAACCGTGCCGGCAATGACAAAATCCTTCTGGCTCTTCACGCGAATTCGAGCTGTCGGACGGCCACAAAGTTTTGTTCCTTCGACCGTAACATGCTTCGAATTCGGCGTTTCCACGTACCCATTAATCAGCGTAAACGTTTGGTTTTTGATTTCCTGGTTGCGATACGAACCCTGAATGATTTTCACTGTTGCCATGCGGTGTTACCCCTTTCACTACTTGTTAAGTGTAGCAAAGTTCCTGATTCTTGTCAACAGCCAACTTCTGCTTCGTTAGCTCTGTTCCATTCACTAAAATAAGTATAGCAAACTCCGGTACCGAATGCAAGCGAAATCAGCCTAAAAACCAAGAAAAATGCGCCATTGAAAACAAAGGACTTATATCGCCCCAATATGACCCCACTATAATGATGGTACTCAGCTACTCCTGGGGTCATATTGGGGCCATACGGCGCCATATTTACGATATCGGCCCTTTAAAATCAACAACTTAAAAATCTGAAAATAGTGGTTGACAAGTGTATCGTATTCTTGTATATTTAAATCATGACGAAGACAGTAAAAAGATCATTCAAGCCAGAGCATGTAAAGCCAACCCCGATACTCCGTTTCAAGGGAGAAGGGGCGAAGTATATCGGCCTTGACGAGCCCTATTGGCCTTCCGTTGAAGAGCAGGCGCAGTGGTCCCAGGATGAATATGATCGCCAACTGCTCGCAGCATTTGCCTGGTATACAGCAACCCAGGATGACGATCATGGTCACGAGCTTGCTCTGAAAGCCTTGGCCGTTTCAAACAATATGCCAGAATTAGTTCAGGCATTAAAAAAGAGCAAGTTGCAAATTCCGCACGCATCGGCTTGGATGATCCGCATGATTCAGATGGGATTCAAGATACGATTCCGTGAAAGCAAGTTTATTGTTCGTGACCTGCGCAAATGCCTTGAAAATATGAAAGTTTCAGTTCCGGCAGTTGACGGGGTCGCGAAGCCGAATATTCAAGACTTCATTGACGCAAAATTGCGTCGGGTGAAGGGTGAGATCAACGCCGCGTTCGACCAGTTCGTTGAATCGAATTATCAGAAGTCGGAACGAAATATCATGCAGATTTTGCATGATCCGAAAACGACTGCCCCTGGTAATCGTACCAAGGATCTGATTGAGTTTGCAAATGTGTATCTTTCGGAATTCAAGATTGCACTTGCTGGCAAGAATGATGAAATCAACGAAGCGTATGCGCATCTTGGCAAGCGCGAATTGAAAGCATCGGTTGCCTGGTGGGAAACAGCCATCACTGACATTACCGGTTTCGGTATCGTCAAGAAGAGCACGCGCAAGTCCCGCAAGAAGAAGATGACAACTCCTGATAAGGTTGTTAGCAAGTTGCGCTTCCTTCAGGTTCAGCCGGAAATGCATCTCACTAGCATTGACCCTGTTCAAATTCTCAAGTCAACCGTATTATGGGTTCTAAATACCAAGACGAGAAAAATTGGACGCTATGTTGCTCTTCCGAATTCAACACTTGACGTTAAGGGCAACAAAATTCTTAACATGGACCCGACCAAGAGCACGTCGAAAACGCTGCGCAAGATCGCCGAACAACTAAAGCAGTTTAACAGTATGAGCAAGGTTGGAGCGTTCAAGTGGTTCGATAATATCAAGGCGGTAGAAACTTCATTGCGGGAAAGCATGAATGCAGATACTATCCTGCTGAAAGCGATCAAATAATGAAAAGCGTACTAATAAATCGCGTCCGGGCAGTTTATCCGGACGCGATTGCGGTATCTGGCCGTTCACCCGTCACAGGCAAGCCGATCTGGAGAATACTTCAAAATAATTCCGGCGCGACGCTGTCAAGTTGGGGGTGTGACGAAGAATTTGCATGGGAAGATACAATTGAAAGGATCGAATGGCAATTTTTACGATGTCTATCAGAATGATGCAGAACCCGAATAAAAAAATTGTTCTCGCTCAATATCCATATGCGCGAGCCTATCTCAGCCCACTGTTTAATGGTTGGCGCATTGAGAAGTATGCTAATATAGTAGATGTATTTCCTTATCCGCTATCGAAATGGAGTAAAACATCTAGCGATGCCTGGAAAGATGCGGCCGATAAGATCAATGAAAACTTAGTTGAAAGATTATCAGAATGAACAACAATAAAGAATTCGTGCTATCGATTTATCCCGGTGCATATGTTCGGCACAACCAATTTTTAGGATGCTTTAATATTAGTTTTTCGGGTCGTTCCGACAAGGAAGCAATATCAGCCTGGTGTTCGACTGCCGCCGATGCGTGGCGCAGTGCAAAAAATTTTATTAATGCCGAGCTGCAAGCAAGATTATCAGAATGATTATATTAATATTTTATGCGATATATATATATGTTTCACGATTGTCTTCATTTTATTCGTGATCCTTCGTAAAAATCCAACGATAGTTAAAACTATTAATAATTACCCAGAATTAATTCTGTATTATCGTATGAATTTTTGCCGTAAAATAAAGGTTGAAGTAGTATATAATACCGGTGAAACATATGAATATGGTCCGTTTAAAAACCTCAGAGAAGCGGAATTTTTTATGGCATTACAATCATGACTGATAAAGATCTAGCTATTTCAATATGCCCTAAAATTAGAATTTCCCCAGGGGTATCTATTTTAAAAGGACACTACGGATTTTTTCGTGGGGAGTGGCCTTTCTTATTTTCGGTTATCGCCGAAAACGAGGAAGAAGCCTGGACGACGGCGGCAGCGATTTTATCGGATCGATTAATAGATAGGTTAGCGCAATGACCGATAAAGAATTTGTATTATCGATTTATCCAGACGCAAAATGCACCAATGATAATTCTTCCACGCATCAATACACTAAATATGTTATAATTAAAGTAGAACAAATATTAGCAATTAGTTTTATCAGTGAAGAAATGGCATGGCAATGGGCTGCTAAAACAATTAACTCAAAAATTTTAACCCAATTTTCAAAATGAATCAGGAGTAACGTGGCATCAGTTGATCTAGTCGAATTAAAAGGTAAAATCGTTAAAACTCTTCCCAACACAACATGGATTGTAGAAATTCCTGGTGGACAAACAGTCATTGGTTACCTAGGCGGCAGAATGCGTAAAAACAATATTCGTCTTGAACCAGGGGATTTCGTTCAGGTTGAACTTTCTCCGTATTCGCTCTCTTTAGGTAGGATTGTTTACCGATTTTAAAAAATTCTTAAAATTAATACTAGAATTTGGGGATTCTCAGAATGAATTACAAAAAACAAGTTCAAAAGATTTTTCCAAATTCAAAATGTATTGAATGGCATAATTATTTCTTCCAAATAATTTGCTCGGATCCGCGAGAAGAATACGTTGATTCATATGGGCAATATGATAAGGCAATTAGTATGTTGTATGCCGACGAGCAGGCCGCTTGGCAAAACGCATATACAAAAATTGCGGAAGATATGATAGACAAATTCACAGAATGACATACAAAGAGCAGGTTAAAGCGATTTATCCAAATGCAAAATGCTATTGGTTTGGCGGCTATGCGTATATTGCAAGCATCGGTGATGAGCCGGAAGAATTCACTCGGTTAACTCCAACCAAATTTTTTCCTTCGGGAATTATTGGCCATTCAGAATTATGGGGAATTGCATGGAAAACCACTCAGCTTATAGTTTTAGAACAATTTTCGCAATGACCGATAAAGAATTTGTATCTACTATATATACGACTGCACGATGCCGTAAAATTGGAAAATTTTACGAAATAGTTCACCGTTCTTCCCACGAAATTTTTCTATTATCCGGAATGACACATAATGAAGAATCTGCCTGGGCAGCGGCTAGATATCTAATAGAACGGCAATTTTTAAAAACCTTAAGCATGTAACTGACAAAGAAACGGCACTAGTGCCGTTTCTTTGTCGGCATAAATATCAATATGCCAACATGGATAACAGCCCCAGGATATATCGCTAATGTAAATTTAGGTAACACCTTTTCTGTTAACCTAAACTGTAATGCTAGCAATACAGCAACCTATAATATTATTGCTGGATCGTTACCTAGCGGAGTAACATTAGCTCTTCCCAAGCAAAATCAATTTATTCCTAGTATATGGGGTATGGCGAATTCCGAAAATCTACCCGGAACATATTCATTTACTATTAGAGCAACTGATAATAATTCAATAGCCGATAGAACGTTTTCAATTTGTGTATCTAATGTTGAATTATTAGATATTTTTCCTAATGCAAATCTAGGAATTTTTCCAGCAGGAGCCTGGATGTCGGCCAATATTGCGCCAATTGCCGGTTTACCATTCACGCCTAATATTAGTCTTTCATCCGGCGGCTTGCCGGGAAATCTTACTATTGATTCATCCGGATATATTTCTGGGTATATTAATCCCGCAGTATTATATGATACTCCTGCAATTTATCCTAATATCGAAGTTGGCAAGCCAAATATTTCTCTAAGCATGTCTTCTAATACTTTTTCTTTTACCGCCGCATACGGTTCTAATCTTACTGCAAATTTTACGTTAACCGTAGCATCCTCCGGCAGTTATTATTCTCCGATTTTTCTAGAATCAGATGAAGGAAAATATATTAATATCGGAAATATAACAGGCAATTTTTTACAACATCAATTTGAAGCGGTAGATTATGAAAACAATACTATTAATTACCAATTAATTAATGGAAATGTTTTTCCCAATAGTAATTTATCGCTTAATGCAAATACCGGCTGGTTAACCGGCTATGTCGATAATTATTATAGCAATGCTTCCCCATATGAATTTAATGTAAGAGCCTACAAAAAAGTTACTGAACCGACATCTGGAATTAATCCATATCAAACTATTCTTCCCGTGTATCTTACTGTTGAAAGTCCATACCAAAAAAATGTGCAATGGACAAGTCCTATTAATATTGGCAACGTGACTCCGGGAGTCCCTAGCACAATTTCATTTAAAGCAGAAATTTTAGAATCTACTACACCGCAAATTGCAGGCGGCGCGACTGCAAATGCAACATTAAAAGTAATAGATGCTACCATTATTAATGGGGGAAGCAATTTTAACATTGGGGAATGGTTCATTGTTACCGGGGGAATTAATTCTTCGAATGCAAATATTGTCGTTACTGGAAATACCTCCAATGGATCTATATCATCTGTTAGTATAAGCCCAGGGGTTCAACAATATACAGAATTACCAAATCTTTCTAATATTATATGGAATAATCCCAATGGGCTGAATGCAATTATTGATCTTAACTTTGGAATTGACACGGTTAATGTACTATCAACCGGAGAATTTTATGATTCCGCGTTGGTTGGATTTGGGCTAACGGGAGAAACATCACCTGCTAGCGCAACCGTTCTAGTCTACAATGGCGGTATATCAAATATAATCTTAACCAACACAGGCAGCAATTATCTAGCAATTCCACCGGTCATAATAACCGAAAGATCGGCAATAACCCCAGGAAATCCAATTAATTATTCATTAACCGACGGGATGATACCTACCGGATTAAGAGTATTATCGAACGGTGATTTAGTTGGCAGCCCCAGCTTCCAATATTTTAGTTTCAATGATTGTACCTTATTAAACGATAAAACAGAATTTGACCTTCAATTCACATTTACCATAACGGCTATTGTAGGATCGAATAAATCGTCAATGGTTCCAGAAACAGATTTACCCGGTCCCAATAATATTGTGAACAAAGACTTCCAATATCTTGCAAAAACTTCACAAACATTTACTCTTAATTTAGTGCCGTCACCGATCTCATCATATAATACATCACCGAAAACAAATTTGAGCCTAGAATTTTTATTAAACGACGAGGATAGCGAAACATTATTCACACCATTATTGGACCAAGCAATAATTCCAAACTCTGCAATTTATCGCCAGCAAGATTTTTATTTTGGCATTCAAAATACTATAAGAATGTTAATCGGATATGGAATTGCAGCAGTAACACCTGCGGAAATTGCAGCCTCATTGGACAAATATTACCATCGAAAAACTTTTCTATTTACTAATCTTAAATGGGCCCAGAGTACAACTGATGGTTACGAAATCATCTACATTCAACCATTAGACTCATACACCGATTTAGCCGGTAATTCATATTCGGGTAGTATAACGACAGCCAATTATGAAACGCTATATCCACCGACTATTCCAAATATGATTAATCAGCTTAATACAACGTTAAGTGGATTTGATGAAAACTTCCTCCCGACTTGGATGACTGATACTCAGCCAAATGGTGAAATATTGGGTTTTGTACCCGCAATTCCGCTTGTCTACGTTAATCCTGGGCAGGGGCAAAAAATATTATTCTATCTACAACAATACTATGATAATAATAGGCCGCTTAATACAATTTTTGCAGAAACTGATAGATATGTTTGGAACTACGGTATTTTGCAAAATTGGAACACAGAAACAAATACTTGGAGTTTATCGGAAATAACAGAATTCACCAAAGTAAGCAGCATATTCGATATGTTAACCGAACTAGGCATAATATTAACAACAGAAGCAGGCATTAATATTTCCACAGAAGAGATAGATATCGGAGACTCTACTACTTTCTATAATGTTACTTTTGTTGATACTAGCGATAAATTTTTACATCAAGATGAAGGCAGCATTTATCTAAAATTTAAAAATTCCCCATTGGATTATCGCAGAATAGTTGGGGTATAAATACATTAGGAGATAATAATATGGCATCACAAATTAATCCAAATTCAATCGATCCAACCTATCCTGTAGCGGGTGTGAATCAGAGTACCCAAGGCTTTCGTAGTAATTTTCTTGCCACTCTGAACAATTTCGCCGAAACCGCTGCGGAAATTAATGATTTAATTAATAAGGTGGTAGTTAAATCTGCACTTACCTATGGAGCAAATGCAAATATTAATAATATGGGCGGGATGCCGATATCAAATACAGAATTAAATGATTTCGGCTTACAGATTTATAATCATGGATCATTAACTACTTCGGCCACAGAAAATTTTGATTTTACATTAGGCACATTTCATGAGGTATCTCTTGCGGGGACTGGTAATGTTACCACCACAGTTAATCCTACAAATTTTCCAAATTTAGGTTATTCCGAATTGACATTGTATGTAACTGCGGTAGATTCTAGTCATAATTTAAGTTTCGGCGGATTAGCAGTCCAGCACGGGAATAGTATTACTGGCTTTAATTCGGTAACCAACGTATTAACATTTAATGCTGCTGGCCCACATACGCTTACCTTAGGTAGTCCTGACGGAACAAACTGGATTCTTACTCGTAAAAATAGTTTGAGCGTTGCAAAATCATATGTACCAACATCTGTAGGTATTCCTTCAGATACACCTGGGCAACTTGCATACGGCAACGGAAACATATATGTTTGCGTCGGAGAATACACAGGCAATACCTCAATTTGGTCATATGCACACTTAACAACACTTTAGATTGACACCTCCTATTAGTAATGTTATAATTATTAATAGGAGATTTAATTTATGCCACTGTTAGTAAAGAAATTAGCCGCACATGCAATTCTACCAACGGTATCAACTGCAGGTGAAGATTTAGGCTTTGATCTATATGCCGCCGAAGATACCGTTTTAAATAAGAATACAGTTACACTTGTAAATACCTTTGTTAGTGCCCGGTACGTAGACGCTGAAGAAGATTATGATGTTGTCCTACGGCAGCCGAGAACTATGTTTGAAAAACTTCTTTTTGTAAATCCATTTAACAACGAAAATTATATTCGCGCTGATATTCGGCTAGTCGAAACAGGTATTAATTATGGTCTATTATATCGAGATCGATCAAGTATGGCAGTTAAAGGAATCACGGTATCGGGCGGAGTAATTGATGCCGGGTATACCGGTGAACTTAAAGTATTACTTACTAACCACAATAAAGTAAATTATACGGTAAAAGCCGGAGATAAAATCGTTCAAATGATTCCGGTAGAAGTAAAAACAAATGTTGATATTGTCGAAGTTAATGAATTACCAACTTCAAATCGTGCTGATTTAGGATTTGGTAGTACAGGACGATAAATGGGAATAGATGTATTACTAGAAAAATTAACGGATGAAGAGCTAGATTCAAAAATACTAGCTCTTCAAAAAATTATATTTTCATTAAATCAAAATTTATCACTGCAAGCCCAGAATCTGTTAGGCCAATATATCGACGAGCAGAGTGAGCGTTCTGATAAAAAATTAGAAGAATATACAAAAAAACGTAATATGAAAAAAGAAGAAGACGATAATGATGGGTGTGTACTTAACATCGGATAGGGGCCTCTTATGAATGTTAGACTTAGTTACGATTTAAATTTTTCTGCTATTATTTGTGATGGTGATAGACTTCTGCCAAATCGGTATACAATGAAGGTTAATGTTATTACTGCTACAGAAAATAGCAATTATCAGAATATCGCTCTCCAACGAATTTTATTTTTTATGAGAGAAATTTTTGAAAATAGTATTATATTAAATTCCGAAAATCCACATATTTTAAAATTATCGGAAATGTTTGGCAATAATCATCTAGTGTTTTTACCGGAAGAGCCATATGATCAAATCCTCGGCATTATGTTATTTCAAAAATTTTCTGCAATAACAGAAGAGAATTTTGAAATAGAAAGTGTTATAATTGGAAGTGAGCTATCCGATAATATAATGTACACCATCGAAGACTACAATAATTTTCCAGATTACGCATATATTACAGACGAACACCCAACCGCCTGGTGGGATAGATCAGATATTACAACCGCGGATATTAAGCAAACAGCCGATAATATTTCCTGGAAAGATTTAGACCTCGATTGGGATACTATATATGCAGATATATTAGAAAATACTTCCAATGATGAAGACGAAGAATTATTAGAAATTATTTTTGATCCTGAAACAAAAAAGAAAAATCCAAAAATATTTGTTTTAGAAGGTGGAATTAAGAAAGACGACGATAAGGATAAGTAATGCAAATTGACGAGTATGGTGAAATCGAATATACAGAAGAAGAAATCTGCGAGGCACTTCGTAAAAACCCCGATTTAGATTTTGAAAATATATTCTTGAAAAATGGGCAAAAATATATTCAAGCAAAAAAAGAAACTTTTCTTGCTATGCCGAATGTTAATTTATGGAATAATATTCGAGAAACTACTCCAGAAGAATATCATACTCAGCTTCAACAGATCTGGTTAATGCCAGAAGAATATTCACAATTTGATATCGAATTATGGCTATATAATCAGTGCGCAACCGACGACCAACGACTTAGAGTGCAAGAAGAATTAACGCTATACAAAAAATTTAATTTATTAAATTTATTACGATATCTTAAATATCTACGAGATACGGCCGAAAAAAATAATATTGTCTGGGGTGTTGGCCGTGGGAGTTCTTGCTCATCTTATTGTTTGTTTTTATTAAAAATACATCGCGTTGATGCTCTACTCTATAATCTAGATTATAAAGAATTTTTAAAGGAGAAATAAATGGGAAAACATTATGTAACAACTGCCTTAGGCAAAAAGATTGATATGTCGGCAATGAGAAACCAAAATCCAAATGCCACACCTGTAGGATTAAAACCATCTAAGAAAATTACTGCTAAAGAAGAGCAAACACAGGTAACTCCGGTAGCAGCTAAACTACATGCCACGGTTCCATCAAATAAGCCAGTATCTTCACAAGCTAAATCGGATGCAACATCGACTGAAGAGCCAATTGATTTTCCCGAGCACCACAAAAAAGGTAGGAAATAATGGAAGAAATGAAGCAAAACGAAATTCCCCCGATTATTTCGGCTAAGGAAATTATTCCGTTGCATAAGGACGTTCTTATTCAAGATTTATATTTTGGAGAACAAATTACCCCAATGGGAATTGTCTTGATCGACGATGATAAAAAATCCCGTGGTATTCATGCACGGTGGGCTAAAGTCTATGCGGTTGGCCACGATAATCATGATCTTATTCCGGGACAATGGGTATTAGTGGAACACGGGCGGTGGTCTAGAGGTGTACAACTTAAAGAACAAAATATTGTCATCCGTCGGGCAGATCCTAAGGCAATTTTAGGATATTCTAACTCAGATGAATTAGCAAAAATCTCTTGCTTTGATGGAAAGGAATAAGTATAATTGACTTATGAATATTGAACATAGTCTTTGGACTGAACGTTATCGACCTAAGACACTCTCGGAATATGTTTTCAGTAATCCACAACAAAAATTGCAGATCGAAGCATTTGTAAAAAATAAAGATCTACCGAACCTCTTGCTACATGGCAGTCCCGGAACCGGTAAATCAAGCGCCGCCGCAATGTTAATTAACGAATTGCATATTGATCCATATGACGTTTTATGGATTAACGCTAGTCGTGAACGAAATATCGATACTATGCGAGATCGTATTACAACCTTTGCCAGCACAATGCCCTTTGGTACAATGAAGGTTGTGGTTCTAGACGAATCCGACGGGCTAACGCCCGTTGCTCAAGCAGCACTAAGGGGTATTCTTGAGCAGTACGCATCCTCCAGTCGATTCATCCTCACCTGTAATTATCCAAATCGAATTATTCCGGCAATTCACAGTAGAACACAGAGTCTTGAAATCTGTAAAATGGATGTTACCGATTTTACTTCTAAATTAGCAGAGATTCTTTTAACAGAAAATATCGACTTTGACCTTGATACCCTAGATGACTATGTAAGGGGCACTTGGCCAGACCTGCGAAAAGGTATTAATAGCTGTCAATTAAATTCGGTCGATGGAAAACTGTTGAAACAAAACGAAAGTACTTCATCAAGTGATTATAAAATTGATGCTATCGCATTATTCAAGGCTGGAAAAATTAGAGAGGCACGTAAATTAATTTGCGAGCAAATTCGGCCAGAAGAATTAGAATCATTCTTCCGATTCTGCTATGATAATTTAGATTTATGGGGTAATACTAATGAATTAACTGACCAAGCTATTCTAATTATTCGTAAAGCAATGGTTCAAATACCAGTATGCGCAGATGCCGAAATTCTTTGCAGCGCAGTGCTTATCGAATTATCACAACTTACATAAGGAGCAATAAATGTTTTTAGTTTCAACATTTTTCATCGCACCGCTTAATGAAAAGGCAACTAGTCAAAAAGATTTTTTCTCGGATTCACGAAATTTAGCTAGGGACGAACATATCTCATTAGTTCGTAATTTGCGAGCTACCGAATTAAACAGAGCTGATACCGTGTTAAATCTTAAAAAGAAAACTATAGAGAAATGCCGTGATTATTCACGATTTGCGTCTGATAATTATTCAGATGTATATGACTACTTTCACGCAATTTATCCGGAACAATTAGATGCGGTGCAATTAACCACAGAGGAATAATTCTTGTTCATAACTCAAGTTGTTATTCATAACGATATCGTTAATGAATTTAAACAAAAAGCGCTAAGAGCGTATCCAAACGAATGCATATCTGCCATACTAGGTAAGCAAGTTATGGATACGCTCTATATCTATGCCTTAGACGACTTATCGGTTAACAGAACTAACCCCCGTGGAATTTCCTATCAGAGTGCGGAGGAAGAAATAGAAGCGGGCACAAATTTAAAATATTTTGGAACTATTCATACCCACCCAAATGCAGTGTTAACGCACAGTTATATTGATAAAAAAGGTTTTATCGCGGATCAGTTTAAAGAAACCAATTCGTGTGGTTTTATAGATGAAATTTTAGAAGATCGCATAATGGGTATTATGGCTATTGCCGATAGAAAAAAAGTATTTCAGTGGGGATTAATATTTTTTAACGAGCAAATGCAACAAATAGAAACACTAATATCGGAATCAAAGGATCATGATGAAAAGCGGTAGGATAGAAGTAATAACTGGGCCAATGTTCTCAGGAAAATCCGAAGAATTAATAAGGCGGCTGCGCCGAGCTACCTTTGCAAAACAACGAATACAATGTTTCAAACCAAATATCGATAATAGATATAATGTAACCGATATTGCATCACACAGCAAATTAACTTTCTCCGCGAAAACAGTTCAAACTACTGGCGAGCTAAAAACTATTGCCGGAATATGTCTTAATAATTTTGATGTAATAGGAATTGACGAAGCGCAATTTTTTGGGGATGAACTAATATCATTTTCTATTGAACTAGCACGTGCCGGAAAAAGAGTTATTATCGCTGGACTCGATACAACTTTTGCTGGGGAACCATTTCATCCTATACCAGAATTGATGGCTATTGCTGACGAAGTTATTAAATTATCAGCCGTATGCGTAAAATGCGGGGAACCCGCAATTCATTCGCAACGATTAAGCACTGATACTAGTCGAGTATTAGTTGGGGCAGATACTCTTTACGAGGCGCGATGTCGGCAATGCTTTGATCCAATATTGGAATCATAAAAACGGTGGCCGTCAGGCCACCGTTTTTATCTTATTTTATTCTTCCCCTTTTCTAAATATGTCGATTACTTCTTTTACAACAGGGTGCCTTTCAATATCGTTTTCCGAAAATTCAATACTGGCAATAAACTCACTTCTACCGTATTTTTTAAGTGACTCTGAAAAATATTTTAATCCATTATCTCCGCTACGTTTATCTGATTGATCATTATCTCCCGTTAATACTAATTTGGAACCTTCACACAATCTAGTACCTAAAGCAAGAATTTGTTTTTTAGAACAATTTTGAGATTCATCTAAAATTACGAACGATGAAATATTTCGTCCGCGCACATACATCAATGGTAAACATTCGATCCGTTTATTTTCAATCATTGTTGCCAATTCTTTAGCAGAAAAATACTCTAAAAGAACATCAAATAATGCCTGAAGCCACGGCGCTAATTTTTCATTAATATCACCCGGTAGAAATCCGAGATTTTCATCATCGGTTCCAACTGAAGGACGGCATAAAATAATTTTATTTACTTTTTTTTCACTAAATGCCTTAATTGCAGCAAGCATCGCCATAACTGTTTTTCCAGTGCCGGCTGGACCTTGTACTATTACAATCATTTTTTCTGGGTTTAATAAATACTCGAGATATTCTTCTTGGTGAATATTGCGTGGGATAATTTGAACAGCCTTTTTAATTCCTGTTTTAATTGTATAATGAGCGGTATCTGGGTTGTTTTTCTTAGTTGATTCTGAAAACTCGTTGTTGGAGCGTACCTTTTTGGTTCTCGACATATGAAGTGTCTCCCCTAAATTACCCTGCCAAGTATTTACCGGCAGCATTTCAATGCAAATTATTCCTTTAAAAATGCTAAATACTTGTATGCGAACTAAGTTCGTGGGATATTCATTGATAAATATGCGTGAAGGATAACAATGGCAAATATTAAAATAAGCGAAATTCTCGATAATATTAGGCAAGTCTCAATAAGTGCAAGCGCTATGTCTATTCTTCGAGAATTTGAACGAGTTATTGATGAAAATGGGTTATATGCCTTTCATAATTGGAAGACACTAGAGTTAGTAGCGGGCCCCGAAATTGCTGCATACCGAGTCCAATGTACATTTTCATCACCGTTATCCAAAATGCCGGACCCATCCGGCGCCTCTAGATTATTACCATATGGAGTTAAAGTTGGGTATAGAAAAGCATGGCTTGTATATCCTGTAAAAATTGAAGACGCCGATGATTTTCGTCCAAAAATTAAAAAAGCAAAACTTAAAAAAATGCTTGTTTGGCTAATAACTATCAATATGCCACGATTCCTAATGAAAGACATTACCCAAGGAAGCGAAGAAATTATGGATTCTGAAATCGATATGGATGATATCGACTCAACTAATATTGAGAAAGCCTACTCAGAAGATCTTGATACTCACGCGGGCGCACAGAAAGCGGCCGAAGAACAAAATCAGGCTGCCCAATAGCTTAGACTATAAATATAGTTGCATGGGAGTGAAATGAAAGTATTAGAATCTTTTGAAATCTCTGATTTAAAATTCGTGCTCGAGCCCTCGATCCACATCGACGAATTTTGCTCTAAAATTGGTAAAGATGATGAAATTGCCGTTATAAGTTTCTTGGTTAATGATAAGCGAGCAGCTCTTGATGTAATTGGTTTTTTTGAAAATGGTTACGATTTTATTTTGGATGCCGACATTTCTGCATCAGAAATTAAACCCGGTAGCTATTTAGTTTATGTAGAAATTTTACGACGAAGACGCCTCATTACCCAGATATTCCAACTAATTTCAGACTTATCGGCTGCGTCACAACTAAAACAAAATGAATGGAAATTTAAATATATGGATGACGAATATCATCCATTATCCGAAAAGAATTTAAAATTATTTGTTCCGTTAAGCCCGCGTAACTACAGAGAACAAATTAATAGGCCAATTGATAATTTAAAACAGGCGGCGGGAATTAAAACTGAAAGTTATGTATCAACTGATCCATTGATTCAAACCTTGATGCACGCGGCGGGCATTCCTTATGACATTAAAAAACATATTTAGTCATTTTCTCTCTCATACGTCACCAGTTGAAACTGTGCAGAAAGCTGTTTCAGAAACAATTTTAAACAACACAATTGAAAAAACAATTGTAACTATTAAGGAGATCAACATGTCTTTTATTTTATCTTTTAAAACTCACTTCGAAGATATCGAAAACCTATTTAAGAAACTATTCAAATCAGAACCATCTTGGGCACAGGTTGCAGAAACCGATATTGCTTTTGTAAGCCCAATTCTTGAAAGTATTGTTACTTCTGTCGGCGGAACATCTGTTGATGCTGAAGTTACCGCTGCCGTCACCGTCATTCAGAATGGTCTAGTGTTAGCAACTAAATTCATTCAGGCCGAAGACGCAAGCACAAATCTATCTGACGCACTTAACGCACTTAAGACAAATTTAGGAGCATTACTATCGTTAGCGGCTATCAAAAATTCAGCTAAAGTTGCTACTATTACTAACTATGTTGACCTTTTCATTGGCGAGCTAGATGCAATTCTTGCCGTTATTCCTAAGGTTGTTACCGCTGTACCAGTTGCATAAATTAATTTTTAGTTAATTAAAAAGGGACCTCATCGGGTCCCTTTTTAATTGAGGAATAATATGGAAAATAAAATTCTTACATGTTCAAAAATTTTAGGTTGGCTAGCTATTACCTTCTGCGCAATATCAATGGGAATATTTTTCATAGCAACCCCAATAGAAGAATATCAATTAACTAAAAAAATAGATACGCTCCTTTCAACTATAAATTCTCCTTCTGGCCCGATAGTAGTGCTTAATCAAGATTTGTGGGATCTGCATACTACACTTTACAATCTTAATAATGCTGCGCTTAGTGAAAAAACATATTTCGACAATGTCGCCCCTGTTTCTACTAAAAAAATCAATACTATGTTAGATAATATTAATTCATTAACTGCGTCTGCAAATGACACAATAACGTTAGTTAATGCTGCGGTTCCCCAAATTTCTAAAAATACCGATTCTATATCAACAAATGTAAATGATTTTTTAATAACAACAAATGGTACCGTAAAAAATTTCAATCCAGTACTTACTCAGGTCACTAAAAATTTATCTGATCTTGATTCGTTCGAAACTGATAATAACATAAAACAAATGCCCGAGCACATTAATAGTTTATTAGATAATAGTGTAAAAATCACAGGGCAAACAAATCAATTACTTACAGATGTGAATAACCCACACGGATTTATTCATTGGGCTATTAAGCATATTTGGTAATTTATAAATACGAGTATAGAGGAATAAATGGAAAATAGACGTATAGGAAGTAAGGCAGCACCATATACTCGATCCGATAATTCCGGCCAATTTCGTAGTCCGGGTCCCTATATAGGTATAATCAAAAATAATATTGATCCGACTAGAAGCGGACGGCTGCAAGTGTACATTCCCCAATTTGGAGCGGCAAATGAAAATGATCCATTGGGATGGATTACGGTATCATATGCTAGCCCTTTTCGAGGACAGACACGGCAGCGTGTATCAGTTGATTCATATATAGATCCTACTATAGATTTTAATAACACCGATGAAAATAGTTTTCAATCGTACGGCTTCTGGGCTGTACCACCAGATCTAAACGGGCAGGTACTAATTATTTTTGTGAACGGTGATGTGTCTCAAGGATATTGGTTTGCCTGCATCCAAGAATCAGTTAACGCGCACATGGTTCCCGCTATTGGTGCGGTAACAGCATCCACTGGCCCCAATGATGGCGGATATATCTGGCAACCATCAGGTGCTAACGCAATACCAACACATACGATGTTACAACAATATATTCAATTGAATGTGGCTGGGCAGCAAGAAATTCCATATCGTTTGCCGGTAAGTGAACCAGTTTTAACCGCGCAGGCAAATGTTAGTCCTACCGCAGTAACCTCTGTACAAATGGTTCCCCAGGTATTTCAATCGAAACAATTAGGAATACAAGGATTGGCATTTGATTTTATCCGCGGCAGTACTAGTGCTTCCAGCATTAGAGAAAATCCTAGTCAGGTATTTGGTATAAGTACTCCCGGTAGGTTAAGTAGTTTTGCAAATGTTACGCAAAGTGCTACCATAATTGATTTAATTAACAATTATGTAAATTCAAACCCACAAGTAGATGACCCGGCATTAACAAAAGCATTATCGTGTGCTTATCGTACCGGAGGTCATCAATTTGTCATGGATGACGGCACTATTGACGGCCAAGATCAAGGTATAAGAATTCGATCAACCTCAGGCAATGAAATTCTATTAGATGATACAAATGGTCAAATTTATGTTATTAACAGTTCGGGAACCGCTTGGGTAGAGTTATCCCCTTCTGGCTTTATAGATATTTTTTCTGCCTCGGATTTTTCTGTACGCAGCCAAGGAAATATTAATTTCCACGCTGACAAAGATATTAATCTAAATGCTGCGGGCAGTATCAAAATGCATAGTGGATCAGATACTAAAATCGATAGTGCTGGTACATTTTCTGCTCGTTCTCAACGGGCGTCTACCATTTATAATTCTACGGGTGATATTAAAATAGGGTCCGGTGGCGCTATTTCATTATCATCAAAAGCAGCAACCAATATAACCGCAGGCGCAGCTTTTAATGTAACCGCAGCTCCAGTTAATCTTAACGGTGGGCAACCTTCGCAAGTATCTGACCCCGGTGCGATAGAAACAAATAATCAGTTAGAAGTAGGACAGCTTGCTGGCTCACTAGCATGGTGGCAAACTGGTAATTTTAAATCTATATGTGAAAGGGCGCCGGCGCATGAACCCTGGCCTGGGCACGAAATAAACGGTATCAAAACATTTAATGTTACACAAGGAACTTTCTCAGGATCAGAAATTACTCGACCGCAAACAGGAACAACAAGATCAGGCGTGAGAGGAACAACAAAAGGGCATTCAATAACAGAAGCAGACATCGCTAAACAACCAGTAGTTGGGCCAGTTTGCGGTCTCACTGTAAAGGAAACACAGGCGCTTATGGCTCAAATTGGGCAGCGTGAATCGGGTGGAAATTATTCAGCCCAAAATCAATTAGGATTTGTAGGAAAATATCAATTTGGAGCAGCCGCTTTAGAAACATGTGGTTATTTAAAACCCGGTAGTTCTAAACACGGAACTAATTCTCAGGTTATTAGTAATCCAGCAAATTGGTCAGGATTAAATGGATGCAATTCTTCTCAATCTTGGTTTAGTAACACAATGGCCCAAGAACAGGCCATGCTACAATTAATGAAAAAAAATTGTCAATCATTATCATCAATGAATGTTTTAAATAGTAATAGCTCTATTGAAGATCGTGGTGGATTTTTAATGGCGGCCCACTTAGTGGGGGTCGGTGGCGCTGCAAACCTTTATAAAATTTTACATAATCTACCGTCTAATACCGGGGCTAGAACCGCTGATGCGAATGGAACGACTGCTAGTTCATATTATGATCTAGGAGCAAGCTCTGTTCAGTTAGGTAGTTCGGCGCAAAATGCATAAGAGGAGATAATAATGTCTTGGAAATATGAACAAACAACTGGAAATCTAATAGATCCATCTGGAAAATTAATTGGAAAAGGTTATAGCGGTAATGGCGCAGATCTAGATAATTCTTCAGAGCAGCAAATTAAAAACCACGGACCTATTCCCCAAGGATTATGGACTATACAGACATTCGTCGATGATCCTGGAGGGAAAGGCTTATTGGTAACTCATCTTACCCCAACATTCGGTACTAATACGTTTGGACGGACAGGATTTATGATTCATGGAGATAATTCCAATGTTAATCATACCGCAAGCGACGGCTGCATAATTTTAGCAAAACCATTACGAGAATTAATTAGTTCTAGTACAGATAGAACATTAGAAGTATCAGAATGAAAAATGCCTGAAGAGTTAATCTTCAGGCATTTTGTTATTCATCGAAACTAATGGTTGAAAACCCGCTTTCTTTAATAATTTTACAAATTGTGTTTGCTTTTGAAATTAATTCATCCTTATGTGAAATTAACCAAACTGATTTTCCTTGATCTCTAGTTAGATCTCTTAGCAAATTCATTGCATCTAATCCACCTAAAATATCTAGCCCATTATCGAGAATTTCATCTGCAAAAAATAAATTAATTTTCTGATATAAATTCTCATACACATCTCGGAAACTAAGACTTAATCCCAATGAAAGCCTTGCCATTTCTCCCCTACTTAAATTGCCAGGACTTAATTCTCGTCCTAACTCATTAATAGAAACGCTAAGGTCATTTTCAAAAATTACACTATGCGGCAACCCTAGTTTAGTTAGATAATGATCTAACCTTGAATTTAAATAACTTAAATTTTGATCAATTATCTTTTTTCGAATAAAACTGTCTTTATTAACCAGTAATTTTAATAAGAATTCTTGATGTTCGTTAAATTTTGTTAATTCATTCATGGTCGAAAAATCTATTGTTTCAAGTGCAGAATTTTTCATATCAAAAATTGAATCTTTATATGGATCTTCACTATTTTTAGCCGTTTCATATTGTTGCATTAAAAGACTCAATTTATTTTTATGATCGTATGCTTCGGCTATTGTATCATAAGACGGCTGAATTGGAACTTCTATCATCGGAAAATCGGCTAGCCGACGTTCTAAATCTGCAATGGTTTGCTCCAATCTTAATTTTTCCGAGGTCACTCGTTCATATTCTATCTGTTTATTATTAAGAAGTGTGGTGTGAACATCTGTCTGTAATTTTTGATGGCATGTATGACAGCATTGATCTTTTAAACTATCAAGATCTAATTGAAGTGATATCTGTTTTTTATCTTCTTTTGTTAGTAATATTTTTTCTTGCCGAAGGGAATCGGCTAATTCTGCCTTGTAACTTTTTAAGATTTTGTATTCATCCCACAACTCGTACAACACTAATTCTTTTTCAATATCAATGGTCGACAAAAAAGAAATTGCTTCTTCTAATTCAACCAAAGAGCTGGTATGATTTAAAGCCCACTTTTTTTGTTTCGTTAGTAACGAATTAATTTGCATTTGAATACGAGTATTTGCTTCTTCCGTACTTTTAATTCGTATTTGTTCTTTAACAATTTGCTCGTTAACCGATTTAATATCTTTCTTTAATTTTTCCGCTTTTTCTGATAACAAGGTAATGCCCAATAACTGTTCAATAATTGCCCGTTGTTCATGCACACGCTGGAATAAAAAAGGAACAGTATATGTATTAAGCGCAACAACCTGGCAAAACATAGCCTGACTCATGCCTAAGATTTTTTCTATTTCAAGCTGTGTCTCTCTACTATCCCCTTGAGCATCATCGTCGGCAGAATTTTCACACACTTGTTGTTTAGTTCCGCTAACATAAAATTCTAAATTATTTGGACGACGCCCTCGAACTATTTTATATGTCTTACCATTCGATTCGAAATCTAAAGAAACTTCCATATTTTTCCCATTTGATTTGTTTATCAAATGTTCTTTCTTAATATTAGATACTGCCCAGCCAAATAACGCATAAGAAATTCCATTAAGAATTCCTGTTTTCCCTACGCCATTTCTACTGCCCGCATCTTCGCCGCCCATATCTAAATTTTCACCTAGTATAAGCACTAACTCTTCTCTATTAAGATCAATTTCTTGTACTGCATTTCCAAAAGAAAGGAAATTTTTCATCTTAAGATTTTTTAATTTTAGCATAAATAAATTTTCCATTCCTCGGGAATAATTACATTTTTTGATACACCGCTAAACATAGGAGCGATTTGCGAATGTTTATATCCTGCTAATCCCGTTCCAATCGGAGTTAATCTAAACGTTAATTCAGGATGTGTTTCGGAAAAAATTAAAAATTCGTCTACATATGATTGAATATTAGATAATGGCAATGGTTTCAGCCTTCCATCTTTAGTGGGAATTGCATAAGAATTGCCTTGAAGGCCGTTCCCCTGCCCATAAATTGCTCCACACTGTTGTCGGGCATATAATGCCGCGCCTTTTCCGTGAATTCCCAGCAAATTTGACCCAAAAATAAAAATTTCTTTCATTTCACAATTCTCTATAGATACTTAATAAAAGATTAGAGTCGTAAAAATCACTATTAATTGCTGTTATTTGTCCCTGCACAATAGAATCAACCGATTGAAAAGAAATATTGCCGCCATTTGCTAGATCTTCGGCGTACATATCTTTTTTAACCGGTACCAACGACATTTCGCGCAATTCATATTCCTTCACTAAAGTTTCCTTTAAATAACTGGCCTCTTCATATGATATTGCCGTATCTAAGACCAATTTAATATAACTATGCGCTGGTAGGTATGAAGAGGGATCAACAACTAAATCACTAATTTTAACAACTCTATATTTTGGAGCATCCGGCCAGGACAAAAAAGTTGGCTCTTGCCCATATGGTAAAATCATCATTCCTCTAGAATCATCCCCGGCATCTGTATAATTATGCGGGAAAGCATTACCGATATAGGTGATATTACCTTGAGTTTGTCTCATATGAAAATGCCCACTATATACGTGCTCGAATCCAGAAAAATTCTTTGCACGTATTTCGCCAACCTCAGGCATTGCCGTCTGAGCATTCATTAAGAAATTAGGAATCTCGGCGTGGCACATCAGATATTTTGCTTTTTCTACCGAAATCTTTTTATATTCATCCTGGACCATCCAGGGTGCAAAGATAACATCGCCCATTTGTGTCCATTCATTTATAATTTCGATATTCGGAATGTGGTTAGCCCAAGATACGCTACTAACTGTTCGTTTGTCTTTATAATAAAGATCATGATTTCCGGTGATCATAATAACTCGAGCAAACGAATCACTTAAAATTCGTAATCCCTGCAATCCATAATTCATTGTAACAAGATTTGTATTATTTCGATTATGAAAATAATCACCTAAGAAAATACAAATATCACAGCCTTCAGATATTGCGGTTTCCGAAAACCATCTAATAAAATTTAAACAATCTTCATTATGAACAAGCCCGTTTCCTTTAAGCCCAAGATGAATATCCCCGAAAATAGCAGCTTTCCTAAACAATTCACTCATGATAATATTTACTCACTCTCGAAAATTGCGGCCTGGCTTGTTGCGCTATAGGAAGGATTCATATGGTTATCTATTAGAAGTTTGTCTCTAATCTGCTGATTTTTCTTTTCAATGTTTAAAATACGTAAAAATGCATTTCTAGCAACGGTCGTAAAAAATGAAAATGGATTACTGCTCTTACTTTCATCAAACTGAAGACAAACCTGAATTAACTGCATAATAGCCTGGCCTTCAAATTCTTCTCGATATGAATAATTACGCCAATTTCCTTTCGATGCGTATTTTTCAACTAATTTCATAATCATACGAGCCAAAGTATCTGTTAAATTACCTTGCGTCTTACAAAATGATCCCGAATCAAACTCCCCGATCCAATGGCTTTTGCCTACCTGAAATGCATTACCTAATTCATCTAATCTATAATGAAAAAATGGAGGAAAATTAATACGTATATGATCGGCTTTAATATTTGTCTGTATTAAAGTTTCAATCTCTGCGTCTAATTCTACCACATCTTCTTCTTCGTTATCTTCAAAAAATTTATTAATGCTTAGACCAGAAGATGCAGAAGCCAACTTTTCTTCAATAGTTTTCTTAGGCGGTAACATCGGAATATGTTCCCAAGTCATAACACGAAAAACTAAATCAGTATCTAAGATACTAGCTGGGTCTATCTTATTTGCAGTTTCCCGAAAAATTCTAGCTGCTCTATTGATCTTAGCTGTCTGAATACTATTCGATATTTCTGTAACATCAAATATAATAACATCATATTGATGATCTAATTCAACATTTCGATAAGAGCAATATGAATTCTTTGAAAGATGAATTTCCTTGAGTAAATCACGATTATTTAAATAATTAACTTTAATGGGGTCCCCCGTACTACTTACATTTTAAGCATAAATATGTTATAAGTTAATATTAACATAAGTTGCTTCCGGGGTCAAGAAAAAAATGCAAATTCCATTGCCAGATATGAGTCAAAGTGAAGATCAATTTGCGCCGACTCCATCTGTAACAGATGCATCGGGAGTTGACTCAGTAACATCATTTACCCCGACGCAAATAGGAACAATGTTTCCTAGTACTTCAAGAGTATCGAGCTTAAATATACCATCATTAAAAGCCACTACCCCCAAAGTAACATTTAATGGCGCTTCGGGTAATGATAAACGAGTTAAAATCAGTATGCTGTCAGGAAGTCCTGCAATTTTTTATAGAGACCCAGCAAATACTTTATTAAAAATTCTTAATCAAACAAATGGCGTCGTCTTCCCCTTTCAGCCGTCAGTTCCTCTTTCATTTTCTTCAACATATGAGAATCAAGCTGTTACTCATAGTAATTTTACATATCACTCGTACAAAAATAGTGAAATTAAGCCTTTTGATATAAGTGGTGATTTTGTCGTTAGAACCCCATATGAGGGCCAATATGTAGTTGCGGCAATCCACTTTCTTCGTTGCCTAACTATGATGTTTACCGGAAATGACGCAAGCGCGGGATCCGGAAAAATTAACTTAGCAGGAGCGCCGCCATTAATTGTCAATTTAACAGGCATCGGGTTTGTAGGGTTAGATAGTCTTCCGGTTGTTGTTACTAACGTTACTACTACTTTTCCCGACAATGTCGATTATGTTACCGTTGCATTACCAGGATTAAACGGAGAAATAACTAAAATTCCGTGTCAGATGACTGTTAATATTTCTGTTGTACCCGTGTTTAGCCGATTATTTGCCTCGCAATTTGGTTTGCAAAATTTTTCTAACGGAACTACCCGACTTTTAGGTCCAAATCCTGATTTATCCCCATCTTTAAATGGAACCATTTCTAGTCTAACACCGTCTGCTATTCCATCGTTTTCTGGGTTTTCAGCTAACTCACCAACAGTTATATTAGGAAGTGATAACACTGCGGTTAGCACGAACACAAAAAGCGGTGACTTCCCCACAATCGAAACGCAAGCTGATACTAGCCTTAGCGATATACAACTTTAGGAAATCATGACTACTTATACTAGCGCAAGTGCATACTACGATACATCTATTTCAGCTAATGGAATATTAAATACCTGGACGCCGCGATATGTCCCAGCTAGTCCATCTGATAATTTAGTAGTAATAAGCGATGCATATGATTCTCGCCCGGATCTAATGGCGTTTGATCTTTATGGATATGCCGAACTCTGGTGGATTTTTGCTCAACGAAATCCAGGAACGTTATCTGCTGACCCGTTAGGTAATTTTACCGCGGGTACTGCAATTTATATACCCGATCCATCGGCAGTCAAAGCAGCATTGGAACTTTAAAAATGGCAATTAATACAAATGAAGGACTAAGTTTAGAAGAGATTATTGCAAAGAAAAAAGCTGCGGTAGCAAACGAAGTTTCTGCTCTTAACACCCCACCTGCGGCGTTGGTAGCCCAAGTTAATAATTCTCAAAATCAATTAGCATCATTCCGATCACAAGGCGCAGCCGACAAAAATTTAGATGATCAACAATTATCCACGACGTCTGCTACTGCAAACAGCTCTATTAGGCCCAATTTGCTTAACTCTTATGCAAGTTATACCCCGTTAATAACATTACAAGTTACTACCCCAAAATTACATGCATTAATGATGGCTGCACAACGGTATGTACCGTCAGATTGGACAACTATTTGTCAATCAGGAGGAATGGGTACAAATAAATTATCAACATATTTCCCTACAGATTTAGGCATTGATAATCTTGATATGAAGACTATAGCCGGCCAAAATCAAGAAAATCGTGGGTCAAATGCAACAAATATAACTTTCGATATAATAGAACCAAATGGAATGGACTTAATTGAAAATCTTTATGATTTTTGCCAATCTATAAACGAGTATAACTATTGTCAACTACCATACTTACTTAAAATCTCATTTAATGGATTTTTTGATGATGGTTCACTCAATACTATTGCAGGAACAACTAAATATATTCCAATAGTATTAGCCAACATGGAAATTAAAGCGGGATCCACCGGAGCAACCTATAAAATTACAGCAATTCCAATTAATGAATTATCAAATACAGAAATAGCCGGAAGAATTGATTCGATGGTTGAAATTTCTAACAGCAGCACAGTGCAAAATTACTGCGATGGATTAGCATATTCATTGAATCAGCATCAAAAACATTATGTAGATACAAATACATATACAGTAGCAGATAATTATGAAATTATATGTTTACCTCAGATAAGTACAGAACTTAGCTCGAGTTCATCAAATATTAATATTGGAGCAAGTTTGTTTGTAAATCCTGTATATACAAATACAACGTCTGCCCCTAAAGATGCAAAAATGACATCTGGGGCAACACCGATACAGGTAATGGCAAATAATTATGCATATAACCTTGGGCAAACACATGCAATTAAAAATGCAACAACTACCGCTAATATTAATGGGCAAACAGTAACAACGGGTGAAATTTCAACAACATCTATTGGGCCTGGAATAACCGCGGTTAACCAGGTATATTTTAACCCTGATGGCAGTTCATCTGGCCATAGTATTGTACGATTTGGCGTCGGCGCTAGTATTCTTGATTCAATTAATACTTTAATTATAAGTAGTGAGTATATAACCAATCAAATTAAAGTATTCGAGAAAAAAATAAGCGACATAATTAATATGGCAAATTTAGTATCGGGCGACCCGACAACAGATATCGGAATTAAGGAAGCGATTAAACAATTACAAGGACCGTTTCAATGGTTCATGATTAGCAGCGAAACAACAATTCTTGGTTATGATTTTTTACGTGGAAAATACGCGGCTAATTATCGATACATCGTAAAACCATATATAATCGATAACGCAAAAATATTTGAAGTACCTAATCAGACTCCGGCGTTGCGAGTTTTAAAAGAATATAACTATATATTAACCGGCAAAAATACCGAAATTCTTAACTTTGATATGGAATTCAAAACTGCTTTTTTAACATATACCCAAGTTGCTAATAAGAGTACTAAGCAGCAAGGAACAGGATCATCGACTCCGGCAGATCAACCAACCGCATCTAATTCAACATATGTAATAGCTCAAAAAGGTACAGCAGTAAACGCCTCTAGAGTTCTATCGGCAGCACCAAGTAGTATCAAATCAACTAATATAACGGCCGAGCAAACTCCCGAAAGAACTACAGCGGCAGATGTCGCTGCGACAATTTATGCTCCCGCAGAAATGTTATCGGTTAGATTAACTGTTAACGGTGACCCTGATTATATTAAGCAAGATGGACTATTTCTAAATCCATCAGCAAATTCAACCTTAGTACCATATATAACAGAAGCGAGCGGAGCACCTGGAGGAATTATGTTCAATAGTGGAGAAATTTACATGAATCTCAATTTCCTAATTCCCAGGGATATAGATCTTTCAAGTGGATTAATTACCCCACCAGATAAAAGTAATAATGTTGTATATCATCGTAATGTTTTTAGCGGTTACTATCGAGTTTTAGAAATAACTAACAAGATAGCCAACGGTGTTTTCACCCAAGAATTACAATGTATTCGGTTTGATGACAGTCACGAGATTAACCTCATATCAGCGGCTACACCCGTATCTGTTTCATCACCAACTGCACCGAGTAATGCCGCCACGCCCCAAAAAGCATCTACTCCAATTTACGCCGGGGCGCTATCCGGAATCAAAGCTGTATTGGGATGAGTATAAATACAAATAAGGTGATATAAATGAGAATAATAGAATTATTTGAAGATTTACCGTCAATACCAGGGTTAGCACCGTCGGTTAATCAATCTGGACTTAAAAACAATATAAAGACAGCTACCCCAGGCGTGGCAAATTCTGCAAATATAAACACAAATTCTCAAGCGGTAAAACCAATTGATCCCGCAATTTCCCAGCAATTATCAACTCGAGGATCTACAATCCAATTGCCATCGGGGCCCACAAACCAGCCGACCAATTTTAAAATAACAGGCATGGATAATCAAACCGGAAACGTAACACTTAATAATCCCCAATCACCCAATCAACCTGGCGTGTCTTATTCTAAAACCCAATTAGCGCAAATGATTGCCGCTAGCAAGCCAACAATGTAAGGGTAAACTATGTCAATATATTCAGGCTTTTCAACGGTATCGTCAGATGCTCAAAAGAAATTTGTTCTTACCGATAGGAAACTTATTCAGCAGGATTTATTGAATGCGTTAAAAACTCGGCGTGGGCAACGTCTTATGCAACCTAATTTCGGATGCATAATTTGGGATAAATTATTCGATAATATAACACAGACCGATTTAGATGACATTAGTGCTAACATTAGTTCAATCATTAATAACGATCCTAGAATAACATTAGTAAGTCTCGATCTTACTCAGGGACAACATACAATTACAGTAACAGTAATTATTCAATATGTTAACACAAATGAAACGGATCAACTAATAGTGAACTTCAATTCTGAACTGTCTAGTGATTTCTAACCCATCCTGTCAGCCGCGAATTCATTAATGAATTAACCGTCTTGTATCTAGAGCATAAATAATCATATGGGAACATCACTGCAAGCAACAACGGCTTTTGGCATTCAAGATTGGCAGGCTTTCTATACTTCTATGGGCAGCCCGAATCTCGCGTCGTACGATTTTTCCACACTACGAAAATCGTTCATAAATTATTTGCAACTAAAAAATCCAGAAAATTTCAATGATTATATTGAAAGCAGCGAGTTCACGGCATTAATTGATCTAATTGCATTTATGGGACAAAGTATGTCCTTTCGTTATGATATGAATGCGAGAGAAAACTTTCTTCCTACTGCGCAAAGTAGAAATTCTATTAATTATCTGGCTAATCTTGTTAATTATATTCCGAGTCGAAATTTAGCTGCAAATGGCTATCTAAAAATAAATAGTCTTTCTGTTAACGATAATGTATATGATTCGCTAGGAAATAATCTTAATGGAATAACAATTAATTGGAATGATCGCACTAATAGAAACTGGCAAGATCAGTGGAATACTATTATCAATGCAGTTTTAATTAGTTCTCAAACCATTGGCAATCCTGGTAATACAAATGTAATTAATGGAATTAATTATTCAGAATACGGCTTGTCTTCGTCGGCAGGACAGGCGCCGCCATATGCATTCACAGCATCTATTAATAGTTCAAGTACAAATTTTGAAATAGTTAACCCTACTTCTGTTGGCGAAACATTTATATATGAAATCGACCCCGAACACACTTCTACTTTTAATCTTCTTTATGAAAATGATGGACTAGGATTTGCTAGCCAAAATACGGGGTATTTTCTCTATTTTAAACAGGGAACATTGTCGTCGCAAACTTTTAGTATTGCATCTGGGTTACCTAATACATCTATCAATTTATCCCAAACCGGCGTTAATAACTCGGATGTATGGCTATATCAACTTAATACAGACGGAACAATTACAGAATGGACTCAGGTACAAACAATTTACGGAGAAAATACAGCTTTCAATAATCTTCCATCGCAGCAGCAAACAATTTTTTCTGTAACTAATCAAATCAACGATGCTATTACTTTAATCTTCGGTGACGGTGTTTTTGGAGCAATTCCTCAAGGTAATTTTATATGCTTTACTCGTTCATCTAATGGGCTAACATATAGAATTAATCCTTCAGAAATGTCCAATTTATCTTTTCCTATTAACTATACGAGTAAGACAAATCGTACACAGCTATTAACAATCAATGCGAGTTTACAATACACCGTAGGTAATAGTGCGGGTACCGAATCGTTAGCAAATATTAAATTAAAGGCACCCCAAAGTTTCTACTCGCAAAATAGAATGGTAAATGGTCAAGATTATAACTCTTTTCCCTTTACAAAATATAGCAATATTTTACAATTAAAAGCAATCAATAGGACGGCTAGCGGAGTAAGTCGATATCTCGATGTAATTGATCCAACTGGAAAATTTAGTAGCACAAATGTTTTTTGTGACGATGGTTTTATATATACAGATCCGTCAGTTATAACAAATAATTATACCTATGCAAATCAAAATAATTTAGCAACAATTGTAGAAAGTCAGATAACCTCGCTAATATCGTCTAATAATACGCTGTCGTTTGTCCTTAATCCCAGTAATTATCCAATCACTATTCCCTCGGCAGCGACCGCCTGGAATTTAGTGTTAACTGACAATACTTCTAGCTCTGGATGGATAAGTGATGTTGCCACCGGCAATCTAATTACAATAAACGATGGACGTTTCGCGCCCGTCTCGCATTCATCAATTCTGAAAATTGGATCATTATTACAATTTACCGCTCCCACTGGTCAATTTTTTGACATTAACAATAATCTAATCACTTCGTCTTCCCAATTATTGAATCAGAAATCTATAATTTATGCGGCTATTACTTCTGCTGATTCGGCTGGCATCGGAAACTCGATCTCAATGAATGGGATAAATGTTGACGGTAGTGGAGCAATTTTACTATCGCAAAAAATTCCTACCGGGGCATTATTAACCGGCATTTTACCATTATACATTCCCGTATTACCGAGTAATTTAATTCAAAAATTAATCACCTATTTAACTAATGGAAATGCGGTAGCTCTATCATATAATTCATACACTCTTTCATGGAGTTTAGATAACACATTACCATTAAATTTTAGCCCAGCAATTTATGGTTCCCAGTTTATTGCTCCGATGAGTCCAGCGGCGATTAATACAAACGATTGGCTATTGGCGTTCGTACCAACGAGTACTACAACTTTTACTGTATATCAACAATCAAATGCCTATTATTTTGGATCTGAACAGCAAACAACCTTTTATTTTGATCCTAATGCTAAGGTATACGATCCAACCAACGCGTCTACACTAACCGATCAGATAATAATCTTAGAAACTAACAGTGCGCCCGGCGTTGCCGTTAACCTCGGATTACCGAACGATATATCAGTAGATGTTTACGCAGTCGTTGATGAAATTAATGGTTTAATTGATAATAGTAGGGTGCAAATTCAATATGCAGGGCTAGCATATACTGGTATTCCCACTGACCCTTTTTTCTTTAAAGATTGTGTGTCTGATAGTAATTTTATATTTTTAGTAACCGATAACTCGCAATCTACTACAAAATTAATAAGCTCTGGAGCTAATCAGGTAGTTGTTGTTAATTTACCCACGGACATAAATAATAATTTATACTCGTATGCAAATGGAGCAATTATTTTTTGCCTCTCAACTCTTCAATTTTATCAGATATCAAGGGTTGGGAGTTTAGCAACTAAAACAACACTTAATCAGCCAGGAAGTACTTTAACATATTCGTATTATGTAGGACGACAAAATTTAAAATTTCAATATCAGCATAATGCGTCTGATAATCGTAGAATAGATCCTAGTCCGTCGAACATTATAGATATGTATTGTCTCGAATCAAGTTATGCTACCGCATATCAACAATACATAACAGATCAAACGGGACAAATAGCATTACCAACACCACCAACAACCGAGACGCTATCAAACGATTTTAATGATCTTAATAATTACAAAATGGTATCTGATGAATTAATTTTTAATTCGGCTCAGTTTGTTCCACTTTTTGGTGATAAAGCCGACCCCTCGGTTCAGGCAACATTTGTGGCCGTAGCAAACCCAAATAGTGCAGTGGGTGCCGGCGAAATTGCAAGCCAAATTATTACTCTTGTAAATAATTTTTTTACAATTGGTAATTTTAATTTTGGCCAAACATTTTTCTGGGCACAACTATCTAACTATATTTTGTCGAATATGACCAATATTATTAATGCGGTTCATCTAGTTCCAAATGCAGGAAATCTTTCGTATGGTGCGTTAGAGCAAATTGTCTGCAACCCATATGAAATTTTTATATCAGCGGCTACAGTAAAAAATATCTCTGTCGTAACTAGTCTAAACAATCTTAATTTGAGGATTTCATGAGAAAAATAATTTTATCAATAATGTTAGCCTGTATAGGCCCCTTTAGCCTTGCGCAGAATCCAGCGACTCAAATTGCTCCAATTTCTGCGCTTAATGCAAAATATTCTAACGGTACTGCGCCCGGGTATTGGGTTACCGCTGGCACAGGATTGCAAGCAGAAATATCGGCTGGAACTGTTAACTGCCAAGGGTCAATATTTATATATAGCGGAGGGACATTAACACTTACTGCCTCATCCCTAAATTATATCTATCTTAATACCTCGGCATCGTGCGTACCCGCAGTGAAAACGACGAATTTTGGTGTAACCGATATTCCTGTTGCGATTGTTCTAACAAATGCTAGTGTGATAACATCGATAACCGATGAACGAACTATTTTTTCAGGTGAAACCGCCAGAGCTATTACCGCAGAAACTGCCGCCCAAGCGACCGCTAATGCTGCATTACCTGCAAATGGTACGTCAACCACACCAGGGGGTAACTTCCAGGCTACTAATATAATTATAGGTTCCGGTACCCCGTTATTAACGATGTATAATTCAGGCGGTGAGGCCTTATTCTCTGGACCTCTAGGATCCGGACTAGTGAACCCAGTAATTATTGGAGGGGCAAGCGGAAGTTGCACAGGACTTTATGCCAAAGCAGACGGCACTGGATGCGGACCAGGCGGCTCGACAACTTGGAACGCGATGACAAACGGAGCACAGACTGGTAGCGGACCATCACAATTAAACACGCTCCCAGGAGGTTTAAGCGTTGGCACCGGCGCACCGTCTATTACCCTGGGCGGGTCCACTGGCAATGGCACATTCCCAGGCACCGTCGTGGCTGGCACTACGAACGGCCAGATCAACGCAGCGCAGCAGCAAACCCCAGCAGGAACGGGGAACAACGGCATTGCCAACTCGTTTCTGGCGTGCCTCGCCGCTCCGTCGGTTGCCTGTTCCATTCTGGCTCCCGCGAACTATGCGCAGACGGAAGCACAGCCCTGGGGCATGGGAAATACGACAGATTATGGCATTCCAGTGAATGGGCCTGCCGCCACAACTACTAGCGGTTGTGTGACTGATTATAGATGGGGTCCACCGCAGGTGATTTGTAATGGTGGCATGTCACTTGGGGATAATCGGCACTATGCCCAGCCCCTGTTTGCTCAAACGATTACCAGTGCCGGAAGCGGCAATACTCCGCATCCTGCTGCCGCGCTTAATCTTCAACAATCCGTTTTCGGGGGTACGCGAGATTTTGACAACGATGAAACCAGTCTGAATGCTATGACTACCCAGATGTGGGTGCATTCGTCGGGTTCGCAGGCTGGGCATAACATCAGCTTGACCAGTTATGCGCCAGGTGACTCGATACCGCTCCTTACAGGAGCCTTTAGTGTGGGCCAAGGTTTAGCACAGAACGAGGGCCTGGAATGGCGCTCACGCCTGGGAGAGACGGGGAATGTTCCAGAGGGCAGGCTCAATACACAGACCTGCGGAGCTACCTGCACATTTGCCCTCACGCAGACTCAGGGAGTCACCGGAAGCTGGGGCAATGATCTGGCTTTAATTGATGTGACGCAGAGCTACAACGCAGGGTATATCTCAGGCATCAGTGCAGGCACATTTACCGGCTCCAGCGCAGCCAATTGGGACTCAACGTTTGGCCTGACAACTGCCACAACGACGACCACGGCGGCTATAACCACCGGCTCCCAAACGGGCGGCACGAACACCATGCCGCTGCCCAACGTGACGATCCCTGTTGCCAGTTCGACAGGATTCAGTACCGGCCAGACGGTCTGCATGTTCGACAAGGTGGACCCTAGTTGGCAATGCTCTCATATCACGGCAGTGCCGGACGGGACGCACATCACCGTGGATGTGATGAATTACCCTCTCACAAATAACTCGACAGTAGCTGCGGGCGGACTTACCGGTTATGGCTTTGGTATGGATGCCGATTGGGTAGTTCCGGGTGTGACGAACGGGATGGCCGTCAGCGGAGAGAGTGGGCTGGACGGAACTGTCCGGGTGATATATCCTATTGTTTCCAGTGCCAGCGGAAACACATTGACGATTTACAACGGCGCCGGAGTGAACGGCACCATCAATACGCGGTCCTATGGCTATGCCCCAGCCTTGACAGGCTCAGGCGGTACGGCTACGGTGTCGGTGAGCGGCGGCGCAGTTACTGCTTGCACAGCGACTGGCGGCACAAGTTACACAGTAAACTCGCCTCCTACCATCCAGATTACAGGCATCACTTACACTTCCGCGCCGATGATCTATCCCACAGTGGTAGGCACCGCGCTCTCAGGATGCACTATTTTAAATGCAGGTGCGGGCATTACCGGGACGCCGGTGGTGGCTGTGAACAATAATCCGTATCACATCTACCCGCAAGGACGAACTCTAAATGTCTACAACGGGGCCACCGGAGCTGTGGATGGATCGGCAATCGTCACGACTCCGGTTGTCGGTACGTTCGCCACGGGGGATACGCTGGAGCAGCCGCATTATTTCAGAATCAAGATCAATGGGTTGAATTTCGGCTTCAATAACTATCAAGAAGGCGGCCAGCATTCCAATTTCTACTTCCAATCAGCCGGTCAATTCGGGAGTAACGATTACGAGGGCCAGTTTGCAAACAACAACGATCCGACACTTTATGACGGTTACCCAGCGGTTAGTTTAACAGGGTATATCCCCGGACGCGGCCAACTAACTACGCCGTATGGAATGGTGCTTTCCGGCCCTCATCGCGATGGACTGTTCATGGGGTTGCCACCTTATGGGGGCAACGGAGGAAGCAAGATGGGGGCGGTGGTTGTTGGCTGCGGCACAAGCGCACAGTGCGCGGCATGGAATGCGACCTATCCCATGCTGAACGCGCAGGGCTGGAATAGCGCCCAGGCCAAGCAGGCGGAAGACATTCTCGGCTACAACCCGGCGACGCAAAGCTGGCAACTGACTTCCGGGTCGACGGGCAACGCGGGGGCCGGTTCATCTTGCACCTATACGTTCGGGCCAAGTGGAGCCAGCGCCTCTGGCACCGGATGCACTTCATTCGGCACGGTTACAAACTTTGCAGCTTCGGCGGGCACTTGGCCTTCCTGGCTGGTTCCAACGGTGAGCAACTCTGCCTCTACACCATCTTTGTCAGTGATCGCCAGCGCGATACCTAACTCTGCGCTGGCCAACAGTTCGACCACGGTAAATGGGCAGACTTGCACGTTGGGGGGCAGTTGCACCGTTGCAGCCACCGGATCGGCTATGAGTCCGAACGTCCCCGGCTGGCTGCAATATTTTGGCGACGGATCAAATGGCTCGAACACCAACGCCAGCGGCAACATGAGCGGCGAGTATAATTACACGACCTTCACCGTTCCTTATGGCAACACGGTGACGGTGAACTCTGCGGCAGGTTTGATCGTCCACGTATCCGGCGCCTGCACGATTGCAGGGACGATTGAAGCGAATGGCGCAATGGCTGGATATGGAAATGGCTACCCGATGGATAGCAGCGGTGGCGGTGGGTCGGGTGGTGGCACTGCTGCCGGTACTGCTGGGCTACCCTATTACTACGCTACCAATATTGGTACGGCTGGCGGTGGAGCGGCAGGAGCAGCAAACGGCGGAAACGGTGGAAATGGAGGTACGCTTCCCTCCAGCCTTAAGCACAATTTCCTTGCCTTGGGAGCTGGGCTGGATGGCCTATATTCCTATGGCGGGGGTGGCAAGCAGGGAGGTAGCACAGGGGGAGCAGCCGGAAATGGTGGAGCACCTGTCATCCTGATGTGCGCCTCGATAACGGGTACAGACGGCACTCACACGGGCATCATTGACGCGAGTGGAGGATACGGCGCACCTCCTGCTGCAAACTCTACAGGAGCAGGATCAGGTGGAGGCGGGGGTGTCGTAGTTCTTTCCTCGCAAGCTGCCGTTTCGACTTGGCCATCCATCTACACGGCTGGTGGTCCTGGGGGCCTGGTTACCGTGCCTGAGGCTGCGGCAACAAGCGGGACCTGCACGAGCCAGCCCAAAGCAACACTGGGCGTCACTTCCGGGGCGCTGTCCAGTTGCACGGTGGTACAGGCTGGCGCAGGATGCGGCACAGGGACGAATGTAACTTTCAACATTCTGGGTGGCGGAGGGTCGGGCGGGACGGTTACCCCGACGTGGAGCGGAGGCGCTTTGGCCTCTTGCACGGCGTCGGGCGGTTCCGGCTACACGGCGGCAACCTATACGACATCCGGAACGGGCGGAGATGGCGGTGCTGGATGGAGCGCGGAGTTCCAAGGGTGGTAAGTTAACTCGGCGACACATGTACGGCGTGCCGCAAAAAAGGTTAAATATATGAAACGATTTCTCATAGCACTAGTATTCATGCTTCTTCCTTGTGTAGTCCACGCCCAAGCGTGGAGTGGACTACTTTATCCATATGGATCAGGAACTTGCACTGGCGCAACCCCAACAGGATGCGCGGTTGATTGGAGCGTAGCAGGCATACCGGGAGGTATTCCTACAGCAACACAAGCAGGTAGCACCATTACATCTACAGGTAGTGATCAAACCTCAGCTATAAACACGGCTTTAGCCGCTTGCGGTGGATCGGTAGGAGCCGAGAAATATGTTAATCTGGCTGCCGGTACTTTTGTGATCGCTGGTACATTAACGGTTCCAAGTTACTGCTACCTTAATGGGCAGGGCGCGAATTCAACAATTCTGAATTTTACAGGTTCAAGCGGCAATGGTGCGATTATCCTTGGCTCATCCTCATTCCCAAGTACAGCCAATGATACTGCGGTTACTAGCGGACTAACGGCCGGATCTACTAGTGTCACGGTAGCCAGTGCTACCAATATCTCAGTTGGTAAGTTACTCACAGTCACAGAATTAAACTCTCTTGGCAACAACGTAAATTCGACTGGTACTGAAGGCTTCTGCAACTTTTGCGATGTATATGGAGGTTATAGGTCAAGTGGGCAGACCGTTCTAGTAACCGGCGTGAGCGGGACCACAATCACCATTTCACCTGGGCTATACTGGACGTTTGGGTCCACGTTGCCTAGCTGGGCAACGTCGCATACATATTACCCTGGCGCGAACGTTACCAATGGTGGAAACATCTATCAGGAAACCGCGGCGCCTACAGGTTCAGGCGGTAATGGACCTTATAATTGCACAAGCGGCACAGGGTCTTTTTCAACAACTTCCGACGGAACTTGTACCTGGACACTATACGGATCAGGAACAACTACCGCTCCCTTAGCAACACCATTTTCTCCGTCAGCAATACAAGCCGGAGTAGAGAATCTGCAAATATATACGACAAATGCAGGAACAACTACAAGCGTTGGTGTCGATGTTCTTGGTTCGATGTGCGAAAATTGTTTTGTACACGGAGTCGAGGTAAATTACACCGATGCAGACTATTTTGATTTCCATTACAGCTACGGCGGAGAGGTTAGCAACAACTACTTCTCAAACGCTATTTTCCACCAGCCTGGTACTTACGATTCGACTGGTCAAATCGATTTCTACACCTCAAAAATGAAAATTGAAAATAATATATGCGAAAGAGGACATGATTGCATAGTCATTGAACGAGGGCCATCTGGTAACGTAATCAGCTATAACTATACTCTAGGCGAATTTGATCAAAATTCACCTAACTTTATGATAGGTGGTATCGATTTCCATGGAGCAAATCCAGAATTTAACTTGCTTGAAGGGAATGTGCTGACAACCATTGATCTCGACTCAATTTGGGGATCTAGTACACGCAATACAGAATATCGTAACTGGGTAATCGGCAGTTCAGACAATGGGTATCCATTAGCAGCAGGGCGTAATACAGTTACCTCCGGAAGTACATTACAGGTTTGTAGCGCATTAACATCGGGACATACCTGTAATCCATTTCAGGGAGCTAGAGCATTTCAGGCTTCCACGCTTTCAATAGGAAATAATGCGTTAGGCAATGTAATCGGTGGCCCTGAGCAAGAAAATAATATTGGATATGGTCCTGGACCCGGAGTAGGCGTAACGCCTTATAATAGTGGTACCGGACAAACCGACGCTGTACAATATCCTGTTAACAGAAGTTATGATAGCCTTGTATATGGATGGTCCTTCGGCTATTCTGAAGCGGCGGACGATGGGGTTACAGCACCGGGCAATGCGGCTGATTCGACACTGGCATACTCTAGTGCTACCTTACACGGAAACTACGGAAATATTTCTAGTGCAATCGTATGGAAAACTGGGCTTACACACACACTACCCGCGTCATTCTATTTGAGTGCTAAACCATCTTGGTGGGGTACGACACTTTCTTATCCGGCTATTGGACCGGATGTTACTGGCGGCAGTGGTCCTGGCGGCCATGCGGCTCTTATTCCTGCACAGGCCTGCTATGCAGCAATGGGCGGAACACCTGGTAATGCGGGATCTCCATTAACTTTTAACGCGGCATCTTGTTATAGTGCAGGCTTACCTGTTGCTGTCACCCCAACATTTTCACCGGTGGCGGGGACCTACACCAGTACCCAGAGTGTTGCTATTACGTCAACCACTCCGGGAGCATCGATTTACTATACTACAGACGGAAGTACTCCAACAACAGCATCATCATTATACTCTACGCCTATTTCGGTATCAGTTTCCGAGACTATCCAAGCGCTTGCAGTAGCGTCTGGTTATACAAACAGTCCGGTAGGCTCGGCAGCCTTTGTTATTGGAACACCGGTGGCAGCATCGGCTAGTTTTTCTCCTGCAGCGGGAACATATACTTCTATTCAATTAGTTACAATTAGTAGTTCCACTACCGGTGCTACAATCTGGTATAATACAACCGGTACATTTACTGGCTGCACTACCACAACTTGCACGGGTGCAACCCAAGTAACGGGTACGGTATCAGTTGCATCGTCGGAAACCCTCTATGCTATTGTTACCTACGCAGGATATACTAATTCTGCAATAACTTCCGCGGCCTATACAATTAACCTACCTGCGGCTGCTCTCCCAACATTAACCCCCGGAGCGGGAACATATGTTGGAACACAATCTGTTACTATTGCAAGTACAACCCCGGGGGCAATACTCTATTACACGACAGATGGTACAACCCCGACACCATCCTCAACTCTATACACGGGTGCTATTTCGGTTACTGTATCAGAAACAGTAAAAGCAATTGCAATAGCTCCGGGATACTCAAATAGCGCGATAGCCACCGCCGCATATGTAATCAACCTACCTACTGCGAGTGCGCCAACTTTTTCACCGGGAACAGCAACGTATACTTCGGTACAAACGGTGTCTATCTCTAGTGGAACATCTGGTGCTACAATCTGGTATAATACAACCGGTACATTTACTGGATGCAATACCACAACTTGCACAGGAGCTACCCAAGTAACGGGTTCTGTTACCGTATCAACGACACAAACGTTGTATGCAATTGCTACTAAAATTGGATACAATAACTCTTCAACGAGTTCGGCCGTCTATACTATTAACATCACGTCCACGACTGCAACTCCTATATTCAATCCAATAGCAGGCGTATATACTACTACACAAACAGTTATAATTACCGATTCAACTCCTGGCTCGATCATCTATTATACAACAGATGGCACGACGCCCACTACTAGTTCTACCGTTTATACGGGTGGTATTTTGGTGGGTACAACAAAAACCATTAATGCATTAGCGGCGGCTTCTGGATATAATAATTCCGCAATTGCCGCTGCCCCATATATAATCACAACAACGCCGGGAAACTGTGCAATGACCTTAGGCGGGGGTGCAATAATTACATTAGGAATCAATGGCAGTATTACACTAAGCAATTGTCATTAAACGATTGCTAGATAGAAAAGCAGTAAGAGTTAACCTCTTACTGCTTTTCTATCTAATAGTTTTCCTTTATATTTCAATATCTTCTCTGAAAGTATCGGTTGATTTAGGTTCAATCAATTTCCAAATAGTTTCGGACACATCTTTACCATCGAGCAACCCAAATAAAATTGATGCATAATATTTGTGATCGGTCTGTAAGAAAAATGCAGCGATATCTTTTCGTGTACCTCCACTCGGTTTACGATCTAGAATTCGTTGAGCCACAAATAGTATTTTGTAGTAATCATTGGTTAATTGTAAATTCCATTTATTCAACCAGGCCTTAAATTCGGTGGGGATAATTTCATCTGCTGCCCAAGCAAGAAGTTCTTCATTTTTTCCGTCTCGATGCATTTCCCAGATAGTATGCGGATTTAATCCCGTCAAAATTCGATGCAATTGGCAATAGGTTTCAAATTTAATTTTGACTTTGAACCCAGTTGAGTATGTTGCAACATATCCTTCCTGATTTCGAATATTTTCTGCTACGCAAGTTTTTAAGTCTTTAACGTGATCTTTAACCAACGGTAATTCATTCGCGATGCAGTATGATTTTAAATCCGAACGCGATAATTCCTTACCGGTTTCATTGTGAATTGCGCCTAGGGTTACAAGGCCTTCAAAATCGTATTGCACGACTATTCTATTTTCTGAAAAAATAACTTCGGTTAACAGAGTATAATCCCGCGGAAGTTTTAATCGGGGGTACTTTTTTTGCAGCCATTCGGTTGCCCAATGAGCCTGGTCTGATTCAAATGAACCACGAGTTGCTACATAATTTTGGTTGTCCCACGAATACAGTATGCCTAACGATCCGTCCATTTTAGTCGTTAACAGGGGAACTCCAGGAGGAAGATTAATCTCTAGAGTCTCGGGATGTCGTGCGTCATTTAAGTTCCAAAATTTCGCAAACGGTCTAGCAACAATTTCTGTCGTATCCGTACGGTAAATTAGACCTCGGCAAGAATTCATTTCGGGACCCCAGACTAAATCCTTGCTAAATTGAGCGATCTGGGTATAATTCAAAATTGCCAGAGGAAATGTTGAATGAAATTTTCTCGAGATAAATCGATTCTTAATTAATTCTTCTAAGATATCGACATTCATAATTTGATCTAGTTTAACCATCGCAGTCGCTCTTTTCTATCGTTATGGTTTTATCTTCCATAATGACCGTTACCTTTAATTCCCCGTACATTAGCAATAACTCTTTAGCAAGAATACTTGCATGTTCGTAAATTTTTTCTGGTGTTGATGGATACAAGGGATAATTAATTAAGCCTACGATAAATCCGGGTTCAAATCCATCTATATTTTTATCTGCCGAGCTAGTATAGATAAATTCCGTTGGTGTTAGCGATACGCATAAACCTTTTGAATCACAATAGTTATGCAAAATATCCCGAGCGGCATCCAATGTCTGAATCTTATCGGAATATGCCTCTCTGAGGCCAACGAAAATATTTGCGGTAATTGAAGAACAAGTTTTCATAGTTTTATTATAGCATTATTCAGATAACTTTTCAAGCAAATTATGACCTAGTATTTCCTTTAAAATTTCTGTCGCTTCATCCTGCCAATTCGGATTACTTACCCAAACGGTTGGCATTACTAATTCGTTATATCTATTTGGGTTAATAGTGATATGTTTTTCAGTGATCGATTCTATTATGCACACCTCAGAGACCTGCGTAAAGGTTGTTCCATAATTACCATCGTTTCCCCAGGTATATCCTAAAATTTTAAGTTTTAACCGCTGGTATTCGTCATAAATTATGGCAATTTCGTTTTCTATCTCTACACGATCGCGTATTGCAGCAAGAACTCGTTTTTCTAGTAAACACATTTACACCAAACTTTTTGAAAATTCCAGTGCATCCATTACCTGTTCGATTAACCCATATTCATTATTGCATGGGTATTCGACATAATCTCCATTCGGATCCATAAGATTAACCCACCCAGAATCCCGTTCGACTTGTATGACTATGCGGTAGCCTTCGGGTAGTTCTTGAGCGCATCTCTGTAATTGTGCATCGAGTTGTAATGGGTCAAAAGTCATAATATTTTCCTATTCCGATAATTTTTCAATCAATACTAGATTTACTTCGTTGGTTATACCGAGCATCGCTTCAATTTTCCAATTTTCATCGCTTATCCATCGAGTAGGAAAAATAAATTCACATCCCTGACCACTATTAACAGTGATAAATTTTAAATTCCATTTACGATTATATACTGGTCGAATAGTTGTATCTTTTGAACGACGTCCAAACCCCCAGGTATATCCTAAATTTTTCAATTTAATTGCCTGCCATTCGGCGTAAATGTGTTCAATCTCTTTTTCGATTAACTCGGTATTTTCGGCAACAATTTTAACTACTTCTACGGGAATCATACCTACTCCGACAATTTATCAATCAGTAATTTATTTTTCCGTCGTTTTAATTTCTTCCGAAGGCAATTTTTCCAATCCGGATTGTTAAGATAGGACACAGGAATTTTTAACGCACCTGATTTTCGAGCATTAATATAAATATCCGACTCTAATAATTCCATAGAAAGTACGTTTGCTTTTTGTTTTGAACTCCTGGCCCAAAAAGACGGTTTAACTAATCCAGTGCCTAGTTCTTCGATAAGTACATCTTGCCATTCATCGTACAACGTTGCCGCATACGTCTTAATGGCAAGAAGATTTTTAATTGTTGTATTATATAAATCTTCAGAAATCATTAGGACAGGTCCTCATCTGAAGATTTATATTTTCGATTCAAAAATTTCAACGAAAGATTAAAACCACGGCGGGCGACTCTTGGCACTGCGGGAGTAATTACAATTCCCTCTCGAATATGCAAACTTTTACCGGATACTGTTTCCATTCCGCCGCTTAGTTTTTCAAAAACACTGGGATCAAACGGTCCACGATATAAAATTGGCACCCAATACTTTTCAATAAACGATTTACCGAACGTTGTTTCGATTTCATCAACCGATAACTCTCGTCCGTCGATTCGTATTCTAAAAAGTTTAATTGTCGGCTTATCTTGTCCGTACGAATATCCAGGCTGACAAGGAATAACTTCCCCCACAAACTGAACATCAAAATTTTTAAGATCAATACTTTCGGGTTCTAATAGATCGCATTTTACTAGGTTGATTAACCCAGAATTTTCTAATGCCTGCCAGTAAAGATTCTTTTCCGAGCGCTCTATTACTTGATCTCGCTCATTCATCCCCTTGCTAGTTACCCCGATTTCTCCTGTCTTTGAAAAATAGAAATTTCCCTGAGAACCGTGAATTTTTTCTGAAGTAATACAATCCTCACCAAATACAAATTCATCTGCAAACAGTCGAAATTGTTCAACGTCGTGGTGGGCTGCTCGGGACCCGAAATTAACAGAGTCAAATGAATTAATAATTCCCGACATATTATATGGAATTACCGGCTGATATTTATAGATTCCTAATTTTTCTGAAATATCCACATTAAGAGGGATATTCTCAACCGCATTCCATTCGGGGACGGTGGCAAGAACCCAATCAATTGGCAGAGTTACTCCCTCACTTAATTCTCCACGCAGACGAACCTGTTTAACTCGATTATGTTCGGAACCGGTTAGATAACTAATACCGGTTGCTGAATTAACATATTCGCTTTTCAACGAATCCGGCAGAATTGCTCTCTCCGGCGCGAATACGATCACATCCCCATTTTGATATTGTCCCATACCAACAACAATTTGAAATTTGCCGGCTCGACCGATCTGCATACGATCTGCATTAGGGTGGGGCAGTAATTCAATCTTTGTCGCAAAGGTTTCCCAAATTGCCATAAATACTCCTTATTTCTTAAATACCATACTCGTCCGATTTCCAATTAATTAGCGGGTTTCTTATTTAGAAATTTCCAATCGCGCCGCAATGTTCACAGGTTTTTTTCGAATCAACTCCCAAATTTGGGCAGGTTAATGAATGATGAGGAGTTCCCCGAACAGGAATACACTTAATACCGTTGGCCCGCCATGCTTTTTCAACAACCTGATATCTGTCGTCGATTGCCATTAGAATTTGTTCCTTTGACACAAGGCCGAGTAATTCGTTGAGAATTTCACTTTTTGCGATATAGTCATGTCTAGAATCCCAACCGTGCCGCATAAAGATATGATCAAATGGGATTTGATAAAAATTTAGCCAAGCAATAGTCGCGTCTCCGCATGTAGAATGTCTGCCTGATACAATTAAAATTGTATGATCTTTAGCTAATTCACGAACCCACGCAGCAATCAATGGATAAACTCTATCCTTCCCTACTGCATCTTCATCGTATGGACTACGGATTCCAGTAGAATTGGCAAGGGTACCGTCTACATCTACAAGCACAATCTTTTTATTGGGATCAAGTTGCAACCTGCCACTCTTAAGAAATTGGCGGCAAATTACAGCTCGGCCAACATGAGATTTACCGATACGGCCTTCATCATGCTGAATACAATCTTCAAGGCTTGTTTCCATTCGATGAATATACGAAGAAACTTTCATATTTGCAGCAATGTTTTGCAACCTTGAAACAGAACTTAAAGAAAGATGGGTATTGTCCAGCAAAACCGAATAGCCATTAGATAAAAAATGTCGAATTTGAAGCTCTTCAACGGCAGCAACATCTTTTTCCAACGAGGTATCGGATGAATGTAACATTGATCGAATATCATCTCGATTAATCCGCACAATTTTTCTTTCTCTGTGTTGGTCGATATACTCACGCGCCCAAGTGCTCTTACCGCTTCCCGATTCTCCTTGAACGATGGTGAGAGTAACAGCCCCAGCAATGTGGGGATTGTTTGCGGCTGGCGATTTATGTTGCTGCATATTGTCTTAATTTCCTTTTCCGGAATAGTGAAAATCCTTCCGAAATCTAAATCGTTCTTTTTCTTACCGTTGCAAGTTGAGCACATTGTCTGTAAATTACCCAGAGCAGATGGCCCTCCCAATGATGCTGGAAAAATGTGATCCATAGTAAACAAAATTCCGTTCGCAGAATACACATTGAAATGGTATCCATTCGGAAGATTTGTTTTGTTGGTTTCTAGACTAGCATCCGTCGCAACGAGCCCACATTCACAACAAACGGGACTTCTTTTAATACATTGCAATCTGATGGAACGTAATTTTCCACCATAATTTATGCCGTCGATATCGAAAATTTTACACCAATTTTTATGGGTTTGACCCTCGGTCGAATCCTTATCCATTAATGCAAATAATTCTTTCACAGGCATCTGAAGTGCAATCGAGGTAGTAACAAATTTTTTCCTCACAGCGTACCTTTCTGAACGACAGACAAAAGCCTGCTTATCTTACCGTCTAACTGGCTATTTCCAAACCAACAAATATCATACTCCCCGCCGATTACCCAGTTGTGCGGATTTGCCCAAAATTTTACAAGTGAATATTGGCTGTTATCAGCCGTAACCGTTGCTGTAATATCACTTTCCTTAATAAAAGAACAAGAACAACCCACAACCGGCTGCATTATAGCAATTTTGATTCGGAGCTTATTTGTAAGCTGATCAGGAAATAAAACGCTTAACGGCACACTTTTTTCGAGTAACTCATCGTAAGCTCGTTCATTAGATTCCTGCTCCATACGAGCATAATACATATTCGGCAAAGACGCGATTAAGGCTAATGTTTTATCTCCCAATGGAATCTCAGTGAGTGTAGCGGCCGTGATCGCAGCTCGAATAAACTTACCGGCATTATCTGAAAACACCAGATGAATTAACGAGCAAAAATAATCACGAATAATTTTTCCTTGTTCAAAATCATCCTCGGACACATCCGTCATGCCAGATTTTATAAAAATCCGCATTAATGCGATATTTGTTAATTTATTGCTATTATCTGGATCGAGTTTACCCCAGTTATAAGGATCATACATGGTAAGACTAAGATGCCGTTTGACATATGCCCCGTTAATTCTCTGGGCAGCAACCGCCGCTGCCCAGATAATATTGCACGAAATTAGGGTAGTATCACTCATTGCACGCTCCCAGAAAATAATTAATCGAACAAAATTGCGCGGTCTGAATCCGGATCTCGGTAATTAATAGTACCGTCTGGCCGCATTAGAATATGCGCGCCGGTTCCATACAATGCGTGGGCTTCACCCACAGTAATTTCGGTTTGCTTTGCCTTTTCAAACTCGCTCTTTGCAACAACTACCAAATTCGACTTCTTCATAATGATTTCCCTTTCAATTACAGTGTATCAGGTTAACTAGTGGTTGTCAATCAAAAGTTGGTTTGAACAAAAATTACCATCGCCAGCATAAAGCAGATAGTTCTATGGCTTATCTGATCCGGCACTAAAATGAGAGAGGCGCACAATACAAAGGTACATACGAGTGTTAGCAATTTAATACTCAGTTTACCGGCCGAGCGCGACATAACAGGTTTCAAATTGTCGATCTTTTTGGCGTAACGAAAACTTCATTTACGTAAGGATAGCGATTAACCGCCATAACGTGCATTTGCAGAACAGCCTTCATCATGGCAGAAAGTTTTTCGCCGACAATATTAGTTGCGGCATCCCAATCCGATTCCTGGCGCAGCGGACCCGGGTGAAAATTCCAGGTGTTATTGTCACCTAGATACATACCAGCACCGGTGGTAAAAATAATGAAATCTCCCGGGGTGAACATCGTGGCAAAACTACCGGATCCGTTATTTACATATTCTTGCAGTGTCATCGATTTCCTTTCAATTACAGCCTTGTGTAGAGCCCAGTTTCTTCTGTAAAAATACCTTGCAGTTGGCCGGCGTAGACCGGAGAAATATCCCGAACAATTTGTTGCTTGAAACCATTTTTCGTATGACGGCAATTATACATCACCATCCGATAAGTATCCGAGTGAGTGAGTTCAATTTCAACATGCGTGATTTTGTTGCAAGCCTTAGTAATTTTGAAAGTCAGGGAATTTCCACGCGAGATAAAATTTCTCGCACCGGTCATTCCCACAAATCGATTACCACCGAGTTGTTCAAAAATCGTAGTTGCAATGCTCATTCGTTTCCCTCACTGAAATAATTATAGCAAATTCTGAATCCGATTGCAATATCTAGATCCTGTATTTGCTAAATTTTTCATTTAACAGATCTTCCGCGTCCCATTTAGTCGAAGACATAAATGGCGCATTTTGCGCGATTTCTAGCAGTTTGTCAAACTCACCCACGAGAAACTCGGGAATCGAATACATATGAAAATCGTCGTCTTTGCGTTTGCAGGTAGCAGCCATGTTTTACTCTCCTTACCAACAAATATAGTATAACAAATCTCGGTATCGAATGCAAGAGAAGAATGGGGAAAACCCAGAAAAAACTGATCCCTTGAAAACAAAGGACTTAAATCGCCCCAATATGCCCCTGCTATTTTAGCCATACCCAGCCACGTCTAGCCCCCTTAAAGGGCCATACGGCGTCATATTCGTGAAATCGGGCCTTTGTTTTCAACAACCTACAAAGCTACTTTTGGGGCCTGAAAAACGAAAAGCCGAGCTGAAATCAGCTCGGCTTTTGTAGTTGAGTAGAGGTAGTTTACGCGAAAAGTCGTGCCTTGGAACCCCATACGTCCCGTGAACTAATCCAATATTTGGTCCGACCATCCGTGGTCTTATCTGTATTGACTTGCAGACCAAGCTGGCGAAGCTCTGAAATACGCGCACGTAAATTTAAAATGCCAAAATAAGAACGCGCCTGACGAGAGGTGAGAGAGCGACTGGTTCCGCGCAAGAAATCGTGAAGGAAAGAATTTTGAGAATTTTGAGACATATGTTTCTCCTATTTCCGATAAATATATCGGGGGTTAATATGATTGAAATTTTGGTTATTTTGGTTTCTCTTGCAATAATTGGAATTTTGCTAATTCCTGAAAAAATTAATTTACTCTGCAGAATAAAAAAATTTTATTATTCGGCCCTAACTTCCACCCGCAAGGGATAATTCTGAAGTTGAGCATCTCGTAAAACCAACTCGGTAAGATGTGTTGCAATTTCTTTGGTGAGATTTTCGGCGGCTACACCGGAGCCCGTTGTACTAATTTCCTCAGTTAATACCGCAGCCGATTCGATATCAAAATTAAAAATTCTAATTAAAGTTTCGGCAACAAACACCGCACTAGTTTTTTCATCGTTTAGATAAACAACCGAATATAATGTTGGTGGAATAACCTTGGTATTAATTTTTGTTCGAGTTACAACATTAGCAGAAGATTCTGGCATTATTTTTCCTTTTGAGTTAATTAGTGGGTGTTGATTGCTGCAGAATGGTTCTAAAGATATTCAGGTAATTTGTATGCAAGCTGAATCATTAGTTTGCCGGCATGAAATTCCGCTGATAGTACAGAAATGTAATCACATAATCCAAATGCTGGGCCAAATACGAACCAGGCATCGGGTACATAAATATTACTCATTCTGCTTCTCCTTTTCAAGCGAGTGTTTTAATTTGACCTCGTAAGCATCAATGTAAGTATATTATTATATTAATTTGTTTTTATATATTTGTCAAGACTTTTTTAATTTATTTTCGTATAATTCAATTTTTGGTGCGGTGTTATTAACAATACAGTTTTCATCAAAAATCATTTTATTAATATTACGAGTTTTATATTCCGGAATCAAATACATATGTTCTTGAATCACAGATTCGCATAAAGTACGAAGGCCTCGCGCTCCTGTCTTTTCTTTTTTTGCTAGTTCAGCAATTTTATGAATGAACCCGGGAGTAAAATCTAATTCGATGCCGTCAATATTAAAATAAAATTTAAATTCATTGAGAATGTTATTATCTAATACTGATAAAATTTTAACTAACTCGTCAATCGATAATTCCGTTGTTCTTGTTTTAAGAGGAAAGCGGCCAATAAATTCGGGTATAATACCAAAATTAATAAAGTCTTCGGTTGTATATTTAGAACCTAAATCTGTTGACGGAGTGACCGTATCTAAAAATCCCAACCCCTGTTTTGTTTTCATCCGTGACTTAACAATTTCATTCATTCCAAAAAATGCGCCGCCACAAATAAATAAAATGTTTTTTGTATTGACTTCAATCATTTGCGGCAATGTAGGCCGCTTTGAAGTTCCATTAAGAGGAATTCTAATAATTGATCCCTCCACCAGTTTTAATAGCGCCGATTGCACACCGGATACTCGATTATCGCTTGTTGACGTCCTATTTTTCCCTGTTGCAATTTTATCAATTTCATCTATAAATACAATTCCGCATTCGGCCTTATCGATATCTCCATCGGCTTCGATTACTAATCTAGAAATAATAGTATCTACATTTTCGCCAATATACCCAGCTTCGGTTAAGGTAGTTGCATCTACTGTAATAAACGGAACATTAAGAAAATGAGCAATAGATCCAATGAGTAGACTTTTCCCGCTGCCGCTGGGACCGGTAATAATAAGATTGCTCTTGTTAATAATCGCGGATGAATTTTCACTATATAGCATTCGCTTATAATGATTTGCCACGCTTACACTAAGCGCAATTTTAGCCGGTTCTTGCCCAACTACAAATTTATCTAAATATTGCCGAATTAAAATAGGATTTAGAAGCTCGTTTTCGATTACTGCCGCCGGTTCGACATCTGGGTTAATGGTATGAATCAAACTACTACATCGCTGAATGCAAGAATCGCATATAAAAAAATCACCGGTGCCGACCAACTTAACGCTTTCGGCTCTACTTTTACCACAAAATATGCAATTTGATTGTTCGTCGGATTTACAACTAGAAGTTTTTTTAGTCATGATTTAGAATTGATTAAATAGTTTCCTAAAAGATAAGATGTTGTTTTTATTAGCGAAATATAGCCAGGTTATGGCCGCCCCGCTAAGAAGAAAGATTAGCAAAATATAATGGTTCGAAGATTCACACAAGAAAGATACTAGGAGAAAAAGTGAAATAGGTAGGTGTCTAAAAATTGTTATCATTGGTTAACGGTCTCGCATTTAAACTCAGTCTACTTACACTGTTATTTATGCCTACTCTTTAAAATGGCTATTCCATGAATATCTACATACTTTCCTAAAAATCGATAATGATATGAATTTACTTTGGTTAACAGCTATAATACCTATGCACTTTGCTTTAGGTGAAAATTTTTTAACGGCCTTAACAATTTCACATACGGTATTGCCGGAATCAATAAAATCATCTACAATAATATATCTTTTTGAATTGGAAAATCCTTCAACGAGAGAGCCGCTGTGATTTTTATCGCCCTCTTTTCGAACCATAATAAGATTTTTCTTCATTCTAACGGCCAAGGTCGGTGCGCATAAGGCGCCACTCATACCGCGAAAGGCAATCGAATCAAAAATAAGAGGTAGCACTATTTTCTTTGATGATACCAATTTTGTGTTAAGACTTTTTGGGTCCAAATAGGAATAAAGATATTGTGATTTAATCGACATTTCTAATCCGTCCTAGGTCTTAGAGCCTGATTAAAATTGCAGTTGCATTGTCGTGGGAGCCAGCGCTAATCGCAGACTGAATTACATCATCGGCGGTTACCGAGTTTACATCAATAAGAGTAGCTAGATTATTAACTAATTGGTCGGTATTTTTATGACCCGGATCTAAGATGCCATCGGTGCCGCATAAAACCCAACTATTTTTAGCCAATGAAATTCTAAAAACTTCTGGTTCACGATTAAGAACAACATCCAAATCACGATCACCCAATGCTCTGCTCATCTGAAGTCCACCGCCATCTAGATTCCGAGCATCGAATAAATAGCCGTCAACAATTATACCGTCTTCACTGGCAGTAGCAGCGGCCGCTTCCGCAGCATTAGACCGTACGTTATGTTCTGGTGCGACCCAGATTTTACCATCCGCATCCTTAATAATTACAGGGCTATCGCCAATTACAGCGACGTTTGCAAATTTTTGTTTTTCGTTTAAGTGAACAATAGAAGCGGTAGTGCCTGTATATGAATGTCTTAGGTCGAAATTCAAAATATGAATTACTTCGGAAAGAATATCTAATCCCGCAAAATTTGACCCAAACAAAAGTTCTCGAAAAATACGAGAACAATTTGCGGCAGCATACTCTGCCGCAATTTCTCCCCCGTGGCCGTCAAACACTCCGAAAAATACATTTGAACTATCAAGATGATCAATAAAAAATCTATCCTCTTGATGCAATCTACGATTTTGTTTGGTATCTACTGTCATCTTCATTGTTCTACAATCCCTTTTATATCGTTGCTTGTTATAATTTCTACTGTTAACCGAAGATGTTCTTAAAAATAAGGTAGGAAAATCTACCTAAGATATCCGGCCAAGAGAACCCAACTATAATTGAGTATAGAAATCTACGCCGAAAAACTGATAATCATTAATAAATCTTCGGGATTGGGAATTTCGTGATAATGCTTCTTTTCTTTCTTTTGCCTAACAAATTCATCAAAAATATCTTCGGCTTCGTATTTGGATACCGGATTTTCGGTTTTTGTACCAAATTTTAGTGTTTTCCCTCGGCGGCCGTATTCAAATTGAACAAGATATTTTCCATTTTCCACCGAAACGAGTTGAAGATAATATACCTTATCGGATGTTCCAATATTATTGTGTAGACTAACCGCTTTTACAATCATAATATCCTTTCACTGATATTATTATACAGCAAAAATATGGGTTGTCAATAGCGATTCCAAAAATAAAATGCGATCCAAATTAAATATGGAATTACATAGGACCAAACCGACCAATGTAAATTTAAAAAATTGTTCGAAAAGATAATTATCGCACAATTAATGGTTGCAAACAATAGATACCGAATCACGGCATTCCTTATTGCAAGCCCAGCGATAAAATTGCGTCGTCGGCGAGGCCCGCTAGAACATCTCCCCAAAATTGCACTGCATCTTTAAGAAACCATTCCCACATAAAACCTAGTTGAATCCAGTCCGAATTAATCGGAAAGTCGATTACGTTAAAGGCTCGCAGCCCCAGTACTACTACGGTGATCATCGACGCGATTAGTAGTTGAATTCGTAACATTTTTGCAGTCATATTTTCCTTTATTCTGATAAGACTAAAAGTAGAGATTCGTCTTTGGTTAATTTTCTGATTATTTCTGTGGACATAATCATACCCTTGCCTGTTAATGAGTCAAGAGTTGCGACGTAAGAATAGCATTCATACGCTTTCCGGCCATCATACACCGTGTTTTTCAATATTCTAGCAACTCCGGTGTATCGAGACCAGTTAAATTCAATGAAATCGCCTATGCTGTATTCCATTATTGCTCCAATTCGTAAAGTAAGGCGTCATCCGGCAGCAGGCTTGCAATCGTATGCCAATGATCACCTAAAAATTCTTCAATTCGAACATATCGTTTTAACCAAGCAGTACCTAGATGTTCAAAATGCAATTCACAATAGTTTGTCCCAACTAATTTTTTAAGTGACACTGGAAATAGTGCAATTTTTAATGTTGCACGTCTATGTGGGCTGTCTTTTTTGTAATATTTGCAAATCAGAACACTGAGTTCGTTAAGGCGTTCGGTAATATCCGGCACTAGTTTATTCCAGTTAGCATTTCTCGAATTAATTCGATTTGAATTTGCAGAACATGCTTGATATTTTGATACGCTGCTTCCTGTTCAGGAAAATTATTTCGTGCAACGTGCAGCATTGGAAGAATATAGGTTTCGGTTTCTTCGATATATGACTGTTGCTTCTCGAGTGAAAAGACCCCGTGCATCGATTGGTGATTATGCATCCGATCGATGCCTTTTGCGATACTTGCAATCGGATCGTAAGCCATAGCAGAATAATATACATGTAGTGGTTTTTTAACGCCGGAAACTTGATTGGTCATTAGCTCCGTGCTATACGCAATTCGAGAGCCGAACATTTCAGTAATAGTAGAAATGCTCACATCATAATCTTCGCATACATCATGTAACCAAATCGTTGCTAGGGTTTCTTCAGGAAAAGCATATTGATCGATCAGAGTACGCGCAAAATTTGCTTGCGATACCTGATGCTGAAATTCTGGGGTGACGGTATCTTTGCGTAATCCCGTGTGTTTGCTCTGAGCAAAATTCATGGCTCGAAGAGCAACATGATATCCATGACCCAATTGCCAATATCGCATTGCGATCCGAATCTTTTCAAAATCTTGATGCATTTAATGCCGCTTTCTCATCTACAAATATAGTATATCATTTTCTTTGACGAAAGTCTAGTCTATTTTCAAAGTGTACTACAATATTTCAGTACGGGTTACCTCTAGTAAAGAAAATCCGCCGTCTCCGGAAAATATCTTCGATAAAAATCAGAGTGCACTTTAATTAAAAAGGCTTTACTATCGAACCACACTTCCCTGTTTTCTTTTGGTAAGTGCGATATTGTTGTCAGTTTGAATCCTCCGCTCTTGGGCCGCAAATATAAACTTAAAAGGGAGATAACATCCGATTCGGTGCTGCAAGAGGCTAAATCTTGGGCAAATTTAGGTGTAAATCTCCACGTCCAACCATTACCTAGATGTTTTCTTTTATAAAAAATTTCTGATATTAGTTTTTTATATGTATCGCCAGAAATATTTTTGAGTTGTAAAAAGGAAGCAAACATCTCTATTGTATTGTTTCCCAAATTCTTATAAAATGTGTCCCACATATCCGAACCGGAACATACTCCGATTTTTGCTCCATCAAACGGCAAAACAAGATATGCATTTCCGTAGCCGGAAGCATACCTTAGGCTAGTTGTCGCGATAATACTTTGATTTCTTTTTGGATATGAGGCCCAGCTCGGAAGATTACTGAATAACAACGTATATTGATTGGTTGTATTCGCGCTCTTTCGAATTACTCGTTTCGGATCAGTAATTAGTACCGAAGATTCATACGAGAATTTATAGTCGAAGCCTTTATATATCGCGTGACCTTTTTTAAGCGCGGCCAACGCCTCTGGTGCAAATTTTATTATATTTGTATAAAGAGTTTTATCCTGCTTTCGAAAGAATTCTTTGGTGCGGGTATCGTTCTCTAAAATAATCTCATTTGTTTTCATGTATATATTTATATGCTTTTATCGATTCACATGTTCCCGAGAATTTAACAATTTCTTAAGTTTCCCTACATATTCGATATCTAGCTTTACAGTCTTTGGGCTATATCCCCAGCCATCACGGTAATAATATAATTCTACCCGGCGGGCCTTGTATAGAGCAAGTAATCTTGGGGTTGGCAATGCAGCTAATTGTTCATCGGATAAAATAATCATAGAATCCTCTCATTCAATTTGATAATTTGTCGATTACCGCAGTATTATATCGGCTAATAGAAATGCATGCCCACTGGATAGGCTTACTTTTCGCTCGATAAATTATCATATGCCGGTAATTCCTTTCTTCCTGACTTAATTTCGTGCCATTCACGTTCATCGGTACAAATGTATACATCGGTTTCATTCCGATAGATAAATGGCGGCCAGTTAATATTTAACAAAACATCTACGCATCTACTGCAAAGATTATATTTTTCACCTGGCCAATAGGGATGAATTGCGATATCATCTGTGATTCTTTTGCAACGATTACATTGCCCACCGGTAGCTAGTGAAACTTTGCAGCATAATTCGGGTCCCTCGATGAGATCAACCTTAGCAACCTTAAACATTTCGGGTAAAGATGTGTAATATTCAAGTAATTTAGCTAGTTCGGTTATTGATCCAAAAATTTCAATACTAGCTAACTCTGATTTTCCGAAAAGGCCGGCAGATCTACAGGTTTCGAGTTCTTTGTTGACAATGGGGTTAACAACTTCAATGATCCAAGTCAATGAAGGAAATACTTCGGATGAAGAAAATAATTTTTTAACTTTTTCAGTCATATTGTGCTTTTATACTTTCTTTTCAGGATTAATGTTTGATGCATTACCGAGTGAGCGCCCGATCGTAGTAAGATCCGTCGTCACGAACCAAAATGCCCACCAAATCGAGGAATGCAGCATACCTAAACCAAACGCAAGTAAAAAGATAATGGTGAAGTATGGAAATAAGAAGAACGGCATCTTCTTCGTATTTTTAGCAACATAAATTGTATACTGATCGATTAGGAAAAATATAATTAGATACCAATATGACAATGAAATAACATTTGCAAATTTCGCAAATAAAAAGAGTTCTCCTAAATACGGAAATGCAAAGCTAAGGTTTTTAAAAATATTTTTCAATTTACCCTTTCTAAATGTTCCTCGGTAAAATAAAGAACATGACCTGCGCAGTGGTCCATTTCGATTTCATAGCAACCGTCTTCTGCGTAATAATTAGTAATCGTACCAGGCCCTTCCCCCGGTCCGTCCTTGAATACAAGATTCCCATTATAAAATAATGGTTTATAGTTAATGCAAACACGATCGCCTATTGAAAACGTCATAACCATTCCTTTCAATCCATTAATTTTTGTAAAAACAAATGATCTGTATATTTCTTGAGTATCTCTTCAAGTTCCCGAAGAGAGAAAATACTTATGTTACCACCGGTCAGAAGTTGCCTACACACCAGTTCAATCACTAACCATTCGCCCGTAATATAATTAATTCCTGGTGGCAAGGTGGTCGGACGGCGGCGAGTTGGTGCCCAGGTAAGGCAGCCAATTAGCGAGTTTACCAAGGTACCCGCCCGTTCGCGCCGCTCGAATTTCGTGCTCATTGCGTATCTCATTTAATCTGCCGGTACCCATCCGATTCCTGGAAGTTGATCCATTTTTCCGTGATCTCCGGCTAACAATCTCCAACTACCATCTTTAATGCGGATAACTTCTCCACCGGCAATTTCTTCGGCGGGATTTGTAATTTTACGCCATCCGCCGCAAGAACATGTAAAAGGAAAGAGTCGTTTGTTACATGGTGAAATACACCCGCCGACCATAATACTTCCCTGCTTTATTAACCTTTGCGCTTCTCCACGCGAACGCGCCAGGTCCAACTCCAATTCCAATATCGCCTTGTCGAGTTTCACGCCTAGCCCTTTCTAGTCAGTTGGAATCAAATTGTCATCCTCATCGAAGTAGAAGTAACCGTAATACGGCAAATCCGCTTCGGCGTAATAGCGTTCGGTATGTCCATCTCGGTCAACGCCGTTTTCATCATACCCATAAGAATCGAATCCGTCATCGTCATATAGGGACGAATCATGGCCATAAAAAGTTTGCTCATATACCCTATTGTCGGGGTAGACGCATCGAATTGTCGGCGAATATTTTCCTACGCTCATAATATACCTCCTTATTGAATAACCAATTTCGTACCGTCTTCCATCACCAAAATAGCCGGTGGGTAACGATTACCAGCACGAAGACCTCGCAGTTCCATGAGCAAATTGGAGATCTCCAATCCTTCCGGATCCATATTCTTACGGAATTTGATAATCAGCTCGTTCAATCTGGTGTTCATATTTTCCTTACTGTGATAAGTATAGCAAAATATGGCATACTTGTCAACCGTATTGATTTTAAAGGGGTTATCGGCCAAAGGGATCCTAAAAATTAGGATCCCTTTGTATAATGGAGGCCGAGACCGAAATTGCATCGGTGTAAATGTGCTTTGCAGGCACACGCATAACTACTCTGCCACCCGGCCATTAAATTATTTGCATTGCGCTTTCTTCGCTTTTTCGAAGGTGCCCAGATCAACTGGCCACAAAATCGTCGATTCTTTATAGTCAACAGGAAGTGGAAAATTAACATCGGCTTCGTCAGAAATATTATGCACAGTAGAAGTAACCGTTGTTAGGTCATTTCCATCAATTCCTGCCGCAGGAAAAATAAAGGGTAATACCTCATGTGTTTGCAGATCAACTACGATTTTATAAAAAGCATACGGAACATCTACCTGATCAATGCCAATTTTTTTATCAACATTTGTATGATATAATGGACCAGCATAAATTAATAATGCATGATTTCGTTCATATGCCCAGGCTCGAACATCAGATTCAAGTAATTTCCAGGAGCCACGATTCAATTTTGCAGTTTGCGGTGTCATGTTTGTAAGAATAAAAGATTCCTGTTCAACCTTGGCATTCCACGACATATCTCCGTTATTCGCAATATGCCCTGTATCATACCCGGATCCGGCATAATCTTTTGGGTCGGCTCTTTTATTGCTCGGCAGCGATTGGTCTGCGGCAAATGAATTTGATCGAGGCACGCAACCAATAGATCGACTCGGTGTTAATACATATGACACCCAAACCGGAATCTTAGCAATTGTATCCGATTCTAAGATATACGCATCTCGGCAAATCACTGTTCCATCTGGTTTATCCGGTAAATTAGGTTTAATATGACTCGGTTGCCCAAATGGAACAAATTGCGTGCATTGATTGGTAGATAACGGCCTTGGTTGTTGCCCATAAACTGAAATCGTCATTACACTGCATAAGATTAAAAATATAGATTTTATCATTTAAATTGGTAGCACTCCAGATTTCTTCGAAATTCATGCTTTATGACAAGAACCGCTTTTCCAACGGTCATCGTCTTTGCTAAGTTTACTCACAGAATTTTTATTCCCGTGAACTTTAATAAACAATTCTTTTGCATCGCAACAAGGATTTTCATGCCGAATCAATCCGGGAAAATAGTGGCAAGCGCACTCGCAGGGTTGTTCTCGATTTTCAATCATATATTTGCTCCTTGTGGTGAAATGGCGGAGTAGGAGAGATTTGAACTCCCGATACCGTTTCCGGCATAATAGTTTTCGAAACTATCGGCTTAAGCCACTCGCCCACTACTCCAAATTTTTAAAACTGGCGGAAGGTAAGAGATTCGAACTCTTACTACCTGTTAAGGTAGATGGATTAGCAATCCATTGCAACGCTCCAACTTTGCCGACCTTCCAATTCCTGTCACTAGTTAAAAATACGTTGCCCCAATTTCAAATATGGCCCAGAATTTTTCAATCCATCAAAAAGATAAGTTCGGTCCTTATGAAATTGTGCCAACTCGTATTCGCGCATGTCGGCAAAATTCTTTTCGCATTCGTGATGCCATTTTGCAAGATGGTCGATTTCTTCTCGGGTAATACCGATATCTAGTGTATTATTTTCTGACATACAATCCTTTACTTGCGAACCTTATTACGCTCTCGATCGTAAACATCTACGCTGGTCGGTTCAATTTCATTCGTATGAATTAAAGTCAAGGCCCCACCAACATCATGACACTTTCTCCGAATCAACTCATTGTTAGATGCAACCTTGGCAAAAGATAAAAGATTTTTTTCCGATGTTAAAATTCGAAGTTCATTTTGAATGTCAGTGATTCTATCATTTATCTGATCAATTCGAATTGATTGTGTAATTCCTAGAGCACAAAGATCGATAAGTGCCATATTTTCTAAATTCATTTTTTCTTCTTTCTAGTACTGAATTCGTCCTTTACTTAATTTGAAAACCCAGATACCTTAAAAATTTGGCAGGAAATAAGGGACTCGAACCCTTGATGTTAAGTTTTCACTTATAGTGGGTTTGGAGTCCACTGCTGTCGCCACTGAGCCAATTTCCTGTAAAGAAAATGTCCTGGATTATTAATAATCCAGGACATTTTGAAATTCAATACGAATTTCGTTATCTACCTGGATCCGTTGAAGAACAAGACCACCAACTGAATAGTGAACTCAACGAATTTGCTAAAACTTTTTTCATACCTTCTTTATAAGTCTACAACTGGTTGTCCAATATAATCATTATGTTTTTACAACTGATTGTTTTCTTTACCAATCACTACATTAATAGTACATTTTTATTTATGCCGTGTCAAGAGAAAAATTAAGTATTTTTGAAAATTTTTCTTTAAACCTCAGCAACAAATATAGTTTAGCATATACCTATTTAGAATGCAAGATTAATCTATCATTTAAATCGATTCGAGTACCGTGTGTTACAATGGCCAGCGCGGAGTTGATTGCCGAAACAGTTGCAGTAGATGTGAGACTTGCACAGTTAGTGGTGCGAGCGGGAATGCCACCCACGCCCGAGTTCGACCAGTTGATTGCCTGGCTGGAGTTGAGAATAGGCGACCACAACTGAGCGTAGCCCATGCATGGAAGAATTACGAACAATAAGGCTACGAAAATCCGCTTCATACTTTCACCTTTTGCGTCACTCCATACATGTGCCGCCGTTCTCTTGCTGCTCAGGCACCGCAGTGCATACAGTATAGTTGCCTAGAACACCGTTACGTTGTAGGCCAGACTTGGCGGCGTTCCGGTCCCGCAGACATAGACCGTCACTGTATTTGTTGCCGTCACTGATGCCCGAAGATTAAACGCTCCTCCCACATCAGCGCCCGTTGTGCTGCTAACTACTACTGGATGCCCGACCACTGCACCCGTCACGCTTGCCGTGCCTGAATCGCAGGTTGCCGTTAGAGCCGTTCCGGTGATCGTGCCCGTCGTGCCAGAAAGCGCAAGCTGCACATACCCCGCCGCTGGACCCTGATAGCCGAGAGCCGTCGAAGGGATTACGGTAACCGCGCCCCGTACTTGGTATGATCCTTTAATGTCGAGGTTGCCATATGGATCTAAGATCAAGTCGTTGAAGCTGTTAGTGGGATCATGCACTAATAGACTGTATGCAGCACCCACTCCTGAGCCAATAGACAAACTCGTCGCCGCAGGAGAATTTAGGCTTGGAGCAACAAGACCGCCGCCTATACTTGTACTAACAGACCCGGTCCCGCACAGAACCTGGCTTGCATTATTTTGAATTCCGATGTTTATTGAATACATGCCGGAATTGAAATTGCATGTTCCGGAGGTATCATTTCCAACTACACTCGCGGTGTTCACATTGATAAGGTCTACTCCATTGACAGAGGAAGGGGCGTTGATATAATTTCCAGAGACGGTAATCTGGGCTGCGGCCTGTCCATTTGTACCGGCTTGGATGTTTACCGTTCCAAGACTTGCTTCAAAGAAGTTTTGGGATACATCCGTATTAACGCTGGCCCCCAAGAAGATGTGACCGCTGAGTGTAGCTGCGGTGCCATTGCCCTCGAACGCGATTCCTCCATCGTAAGTGTTGGAAAAGGTCGATCCGGTTGCCGTATTGTCAGCATAATCGTCGAAGATTCCCCAGAGTGAATTGGCTTCAATCGTTCCACCGCTGATGTGGATTGCGTTTGATGCCGTCCCGGTGGGGGTGTAACCGACTTCCCACACGCCATATTTGTTGCCATAAGAGTTCAGATTCAAGACGGTTGACACTCCCGATCCGTGGAAGTAGACACCCGCACCGCCGGGGAAATTCTTGGTTGTGACGTTAGTTAGGTTTGACCCGTAGAATCCCCGCAGCTCAATCCCATTAGAACCGCTTGTCGATGATGTTCCGTCAATCACGCAATTAGTTACGGTGAATCCTAAGTCTTGCAATATAGCGTTCCCGGTTGCCAGAATCGCAGAGCCGCTTCCTTGCCAATTCAGGACCGTACCGGGATCGCAAACTAATGTGTACTTTTCATTGCTGGCAGTGAGAGCAAACGCAGCTTGTGTTGTGAATACATAAGTTCCAAGGGGAACGGACACAGTTCCGCCGCTGGGCAATCCAGCTACGGAGGTATTGATTTTCGCGCCTATATCTGCGCCGGTTTGCAGAGCCGCATTCACTACTCCGTTCACAGCGCCAGCCGCGACG
>Ga0302265_1000069_pt1 | contig 65430 bp, 57 predicted proteins | sample III_Bog_E1_1_FD_194556 | JGI IMG/M metagenome (GOLD analysis project Ga0302265, IMG submission 194556) | Peat permafrost microbial communities from Stordalen Mire near Abisko, Sweden - III_Bog_E1_1 | ecosystem: Environmental > Terrestrial > Soil > Wetlands > Peat | place: Sweden: Abisko...
TGGCCATTTGCGATCCGTATCGGCGGCGATTATCTGCGAACAACATTCGCCAACTCCAGTTCGGCGATGCGGTTCCAGAACAATCTCCGGCTCGAGACCAGTGTCACCTACCGTTTCGGGAAGCGTTAGCTGCGGTGAAGAGTTAGAGTGCGTGTTAAGGCAACGGGTCCGACTGCCGGTCGGACCCGTTTTCGTTCCTACATTTTCATACCTTTCATGGTCGTCGACGAGAAGAACAGGAAGAAGTTCGACGGAGCTTCGGCGGCATCTCCGGCTGTCTCTGCTTCCTGGATTGCCTTGAGTGACGTAATGCCAGTGCTGCCATCCTTCGCCGGCCAGTCTTTCTGATTCAAGACCAGCACAGGAATCACCTGCCACCAGATTGGCTTGAAGTTGATGTCTTGATTGATGAGCACGTGGCTGTGATTTGGAGTGGGCAGGAACACGCTTGAAGTCGGTGGAGGGATCAATTTTAGAGCCGCTAGAACTGGGCCTAAATCCAGGCGGGAAGCATGCATGGTGCACGTGCCGGGAGCCGATCCCGGGTCGGGGCACTGCGTGTACACCAGCGGACTCTGCTTGAACCCTTCGGGAATCGCTCCGAACAACTGGATCAATGTGTTGCCCAGCGCCGGACCGCACAGGGTTCCCTGAACCACTCCAGTGCAAGAGATAGCATCATTAGGATTCTGGTCGTTGTCGACCGAGAACATGGGCACCAAGACATAGAGTGGCTCGCTGGTATTTGCCGGATTCCCGGTCTTGCCCGGAGGGGTGATCGAGGGCTGCGTACCCACCACGCAGATGGGAGTCTGCAATTCTCCCGGGTCTGATTCCGCCGGGATGCCGTTATAGTTCAGGTCATCCTTGGGTTGGTCGATGCAATCGAAATTCTGGGTGTAGCTAAACTTCAGGACCTGGCTGTCGCCGAACCCCAGGGTTTGATTGGGCTGGAGTTTCTGCGCAAACAAGGTTCCTGTGATCAACGCAACGGCTGCTAGCATCGCCAGCCGAAAAGGTAGGGTCTTCACTCTCGTTTTCATCGGTTTCTCCATGGCCATACGGGGCCTCGCCTGGAGTACGGACGAAGGGGCGGGACGGATTGCGCTATGGCCAGGACTTGCGTTGACCCGCGCCCGTCGTCGCAGGTCATTCCCAGTCGTCACTGCCGATCGGGTCGCCGTCCGGGGGCGCAGCGGGCGTTGGCAAATGGAGTTCGGCGGGGTTCTTTTGAAAGCGCTCGATCTGGCTTGCGGCAAAAAAGAGTTGAGCTCGCGTGGCCTCGTCTCTCGCCGACGGCGTTTGGGTCGCGATCCATTTCTTCAACTCATCGAGCTTAAGTGAAGCAACCGCACGGACTTGTGCTGATGCGTGATCGTCGTTCGCCAGCGTCATAAGATGATCCAAAACAATCGCATCGACCGTGCGCTGAATTGCTCCCTTGTAGCCGGAAAGCGGCTGCGCCTTCCACGTGGCGGCAAGCAAACTGGTCGCCAGTTCGTCAAAACCGGGATTGTCGGCATCGAGTGCGTGATACTCGATCATGCGCTGGGCGCGCTCTGGCTGAAGCAGCAGGTTCATCACGATTTCCGCCGCTGCTTCCGCGGGAGCCAGCGCATCAAATGCCGGCGAAGTGCGGCGGTAGAAATTCTCGCGACCAGTGGGGTTTTCAGGCGGGCGCGGCGGAATCATCTGCAGCAGCAGTTCAGGCAAAGCCAGTATGTCAGGCGAGAGCGTGCTGAGAACCGCGTGAATCGATTTCCGTTGCTGCGCGGCCGGTACAACTTCCAGTGCTTTCTGTTGGTCTTGAATTCCGCGAAGATTAAAAGAGTAATCCAGTCCGCCGATCGATTTCGCGACCGCCATCACCTGATAGCGGTGATAGAGATACATCGGCACGAGCACATCTTCGAGGGTCGCCATCGGAGTGTGCTCGGGAATTGCGTCCTCCGAAAGATTTTTCAGGGCCGCTGCACGCACAGCCATCACGCGACTCAAGCCGTCGAGAGCATTGCTGCCCGTGTCCCAGAGGTGCGCCACGGGGCTGGCGGAGCCGAGCGGGCGCGCATCCTGATCGGTGAGGTACAGAAGTCCCCGTGAAAAGGCGTCACGGAGAATTTTATCGAGAGCCCGGGGCTCGTTCGCTTCTCGATAAAGATCGCTGTAGCCATACATGATCGAAACCTTATCCCACTCGCCGATGCCCACCGCATAGGCATCCGAAACGTCAGGCCGGCCGTCCGCACCGAGAGATACGGTCGGCGACGGATAATCCATCACTGAGCTGCGATTTACGATGCTGGCGGCGTAGTTGTGCATGAGGCCGAGGGTGTGGCCGGTTTCATGAGCGGCGAGTTGCCGAATGCGTGCCAGCGCCATTTCGTTGGCCTGCTTAAGGGCAGCCGGGTTCTTGCCGAAGGGATCGAGGAGCCCCTGCGCGATCAGAAAGACCTGGCGGATTCTCAACGCGTCGAAATTCACATGGCCGTTGACGATCTCGCCCGTGCGCGGATCGGCGATGGCGCTGCCGTAGGCCCAGCCCCGCGTCGCGCGCGGAACCCATTCGATGACGTTATAGCGAACGTCCATCGCGTCCACCCCTTCCGGCAGCAGCTTTACTTGAAATGCATCCTTGTATCCGGCGGCGGTGAAGGCTTGATTCCACCACGAAGCCCCTTCGAGAACGGCGGAACGAATCGGTTCGGGAATAGCGCGGTCCACGTAGTAAACGATGGGTTTCACAGGCTCGCTAATCGGGGCGGACGGGTCTTCTTTCGTCAGCCGAAAATGATCGATGTAGCGCTTGACGATCGGTTGGTCGACCGGCGTCGCAAAATCCATGTAGCTGATGCCAAAGAAGCTGGAACGTGGATCGTAGGCTCGTTCGCGAAATCCCACCGGCGGCGCCTGAATGAAAGAGAAGTGCTCGTGCACAGTGATGGCACGAGGATCAGGTGTGACCTGCTCGACCCAAGGGCCTGGATTGTCTCCCACCAAAGTCAGCGTCGATTCCACGTCCGTGTTCTCCGGAAAGTTCTTGGTCCGGGGAAGGTAGATCGCCGACCGCGACAAATCGACGTGGTAGGCGCCTTGCTTGACCGCTGCGAGTCTTGCCGCAACCTCGTGCGCATCGCTCAGGAAGAATGGCGTAGCGTCCACCAGAACAGCTTCCCCATCTTTATCCTCGGCAGCGACTTCGAACCCCCAGAGTACAGATTGAGCAAAGGACTGTTCGACCGCCGTTCGCTGCTCCAGATCGTCGGTAACCGCTCGGTAGCGTTCATTTTCGGCGACGAGCAGAACGCGCGGGCCAATGCGCTCGAAATGGACTACACTCGTCCTGCCGGGCTGGCCGCGATCGAGTCCAACGTCATTCGACCCCACGCCGTTGGGAAGCGACTCGTAATAGAGGAACGGCACGTCCCATTTGTCGATCTGCAGCCAGACTTTTCCTTCACGTGCATCCCAGTAATAGGTGAAAAATCCAGGCAGCTTTTGCATGCCGGTGGTTTTCTCGGCGATGGTCTTAACGGAGGGTGTCTTCTGCTCCAACGCGGTCGGCGTTTTCGACTGCGTTTCCGTCGTGGAATTCTGCGCAACGGCAACGGCAGCGACGAACGTCAAGGCTGCCAGAGCCGCGATCGGGGCGCGCTTCATCGATAGTTCCTCCTGGGAGAAAGCACGACGCTATAGTAAATGTGTTGGGCGTTTCTGGCTTGGCGGCCGCGGCTCTCATTCGCCGCGGCGGAAACTATCGCTTCGAAATTGGATGATTTTCCGGCGATCCCGTTTTGACGGCCGGCCTGCGGGCAACTCCTCAAATTGCTTCGCGGCCTTCCGCTCCGCCGCCACTATCAGGCGCTGCTCGCGGCTAGCCTCGGTCTCGCGGTAGAGCGTTTGCGCCACCGCAGCCGGGCCGCGCACGTCGCTCAACAGCAACACTTTGACCTGAAAGTCGCCGCCCTCGTTGGCCACCCGCAGCATGTCTCCAATGCGAACCTCGCGCGCAGCTTTGGCGGGCTGCCCGTTGCATTGAATTCTGCCGAGTTCGCAGGCTCGCGCAGCTAATGATCGCGTCTTGAAAAATCTCGCAGCCCAAAGCCACTTGTCCATTCGCACCGAGGTCATGCTTTATTTTGCTACACAAGTGGGCATCAGCGCTTGCTACTCCATTCGGTACTCGATCTTGATTCCTCGCCGTGCGATTTCTTCAAGAAAGGCGTCGGCGGGGACGTCTCGCTCCTGTAGCACTGCTCCGCGCTTGCTCACCGTCCCCGTGCACATCATCTGAAGCACGATGGATGCTGGGAACGCGGTGGTGCGCATCATGGCGCTCATGTCGCTTTTGGGATCGTAGTGGTCGACCATGGTGAAGGTGGCCACCCGGCCTTTGAGTTTGCCGCCGAGCAGGCCGCGGACTCCAGGTGACTTGATGGACTCGTGGGCCTCCAGCCGCATGATACAGACGTCGGGGCCTTTGCCCGCGAATTTTCCTTCGAACACCTTGGACATGAGTGCCCGCGGCGCGACTTCCACGTTGCCGACCCGCATTTTGTCGCTGGAAAACAGGCCGAGTTCCTTCAATTCGCACAGCAGATCGTAGTGTCCGGGATAGCGCAGCGTTTTCTCGAAGCATTCGCCAACCTTGCCCTCGAAGGTCTCGGGCAAAGTCGAAGTTCCGCCAGAAGTTTGGAAAGCGACTAGCGGAGCGAATCCTTCCATATGAAACGGTTCGGGTTCAGTGAGCGCCTCGATAGTGGTCAACTTGCCTTTGCGCAGAATGCGCGCGGGCTCCACGTATTCATTAATCAATCCTTCGACGGAAAACACGAGCTGATAATGAAACGGAGGCATGGGTTTTTCGGGCAAGCCGCCCACGTAGAGCTTGAGCGCGTCGGCGCGGCCGTCGAGGCGGCGCACCAGTTCTCCGCCGAGGATCGAGGCCATGCCGGGAGACAGGCCGCAATCGGGAGCCAGCCCGACGCCTTTCTTCTCCGCCTGTTTTGCGAGCGCGAGTTCCTGGCGGACGACGGTGTTGTTGCCGCCCAGATCCGCGAAGTGGCATCCGGCGGCGATGGCGGCTTTGGCCAAACCGAGGTTCAGGCGGTAAGGAACGGCGGAGAGCGCTCCATCATGGCCATTCATCAGTCGCGCCGCTTCTTTTTCTTTCGAGGCGTCGAGCGCGACGGCTCGAACTTTTCTGTTGCCGGCGATGCGGTTGACGCGTGCCGCAACATCCTTCGCGCGCTGGCGATCGCTATCGGCGAGTGTTACGGAGTCGACGTGGTCCTGACGGGCCATGTCATAAGCAGCGGCGGATCCCATCATTCCGGAACCGATGACGAGCAGTTTCATAAGTGCTCCTTATCTCGAATCTTCAGGCCTTGCGATGTTGAGGTGAATCAGATGACGGATCAGGCTACAGGAAGGCGTTGCAACGCAAAGTGACTTGGCTCACGTCGATGCGGTCGATGGAGAAGGAATGAGCGGGGCGGGATGCGAGGCCACGGGCTTGCTTGCCTGGCGAGGATCCGCCGCGGGCCGAAAAAGCAAGCGAAAAGGAGCGGAAGATCACCGCCGTAGCGGGTTGCACGGAGGGAACAAATCGCCGCATTTTCAGTGGTTTGCTCGCGCGTCCAAGTACCTTCGTACCGTCTCTAGTACCTTAGTTACCCCAACGCCGGTGACCGGGGCTTGACTTGCCATTCCATGTCTATATGTAGGTTATTCCTTGCGAACGTATACAACCTATAGACAATCATCGCAACTACGCATTTTCTGCAATCCAGAAAAACCCCATAAAACCCAGCAAAACCGGGAAATTCACTGGAAGAGTCCCGGACTTCCGGTTGAGATATGCTCAGCACACCAAAATAAACACGAACGCGCAGGGAAACGGAAATGGCCGACTCGCGAGAAGTGATGAACATTCGACAAGCTTCCCAGTATCTGGGAGTGAGTGCGGACACCCTTTACAAGTACGTGAACGAACAAAAGATTCCCGCGTTCAAGTTGGGCAACCGCTGGCGCTTCAAGAAATCGAAGATCGATCAGTGGATGGAAGAGAAGTCGGTGGAAACGGAAGCGCGAGACAAAAAGAAAATCAAGGCGGCGGCGAAGGCCGCCGGAACTCTGTAAACGAACTCGAAGCGAATTCTGAATACGAGGGCGAGCACATGTTTGGAATGGGGACGAAAACGATAGTGGGATTGGATGTGGGTTCTTCGAGCATCAAAGCCGTCGAACTGAGGAAGACACGCACGGGAATCGAAGTGGCGCATCTTGGTCTGGAGCCCATCGCGCCGGACATCGTGGTCGATTCCATGATCGTGGACTCGGGCACGGTTTCGGCGGCAATCGCCAAGCTGTTCACCGATACGGCAATCAAGTCGAAAGCTGTGGCCACGGCGGTGAGCGGACACTCGGTAATCGTCAAGAAAATCTCACTGCCCTCGATGAGCGATCAGGAATTGGCCGAGACCATCCAGAAGGAAGCCGCCCAGCACATTCCGTTCGATCTAGCGGACGTGAACCTCGACTACCAGATTCTTTCCGACGATGCGACCAGTCCGCAGATGGACGTCCTGCTCGTGGCTGTCAAGAAAGACAAGATTTTGAACTACACCAACGTACTCTCGATGGCCGGCAAAACTCCGGCTATTGTGGATATCGATGCGCTCGCACTGCAGAACTGCTACGAGTTCAACTATGAACCCGCTCCGACCCAGGTCGTCGCGCTGCTCAACCTGGGTGCGAGCGTGATGAACATCAACATCGTGAAAGGCACGACGCCGTTGTTCCCGCGCGACGTTTCGGTGGGCGGGCATCAGTACACCGATTCTCTGCAGAAGGAACTGGATCTGAGCTTCGACGACGCCGAGTCGCTGAAGCTGGGACGCAAGGTGGGCACGACCCAGGATGACGCGAAGACGCCGATCCTGCAGCAGGTGACCGAAATCATTGTGCTCGAAATTCAGAAGACGTTCGACTTCTTCCGCGCCAGCGCTTCGGGCGAGCACATCGAGAAGATTTATCTGGCCGGCGGTTCCGCCAAAGTTCCAGGACTGGTGGAAGCGTTGCGGCAGGAGTTCTCAATGCCGGTCGAGTTGTTTAATCCGTTTCAGAAAATAACGGCTCCGGTGGATGGCGCCGGGGCAGAGCTGGTCGAACAGAACGCAGGCCAGTTGGCTGTGGCCGTAGGTTTGGCCCTGAGGAGCTTTGAAAAGCTATGATCCGAATCAATCTGCTGGGATCTCCGAAACCGAAAGGCAAGAGCAACGCCGGTTCCGCCGTCGGCATGCCGAGCTTCGAGATGGGCAACCTCGGCGGCCCGGTCATGCAGGTGGCGGCAGTGCTGTTGATTGCCGGCGCCGTGAATGCGGGGTATTGGTACAAGCTGGATCGTGAAAAGACCACGATCGAAGCTCAGTCCCGTCTGGCGGAACAGAAGAATCGCGAACTGGCCGACATCAAGGTGAAGTACATGGAGCGCCAGAGGCAAGCCGACGCCTACAAGCGCCGGGTGGATGTGATCGACCAGTTGCGCAACGGCCAATCCGGTCCGGTCAATCTGCTCTCCATGATCGGCGATACGGTCAACGGCACCGAGGCGGTTTGGTTGAACAGCATGCAGGACCTGGGCGCGAATGTGGCCATTGACGGCACGGCGCTATCGAGCGATGCCGTCGCCAACCTGATTTCCAACCTGCAGAAGACCGGCTTTTTCAAGAACATCGAGATCAAGGAAAGCTACCAGGACGACGCCATCAAAGATATGCAGGCGTTTCAGTTCACGCTGACCTGCGAAAAGGCGAAGTCGTAAAGGCGGAACCGACTATGAATCTTGGCGAAATCACAGGTGTGAAACTGCTGGGCGTGCTGCTGCTGGTGGCCGTGGTGGCCACGGGCGGACTGTACTACACGGTCTACAAGTCGCAGCGCGACCAAAATGATGCGGCGCGGGTGAAGCTGCAGGCCAAACTGCGGGAAAACGCGGAACTCGAAGCCTATAAGCCGAAACTGGCCGACATGGACCGCCAGCTCGCGAGTTTGAAGCAACAGCTGGATATCGAGCGCCGAATCGTCCCCGATGAAAAAGATGTGGACGATTTCATGCGTATGGTGAGCGGAGAAGCCCGCAAGGCAGGAGTCGAAATCCGCCGCTATACGGCTCGTCCCTACAACGCAAAAGAGTTCTACACCGAGGTGCCTTTCGAGGTGGAGTTGGACGGTCCCTACTACTCGATGCTGAGTTTCTTCGACCGGCTGGGAAAAGTGGAGCGGATCGTCAACGTCTCGAACCTGTTGGTGGCCTCGACCCGCAAGCCGGGCGATGCCAAGGCGAAGCATACCTATCAATACGCGCCGGGGGAGAGTGTTGTCGCGACCTTCCTGACGACGACGTATTTCAGTCATGACCTGGATCCGGCGGCGGCGGGCAAGCCCGCACCCCCGGTGAAGAAATAGGAAGGACAGGATGAAGATGAAGCCAGCGATCACGATCACGACGACAATTCTGGTTTCTGTGCTGGCCGTGGGCACGGATATGGCCCAGAGTCCCAGCATGATCCAGCACGCGCGCAGCACGATGAACGGCGTGAGCAACCGCGCCACAGCCGCTTCGAATGAGGCGCTGGGCGTTCACGACGGCCCGCCATCGGCGGCGACCGCCCGTGCTGCCGCCAAATCGAGCGCGGCACCGGCAAAGACATCTTCATCGCCGGCGCCTGCGAATTCTGCTTCCATGAAACGCAGAGAGAGGAGAGGGCGAGGCGCAAATCTGGTTGTGCAAAGCGCGCCCACGGCACCCGCAGAAGCAGAAAAGGAAGCGGCGCAAGTTGCCCGGGCGGCGGACAACGGAGTGAGTGGCAACAACGAGGAAAGCGAACAGTCGGTTCTCCCGGACAGCAAGTACAACGCGAACGGCAGGCGCGATCCTTTTATCAGTCCAGTGGTAAGCCACGCTGGCGGTTCCGGTTGCAGCACGGGCAAGAAATGTCTGGAGATCGGCAACGTCAATTTGCGCGGCGTGGTACGGTCCGAAGGCGGTTTCATCGCCGTGGTTAGCAATGGCCTCAATAAAGCCTATTTTCTGCGGGAAAACGACCCGGTGTTCAACGGCTACGTGATGAAGATCACCGGCGACTCCATCGTTTTCCAGGAAACACTGCAGGACCGTTTGGGAAAGACGTTTACGCGGGAAGTAACGAAGAAGATCACGACTCCGGCAGTGTAGGTCTGGAGAACTAGGGCTAAAGAATTAAAGAATTCGAGGAAGCGCATGGAGGCGTAAACGCCTCGCATGAGGAGATAGGGAAATGCGAAAGCAACTGATGGGTCTCTTGGTTCCGGTGTTCGTGTTCGCAGCGATGACGAACGCGGCGGCGGGTGACATGACGGCGAAGGAAGCGGCGGCGAGCGCTCGGTTGCAGAAGATCGAGATCGCGCACGGCCAGGACGGATTGCGGGTCGAGTTCAAAACCAAGGGCGCGCTGGCACCCGCGGTGTCAACGCTCGAATCTCCGGCACGCATTGTCGTCGACCTTCCCAACACCGTAATGGCGACGGCGCAGAGCCACATCAGCGTGGGCAGCGATGGCGTAAAGGATGTCCGCATCGGGATGGACGGCCAAGTTCCGCCTAGCACGCATGTGGTCATCGATCTCGCCGGCGGCGATCCAGCCCGCAGTCGCCAACGGGAACTCGTGATGGGCCCGGACGGCAGTTTCACCCTCGAGATTCATGACGCTGTGTTGGCGCATCGCCAAGCAGCGGCGGTGTCGCAGCAGTTAGCGCAGGCTTCGGCCGGCCCCGTTTCCGCTCCGGTGGTTGCTTCGGCAAGTCCAGTTCAGGCGGCGGTTCCGGCAACGGTTCCGGCAACGGTGATCGCGCCCGCTACGGGAGCGCCAAACCCCGACAAGCCGGCGGAATTCGCCTTCGTCGAGCCCAAATTCTCGGTCAAAGAGGGCAAAGCGGACGACAAAGCGGCCGTACCGGCGGTAAAAGCCGGGGAAGCGGCCAGTCGCTTTGCCGACAAGACAGCGGCGGAGTTGGTTGTGACCAGCGCCAATGCTGCGATGGGGCAGGGGCAAGCTGCGGGCAACGGGCAGGGCATTCAGCCGGCTGTGAATCTGGCGGCGGAACAGAAAGCCGAAATGGCGCAGAAGCCGACGGTGAATAACGGTTCGAAATACACCGGCGAGCCCATCTCAGTCAACCTCAAAGACGTGGATCTGAAGGACTTCTTCCGGCTGATTCACGAGATCAGCGGATTGAACGTGGTGCTCGACCCCATGATCCACGGCAACCTGACCATCGTACTCGATGATGTGCCTTGGGATCAGGCGCTGGACATCGTCCTGAAGAACAACGACCTGTCCCGTCAACTGGACGGCAACGTGCTGCGCATCGCCACCGTCGATACGCTTCGCAAGGAAGCTGAGGGCCGCCGCGCTCAAATCGACGCCGAGGCGCTGGCGGTCGATAAAGTCAGCATCACACGCTTTCTCAGCTACGCGCACGCCAAGGATGTATTGCTTCCCGTTAAGAAGTTCCTGAGCCAGCGTGGCGATATCGTTGCCGATGAACGCACAAATTCGATCATCGTTTCCGACATTCCCGCGGTTCTGCCCCAGATCGACCGCATCATCCAACAGATGGACCGCAAGACACAGGAAGTTGAAATCGAAGCCCGAGTGGTGGCCGCCACCCGCAGCTTCGCGCGCGACATCGGTACGCAACTCGGCTTTGGCTGGGGCAACGGTACAACCGCCGTTGGCGGTGCGGGGGCCGCGGGCAGTTCACCTCTCACCGCCTCAGGTCTGACGCCCAATTACATCCAAAGCACGACTCCCTTGGGGTCGATTCCGTTGTTCTCAAACCTTGGAGCAACCGCGCCCACCAGCGGCTTGTCCTTCATCAACGCCACCAACAACATTCGAATCGACGCTGTCTTGACCATGGCGGAGTCGCGCGGCTTGCTGAAGGTTCTTTCCCGTCCGCGCGTGGTCACGCAGAACAATGTTCAGGCGGTGGTGAAACAGGGTACGAAAATACCGATCATGACGGCGTCCACCATTGGCGCTCCGGCCACGGCTACCTATGTCGATGCCTTCCTGCGGCTGACGGTGACTCCGCAGATCACCTCGGAGGGAACGATCTTCCTCAACGTGGACGTGGAAAACACTTTGCCCGATTTTGGCCACGAAGACACTGCCGGAAACCCCGCCCTGATCACGCAGCAGGCCACCACGCAAGTCCTGGTGACCGATGGCGGCACGGTGGTGATTGGCGGCGTCATCCAGACGCAGAATTCGCTAGCGATTTCGCAGGTGCCTCTACTGGGCGATATTCCGTACCTGGGCAACCTGTTCAAGCATCGGACCGTGAGCACGTCAGACTCGGAACTGATTTTCTTCATCACTCCGCGCATCATTCAGACCTAATTCTGTCAGAAGCGCGAAGTCGAACGAGCCACAGCCGCCGGTCTTCTCGGAGAAACTGCCGAGAGACCGGCGGCTTGCTTTCCAGTCTCAGTTGGCAGGTCGCAGATCTTTGGAAAATCGTTTCGCGGAGTTACAGAACATTGTTGCCATCGCATCGAGTTGAGATTTTGACTTCCTGAGACCCGCTTCCCGCTTCTTGCTACACTTCTCCCTATGGATCACGCTGGTCGCCTGAGTCGCCTTCGATCGGGCCTCGAAGAGAACGATCTGGATGTACTGCTGGTGACGCATCTCCCGAATCTCCACTATCTGTGTGGATTTACCGGCAGCGCGGCTGCTTTGCTCGTTGCCACCGCGGGCTCCATCCTTTTTACCGATGGCCGCTATCGTACGCAGGCGCATGAGGAGGTTCAGGGCACCAGAATTGTCGTCGCGCACAAATCTCCAATCGTCGCGGCGGCGGAGTGGCTGGCCGCGCGGCGACGAAAATCAACTCCGTTCGTGGTCGGCATCGAACCGGAATCGATCACCGCCGCCACGCGCGACCGCTTGGCCTCCACGCTAAAAGGAAAGGCGCGCCTGCGTTCCGCGCCGCCTCTGGTCGAGCGCGCCCGTATGGTGAAGGACGCTGCCGAGATCCTGCGCATTCGGCGGGCGGTTGAGCTTGGCGCCAGTCTCTTCCGGATTGCATGCCGCAAAATTCGGCCGGGCGTGCCTGAGGTCGCGGTTGCCGCCGCCATGGAATACGAGGCGCGTTGTGCCGGGGCCGAAGGCATGTCGTTTCCAACCATTCTTGCGTCCGGCGAGCGCTCCGCGATTGTGCATGGCCGGGCCTCGCGGGCGCGCGTTCCGCGGCGCGGGTTCGTGGTCTGCGATTTTGGTGTTATACTCGCCGATTATTGTTCGGATCGCACCCGAACCGTGCATGTTGGACGTCCTTCGGACGGGGCGCGGCAGTTTTACCATGCCGTGCTCGAAGCGCAACTGGCGGCGATTGCAGCAGTACAACCGGGAGTCACTTGCGCCCAGGTGGATGGCGCTGCGCGTGGCGTGTTGCGCAAGAGAAAACTGGCGCGCTATTTCACCCATTCGACCGGGCATGGTTTAGGATTGGAGATTCACGAAGCGCCGCGGTTGGCGGCAGGGCAAGCCCAGAAGTTGGAGCCGGGAATGGTGATTACGATTGAGCCCGGCGCCTACGTTCCTGGGAAGTGGGGCGTGCGGATCGAGGATGTGGTGGTGGTTACGTCTTCGGGCTGCGAAGTGCTCACGCCGGACAAGAAGGAACTGGTTGTTATTTAGCAGATCGCATTGAACGGATCATAAAACGGATCACAAGAAGAGCGGAACCCGCCTTATCCATGAATCAAAAAGAGCTGAAAGAACTCATCGAGTTCTTAATCGAAAAAGACATTGCCGAATTTGAATTGGAGCGCGGCGACGTCAAAGTTAAGATCAAGCGCGGAGCCGAACTCGCGCGCCTGCCCGACTCGCGATATTTCGCGGTGCATCCAGCGGTCGATTCGTCCGCCCAACTTCCTGCCGCCCAGTCAGCCAAGGTGGAACTCGGCGCAGCTGCCACGCCTGCTCCTGAACCCGAAGAGCATCTGCACATCGTGAAATCGCCCATCGTCGGAACGTTCTATGAATCGCCCTCGCCCGGTTCTCCGCCATTTGTCAAAGTCGGCGATACCCTGGAGGTTGGCCAGGTTTTGTGCATTGTCGAAGCCATGAAGCTGATGAACGAGATCGAATGCGACGTGGCGGGAGAGTTGGTCAAGAAACTCGTCGCCAACGGCCAACCCATCGAGTACGGACAGGATTTGTTTGCCGTCCGGCCCAACAAATAGGCTCTCAGTTCGCAGGTCTCAGCTCTCAAGGAAATCCAGTGCTGTGCAGTCCAGTGATTTTTCTGAGAGCTGAGAGCTGACGGATGAGAGCTTTTACATCATGTTTAAGAAGATCCTAGTTGCGAATCGCGGAGAAATCGCGCTGCGCGTCATCTGCGCGTGCAAGGAACTCGGCATCCGCTCGGTCGCGATCTACAGCGAAGCCGATCGGAATTCGCTGCACGTGCGCTTTGCCGACGAAGCGATCTGCATCGGCCCGCCGCAACTCGCGCAGAGTTATCTCAATATCCCCGCCGTGATCAGCGCCGCCGAAATCGCCAACGTCGACGCCATTCATCCTGGCTACGGCCTGCTTTCGGAAAACGCCAATTTCGCGGAAGTCTGCGAAGCCTGCCACATCAAGTTCATCGGGCCCACTCCTAATGTCATCCGGCTGATGGGCGAAAAAGAAAAAGCTCGCGCCACCATGAAACAGTATGGCGTGCCCATCGTTCCCGGCTCGGACGGTGTCGTCGCCACCGCCGAAGAAGCGCTCGAATGGGCGCGGAAGATCGGGTTCCCGGTCATCGTAAAAGCCACCGCAGGAGGCGGCGGGCGTGGCATGCGTATTGTGCGCAACGAAGACGAATTGCCCACGCTTTACCGTCAGGCGCAGTCGGAAGCGGCGGGTGCCTTCGGCAATGGCGACCTTTACTTGGAACGCTATGTCGAGCACCCGCGACATATCGAGTTCCAGGTGCTGGCCGACGAACACGGCAACGTCGTCAGCCTGGGCGAGCGCGAATGCTCGATTCAGCGCCGCCACCAGAAACTGCTCGAGGAATCGCCGTCAGTGAAGATGACGCCAGAACTTCGCAAGGAAGTCGGCGACATTCTCAGCAAAACATTGAGCCAGGTCGGCTACCACAATGCCGGCACCATCGAATTTCTCATGGATCAGCAGAGCCGCCTTTACTTCATCGAGATGAACACGCGCATTCAGGTCGAGCATCCGGTAACGGAAATGGTCACGGACGTGGACTTGGTCAAGAGCCAGATCATGATCGCCGCCGGCGCCAAGCTGAGCGACGTGCTCCAAGGCCCCATCGTGCATCGCGGACACGCCATCGAATGCCGCATCAACGCCGAGCACCCCGAGAAGTTCACCCCGTCGGCAGGCAAGATCACCACCTTCAACCCTCCCGGAGGCACCGGCGTCCGCATCGACACCGCCGCCTACGCCGAAGGCACCATCCCTCCTTATTACGATTCGCTGATCGCGAAGTTGGTAGTCCGAGGCAAAGATCGCAACGAAGCCATCCAACGCATGAGCCGCGCGCTAGGAATGTTCATTGTCGAAGGAATCTTCACCACCATCCCCCTGCACCGAAGAATTCTCGCCGACCCCGATTTTCGCGCGGGGAACTTCGACACCGGGTTTATTGAGAGGTTCTTGGCGAAGGGGAAGTGAGTAGTTGGTGAAATCGCGAGTGGCTGTTGAAAAAGTGCATGATCGGAATGCCTTCGGCTGCCTGATCGCGCGAGCCGAGTCCAGTCTTCTCACCTTGGCTAAGCGGCAGCTTCTATCGTGGGTGTGGGTCGGCTGAGGAGCCGCACCAAGCGCTTTAGGTTCTGTGCCGCCGCTGCCAGGAAGAACTGCTCCCGCACAAACTTCAGTCTCCGTAGGCGCCGTCTCTCAGTCCCAACTACTTCAAGAACCTGCGGAGCGCCGACAAGGCGCCATACGATACTGCCGTCCAGAAGAAAAAATTAACAACGCTAGAGATGACGAGCATTGGCACGATCTCGACACCGTGAGGGTAGCCGCTAAACATCGCAGAGGCGTACATGCCAAGAATAATTCCCGGCGACAGCGCGTAACCCGAGAACGGTTCCGCTGGCTCGAGACTATACGGTATCAGTGAGCATAAGACCAACACTGCAGCCGAGAGCAGAGACCACCGTAAGATGCTCATAACTGTTTAGAGAAAGGCGATAGCGCCAACCATCCTGGCGCGTGCCGACATTAAAAGCTCGTGCAGACGCATGGCTGAGAAAAGCATAAACTACGACGAGCGGCAATGCTCCTTCCTCGCCTGTACCCCATCCTCGATCCCGATTGCTTCCCCGATGCCGATGCCCTGTTCTCTGCCGCCGAAGAACTAGCCTCTGCTGGCTGCACATTGCTACAGTACCGCAACAAATCCGGCAACGCCCGCCAAATGCTGGAAGACGCCCGCGAACTAAAAGCGCGCCTCGGCCCCAGCATCAAACTCATCATGAACGACCGCGCTGACCTCTGCCTGGCCGCCGACTTTGACGGCCTCCACGTCGGCCAGGACGATCTCTCTCCCAACTCCGCCCGCCGCATCATCGGCCCCACCCGCCTGCTGGGAGTATCCACCCACAATCCCGACCAACTAGCCGAAGCCGACAAAACCACAGCCGATTACCTGGCCATAGGCCCCATTTTCGCCACAGCCAGCAAAGCCAATCCCGACCCCACAGTTGGCGTCGAGGGCCTGCGCCAAGCAAGAAAACTGACCAGCAAACCGCTCGTGGCAATCGGCGGCATCACCCGCGCCAACGCCCGTTCTGTCATCGAGGCCGGAGCCGACTCCGTGGCGGTGATATCCGACTTGATACGGTCTCCCCGCAAATCAGCAGAGGAATTTTTCAGGGTTCTGGGGTAAAGTTGAACAACTCTTGCAGCGACAGCAGTCTCTTAGGAGGTTCGTGACCACGAACGTTCAGCCCCCCGCTCCGAATTCGCGCATCAGCGATTGGGAGCGCCACACTCATCAGGACAAAGAACTAGTCAAAGGCCTCGGCCTGACCAGCGCCACCATGCTGGTGATGGGCTCCATGATCGGCTCGGGCATCTTTATTGTATCCGCCGAGATTTCTCGTGAAGTCACCTCACCCGCGCTGCTGATCGGCGCGTGGCTCATCACCGGATTCCTCACCATCGTTGGCGCGCTCACCTATGGCGAACTCGCCGCCATGATGCCGCGAGCTGGTGGCCAGTACGTGTATCTGCGCGAGTCGCTCGGCCCGCTCTGGGGATTTCTCTACGGTTGGACCCTCTTTCTCGTGATCCAGACCGGCACGATCGCCGCCGTGGGCGTGGCTTTTGGCAAATTCCTCGGAATCTTCTGGCCGGCAATTTCCTCTAGCCATTGGATCATCCACCTCTGGAAGGTGCCAAAGTTCCAGATCGGCCCGATGATGCTTGGCGGTATGGACGTTGGTCTGAACACGCAGAACTTCGTCGCCATCCTGGTCGTGATCGTTCTATCAATCGTCAATATTTTCGGCGTGAAGACGGGCGCTTTCATCCAAAACATTTTTACGACCGCGAAGGTCGCGGCGCTGCTCGGCGTTGTGCTGCTGGGAGTTTTTCTAGGCGAAAATATCCAAGCACTGGCCGCGAATTTCGGTGCGAACTTCTGGCGCAATGCGAGCCTCGGCACGTTGCATGACGTCGGCGAAGGGGTGCTGGTGTCGACCCTCACCGTGCTGGCCATCGCACAAGTCGGAAGCCTATTTTCCGCCGATGCTTGGAACAACGTGACGTTCACCGCCGGCGAGGTAAAAAATCCCAGCCGCAATCTCCCATTGTCGCTCGCGCTCGGTACCGGCGTCGTGATCGCGCTCTACATCGCCTGCAATTTTGTGTATCTAAGCGCGCTGCCGCTGGTCGGCAACCCGGCGGGAACGACGCTGCTCGCGCGCGGCATCCAATACGCCACAGAGGATCGCGTTGCCACCGCCGTCATGACCCAAACCTTCGGCCGCACCGGCGGCGCGTTCATGGCCATCGCCATCATGATTTCCGGCTTCGGTTGCTGCAACGGACTGATTCTCTCCGGCGCACGCGTTTACTATGCCATGGCCAAGGACGGCCTGTTTTTCCGCAGCGTGGCCCGATTGCACCCCGGCTACAAGACACCCGCCGTTTCGCTCATGGTGCAGATGGTCTGGACCTGCGTGCTCTGCATTTCCGGCAGCTACGGCCAGCTTCTCGATTACATCATTTTCGCGGTGCTCGTGTTTTACGTCCTCACCATCGTGGGGCTGTTCGTCCTGCGCCGCACCCATCCCGAGGCGGAGCGTCCCTACAAAGCCTTCGGATACCCAATCTTGCCCGCAATTTACATCGTGATGGCTTTGTTTATCGACGTAGTGCTGTTACGCTACAAGCCGCAATACACTTGGCCGGGGTTGTTCATCGTGCTGCTGGGCATTCCCGTGTACTACATCTGGCGGCCGCGGACCGAGACAGCTTCAGTTTAATGTGGACGGAGTCGATTGGACCGATTTGCTAAACAGGAGAAACGTACTTCATGACTGACCTCTTTGCGAAAAAGCCGCTTGAGCTTCTACTCCACGAAGCGCAGGAGACCGGCTCGCATAGTTTGAAACGCACGCTGGGCGTATTCCAGTTGACGGCGCTGGGCGTGGGCGCGGTGATCGGAGCTGGAATCTTCGTGCTTTCCGGATTGGGCGCCCATTATGCTGGGCCAGGGTTGATGTTGTCGTTTGTGCTCTCCGGGCTGGGGTGCACCTTCGCGGCGCTCTGCTATGCGGAGTTTGCCGCGATGATACCGTTAGCGGGCAGCGCCTACACCTATGCTTACGCTACGCTCGGCGAGTTGATTGCGTGGATTATCGGCTGGGACCTTACGCTCGAGTACGCCATGGGTGCGAGCACAGTCTCGTCGGGTTGGTCGAATCACTTCATTGAATTCCTTAATGTTCTGCATATCAAGATGCCGCTTTGGCTGGCCTACGATCATTGGACGGGGCTCAACGTAGCGGAGAAAACAGTTGCCCGGCAAATGGCGATGGCCTCCGATTCGACGCTCGTGCCGGGCACGCAGGCTTTCCTTAATAAATTGACGGAGATCATGGGAGCGCAATCGCCAGAGCTTGTGCAGAAGGGCCACGCACTGCTCAATGCGCCCCATATGTTTGGCTATGAGATCGGGGTCAACGTCCCGGCCTTTTTGATTGCTCTGGTGATCACGGCGATTCTGGTGATCGGCATCAAGGAGAGCGCTCGCTTTAACGCCACCATCGTTACCATTAAAGTCGGCGTTGTCCTCTTTGTGATCGGGCTCGGTATCCGCTACATCAACGTCGCAAACTGGGGAACGGACTGGGCGACCTTCGCTCCGTACGGATTTTCGGGAATCGGCGCGGGAGCGGCCTACATTTTCTTTGCCTATATCGGATTCGATGCCGTTTCCACGACCGCGCAGGAAGCGAAGAATCCGCAGCGCGATCTCCCCATCGGCATCATTGCTTCGCTGCTGGTCTGCACCGTGCTATATATCGCTGTGGCGGCGGTTCTGACCGGCATGGTGCCATGGAAAGAAGTCAACATTGAAGCGCCCATTGCGCGGGCTTTCCTGGACCGCGGGCTTACCGGCGCATCCAACGTCATTACGCTGGGGGCGCTGGCCGGGCTCACCAGCGTGATGCTCGTCATGCTTCTAGGGCAGACGCGCGTCTTGTATTCGATGGCCAACGACGGCCTCCTGCCCAAGAAATTCTTTGCCGACATTCACCCGCGCTTCCGCACGCCGTGGAAGAACACGATGCTCGTCGGACTGCTGGCGGCGATTGTCGGGAGTCTAACTCCAATCGACGATATCGGGAAAATGGTCAACATCGGGACGCTCCTGGCGTTCGTGATTGTCTGTATCGCCATCATGGCCTTACGCCACACGAACCCCGACCAACCTCGACCCTTCCGGACTCCATGGGTGCCGTTTGTGCCAGTCATGGGCATTCTGTTCAACGGCTACATGATGTACAAACTTGGCTGGCTCAACTGGGCGCGCTTGATCATCTGGCTGATTATTGGGTTGGTGGTGTATTTCACCTACAGTCGCAAACACAGCAAAGTGCAGGCGGCTCTGGAAGGCCGCAAGACAGAGTAAGAATCGTCTCCTAGAGACGAGGCTTGTCGAGTTCTCTCAACCGTCGAAGGTTCTATGTTGATCCTCCTCGGAATGCTGCTCATAGGGGTGCTCGCCGGAATTTGGGGATTCATAATGTGTTTCTTGCCCGCCCGATGGGACAGACTCACAGAAGCGCTAGGCGGTCCTACTCCCCGCTGGATGTATCCGGGTCCGAAGAGTTTGGCCCCGATCGTGAAAGCGGCTACTAGGGCTGCTGGCATGCTCATCTGTATCGCAGGCTGTTGGTTCACCTATATCGCAGCTTTAGAGATTTACCGCTTCCTAACGAGGTGACCGCCTACGGCTCCTGTATTTTCCTCGCAATCGCCGTCACCAAGCTTCGCGGGGAGACTCGCACCGACTGCGCCACCAGCCAATTCTTGAATCCTGAAATCACCACTGGTTTTCCAGCCACCAACGCGCGATATCCGTCTTCAGCCACCGTGCGCGCATCCATCGAGCCCATTCTTAGCAATCGCTGGCCGGTTGCCTTGGCGCGCTTGTGGAACTCCGTGGCCGTTGCCCCCGGGCACAGGCAGGTTACGGTGACGCCCGTTCCCTTGAGTTCGTTCGACAGCGCTTCGGATAAATGCAGAACGTATGCTTTGGTCGCGAAATACACGGCCATCAGCGGCCCCGGCTGAAACGCCGCGGTGGACGCCACATTCAGGATTCCCCCATTCTTTCTCTCAATCATTGCTGGGAGATACAGCCGCGTCAGATGCGTGAGCGTGGTCACGTTGAGCTGGATCTGGCGCAGACATTCTTCCAGATCGTTCTCGGCAAACAGGCCGTACTGTCCGAATCCTGCGTTGTTCACCAGCACATCGACCCGAATACCGGCGCGCGTGGTCTGATCGAGCACGTATGCCGACGCTCCCGGATCGGTCAGATCGGTGGCCAGAATCAGTGAAAGGGTGCCATACGCCTTTTCCAGTTCGGATGCTACCTGCCGCAGTTTATCCGCGCTGCGAGCGACCAGAACCAGGCTGTAGCCTTCGCGTGCAAAGATGCGGGCGAATTCCATTCCGATACCGAACGAGGCGCCGGTGATCAAAGCGGTTTTGCGGTCAGGCATGGAATCGACAGTCTGTGACGGATTTCATGAGTTGTCATCCTGAGCGAAGCGAAGGACCTGTTTGTTCGCTGCAAAAGGCGGGTCCGCAGACCCGCCTTTGCGTTTCGAAACGCTTCAACTACACGTGGGCCAGAGCCGGTTCCACGCCGTAGATCGAATGCCACGAGGTCGCGGCCTTCAGACGGTCGTTTACGTTATTGATGTTCTTCACGCCCTCGTCTTCCAGCCACTTCCGGAAAGCATCGGCGCCGTGTTTCGCGTACACCGGGATGCCTTCTTTCCAGGTGGCGCGTCCGCAGAGCACGCCGTTAAACTTCACGCCCGACTCGGCCGCCAGTTCCAGCGACTCGGTAAATTCGGCATTGCTCACGCCCGCCGACAGATAAATAAAAGGCTTGGTAGCCACCGCCGCCGCCTCATGGAAAAACTTCATCGCTTCCTGCTTCGAGTACGCCTTTTCGCCCTTGTACGATTTCGTCCCTTCCACGAATTTCATATTGATCGGGACTTCGACCTTCATCACGTCGACGCCATAGCGGTCTTTGGTGAACTCGCGCATGCTTTCGATCACGGCCTTGGGCTTCTTCTTGGAGAAGTCGAACCCTTTCTCGTCCACGCCTTCTTCATATACGACGAACTCAAGGAAGAACGGGATGTCGTTGGCGCGGCACTCATCGCCCAGTCGCTCCACCCAGGCGTGCTTCTGATCGTTAATCTCTTTAGGATCGAACGGCGTGTAGTAGAGCAGAATCTTGACGCAATCCGCGCCCGCTTCTTTCAGTCGGCGCGCCGACCAATGATCCAGCAGGTCGCCGAGGCGTCCCGGCCCGGTCTTGTCGTAGCCGGTCTTTTCGTAGGCAAGCAGCAGCCCTGCATTTTTTGCGCGCCGCTTCGAAGCTGGCAGTCCCCACTCGGGATCGAGCAGAATCGCGCTCGCATGTGGCGTCAGCACCTCGCTCACCAGGATCTTGAATTCCTCCATCATCGAGTCCGAAACCGCCGAGCCTTTTTCCTTGGCCAGTGACTTCTGTAGGGAGCCGCGCTGGTCCATGGCGGCGGCTGCGATTACACCGTTCTTATTCGATACAGCCTTCATTCCGGCGAGCTTGCCGGGCGTGAGTTTCATAAATCCTCCTTATCTTTATTAGTGCATACGACCTGCCATTCTAAACCCGCAGCCCCTTTCGTGAATACCACCAGTCTCTGGCCGAGAGCCGTATGCGAAAGAATCGGTCGGAATGACGCTCCCGGTCTAGCGATTCGGGAACTGATAGCGCAGGCCGACGCGCGCGAGAATCGGAGGACCGAGGTCTGGGACCGTGGGATTATTCGGCACCACATTCAGAGCCGTGTAATACCGCTGATTGAACATATTTTCGGCCGCTGCGAAGACTTCCACGCCGTGACCGAGAGAGCGGCCAAGGTACAGGTCAACGGTGAAGAATTTCTTCAGCAATAAGGAGTTCAGGTCGTCGTCGAATTGCTGGCCGACGAAGGTTCCTTGCAGGCTGGCGGTCAGGATCTTGGGATTGACGTACCGCGCCTGTAGTGTGAATTGCTGGTGCGGCACCTCTGGTGTCCAATTTCCCACGAGCGACGTGCTCAGGCCGGCGATAGCGGCATTTGGCGTGTAGCTCGATACCACGGCGTGGGCGAACTGGTAGCCTCCAGCGAACTGCAACGCGCTGGTGACGCGGAATTCGCCGTCGAGATTCACGCCGGTCGAAAGGAGCCGGTCGACGTTCTTTTTCTCCCGCGTGGTGGGCGCTTGCGTGATGGTGACGTTTACGACGCCATTGGTGATGTCGTTCCAAAAGAACGTCGTACGCAAATTGAGCCGGTCGGAAAGAAAGCCTTGCCGGACTCCCGCTTCCACTCCCGTCAGCCGCTCCGCAACCAGTGCAGGGTTGCCATAGGTCAAGATGTTGCCTTGATAAAAATTGCGATAGAGTTCGTTCAGCGTCGGGGCGCGGAAGGCGCGATAGCCCGAAGCGGTCAGCGACGTGCTGTGTCCAAGGCGATAGAGCAGCGAGGCCCGCGGATTCAGAGCGTCCGAGATGCGATCGGGATAGGGCGTCAGCGTCGTGCCGCCGGAATCGATCTTGAGCTGCCGCGCTCTGAAGTCGCTCCAGTGATCGTAGCCGAGCGATAAGTTCGCAATGAACCTAGAACCAAGCTGAAGAATGTCTTCCCCGAAAACCCGCATCGTGCGCTCTCGTCCGCCCGCAATGGTCGCGCTTACGCCGGGCAGAACGTCATTGCTCTCGCCATTCACCTCGCGGCCCTCAAAGCCTGCGACCAAGGTCTGCATGCGCCCGACCGGACGCGACCATTGTGCGCTGCCTCCAAGCGCCTGTGACGGAACCGACTGGTCGTCGGTCAGCGTCTCGGTATCGCGACCCGCTTTCACCGTCGAAAAGGTCTGGAAGTACGACTCGTAGAGCCCAAAGAGTCTCGCCGAAATCGCTCCCACGCTTTTCGTTTCGTAGTTTAAGCCGGTGGCGAAGTCGCCCAATTGCGTGTTGTTCAACTGGATCACGGTGCCATTGTGACGATCCTCATTAAAATATGACCCGCGCGCGAAGAAACGGCTGAAGCCGCCAAACCGCCGCCCAAGTTCGACCTCGGTCAGTTCGTGTGTGGAGTTCGCGGGCGAATCAACCGTGCCGCGTTGCGACTCAGGCACGGGGATGTAACCATTTGTGCGAAAGAGATCGGTGGATGCGGACCCGTACCACGGCCCCACCAGAGTGCCTGCCCAGAGCGACGTTTCGGGCGTGTTCTCGCTTCCCCATGAGCTTTCCGCGGCGATGGTGGTCGCTTCCGGTTGCCGCGTGCGGAATTGAATCACCCCGCCCATGGCCGTCGATCCGTAAAGGCTGGCATCGGCGCCGCCGCGAACGACTTCGACGTCACTGATCGATTCCCGTACCACGCGATCCCAGTAGACCCATCCGCCAAACGGATCGTTCAGTGGAATGTCATCGACCACGACCAGCGCGCGGCTGGCTCCGCTGGCGCCAACTCCGCGCATGGAGACTCCCTGGGTTCCAGGATTCGCCGTGCGGCTGCTCGCTCGCCGAAACAGCGTGAATCCCGGAACCTCGCGCAGCGCGTCATCGAGCGTGAGCGGCGCCGAAGACGCCAGATCGTCGTCGGAGATGGTGACGCTGTCCGCGGGAGAATCCTCCAGCGCCGTATTGATCCGCGTGGCCGTGACTAAAACGTGCTGGCTGGCATAGTCCGACTCATACTGGGGATGCAAAACAAGTGTGATCTGCGCCTCACGATTCCACGCGAGCTGCAAAGGCAGAAATCCCGTGGCTCGGACGGAAATCGTGCCGGAAGTGGCTGCGATCTCGAGTTGGAAAAGTCCGGTCGCATCGGATTGAGCTGTGGCGCGATACTTGCCGTCGGTAAATTCAACGCGCGCGCCGGCGATAACCGCGCCAGTCGGATCCTCGACCACGCCTTTCACCGACGAAGGCGCGGTTTCTCCACGTGCGAAGACCGCAGCGAGCACAAGAAAAACGACCGCAAGAAACGTGCGGATTCTTAACGGCAACCTCGGCACGTCCGAGCCGAGTGTTGCCGCTTGAGGTCTAGGAGCCATCGGCATGGGGCGGACCAAAGTGTCCACCCACGCTGAGGGTACCAAGCGACGCGCTGCCGTAGTTGTGACCGAAGTCACTGCCGAAGTCACTGTCGCAGAGCCAGCGTCCCGAGCCGTGCCTGCTGCTTGGCAATCAGCGACTGGATGCCTGACCGCGCCATCGCCATCATCTTCGCCAGCTGCGCGTCGTCGAACACCTGATGCTCGGCTGTTGCTTGCAATTCGACAATCTTGTTGCCCGCCGTCATCACGAAGTTCATGTCCACGTCGGCGCGCGAATCTTCTTCGTAATTGAGATCGAGAAGAATCTCGCCATCCACGATGCCCACGCTGATCGCCGCCACAAAATCCTTGATCGGAGCCGCGGTCAACGTCCCCGCATCGATCAGCCGCTGCAAAGCCAGTCCCAGCGCGACGAACGCTCCGGTGATCGAAGCCGTCCGCGTGCCCCCATCGGCCTGGATCACGTCGCAATCGATCCAGATGGTGCGCTCACCCAGTCGCTTCAAATCGGCCACCGCGCGCAGCGAGCGTCCAATCAGCCGTTGAATCTCCTGCGTGCGCCCACTTTGCTTTCCCTTGGCCGCCTCGCGCGTGGAGCGGGTCAAAGTCGAGCGCGGCAGCATCCCGTACTCGCCAGAGATCCATCCCTTGCCGGAGCCGCGCATAAACGCAGGCACCGTTTCTTCGACCGAAGCCGTACAGATGACGCGCGTGTTCCCCATCTCAATCAGCGCCGAGCCTTCGGCGGTGGAGATGAAGTCGGGAATGATGTTGACGGGACGAATCTGCTCGGGAGCGCGGTTGTCACTGCGAAAGATCATGAGAGGGAAATTCTAACAGGCAGCTCTCAGTCAGCCTATTCATGTCGCGCAGTTATGAAGCGATCATTGGATCGTCGAGTCCACCGTTTGTTTTGTCTCCCGGATGGGTATGAAATATGCAAGCGGGGAATTCGGGAAGTATGTTTCCTGTCTGGTGCCCCTCCCCCCGGTCTTCTGGAAGTCACAGTCACTTTCGCGATCGCCGCCTGTTTACCTATACGTTACTAATCAACGAAAAACTGTTCAATACTGAACAGCATTCAGCCTAAGACCGGGGGCAAAATGGTTAGGTCGTATTGGGTACTGATGCCCCGCAACAGGCGTTGCAGGGAGTGTCACTCCCGCCAGATCCAGACCCCAGGGACGGCCCAGTCCTCACGTGCCATCCGACAGACGTTAGGTGGTTCGATGGGGCTCGGAACCAGCGCTATAAGTTGGTGGAGGCTCCCTATGGCAACGCCCAGAGTCCTAGTCGTCGAGGATGACGATGCTGTTCGTACGATGTTACAAGAAGTATTGCAACGCGATGGGTTTGAAGTGGTGGCTGCTTCGAACGTGCGCGACGCGCTTGGACACATCGTGGGGCGGCCATTCGACGTCCTTCTCTCCGACCTGCACCTGCCTCTCGCAGGAGATGGCTTCACGCTGGTCAGCGCCATGCGTCATACTCACCCGGATGCGTTGACCGTGGTTCTCAGCGGGTACCCGGCAGTGGAGGAGGCGATGTCCGCCATTCTCGCCCAGGCCGACGAAATCTTCACGAAGCCGATCCGAATCGGTGCTCTGAAGGAACTGATTCGCACTCGACTCGCCAACCCGCGCGTTAATAAAAAGCCAAAGACGGAATCCATCGCTTCCATCCTGGAGCGGGAGACGGAAACCACGATTCAGAATTGGCTGGATATTGTTGACCAGGATGCGGAATTGAGCTGCATTCCTCTGAACCGCCAAGACCGCACGGGGCACCTCCCCAGACTGCTTCAGGATCTCGTGGTTCGCCTGCGACTGGACTCGCAAGTACCAGCTCCAACGTCCATCGCCGCTCGCGATCATGGAGAGATGCGGTTCCGGCAAGGCTACACCGCTCCCATGGTGGTGGAAGAGTCTCGCATCCTGCAGGTGAGTATCTTTCGCACTTTGCAAAGGAATCTGGAAGGCGTCGACTTCAGCAGATTATTGCTGGACGTGGTGACGATTGCGGATGAAGTCGATTCACAATTGAAGCAAGCGATGTTCAGCTATGCCCCGCCGAAGGCTTTGAATTTTCGGACGGTTGGAGTGGCAGTGTAACAGACGGCGCCAGCCATCGAATTCCGCCGAATGCGGCCGTCGTTACTTCGGCTGTTCTTACGGACTGCTCACCTGCTCAATCGTCCTCACATCGAACGAGTCGCTCAGGTCGGCGTGTCCGGCGAGCGTGTCGCGCGTCTGGCCTTCGACCAGAATGTTGACCCGCTGAATGCCCGGAACGTTGACGCCGAGGGTTTCCACCAGCGAATTCACGGTGAGTTGCTCGCTGAGAATCCCGGAGCGGTGCTGGTCGGCAAAGGCGGCATTCAGATCGATGACGGCCGCGTCGGGATCGACTAGATAGATGGCGCGGATATCCGCCGCGGGAGACAGTGGATGCGCGGCTCCCGGCTGCTGGTAGATGCGCAAGAGCGCGCGCAACAAATCTTCGGCGCGCTGCTGGCGTCCTCCCGGAAGAGGGATCTGCGCCGAGCGGGCGCGAAGGCCGCCGAGGGCGTCATCGGCGACGTAAAGAGTTACGGTCTCGGTCGGGCCGGCGGCGGGAGGCGCAACCGGCGATGTATCGGCGGCGGGAGACTCCAGTTGTCCCGCGCGCAGGCGCATGTGGCGGAGATAGAATCCCATGGACACAACGAGCACCAGCAGCGCGGCCACGGCGATCAGAAGATGGCGGGGAATCATGCGGACACCGTCGTGAGACCGGTCGCGAGATCGGATAACCCGATGATCCGATGGCCCGATCTTCTTACTAACGCAGCGCGCATCATCGTTGTGCGCATCATGGTTGCGTCCCCAGTTGATCGCGGATGGTAGCGACGCCTTCGGCCACCGCCGCTGCGGCTCGTTGTTGATAGTTGCCGGAGGTCAGGTCGTCGATGCCATTCTCTCCCGGGGCGAGCTCAACCGCGACCGCCGGCATCATGACATTGTTCAGCGGACGCAGCGAGGCCGAAGAGGCGTGAACCGGGAAATTTCGGTTCTGCATTTCAGCGACGATGGCCGCCGAGACAACGCGACTGGTGGGAAAAGCTGGCGACTGCGCCGCATTCCAGGGAAGAAAGATTCCATTGCTTGGCCCTTCGACGGGAAGCAGCGCGGTGTAGACCCTCGCGCCGCTGCCCTGCGAAACCGCGTGCAGGCAGATGTAGACCGCGGCGTGCGCGACGTTGGCGGCGGCCGCGCGCTGATCCAGAGTGGAGTTGGTGTCGGCGTCGCGCAGCAGCGTGACGGCGAATCCGCGCTGCTCGAGTTCATGGCGGAGGATGCGCGCAAATCCGAGCGTGACGTCCTTTTCGGCGAGTGTGTCGGTGAGTGCGGAACCGCGTTCTTCGCCGCCGTGTGCGGGATCGACCACGGCCAGAAGGCGGCTGTTGCCCGAGTTGGTGGTGGGCGCCGGCAAGGCCGATGACGAATTCTGCGGCGCTGGTGTCGCGGCGCTGGGCGTAGCCGATGCAGGTTGAGCGGATGAAATGGCGATCGTTTTTCGGTCGCTGCTAAAGCTGGCCATCAGCGGCTCGCTGGCGCTCACGTCCAATTCGGCGTCGCCGTTGCCCTCGGAGTAACTGGCATGGGTGATGACCTTGTTGTCGAAAGAAATCGATTGGCTCCCCGGAGAGACGATGGGGTCGCGCTTGAAAATCATCCGCAGCTTGCCCGGTTCGGTGGCGATCGTGGGATTGACGGGCGCACTGAAGGTTAGAAACAGCCGGGGAGAGTTGGCTGCGTCCAGGCGGAAGCTGGGTTGAATGGCGACGTCGCCGACGAACAGGCGCCGCGCGCCTTCATGAAAATTCACGTGCCCTCCCAGAAAGCGCGGCAGCAACGCGCTCAGCGCGCTCAGCGGGACCAATCCGCGCGAGTTTTCAATTAGGAACGGCGCCGGGAAATCGGCATCGTGGCCGTGAATCTTCGCCCGCGTTTTTCCCGCGGTGAACTCGGCATCGACGGTGTCGAAGCGGAGCTTCCAGCGCTGTCCGTCGGACTGGCTGGTTACGCGGCCGAGCGGCTCCAGCAGTTCGAGCAGGCCGACATATTCGCGGCCGCCTCGATCCAGAACCGGGACACTGTACACCGCGACGGTGGAATATACGGAGACGTGCTTATCGCTATTGTCGGCCGAGGGCAATGCGGACAGAAACGTCACGCTAGTGAGCAGGACCGCTAAGACTTTCTTGATGATGGTTCCTGGCTCTCGGTTGTCAGTTCGCAGTGGGCTTTGGGTTGCTGAGAACTGGGAACTGGGAACTCGGAACTGCGTCTCGCTACTCCAGCGCATAAATCGTGAGGCCACTTAGCAGCTTAGGATAGAAGTCGGTGGATTTCTGGGGCAGAACCTCGCCGGCGAAAGCGATATCGCGAACCTGCTCCATGCGCACCGGATTCATCAGGAAAGCGGCCTGCGCCTTTCCGCTTTGCACCTGCGACAAGGCTTCGGCGGCCTCGCGACAATAAGAGACGTGCTCTTGATTGCGAATGGCTTCCGCGGAAATCTTCAGCGCGCCTTCCAGAAGGCACTTATGCAGTTGCACGACGTCGAGCGCCTGCTGGCGCAGCGAAAGCTTGCCGAACAAGGGCGTGCCGATGGCCTTGGACGTGTGCAGCAGGAACGCGCGATCGGCCGTGACCGCGAGCAAGGCTGTTCCCGCGTGACCTGCGTTCTTTAGAATGGCGGTCGCGCGCGCCGCATCGATGCCCGCGTCGACCTCTTCCACGTTGAAGAACTTCCGGGCCTCCTCCTGAAATTGTGCGGACGAAAAAGAGGGCAAACCGAAGACGAGGCGATGCGTGGGCAGAATGACCAGGCCAGGGCGATCGTTATCCGGACGATCCATATCGACGAAGGTCATCATCACCGAATCGTAAGGAACGGGAAGGCCCGAGCCCGTTTCGGCCGAAGCTTGCCGCTCGTTGCGATAGGCCAGGGCGGTCTCATAGCGATGATGGCCGTCGGCGATGATCAGTTTCTGGTCGCGCATGGCTGCCTGAACGGCGGAAATGGCCGCGCGATCGGCAATCCTCCAGACGCGGTGCAGGACGCCGTACTCGTCGGTGACCTCGATTTCAGGAGAGATGTTCGGAGATATGTCAGGGGCGGCGGCCGAATCGAGCATGGCATCGACCTTACCCGCTCCGGCATACAGCATAAAGATCTGGCCAAAGTGGGCGCGGGTGGCGCGCAGCAGGTCCATACGGTCGGCCTTGGGTTTGGCCAGGGTCTGCTCGTGCCGGAATATGACGTTCGCGGAATAGTTCTCGATCCGGCCGAGGGCGATGAAACCACGGCGCTCGGCTTGCGTCTGACTTCCTGGAAGCTTGAAGGTCTGGGAATAGCGGTAGATGGATGGCTCCGTATCCTGCCGCAAAACGGCCGTCTGCCGCCAGTTCTGGAAGGACGCCGCCGCCCGCGTATAGACGTTTTCGGCCTCGGTGTCGTCGGGCAGGCGTTTGCCGAGAATGATCCTTACCAGGTTGTAAGGGCTGGACTGGTAGTAGGCCTCCTGCATGGCCGGGGTGATTTTGTCGTAGGGCTGGGTGACAGCCCGCTGTACCGGGACTCGCTCAGGGTTATAGCGCCAGGCGCGAAATGGGGCAATGATTGCCATAAAAAGGGGAACGCAGAATTGTAGCAGGGACGGTTCGGTGCGGCCCGCGCGGGCGATGCAATTTACAGAAAAGGGAAAAACGTGCTCATCGAGACGTTGTTTCCGACCGCCCGCCGGATTTGCGCGTTTCCTGCGAAAAGGTGACAACAGCGGTTCGGGATTGTGCTACTATCCGGCTCAGAAGAGCTTGTTGCGGGCCGCCGTTGGGGTGCGGGTCGCCTCCCTCTACACTGCGGATTGGGTAGGGCCTATGTTGTCCGGCAAACAGTTTTCGGCTCGCGTCTCCTTCGTTGTGCTTCTGGTTTTTGCTTTGTGCAGCGCCCTCCCGCTTCTGGCCCAGATTTCGACCGACGATGTCCACGTGCAGCCTCGAGTGCAACCGTCTCCTCCAACGGAGTCTGCGAACGACCCGGCGCTCAAAACCAATACCAAGCCCTTAAAAGTGGACGTGAACATGGTGTTGGTGTCGGTCACCATCACCGATCCGCTCAACCGGCTGGTAACGGGACTCGATCGCGAGAACTTCAACGTTTTCGAAGGCAAAGACCAGCAGGAGATCAAAACGTTCTCCAGCGAAGACGCCCCGGTGTCGATCGGCGTGATTTTCGACATGAGCGGAAGCATGACCAGCAAGATCGATCGCGCCCGCGAAGCTGTGGTCGAGTTCTTCAAGACCGCCAACCCTCAAGATGAGTTCTTCATGATCACCTTCGCCGACAAGCCGGAGGAGATTGCCGACTTCACCAGTTCTGTCGATGACATCCAGGGTAGGCTTCTCTACACCATCCCCCGCGGCCGCACCGCGCTGCTCGACGCCATTTACCTCGGCGTGACCAAGATGCGCCAGGCCAAGTATCCGAAGAAGGCTTTGCTGATCATTTCCGACGGCGGTGACAACCACAGCCGCTACACGGAGGGCGAAATCCGTTCGATGGTCAAAGAGGCCGACGTTCTCATCTACGCCATCGGCATCTACGATCATTATTTTCCAACCGAGGAAGAACGGCTCGGCCCCACCCTGCTCGGCGACGTCACCGAACTGACCGGTGGCCGTGCTTTCACCATTGATAACCCGAACGACCTGGCGGACGTTTCCACAAAAATTGGCATCGAGTTGCGCAACCAATACGTCATCGGATACCGTCCTAAGAATCCTGGGCACGATGGCAAATGGCGTAAGATCAAAGTGAAACTCTTGCCGCCAAAAGGACTGCCTCCGCTCAAGGTCTACGCCAAGACGGGTTACTATGCGCCGACGGAATAACGCTTCGCTGCCGACCTTCCTCCTCCTTACGTCGCTATTTCTGACAGGCTTTCATGCGCGAGGCGGAGCGCAAAGTCAGCCGTCGGCGGCTCCGGGTTCCGTTGCAACCCAACCACCGGTAACGCAACCGCCAACGACCAATGACGCGCAGAGCGGGGATCCCGGCGAAAGCGGCGTCTTCGTTTTCCGCAAGCAAGTCGAAGAGGTTTTGCTCCATGCGACGGTCATCGACGACAAGCAGCATATCGTCACCAACCTCGCCAAAGGCGACTTCAGCGTCTTCGAGGACGGGCATCCTCAGACCATCACCTCATTTCAGCACGAAGACGTTCCCGTCGCGATGGGGATCGTGGTAGATAACTCGGGGTCGATGCGCGAGAAGCGTGCGAAGGTGAATGCCGCCGCGCTGAATCTGGTGCGGTCTTCAAACCCGAACGATGAGGTATTCATCGTCAACTTCAACGACGAGTTCTATCTTGACCAGGATTTCACTTCCAACATCAACAAGTTGAAAGAGGGGCTGGAAAAAATCGAGGCGCGCGGCGGTACTGCGCTTTACGATGCGGTGGTGGCGTCAGCCGATCACCTGAAGAAAGACTCGAAGCTGGAGAAGAAAGTCATTCTCGTGGTGACCGACGGCGAAGACAACGAGAGTTCTGAAACTCTCGAGCAAGCGGTACGCCGCCTCCAGGCGGATGGCGGACCGACCGTGTATGCCATTGGCATCCTCGAGAAGGAAGAGCACCCGAAACACGCCAAACGCGCTTTGCAGATCATGTCCGAGAGGACGGGCGGCATCGCTTTCTTTCCCCAAACGCTCGACGAAGTGGACGCCATCAGCCGCACCGTGGCGCACGACATTCGCGTTCAGTACACCATTGGATATAAGCCGACGACGCCGAAAGCCCAGGGAGGCTATCGTCAAGTCAAGGTGGAAGCCCGCGCCCACGGCTACGGCAAGCTGAGCGTCCGCACGAAAAGCGGGTACTACGCTGGAGGCGAGCCAACTTCCGGGGCGCAGTAGAGTCTTTTTGTGGGTTGTTATCCCGAGCGCAGCTCCGAGCGCCGCGAGAGACCCATAACGATTGTCATCCCGAGCGCAGCGAGGGATCTGCATTTTGCGGCGCACTGCAAGATCCCCCGCTGCGCTCGACATGACAATAGTTTAGCCCCACGAAATCCCGGCATTGACGCTGCCCCTTCCCGTTCCTTACTCTGATAGCGTGCCTACCATAACCGCAACCTCGCGCCTGCGCGTCAGCGACGACATCTCCAAACTGGTCGGCGAGACGCCGATGCTGCAAATGAAGAAGCTGGCCCCGCCCGGGTCGGCCGACATTTTTGCCAAGCTCGAATACCTGAACCCGGGCGGCAGCGTGAAAGACCGCGCTGCCATTGGCTTGATCGCGCGCGCCGAACGCGAAGGCAAACTGAAACGCGGAGGCACGGTCATCGAAGCCACCGCCGGCAATACCGGCATCGGCCTCGCTTTGATCGGCGTGAGCCGCGGCTACAAGGTGCGTTTGTTTGTCCCGGAGAAATTTTCAGAAGAAAAGGTCATCATCATGCGCGCCCTCGGCGCCGAGGTGACCCGCACTCCGGAGGCCGAGGGCATGCAAGGCGCGATCGATCGTGCCAAGGCTCTTGCGGCAACCGACCCTTCGGCCTTCATGGCCGCGCAGTTTGAGAATCCCGCCAACCCCGATTACCACTACGAAACCACCGCCCACGAAATCTTCGAGCAAATGGAAGGCCGCATTGACGCCATCACAGTAGGCAGCGGCACCGCGGGAACGTTTACCGGCATCGCGCGATTTCTGAAAGAGCGTCTGCCGCGCGTTCACACCGTGCTGGTCGAAACCGAAGGCTCGGTCTATGCCGGAGGCCAACCCGGCCCCCACAAGGTGGAAGGGATTGGGTCCAGCTTCATCCCGAAGAATTTCGATCGCACTGTTTGCGATGAAGTAATGATGGTCACCGACGTAGAGGCCTTTGCCATGGTCAAAGAGTTAGCCGTGCGCGAAGGCGTATTAGGAGGCTCAAGTTCCGGCGCCAATGTCTACGCCGCCGTGCAAATTGCGAAACGCCTCGGAGCAGGGAAGCGCGTAGTCACGCTGATTCCCGATTCCGCCGAGCGTTATCTATCGAAAAAGATTTTTGAAGGCGGAATCTAGAGCAGTTAAATAGTTACTGTAAGCCGCGATTGGGTTTTGGGAAGGGCACGGCTTCAGCCGTGCCGCTACTGGCCCGTAGAGTCGAGGGCTTTAGCCCCTGAGGCCGGACGGCCTGCCCAGAAAACCATTTATGAGACCAGTCCTAGTCGTCCGCGGGCGGTCCATGCGTTAGCCAGCGACCTCGCCCATCCAACCCAGCCACGATCCCGCTCAAGTGTTTGCAAACCCTAGCATGACCATTACGGTCGCACGTGATCAGCATCACATCACTGCGGTACAGCAGAGTGCCAGAATGCCTAGAATTCAGAAGGGTTCGCTGCTGGATAGCCTGTCAGTAGGGTTGCTCGGGTGACATGATGAGTTGTCATAAGTTGTTTCTACGTTTGTCATTAACCGTCATCCTCGGCGGCGTCCTCGGCTCCCTAATAAGCTGCGAGAGTGCCCCCGTTGATCACCGAGCGAGCGACTCCCCTAAGCAGAGCAGCGACGCCCACGCGACCGTGTCCACTCAACCGAGCGTTACCCCTGCGACCGCGTCCACACAGCCGAGCAATGGTGCCCCTGCAAGCGTCTCGCCCAACCAGAGCAGCGATGACCGAGTTCTGGTAGAGTCGCGGGAATCTATCTACAACAACATTTACGTGTATCGCACGGGCACTTACGTCAGCATGACGTTTGGACATAATCAGCACCTCTACGAGGAGAGCCGATACAATACGGCTGACGATCGCGAACTGCCAATACCCTACACACAGTTCATGACGGCAAGTTTGATGTATCCGAGTAAGATCAACTCGATCCTCGAAATCGGGAGCGGTGGCGGGCGAACAGCTTGGTATTTGCATCGGTTCCTGCCAAAAGTTCAAATCACCTCGGTCGAACTCGATCCCGTCGTCGTCGAACTGTCACGAAAGTACTTTGGAATCAAGGACGAGCCGAACTTCCGCGTCATTGCCCGCGATGGAAGAATGTTTCTCTCGGATTCCAAAAGCCGGTACGACGTAATCCTGATTGATGCCTATCGTGGTCCATTCGCGCCGTTTCATATGCTCACCAAGGAGTTCTATCAGATTGTTAAGGCGCACCTCGCGGAGGGAGGGGTTGTAGCTCAGAACGTTGAGCCAACGACGATGCTTTTTGACTCAGCCGTGAAGACACTGCATGCCGTTTTCTCACAGGTTGAGTTCTACGATGCTAGCGGTGACAATGTTGGCGGGAACGTTGTCATGGTCGGCTACGACGGGCAGGACCTCAGTAGCTCCGATCTCCACCGCATGGCCGAAACACACGAATCTGATTACAAGCTGCGTTATGACCTATCTCAAATGGTACCGCATAGGTTCCTGCTTAAACCTGTCGGATCGTCCTTTGACGTGGTTAACCAAGCTGGGCAGGAAACGGCCGGGATCGACGACAAAGCCAAGGTCTTGACCGATGATTTCGCGCCCGTCGAGTCACTTAAAGCCATAGCGCGTCACAATCAAAAATGGACAATTCAGAGCGATCCCGCGACTCAGTAGCTAAGCGTGCTGCGTCGCTCTTGATCTACGCCAACGCTTTTCTTGTCGGGGGCGTCCTCATGGGCTTCGAGATGCTCGGGAGCCGATATTTGTTTCCCTATTTTGGTGGCGGGATGGGCACTTGGGCTGGGTTGATCTCGACAGTGCTGGTCGCGCTTACTATCGGCTATCTAGTCGGCGGTGCCATCGTTGACCGCTATCCCTCGCCGCGTGTGATTGCCGTCAGCATCGCTGCGGCAGCGGTTTACTTAGCTTTAATCCCTTTGACTGCTGACCGTGTGATGTCCTCAATCCTTCGATCAGTTGGGGAGGGTCCTTCGGGCGTCCTGCTTGCCTCAAGCGTGTTGCTACTCCTTCCGTTGTCGCTCCTCGGTACGCTTTCGCCCGTGGCCGTGCGACTCCTGATTCGTTCGACTAGCGAGACTGGCCGAGTGGCGGGCCTTGTCTACGGAATTTCCACGATCGGCAATGTTTTTGGAACGCTGTTCACGACTTTTACGCTTATCCCAACCATCGGCTCACGGTCGATCACGTATTTGTTTGCAGGGATTCTTGCTCTTTGTGCCGCTAGCTTGTTTCTCAATCTCAACGTGCGTACAACGTCAGCGTAGCCCGACGGCACATAGCTGTTTCAACCAGTCCGTTGAACTCATAGACCTTGACGGGGGTGGCCTTCAAACCGAAACCGCCCTCTTGACATCGCCTGTTAAAATAGAGTTTTAAGCGATCAGTGAGTGGCCTTGTCGCAACCGTTCCTCGCACCGGCTGGTGGAACGTACCAAATGGGGAGATAGTGGCTCCAAGTCTTTGATTTATAAATACTTTACCAGTAAGTCCTTATTCCTCAAAGACCTGGAGTCCGACAGCCTCTCAGTCTTTGAGTTTATTAGACCGGGGGAGGGGGGTAGGGATGACCAAGTAGTAATACCTTCCTATTTTGGAAAAATTCTCCTTCTTCAACTCTCCATTTCGAGGACTCATTCTTTGTGACCGCCAAACCGCCCGACTCGAACAAGCAAGGTTTTGCCACCCGCGCCATCCACACCGGTCAAGAGCCCGACCCGCTCACCGGCGCCGTCAGCGCGCCGATTTATCCGACTTCCACCTACGCTCAAGAGGAGATCGGCAAGAATAAAGGCTACGAATATGCGCGGGTGACGAACCCGACGCGCGACCGCCTGGAGACAAACCTGGCGGCGCTCGAAGGCGGAACGGCATCGCGCGTCTTCGGCAGTGGCATGGCGGCGATCAACGCCGTCGCGTCCATGCTCAAAGCGGGCGACCACATCGTCGCCGGACACAATCTCTATGGTGGCACCCCACGCTTGTTCAATCAGGTCCTGGTCAACTTCGGCCTGACATTTACCTACGTCGATACTTCGGATCTCAAAAAAGTTGAAAGCGCGTTTCAGAAAAACACGCGGCTCGTCTTTCTGGAAACGCCGACCAACCCGCTGATGGAGCTTTGCGATCTCCGCGCCCTCACGGAACTCAGCCACCGGCACGGGGTTGAGGTGGTGGTCGACAATACCTTCATGTCGCCGTATTTTCAGCGTCCGATCGAGTTCGGCGCCGACATGGTGGTCCACTCGACCACGAAATTTCTCAACGGGCATAGCGATGGCCTCGGCGGAGTTGTCGTTTGCACAAAGCCTGAACAGGCGGAAAAACTTGCCTTCCTTCAGAAATGCGCGGGAGCGATTCTTTCGCCCTTCGAGTGCTGGCTGATTCTGCGCGGCGTCAAGACGCTGGCGGTTCGCATGGAGCAGCACGACCGCAGCGGCCGCAAAGTCGCCGACTATCTTTCAAAACACAAAAAAGTGCAGAAGGTCTTCTACCCCGGATTGCCCGATCATCCGCAACACGAACTGGCCAAACGGCAGATGTCGGGCTTCGGATCGATGATCGCTTTCGAAACCGGATCGCTCGCGAACGCCAACAAGATGCTGCGCAAGGTGCGCGTCTGCTGCCTGGCCGAGTCGCTGGGCGGAGTCGAGACTCTGATCTCGCATCCCGCCACGATGACGCATGCCGGCATCGGCGAAGAAGGCCGCCGCAAAATCGGCATCACCGACGGCATGGTCCGCATCTCGGTTGGGATTGAAGACGTGGACGATATCCTCGCCGATCTCGATCAGGCGTTGGCGGCAATCTAGTTGTGAGTCGTCAGTTATCAGCAAACAACTGATTTAATCAAAAACTGAGAACTGATGACTGACAACGGTCTCACCGCACTGACTCTCCAATCCAGTCCAGGTACGCCGCGGTGCCATCTTCAATCGCAATCTCGATGCACTCCGGAAGTTCATAGGAGTGCAACTTGCTCAAAGCCTCGCGCAGTCGTTCAAAAGCGTCTTGCGTCGTCTTGATCACGAGCAGCCATTCGGCTGCCGCCTCGACCTCGCCTTGCCAGCGATAGACCGATTCAATCTGGGGAACGATGTTGACGCAGGCGGCCAGTTGCCGCTCCACGAGCGTATGAGCGATGCTCCGAGCCTCTTCGAGCGAAGCGCAAGTTGTGAGAACGAGCCTTTTGTCGGTCATGTTTTCGGCCATCGAACACCTGTGCCAGCAGGGCAGTCGTAATAGAATCGAGAGTTCTAATTTTCACTGGAAGCATACGAGGCAGTCCCATGACAACGCAAACGCAAACGCAAATCAAGTTTGGCACGTCGGGATGGCGGGCCGTGATGGCGGAAGAATTCACCTTCGCCAACGTGCACCGCGCCGTGCACGGGATCTCCCGCTACGTGGCGTCGCAGAAAGCAAGCGGAGCGAAAGTCATTGTGGGGCGCGATCCGCGCTTTCTGGGGGAGTCGTTTTGTGCCGTGGCCGCTGAAATCCTCTCGAGCTATGGGATTACGCCGCTGGTCATTGCGGAGCCTGCGCCTACACCAACGATTTCCTACGCGGTCATTCAGTCGAAGGCCGATGGCGCCATCAACTTCACCGCTTCGCACAATCCCCCGGAATACAGCGGCATCAAGTTCTCCACGCCCGACGGAGCGCCCGCTCTGCCGGAAGCGACCAAGACCATCGAGGCCGCGATTGCGGCGTTCGATGCGAATCCGCAAACGCCGCCCGCGGCAAAAGCCCAGGCGCAGGCCATCGATCCGAAGCAAATGTACCTGTCGCGTTTGCGCGAGATCGTCGATCTGGACGCGATCAAGAAAGCTGGGATCAAGATTGCCTTCGATCCCATGTGGGGCTCCGCCCGCGGCTATTCCGACACGCTTCTGCGCGATGCGGGCGTGACGGTGGCCACGATCCACGACACCCGCGATGTGCTTTTCGGAGGCCACGCTCCCGAGCCCGACGATCACCTGCTCCAGGACTTGCACCACAAGATGCGCGAAATCGGCGCGGCCATTGGCATCGCGACCGATGGCGATGCCGATCGCTTTGGCATCGTCGACCAGGATGGCACGTTCCTCCAGCCCAACTACATCATCGCGCTGCTCTTCGACTACCTGGTCGAAACCCGCGGCTGGAAGAACGGAGTTGGCAAATCCGTCGCCACCACCAACCTGATCAACGCTCTCGCCGAGAGGCACAAGATCGAACTTTACGAGACCCCGGTGGGATTCAAGTACATTGGCGAACTGATCAAGCAGGACAAGATTCTCATCGGCGGCGAGGAAAGCGCAGGCCTCTCCATCCGCCAACACGTGCCGGAGAAAGATGGTGTGCTTGCCGGGCTGCTCTGCTGCGAGATGGTGGCCCGCCGGGGGGCGTCGCTGGGAGCCCTATTGGAACAAGTATTTGGCAAAGTTGGTTCCTATTATCCTTTAAGGGAGAACTTTCGCTTGACGGCGGATGTAAAAGCGAAGTTTACTGAGAAGTTACGCAGCGATCCGGGCGAGTTCCATGGCATCAAAGTTGCCCACGTGGTGAGGATCGACGGACTGAAGCTCGTCCTCGCCGACGGATCGTGGGTATGCTACCGGCTCTCGGGCACGGAACCGGTGGTGCGCGCCTACAGCGAGGCGCGCAGCAGGGAAGGCCTCGCCAAGTTGAGCGCGGCCGCAAAAGCATGGATCTTCAGTTAGCCAAAGCGCGAATCGCCAAACTGCGGCTAGGGCCAGCGTCGAGAATGCGCCTCCTTCCACGGGGAGAGGAAGGTCTGCGCGCGGCCTTCGATCAAGCGATGAGCCAGGCTGTGGGGCAGGCTAAGGATCAAGCTCCGAGGGCTGAGGCTGCGGCGGCGCGGTGGGTCGAGCGTACGCGGCCGGCGTGGTCGTGGCTGGCATTGGAGTGGCGTCGTCTCGGGACTGCAGCCGCGGTTGTTCTGATCGTGGGCGTATTGCTGCACGCCATGTTCGGAGCCAATGGCATGGTCGTATACCGGCAGAAGCGCACCGAGATGCAAGCGCTGCAGAATGACGTCGAGCGCCTGCAAAAAGAAAATGGTCTGCACGTCGACCAGATCAAGGCGCTCAAGACCGACCCTGCGGCGATCGAGAAGGAAGCGCGCGAGCAGCTGCACTACACTCGTCCGGGAGAAGTAATCCTGGTTTCCCCCGCCCCTCCGCAAAAGCCGTCCACCGGCCGCGCCCGGAACAGCAAGTAGCTGGTTTAAGCGCCGGTCGCGGGCCAGACGGCTCCCCCTATGATAAAGTTCCAATCACGTGGAATGTGTGGAAGTCCTGAGGAGGATGACATGCGAAAAGTTATTTTGTTGTCACTTGCCGCTGCCTTGATTGCACTGATGGCCTCGGTATCGTTTGCCAGCGACGCCAAAACCGTGAACGGCTGGGTCAGCGACTCGAAGTGTGGCGTTAAGGGAGCCAACGCCGGTGCGGAAGAGTGCACGAAGAAGTGCATCAAAGCCGGCGCCAGCCCTGTGATTGTCACCGACAAAGACCAGAAAGTGCTGATGGTCGACAATCCCGATGCCGTCAAAGAACACCTTGGACATCACGTTGCCGTCACCGGCCACATCGACGGCGACAAGATTCACATTGATGACGTCAAGATGCTCTAGGGCACAGCGAATCTGATCGACACCATAGGGCGGCCTTCGTGGCCGCCCTTATTTTGCCGGCGATGGGCCGCTGCGAGTCCGTCGAGCCGAGCGCAAGTGCAAAGCCTTTAGAAAGTGGTGTCAAGCCCCTCTTGTCGTGATTTTCCCGCTAAGTCCTTGAGAACGCGATGGAAATAAAGTAGAAAACGATGTCCAAATCACCCACTCGAACTTGATATACTAGAAGTAGAGAGTAAGAAATCTAAGAATCGACCAGTGGAATCGCCGGGCGTCCCCGCCCGGCCGAGCAGAGACGGTGGTAGAAGATCGAAAGCCGAAGATCTCGCGGTTAATGAAGAGAAGCTAAGTCCTTATTCCGGAATATTTTACGAATAAGTCCTTTCAATTCAAAGATCTGCCAGGAATTTTTCCGTAAACCAATGATTCTAATGGTTCGAACTTTTATTTTTTCTCAGCCCAGACCCGCTAGCAGCAAGCGGCAGCGGCAGCGTCACCGCACTACTCCTTCAAGCGGCGAACTGGCGGTAGCATAGAGCTTCCGCGGCATGCGCCCTGCCAAGTAAGCCTGCCGTCCTGCGAGCACTGCGTGCTTCATTGCTTCCGCCATCAGCACCGGCTCTTGCGCGCCCGCGATACCCGTGTTCATGAGCACCGCGTCGTAACCGAGTTCCATGGCAATCGCTGCGTCGGATGCCGTGCCCACACCCGCGTCCACAATCAGCGGAACTCCCGTGATCATCTCGCGCAGGATGCGCAGGTTGGCTGTGTTCTGAATTCCGAGCCCGCTGCCGATGGGCGCGCCCAGGGGCATCACGGCTGCGGCTCCGGCATCGACGAGACGCTTGGCGTACACGATGTCGTCGGAGGTGTAGGCCAGCACCGTGAATCCTTCTTTTGCCAGGACGCCTGTCGCTTCGAGCGTCGCCTGCACATCGGGATAGAGCGTGGCCTGATCGCCAATCACCTCGAGCTTGATCCAGTCGGAGAGCCCGACCTCGCGCGCGAGTCGTGCGGTGCGGATCGTATCGTCGGCGGTATAACATCCGGCGGTGTTCGGCAGCAGGAAGTATTTATGAGTATCGATATAATCCAGCAGCGATTCCTTGCTGCGGTCGAGATTCACCCGGCGCACGGCCACGGTCACCATATCGGCGCCGCTCGCTTCGAGCGCGCGGGCGGTTTCCTGAAACGATTTGTATTTGCCCGTCCCAACGATCAAGCGGGAACGGAATTGCCTGCCAGCGATAAGGAATGAGTCCGTCATGGGTTTCATTGTACGACTCCAGCGGGCCACCAGATAGTGGAGCGACGTTGGTCGTGCCCTCAGGGCAGTCGGGCCGGGGATGATGCCCGGAGATCTAGTGGCTCAGCTTCCGGCTAGTTCCGCCTTGGCGTACATGTCTTCGATCTGGGTCCGGTAGCGCTCCTCGATTCCGCGTCGACGGACCTTGAAGGTATGAGTCATGGTTCCATCGGCGGCCGAGAACTCTTCGGGCACCAGCAGTACACGTTTCAAACGCTCGAAGCGCGCCAGGTTCTGGTTCATTTCTTCCACAATGCCTTCATAAAGCGCTTGTACTTTAGGGTTGGCGACGAGTTCTTCGCGCGTAGCGAAGGGAACCTGATTGGCCCGCGCCCAATCTTCCAGAACAGGGAAGTGCGGCGCGATCAGCAAGGCAGGAAATTTCCGGCGGTCGCCCAGCACCACGGCGGTGCCGATGAGCGAGTTCAGCTTCAGCGAGTTCTCGATCGGTTGCGGCGCGATGAACTTCCCGCCGGAAGTCTTGATCAGATCCTTCTTGCGATCGGTGATGGAAAGAAATCCATCGGCGTCGAGTTGCCCGATGTCGCCGGTCTTGAACCAGCCATCGACGAACGCCGCTCGCGTTTCGTCGGGACGGTTCCAATAGCCCTTGAATATGGAGGGCCCGCGCACCAGGACCTCGCCGTCGCTGGCAATCCGCACTTCCACGTTGGGCAGCGGCTTGCCGACGGTGCCGAGTTTGTGGGAGCGGGGCGTGTTCACGGCGATGACCGGCGAAGTCTCCGTGAGGCCGTATCCCTCGTGAATCGGTATGCCGATATCGGCATACCACTCGGCTAGTTCGCGGCCCAGAGGCGCGCCTCCGGAGATGAACTCTTCCGCCTCGCCGCCCATGCCGGAGCGCACTTTGGAGAAGACGAGCCGGTCGGCGATTCGCATCTTCCAAGAGATTGCCGCCGGGCTAATCCCGGCCAGAGTCTCGGCGCGGTGATCGCGCCCGACTGCCAACGCCCAGCGATAGATAGCGCTCTTGGGAAAACCCGAGGTCTTGAGGATGACCTGTTGGCGAATCTTCTCGTACACACGCGGCACGGCGATAAAGATGTTGGGCCGCACTTCCGTCAGAACCTGCGGCAGTCGCGCAATGTCGGGACAATACGCCAGCGCCACCCCGCGGTAGAGCAGCGCAAAATCCACATGCCGTGCCGTCACATGGGAAAGTGGCAGAAACGATACGCTGACTTCATCTTTGGTGCCGAAGCCGAATCCCTCCATTGAAGATGCGATGTTCGACGCCATGTTGCCGTGGGTCAACATCACCCCCTTCGGAGTGCCGGTCGTGCCTGAGGTGTAAATGATGGTAGCAAGGTCGTCGGGCAGAATCGCGCGCGAGCGGGCATCGAATGGCGCATCGCCAATCTCCGGATCAAGCCCGGGCGGCCCTGGCAGCATCAGTTGCGACATGGGGACGGCGTGCGCGGTTTCGACCGCGTCCATGACGATGATCCGCTCCAGGGCCGTGTGGCGCTGGATAGCGAGGATCTTTTCCAGTTGGCTCTTCGTAGACACGGCGATGACGCGCGCTCCGGAGTCGTTGAGGATGTAGGAAGTCTGGTCGGCCGTCTGCGTGGAATAAATCGGGACCGTGACCGCACCCAGCGCGAGCGCGGCGAAATCGGTAATCGTCCACTCCGGGCGGTTTTCGCTGAGGATGGCGACGCGATCGCCGTGGTCGATGCCCCACGATTCTAGGGCTCGCGCGACGCCCACAACGTTACGGTAAATCTCCGCGGAGGAGATTGGCACCCAGCCAGAGGCGCGCTTTTGCAGCATGACGCGCTCACGCCGGTTCTTGCAGACCACCAGCAAAATGTCGTTTAGAGTCTGAAGGCTCATGCGATCCGATGCAAAGAGGCTCGTAGTACAAGGCCATTGTACGCAGCCGGGAGCGTCCACAGAAGCGCTTTCACTCCGCTCGTGGCGCCAGAGTACCCTGGAGAGACTTCTCCGGAATACGCTTCATAAAGGGTAAAAATGTATCGCTTGGTTCGGACTGGGGCTGCAGATTCTGGAGGGGCAAACTGGTCGAGAAGCGATCGATCCAAAAAACCGAGGATGCTTGTGAGCGCAAGAAGCTGAATCGCTGGCACGGGCCGGGCCATCGTGTCGGAGAGTTTGGTAGTGTTCTGAAATCCGCGAAGCGCAAGAGCGAGAGTTCGGCTTCTCCACACCGCAGTGTGGTATTCTTTGACTGCGGGGTGGAGCAGTCTGGTAGCTCGTTGGGCTCATAACCCAAAGGTCGGTGGTTCAAATCCACCCCCCGCAACCACTTACGGATTTGGGGGACTACCGGCGTAGTCCCCAATTCCAAAATCACTGGATCGTGGCTGTTTCGGGCCTTAGATTCTTCAGGGAAACTTCCTTCGCCCTATCCTTCAGTTGCCTTTTGATCGTGGGTGGCAAGACAAGATCTGCTACCCGGCTATTGGCTCGGCGCTTGGTCTTCTCAAATGCTGAGCCGTAGGTATTCATCGTCGTCTTGATGTCGGCGTGCCGCATGAGGCGCTGCTGCACTCCGAGCGGCGTGCCGATATCATCAATCAGCGTTCGATAGGTGTGCCGAAAGCTGTGCCAGCCGACTCCTTGCAATCCGATCTTTTCACCTGCTGGTCGCAAGTAGTCTTTCTGAATGGCATCGCCGTGGACTGGGCGTTTCGTATCCGCATTAGCGAATAGCCAAGCCTCCGGCGTTTCGACACATTGCTTTCGCCAATCCTCCAGAACGGACACCAGCTTGGAATCCAGAAACACTTCGTCCTCTGAAGCGCCGGTTTTTCCGCCGTTCCAGACGTAGCGGCCCACAATGGATCGGGTCAACGTCAGCATCCGCCCCTTCAAATCAAAGTCCGGCCACTGCAATGCCCTGATCTCACTGATGCGCAAGCCCAGGCACATTGCAATCATGACCATCACTTGAATGTGGTACGGAAGCTCTGCGAGGAGAGCCTGATATTGCTCGACCGTAAGCACAACTTTCTTGCGAACACGTTTCGTCACGCCCTTGATTTCGACTAACTGCATCGGGTTTCTCTGAGTCTCCAAAATTTCCCATTTCATCGCGTACTCAAAAATGCGATGCAGGAGACCCTTTATGTTGGACTTCGTTTTGGGAGAATGCTTCAGCTCCTTCAACCACTGTTCCACCTTGAGGGGCTTTTTCACTTCGGCCACGGAAGCCTCGCCCCATTGTGGCAAAATGTGCACTTTCAAAATGGATACGTAGGACTTCTTGGTTGAATACCGTTCTGGCATTGCTTCGTGCATGTATCGCCTTACCAATGCTCCGAACGATTGACTGGAAGACTGCTCCATCCGCTGGTATCGAAACTCTCTCGACCCTTGCCAGGCATGATCTTCCGTTGGCCATCCTTCCGCATCTCCCGCTAACATTACGCTGCGCTTTCGCGTAATGCCCATCTCGTCCGTTTCGTAAAAGCGCCAAACCCAGACATCCGGGCCTCGCGTTCTCTTCTTGCGGACAATCGTGCCCACGTCTTGCTGTGTGCGTTTCAAGAAGCTTTCCTCCTTAAAGCGCGCACGGATGACGCTTCCGACTCTACACGACAACGCATGTGCGAAACTAGCTCTGAAATTCGAAAACGCCAGCGCTTGCGGACTCCGTTGCCTATGGGATGTGCGGGAAGCCAGCCCTCCCGAGCCATCTTCTTCACGGTCACCGGGCTGATCTTCAAAAAGTTTGCTGCTTCTTCGGGCGTTACGAAGGGTTCGTTGTCTTCGGCTGGATTCATTTTCTACTCCATCCCGGAACTTCGGACGGGCCCATTTGGCTGAGCGTGCAGCAATCCTTGCGACGTAGGTCGTCCGACCGGGGAGCAAACGTTGCACTTGACACTATCGCATGTGTACCAATACAGTCAATACGTAACGTTACGATATTTTAGTGAGGCTGACCCCTTGGCAGACAAAACCCCAATCCTGCAGCAGCCGGTGATCTCCATTCGTGTTTCCGACGAGCTGCGTCAAAGGCTCGAAACTTTGAAGGAAATCATGGCCGCCAAGAGTGGCGAACCCGTCTCAACATCGGAGGCGGCAAAGCAGCTCCTTGAGTCCTCCAAAGAGGAGCGATTGGAGTTCGTAAATCTACTCTCGGAGCCAACCGATTCCCTGGTTAAGATTCGCGGGAAGGTAGACGCAAAGCTGCCGCTTTCACAAGCCGAATGGACCCTGGTTGCCTACTACTGTCAGCAGGGTGCAGAGCTGTTCGCAAATACCGGCCAGACGGACATTTCCTTTGAATCTCTCGCCGCAATTCTTGAAGCTTTCCTTGCCGTTTATGGACTTGTATCCAAACAGAGAAAGAGGAGTCCGATGGCCCCTTATCTCCTCACCAATCTGCCCGCTGAAAGGCAAAATGCGGCGAAGCCTTCAGAAGAGATTGCAAACGACGATGTACAACGGGCCGCGAATCGAACCATTCACACGCTAAAGAACGCTGACAGCGAAACTCCGCGACCGGTTCATACGGCCCGACTTCTCTACATGATTCTGGACAACGAGAAATTTCTAAACATCGAGAAGCTGAACGAAGCGCTGCGACCGTACTGGCCGATTCTCTGGCGCGTGTGCGCCCGTGGCCACTATCTCCGCCATGAAGAACCCCTACGGGATGGTGCATTTTGGGGTGCCGATTCTAGGTTGAGAAATCCTGGGCCATTGCCGTCATTCCAGGAGGGAGAATACCGTCTCGAATTTCACCGGGGGCCGGAGACGGAATTTTCCGTCTGGTTGTATTTTCCCGGAAGGTTTGCTCTGCAATATCCGCTCTACGATTACCCACGGATCGCGGAGCTTCGGACGATACTGGAAGGGTTGGAGCTGCGCGACACACTGATCTTCTGGGAAGGTCGGTATTTCCTCGCTTCCACGTGGCTCGACGAAGAGGAAAAGGTCGGCGTCGTATTTCGCTCTCGGGACCACGGGATCGCCCTTACATTTCATCATGACGATTGGCAGGCGATTAAGAGTCTTTTTCGCCGGGGTTGGCAAGCCCCCGAAGTGAGGCGTCTGTGGGACGTGTTGGCAAGAGAGTATGGCGAACTGTAAGAACGGCGGTGCTTCGCACCGGAAGAAGGGTGGACACGTCACCCCCAACTTGGGAACTGCGTAGCGCCAGCCAGTGCTGAGATGTTTACGCAGGTTAACTTTTGCTGCATCAACAAATTCGGTGATTGGCTGAATGTGGGCGGTAGCGAACGATGACGTTTGTTTGCGACAAATCGCTTCAGAGCGTCGATCACGTAAACGCGTTGAAGCGCAAGACCTTGCTGTGAAGCAGCGATCTTAATGCAAGAGGAGTCCGACGCAGCACGGGCGACAAGGCGGTTTCCCAAATGAGCATTCCCCGCATTCAAGCCGCTCCACAGTCCAGTTTGCCGTTTGGAGAAGAGGCGAAGACCGGCTTCCGCACCAAGACCGCGGCCACGCGACTGACTCCCGAAGAACTGGGAGAAGTAGAAGCTGCCGCCGAAAGCGCGGGACAGGCTCTCTCCGAGTGGCTGCGCGGGACCGCTCTGTGCGCTGCGCGACAGCGGCCCGCCGATCCCGCCGAACTAGTGTTGGCCGAAGTTTGGGCGGTGCGTTACACGCTCTTGAATCTCTTCCATGCAGCCTCTCAAGCGGCATCGGAAGGCAGACAATTGTCGCCTGATTCCGTCCTCAAAATTCGCGACCAAGCCGATGCGCGCAAGCTCCAGCAGGCTCGCAAACTGCTTGCCGATTCTCTTGCTTTGGAGGGCAAGGAAGGATGGCATATGCCATGAATGTCATGCTTTTTCCCAGAGGCTTTTCGCTCGTGACGCCTCTGCTTTGGGGAGCCGCAGTGTTCTTTTTACTACTGGCCGGGTGGAGTATGTTGCGGAGCCGGTCCTCGTACGAACAGCGCGACGCGGAGACGATTGAATGGGGCAGACCTCAGCCAAGTGTGCTCCAAAGATGGAGAGCGGAGATGGACAGAATTCTATTCCGACCACAGGGACTTGCGAAGCGGAGGATGCCAGACATTGCGCCGAAGCCAACGCCATCGGCACCAGCCACCGCTCTCACCGATCCACTGAAGAAGCCTACCCAGCCGTTGCTTACGCTCATCGGTGCGCCCAATGGCAAGCCCAAAGAGGGGTTTGTCTGGGAGGAGACGACGGGAATCGAATGAGAAGCAAATTTCCAACAACACGATTTCACGCTTGAGGGCGCTCGATATGCTCACGATCTCGAAACCTCTGTCCGCCAGCCAAGCGCGTACCTACCATGCGCGCGAGTTTGCCTCGCAGGAACAGAACTACTGGAGCCGCGATCAGCAGGGCTACAGCGAATGGCAAGGCAGGCTTGCCAAGCAGTGGGGGTTGCAAGGTGCCGTTGGTTCCGAACACTTCGCGCGTCTGAGTGAAGGCCGGCACCCGCACATTGAAGATCAGCTTGTCCGGCATCAGGTATCGAGAACCTATGAAGGTAAATTCGGCAGAGAGGTGACCAGCGCCGAGCATCGCGCGGGGTGGGACGCCACATTTTCCGCGCCGAAGTCGGTGTCGCTCACCGCGCTTGTGGGAGGCGATGACCGGGTGCGGGAAGCCCATCGCGAAAGCGTTCGCGCAGCGCTTCAGGAACTTGAGCGGTACACGCAGGCGCGGATCGGCAACGTCCATGCCCCGGAGACAACGGGAAAATTCGTCGCCGCCACCTTTGAGCACGATACCGCGCGGCCCGTCGATGGCTATGCTGCCCCGCAGCTTCATACCCATGCCGTGATCTTCAACATGACCGAGCGGGAGAACTGTCCCGAAAACGGGAAACAGACGCGAGCTTTGCAGCCGCACGAGATGTTCGTTTCGCAGCGTTACGTCACGGCGGTCTACCGTTCGGATTTGGCATTCCGTCTGGAAGCGCTGGGCTACGAGCTGGAGCGCGGCAGGTATGGACAGACGGAAATAAAAGGCTACACGAAGGAATATCTTGAAGCTTCCAGCCCGCGACGTGAACAAATCAAAGATCATCTGCGGGAGCAAGGAATCGACGGAGCAGCGGCGGCACAAATCGCCGCCCACCATACTCGCGACCGCAAGGAACTACTGTCGCTAGAAGAAGTCTTACAGCGGCACCGCGAGCTGGCCGCCCAGTACGGGCATCAGGCGGACCGTGTAGTCGCCCAAGCGCGCGAACATGGTCAATACCATCTACCGGAACCGGAGATGCAGGCGCAGCGGGCCGTGACCTGGGCGCGCGATCATGTCTTCGAGAGATCGGCTGTACAGGACCGCCGCGCGATCCTTGAAACAGCCCTTGTGCGCGGCATGGGTGAAACGACGTATGCCGGAATTCGGCGGGAGTTTGAGCGCCGGATCGAGGCCGGGGAGTTCCGCGAAGTCTTGCACGTCGGCGCTAGTAAACGGTACACGACCACAGCGATGGTACGCATGGAACGCGAGATCATTGGTCGGATGCAGGGAGGCAATCGGCGCGACTACAGCGATCCCATGCTGGTCTCGCCTCATATCCGCATCGCCACGGAGGACCGCCACCCGGAACTTAATGCTTCGCAGCGCCAAGCGGTAGACGAAATCTTTCTCTCGCGTGAGAAGTTTGTCGGCTTGGATGGCATCGCAGGCGCGGGGAAGACGACGACTCTCTCCGTCATCCGCGAAGGCGCGGAGGCCGAGGGATACAGGGTGGAAGGTCTCGCGCCAACGTCCCGCGCGGCGCAGAAGCTCGGCGAAGCAGGCATGGAGACATCCACGCTACAAAAGCATCTGGCACGCGGACAGCAACCAGATACCGGCGAGAAACGGCTCTATGTGCTCGACGAATCCTCGCTGGCATCGACCAGGCAGGTGCATGAGTTTGTAAACCGGCTCCATCCGAATGACTGTGTGTTGCTCGTCGGCGACCGGCGGCAACATGAGGCGGTCGAGGCCGGACGGCCCTTCGCGCAACTCCAGGACGCCGGGATGAAAACGGTGAAGCTCGAAGAGATCGTGCGCCAGAAAGACCCGCAACTAAGACAGGTGGTAGAGGAACTTGCGCGGGGTGAAGTGCGCGAAGCAATACAGAATCTTGACAGGCAGGGCCGAGTCCATGAGATTCAAGGCCATGACGAGCGCATCGCCGCCATTGCGAAGGAGTACGCAAAATCGCCGGAGAACACGCTAGTGGTTTCTCCCGACAACCGCTCCCGCGCGGAGATCAACGAACGCATCCATGCGGAATTGCAGCGGGGTGGCCTCGTCAGTAGTGAGGAGCACCACATCAGGACGCTGGTGCCGCGTCAGGACCTCACTGGCGCCGACCGCACCTGGGCCGAGCGGTACAACGTGGGCGATGTGCTGCGCTACTCGCGCGTCGAAGGAGACCGGCATCGGGAAAGGCGAGTACGCACAGGTGGAGAGCATCGACGCCCCGAACAACCGGCTGACGGTTGCACGGCAGGACGGCACAGAGCGAACTTACGATCCGCGCCGACAGCAGGGCGTCTCTGTCTTCCGCGAGGAGATGCGGAATTTGTCAATGGGCGACCGCATCCAATTCACCGCGCCGGCCAACGAACTGAAAGTTGCGAACCGCGAGTTGGGGACCATCGAGAGCATCGAGAAAGACGGGCGGCTGCGACTGAAAATGGACGGTGGCCGCGCGGTCGAACTCGATCCGCGCAGGCATCCGCATCTAGACCATGGCTATGCAATGACCAGCCACTCCAGCCAGGGACAGACTGCCGACCGCGTCCTGATTCACGTGGATACGGAGTTGGGTGCTAAGGATCTGCTCAACAGCCGCATGGCCTATGTCTCCGTCTCGCGCGGGGCGCACGATGCACAGCTTTTCACCAACGACCGCGAGAAGCTGCCTGCGGCGCTCGGTCACGATGTATCGCAGCAGAGCGCGCATGGGCCCGAGATCAAACCCAACCAGACGATTGCGCCGCAGCAGGAAGTCTCCCAGGGTCAACAGCAGAACCACGGCATAGGTCTCGGAATGGGTTTTTAGAACCCTGCCTGCCCCGATAATGTCAGCGTAGCGCGGGCGCAAACCCTGTCAAGGTCGACCTGAAGGTCGCCGCTACGCGGGCACGCACCTTGACAGGGTTTGCTCGACCCGCGCCAAAATCTTGCTCCCATTCCGGGGCAGGCAGTAACGAAGACTGAGCTAGCGAAGCTCGAAGCGGTGATGCAAAAGGCTCTCGATGACGAATTCCATCAGCACTTGGTTGATGAGCACGGAGTTGTCCAAGCGAGAAATAGCAGTCAAGAACAGTTCCTGAGAAACATGGCACTGGTGGCACTCACATCGCGCTTGACCCACGCCTTGCGAAAAATGGCTAGGTCTGCTGAGTCCTTCAGCGAACTCAGGAAGCGGTACGGTGGCGAGGGGAGTGAGTTTGATCAGCTTTGGCGCGAATACACGGATCGGTTCGGGATTGATTTCAAGGCCAATGCAGACCGAATCGCGTTCGTGGAGACAATGCGTAAAGTGCGAAATAAAATCGTTCACGCTGGTGCTGAGGCAAATACGTTTAAGCCGCTCGATGAATCGGATTTGAACAGTGGCGATGCGGGTTACTTAGACATGGGGTTCTCTGAAAAGTATCCTGAATACGTTTCTGGAACTGGAGTCGGCGCAGAAGTGAGCGTCAGTGAAAAGCAGTTGGAAGAGCACATCAAAGCGTCGGTTGACCTTGTTGGCTGGTTAGCTGGGGAACTTCGGACGAGAGAACTGGCGAGCATCGGGAAGACGAACGATTCTCAGTGACCTGCTCGACGATTTCGCGCCGCCAGCCTACTCGCTGCTTCGGGTGAACGGAGGGTTCAACTGTGTAGCTTAACTTCCGGTCTGAAACTGTCCCATTTTTCGCTGGCGTGGCCAGAGTATGTCGTGAGACCGCCGCTATTAATAAACACGGCGATGGCGTTGGCTACCGCTGTGACGCTGAGGTTTCGGTTGGATGTGTTTACTACCACGAATTTTGAAAAGTGCGTTGAAGGCTAGGACGGGTGGTGATGCAGTCTTATGCGCCGTGCGGCAAATTTCTGCAATTCTTCCGCCTTGAAAGTCGCCCACTCTATTCCAGTGAACACGAGTTCTACTACGTCCGCCGATTCTCTGAGTTGATGAGTGTGGAAGAGATGGCCGCCGTAGAGTTTGCCGTCAACAAGGTCATGGGCATCGCGCCCGAAAGAACCGTCCGTCTCCCATTCGTTCGTCGCATTAAAGACCTGACCTGTTTTCTTAACCTTCGCAGTGAAAGACATACGCAAGCCCTCCAGTCAGTCAATATCTTTAATCAATTTTGTCGTCCACACGCATCCACCGTTCCAGCTTACGAGCGTCCTGCCGCAAATGCATGAGATGTCGTCTTTGTCGCGCTCAGGCTCTTTGCGCTTAGCTAAGAGCCACACGCGGCCGCATTCACAAGTGTTTTTGCCTTCGACTCCAGAATTGACTTCCATCTGTGCCCCAAGGTCGGCCAATACCTCACTTTTACGGATACATTTCCGCCATCACCGGACCTAGCGAAATATGCCTGTAGCCCATCAATTCTTCGTATCTTGAACATGTCGCCGCAGGGTTGCCGCCCCAGCGTTGTAGACTGTCTCGCATGGAATGGTTCGGTAAACATTGGGCTGCCCTGTTCGGCATTCTCCTCAGCGCACTATACATCTACTTGCAATTGGTGGTTTGGAAAAGGCATGGGGATGATCTCATGCTGATAGCGGCAAATATCGTTATCACTTGCTCTCTGTGGATGGTTCTGCTGATCGCAATCGGTAGGTACTGGAAACACGGAAAGAACGCGGAATTAGCGCAGGAGAAGACGCGGCACATTTCAGAGATTGCGGAGCTGACGCAAAAACTGCAAGCGGCGGAATCGCCGAAGCAATTGACTGCCGTTGTTCCTGATCTCGCAACCAGAGCCTTTGATCTTGCACGACGATTCAACAGAGAGGCGAAGCAATTTCACAGACAGAATCCGCAACCGCCGTCCCCCTCGATGATAAGGATTCATAAACCAGCGCAGCCGGATACCTTTGCAGAGGAGCAAGAACAAGTTAAGGTATGGAGCAACAAGGCTAGCGGTTGGTATCGCACTCGCTTCTATTCAGACCTTCAACGGATGCGCGACGAACTGGCGGTACAGGGGTTAAGCGATACGCAGCTAGACGTTTCCATTGAAAGAACCCTCGATATAGAGAACATCAACCGTATAGTTCAAAAGCTCAGGCTTCTGGCTTCGCAGGTGGAAGATCATCAGGACGAAACCAGATAAGGCGCGTTTTATGCCGCTTCTCTAGAGCCGGCGTGCCTAAACTTACTCCTACCCAAGAAACGACCATTCAATCGCTGGGGTTTCGCGGCGGGTGGCAGCGTGCCGTGGGGAAGATGCTAACAGTCCTCTGGTTTTCCAACGTGCTTCTCAAGCCAGGAAATTTCGTCAAACGTGTTCATGATGTCGGCGGAGCGGCCCCAGACCTTTTGTAGCTCGGCAATATCTGCTTCTGAAAAGAGTCGAATCGCTGGAAATGCTTTATCGTCCCCGCCCGACAACAAGAATCCAGAATTATCAATGAAGACATAGGGTATCCCGAGGTCGCCACCCTCGTTCTCCTTCCTCTCGTATCCTCCGCCGCCAGAACTGGCAACATCGCCTGAACGATTCATCTCCCGCTCGATGGCGTACCATTGCTCGGGCCAATGCCCATCCTCCGGCCACTGCCCACCCTCCGCTCGAAAGTTTTGCGCCCACTTTTCAGCTAGAGTTTTGCTCATTCCCTAAACCCACCTGTCCACGCCCAGCAGCCGCAGGATCAGAGACCCGAGTTTTTGCCGACGCCCGGTGTGGGTCAGCGGGATGCCGATCCTGCGCGAGACTCTGGACTTGAACGCCGACACGCCGAAGAACCGCCACCACGAAAATCCACCTTGGTTCATTCCCGCTCCTGCCACATCACTCCCAAACGCTGGAGCGTATTTCTGTCCCCCTCGTTGAGTTCCTATCGGAGTTCCACGGGCGTTCTGGAAATAAAAAGGACCCCGCAAAACATCTTGTTGTTCACGGAAGAGCCGCAGCTCCTCGGCAATCGCGTCAAATAAAAACTGCTGCCCTCCTAGGCAGAACCCGGTCATCGACACTGCGCCTCAGTCCTGTCTTTCGCTTTAGCCGCCGTCGATGTCTGCCACTGCATGTTGCTGGGAGCGTCAATTCCACCGCACTCCAGCGGCTTTACGTGGTCGATGATGTACCCCGGACATCGGCTCGCGGTCTTGCCCGTCGCGGGACAGGGATGCTGCTTCTTGAAGATGCTGATTGCAGCTTTCGAACGCTTGATGTGCCCGTGCTTGTCCCGCAAGCAAGATGTGCACCGGTGGGTGGTGTGCACGGCGCTGCCCCCCTGTGCCATCAAGAGCAAGCTCCAGAGAATCAAAAACAGCAGGAGGGCGGCCTTTTTCATCGACAGTCTCAAGTATCCAGTGACCAGGAACGGACGCACAGTGCTCTGGATAAGCACGTGGGTACCTTCGTAACACAAGTACCGAGGTTGTGATCACGAGGAATGGAGCGGTCGAAGCTCGTCAAAGGCCTGCCATTCTCTCCCGTCCGGGCGAAAGCTACGCACGCCAGCTGCATCGTCACGATGCAGAGCATTCTCTTCATGTTCCATTCGCTCGCACCTTGATCTGCGGTGGCGGACGAGCGATCCTTCAGGTCGTTTTATGCAGTTTTCCTGCTGCATCCTAGCCAGAGGATCTCCGGTTTTCCCATCTCTCAGGATCGGCATGACGAATGACCTTCGTAATTAGGTCGCTCCCTTGTTACATGCTGGAATTTAAGGTGGGAGAAGCATTATGAAGCAGATGATCATCGCCGTATCGCTTCTGTTGGCCTTTGGGGTGGGATGTGACGAAGGACAAGGCCGTCAATTAGCACGAGACCGTCAATTACCAGACGGCACCAAGTTGTTCGGGGAACGCACGCTGAAGGACGGCACCAAAAAAGTTGGGCGCGCTGAACTCCCCAACGGGGATAAGCAGTTTGACGTTACTTCACTTCCGGACGGCACCCGAAAGGCGGGGCGCGTTGAGCTCCCCGACGGGCAGAAGCATTTTGATGTGACTGTGCTTCCTGACGGCACCCAAAAGGTAGGGCGTGCTGAATTCCCCAATGGGGAGAAGCATTTTGAAATGACTACACTTCCGGACGGCACGGAGAAGGCAGGGCGCATTGAATACCCCAACGGGATTAAGGAGTTTGACGTGACTTCACTTCCCGACGGTACCGAGAAGGCAGGGCGCGCTGAACTCCCTAGCGGGGAGAAGTGGTTTGACATGACTTCACTTCCGGACCGCACCATAAACATAGGGCGCGATGAATTAGCCAACGGGCAGAAGAAGTTTGACGTGACTTGGTTTCCGGACGGCACCGTAAAAAGCAGAGCGCGTTGAATTCCCCAACGGGGGAGAAGAAAGTTTGAGGTGGGTTCCGGTCACGAAGGAGAAGTCCAACCATGATTGTCCCTATCGGGCACGAGAACATGTCGGCCCGACGCTGGCCGGTCATCACACTTGGTCTGATTCTCCTCAACTTCGGGATATTTCTGAGTACCCATTCGGTCATGGAGACGCAGGGCTCGCAGCTCGGGCAGGTGCGGGCGCACATTTTGATTCTTGCGGCTATACATCCACAGATCCTCCTCACGTCCGAGGTCCGCGAGTTAGTTACAGACTTTCAGAACCATGACCCTGACGATTGGGCGGAGATGCAACACCCGAACTCAGAGGTAATTGACGATGATTGGGTCGCTCGGATGCGACTGCTCGACGATCCAGCGGCATTGCAAGCGGAGATGGATTCATTCGCAGGCCAGTATTCACAATTGATGGCCTCATCCATCGACCAACGCTATGCCTTCGTTGCAGCCCACCCGAGACCAATTACGTATCTCACTTCGACCTTCCTTCACGGCGGTTGGTGGCATTTGATCGGCAACATGTGGTTCTTGTGGCTAGCGGGATTTGTCTTAGAGGACGCTTGGGGCCGACCGCTTTATTTGCTCGTCTACCTGACAGCGGGTGCATTCGCATGCCAGTTTGATGCTTGGGCAAATCCCGGAAGCATCGTCTCGTCAATAGGCGCTTCAGGAGCGGTAGCAGGCTTAATGGGAGCCTTCCTAGTGCGCTTCCCCAAGATGAAAATCAGAATGATGTGGTTCTTTGATCTGGGCCTGTTTCCCTTTTCTCGCTTCTGGATGCGGGCATATTGGCTATTGCCGATTTGGGTGCTCACAGAGATCAATTACGGAATGGGTCCCAGGGACGGCATTGGACACTGGGCGCACGTCGGTGGTTTCCTCTTTGGTGGCATTACGGCTGTGGCGCTTCGCTACTCGGGGTTGGAACATACATTGAATAAGGCGATCGAGGAAAAGGTTGCTTGGACGCCTGATCCAGAGATCACTCAGGCTGGCGACCTCATGGAACATGGTAAGTTTGATGAGGCCGCCGCGACTCTTAACAACTACCTCACAGCCAAACCTGACTCGGTAGAGGCTTGGAGCCTGTTGCGGGCAGGCCATTGGCAGAGAAGCGACATTCAGGCGTATCGGGAAGCTACAGTCACGCTCTGCGGGTTGCATCTGCAAGCGAGGGAGCATGAAGCGGCTTGGAAGGACTACGAGGAGTTCCTCCAATTGGGCGGCGACAAGATGCCACCGGCCATCTGGCTCGATCTCTGCCGCCTGCCGGAGGAACAGCAGGACTTTGAACGCGCTGTCAGCGAGTATGAGAAGCTCGCCGCCGCCTATCCTTCCGAGCGGCAGTCTCTGCTGGCTCGGCTTGGTGCCGCCCGAATCTGCCTCAAGCGATTGAACCGCCCGCAGGATGCACTGAGATTCTGCGAAGCGGTATCCGCGTCGGCCGTGCCGCACCTAGATTTGGAGCAAGACATCGAGTCTGGAATTCGAGAAGCCAAAAATGCGCTCTCCCAGGTTAAGGCAATCTCCTCTGGGGCGGCCTCCGCGAATTGAATTCCGCGCCTTTGCGACTCGTCACTGCCGACTGTCAATCCCGGTCGGTGTGGAATCATGCGAATCCGGCGACAATCTCCTCCGCACACGCTTCACGGATTTTACTTATTCCTCCGACCGTTCTCTGCCTTGCGATTGGTCATGGTTGCTACTTGTCTAATGTCGCATTCACCCTGTTAAGCCTTGCAGTCGCTGCCCTGAGAGCCAGCATCTTTTGGTTGTAGACGGCGGGTTCGACGATAGCAATTCGACCATCTGTTGTCTGATGGAGATTATTTGCTGGGTCAGCCAGATAACTGTAAACATCATGGCTGGCTTTGTAGGCTGCAAGTTCAGCCTGCTGCTGTTCGACAGCCACGGCGGGCAACGGCTTGTGTCCCTGTGCATAAACAGCAGTCCGTCTGGTGAATATGTCTTCCACCCCAGCGTGATAGTTCTCAAGCATGGTCAAGTAGGCTGCTGCTTCCTCCGGATTCGTGACCTTTGTCTTAGATGTTGAAGCATCAAACTCGTTGTCCAGCTTGTCAGAGTCTCGATTGATAGCGGCCATCTGCTCGTTGAACGTGTCGGACGGAACGGTCTGAACAGTCTGAACAGACTGAGCGGTGTTTGTGCTTTTGGCAGAGAAGACAGTGTAGGTAAGGAAGCCGACGAGCAGGGCAACAACCGCTGCGACTGCGACAATCAGCCGTCTGTCCACCGTTTTAGGTGTTGACGACGACCTGAATCCCCTCCACGACAGTACCGTAAATCCGCCAAACAGCATCGCTACTGCAAACTGGACAACAATATTTTGCATGACCTTCATCGAGGCCCCAACAGTCGCCGTGTTGAGCCCCGCATAAATGAGCAGCCCGACCATCGCACACAAGGCTCGAAAACTAGCGAGTCCGCAAAAAGCGACGCCGATAATACACAGAACTTTCTTCATATTGTTCTCTCTCACCACTCACCATCTGCCGACGGAATCTGACGGCTTGTCTCCACGGACACTTTCCGACATAGGGCGCTGTGATCCCTATCATCCCCATCTTTGTCCATACTGCGAAAGTGACCGAAGTCACTCGACGCGGCGCTGGTTGGTGGCTACGTCAGGTTCGCGGCAGCAAGCCGAAGATAACTTCCGTAAGTTGATCGGTCCTCGATTCCCTGATGGAATTCAATGGGGGAGAACGCAGGTCTGCGCCCCCGGTGCGAAGGGACCTCATTCATGAAGTACATGGCAGCCGTTCTGTTGCTGGTGGCGGCGATGTCGGCACAGAACGCGCCAAGCTCCAACAAGGGCCGCCATCTAGATATCCCAGCGATATCCCGAGAAGCGAATGGGTCGATTGTCTCCATAGTCATGTCCGACAAGGATGGCCATCCTATCACCCAAGGCAGCGGTTTCCTCATAAGCAAAGATGGCCGCATCGTTACCAACTACCATGTCATCAAGAACGGCAGCTCTGCTGTCGTCAAACTGCCTAACGGTACTTTCTTTGCGGTCGATGGTGTGCTTGCATCCGACAAGAATCGCGACGTGGCTATCATCAAGGCGCACGGGGCCGATTTTCGCACATTAACTCTCGGCGATTCTGATCGGCTCCAAGTCGGAGAGGAAGTCGTTGCTATAGGGAACCCCCTGTCACTCGAATCGACGGTATCAAACGGCATTGTCAGCGCGTTCCGCACAGACGAGAACGAAGGGGGCAAGTTTGTGCAGATCACCGCGCCTATATCCCCCGGCAGCAGCGGCGGTCCATTGTTCAATATGGCAGGGGAAGTGGTCGGCATCACGACCTCTCATCTTGTGGGTGGAGACAACCTGAATTTTGCCATCCCCATTAACGATGTGAAACCCATGCTTGTGGCGAGATTGTCAAAAGCCCGCGCTCTTCCCGATGAGCCGGAGGCTGATGAGAAAGCCGAGGCGACCATTCCAGCGCAAGCAGAAAACAATCACTGTGACGAGGAATACGATTCGTTGAAGCGCAACATTATCGCCATTGTTGGGGTGCAACGCAAAAACCTACCGCCGGCAGTCTTAGCTCAAATTACAGAGCACAATAAGAGATGCACACTTGCCGTCGTTCCTGACCACATCTTGCAGCAAGAGAAGGCTGATGCGGAAGCGCGTGCTCAGAAAGCACGGCATGAGGCAGAAATCGAGGAGGTTCGGGCGGATATGCTGGCGCAGTGGAAGCGGAAAGTCGCTTCAGACCCATTTGTGCCGCCCGTGGAAGGTTGGATGCACGTCGGTCCGCAGCCAAATTCCTCTGCCTACATAGTCCTTCCGGGCAAAGGGGTCACATCCGATTGCCATTTTTCTTATAGCAGCGCAGAAGTTTTGGATTGCCTCGGAGCCACTGGCCGAAACGAATATTTTGCGGTACAAAGTGGGGATCGTTGGTACCTTCTGAAATCAAAGCGGTCAAGGACGGAAAGGGATTTCGCTGGTAGGGATTACGCTGGTACCGTGAAGGACGGAGGCTCCACAATATGTTTCCGCAACGCCGGATGCTACCACGTTCTAGCGGAATTTCGCCCAGTGCCAACAGAGGCACCTGAGGAACTATCAGCAGCCCCTACACATGATCGCGTAAGGCTTTCTTCGCAAGCAGAAAACAACAATGACTGGCGCTTGAGGTCATACCTTAATGGGGTTGTCACCGTCGAACAAGGCAAGCATGTCTATACAGGCGCGTGCGAGGACACAAAAATCGGTAGTGAACGTGATGTGCGGACAATTGCGGGTGACTGTTCGCGGCTGGCGACCTATCAGGGTGAACTCTTCACTACCTGCGTAGTTGGTTTTCGAGGGGACCAATGCGCGGCGAGAGATGGTGATCAATTTGGATTTCTTATTAACCTAGATCGGCTGTTTTGGGTGATTGAGTTCAAGATTCTGTCGGGGCAGCAAACGGAATAAGCCGAAATGTATTGGTCAGTCCGCAAGACGGGCGCTGTTCGCCCAATTCGAGAGCAGTGGCTGCCATTGACATCCTTGTGCCTTGCTGGGCCACTACCAACGCCAGAACAGTGGAAGGATGCGCCGATTTGAAGTATTGAAAACGCCAGAGGGGTACGCGCTCCGATTGCATGAGGAACTCTCAGCAGCACCCGCCGTAGGCGGAACTCTATTCGTGCGCATACCAATCCGAACGTGGCGACCGCGGTCAACCCCGCTCAAGAAATCTACACCTATACTATTCTTGAAGAAACAGAATAACTCGGAGGTTTCCCATGCCATCACGGTGTCTGCGCCCCACTATACCGGGCGCGGCGTTTGAGATATTAGACCTGCTTTTCCGAAAGGAACGACGCGGGCAGATGTTCGTCGATGTATTTGCAAAATGCCAACACCTCTTCGATTGCAGCAGCCAGCTTCTCTGAAGTCAACTCGATTCTTACAGGCTGAGGAAATGCTGAGCCCTTCCGAAGCAGTTTCTCAAACTCATTAGCAAAAAAACCATCAGGGAATCTGGCGTGATAGTCGTCACTCTGCATCTTCACGAGGCCCGTCTTTGGTCCAATGTTTGCTGACTCGCCGCCGTGCTGAACGCAATTGCGGGCGAGTGTCAACTCTTCCATTGTGCTGAGGGAAACGGGTGCCTTGTCCCAGTCCATGGCCACTTCCACCAGGAACCAAGTTTTGTAGGCGGCGAACCAATTATGGTTCTTTACTTTCGGTTTGTTGTTGGCGTAGTCGCGATGTTGTAGAACTGTTCCATCGAGAAACTCCTTGAACGACCGCTGCAGCACCGTGAGGCAGACTTGCTGCTGTAGCTCCAGACCTTCCTCAGCTTCAAACCACTCACCCAAGAACGGCTGCTGGTCATAGCGTTCTGGGTCGGCGTTCGGGACGAAAGGTTCCTCGCTGGCCTCGATTTTTCTCATAATCTCCCGAAGCGGTTCGGTAGTCAGTTGGTAGAAGGAGCGCAGGAAGCTGAGTTTTCCTTCGAGAATCTCGAAATTGCTCATCACGTCGTTCCAAAAGTAATTTTACGCTGTCTCGCTTTTCGGGCACCCGACAAGTGGTGCTGAATGCAGTGTATCCTTGCCAACCAGCGCCTCGCACAGCCGCCCCGTCTGCTCTTGAACGGCTGGCGGAAGGTTCTGACTAAGTGATTCTCCCCCACTAAAGTGGGCCTAGGACGAGAAACCTCACCCGTCTAGAATTTAAGGTGAATGCGCTTCTCGGGGGCGAATCAGCAGACGGCCCTAGGTCGGGTAGAAAAATATTCGCTTTCGATAGAAAAGCGGGGTTGGCTTCATTGGGCCGGCTGTCAAGGGCCGGAGCGAAGCGGAGGGGATCGAGCACGGCGGGGAGTTAGTTTTTCCCCCGCGCGCGCGGAGTTGCACAAGCGTCCTTGACAGCCTGCTCCATGAAGCGCATCTGTGGCCATCGAAAGCATGACCTGAAAAACGTGCGGGGCTCCCTTCAGCGGTTTCCTGACTCAAGGCTTTCGGGCAGCGATATCAGCTCGGATCACGTTCAAGTAGTCGCCAGCGGATTGAAGCGCCTGTTCGGCTTCATGGTGAGAAACAAATCCGGTGTCATCATAAAGGGCCATATTGCGCTTCCGGCGTAGGCGATCAAAGACAGTTAGCAGACCAGCATGTTTCTTGTCGATGCGCGACCCCACAAAATCGATGATGGCGATGTGGTGCCCAGGCTGACTTCTCGCACGAAACCCATGGCTGAACATGAACCCGAGGGAAGCTTTCAGCATTGCTTCGTAGGCTTGCTGAAGACAAGCTTCCTCGTCAAACGCGAGAATTCTGTGGGCCGAGGCGAGCTTCTTGTCTGCGCTCGTCAGAAAGCGTTCAATCTGTGCCCAGTCAACGGTGTGCGGCTTTAACTTCTTCATTTGGACTTATGAGCGAAACACGCTTATTGTGCCAGACATTTTCCAGAAAGGCATCGTTCCGGGCGCGGCGCGAGTCAAATTCCTTCGGCGTGAGGACGGTGTAGTTGATTTCGCGTCCGAGCTGCCGCTCAAGCTTTCGCACGGCTTGTGCTAAGACTTCCTCACGCGGGAAGCCGATCACGAGCACGTCTATATCGCTGGCAGTGTCCTGCTGGTTGTTTGCAAACGAACCGTACAAGTATGCCTCGTCTATTCCCTCAATTCTCTTGAGGGATTGTGCGATCACGGGTGCCGCACCAATAGTTTTCGCAATGATCTTGCGCACTTCATCAAAAAGCGGATACTCCCGGTTCAGTTGGAAATACTTTTGGCGGCCACTCACTTCCGACCGAAATAGGCCGTCGCGCTCCAGGCGTCCTAACTCCTTCGACAGGTTAGACGGATCGATGCTTAGGCGCTCCGCCAAGTCCCGCAAGTGGTGACGGGCCGTGGGGTTCGTGAAGTAATAGGCCAGCAGTTGCTGGCGCGCCTTTGAGCGAAGGTCAAGCATGTGGTAAAACTCTACCACACATGTGGTAATAGTGACAATATTGAAAGCCGTTATACTGCGCGGGCACCCTTCGCCCAGAACTGGCGGCGAATAGATGGTCGGGTGCTGATCCCAACGGGCCGGACGAAAACCGAGGGACTAAACGAGGGACTGGGGTGTGTTTCTTGCGCGAACTTACAGGTGCTTAGGTGTCATCCGTGCGCTTGTAAGTTGTTTTGTATCAGTTTCCCTTCGAACTCATAACCCAAAGGTCGGTGGTTCAAATCCACCCCCCGCAACCAACGCAATCATAGACTTGGGGCCGACCAAGTAAGCGGCCTTCTTGGATTTGTCCGCGTTTTGTCCGTTTTTAGTTTGATAACGCCCCACGCCACAAGCGTCGCCGTTCCTGTACTTTCCGCTGCGTCGTTCTCCGTTCGTCCTCACTGAATAGATCGGCATACCGCTTGAACATGGCAGCCGTCGCATGGCCGGTCACTTCCATGAACTCATCGACAGTAGACCGTGCCCTCCACATTTCGTGCGCCGCGCTCCGTCTGAAATCGTGCTTGATCCTGCCCTCGTACTTCGGGACTTCCCATCTCTTGCCGCATCTCGGACAGTTGCGCTCGGCGTGCCATAGTCCCGGTTGCGCTTCTGCGGTGCCGTTGGCTTCAATACCGGCTCCGCCGAGGCGGATGTGTCCGCAGGAAGCATTCTTTCGGACTTCGTTTTTTCACAAACCCCGGTCGCTAGGATCCTGGGCCAAACACGTCTCCCCGCCGTGAGCACAAACTCGCAACTGTGCCGTAATTCCCCCACCGCGGTGTTGGCTGTGGACCGAAGGATCAATTACTGAAGCCTCATGCACACGGGGAACCTTGACGCCTCCGCCTCGTGGTGTGATCTTGAAAATGGAGGATTCAAATGGAGCGAGCAAAAATCCTGATAGTCGACGACGACCCTAACCTGAGGCATGGACTCAGAACACGTTTGCGGGCCAATGATTATGACACCGTGTCGGCCTCGGATGGCTATTCTGCGATTGCAATGGCGCAGAAGGAGCACCCCGGTCTTATTATTCTCGACCTCGGACTGCCAGCCGGAGACGGCTTTGCGGTTCTAAAGCGGTTGCAAGAGAGCGACACTCTGTCGAGCATTCCGGTGGTTGTGCTAACCGCCCGAAGCGCCGACTTTAACGAACAGAAAACGCTGCAGGCGGGAGCAACCGCTTTCTTCCAGAAGCCTGCGGACAACCGCGAGTTATTGGCTGTGATCCGCGCAGCACTTCCGAGTAACTTGCCAGCTGTGGCTCTGCCGTCGTAAACAACCATACGGGTGCGGCAAGCTCACCTCTAGCTAGAACTGTTCTCATAAATAAGGTGGGGCGTGGTAAATTCTTGCGTTTCAGGTGATCCAGACTTATTTATGAGACCACTTCTAGTGTTGGGAGGCTTTGAAGTGAATCAGGGCCATCCTCTCTCCTTTAGCGTCACGACTGCTGAGTAGAACCTAAAGAGGTGACCATGGGACGCTGGAGTGCGTGTCCAGAGACAACGGCTTTCGCGGGAGTATCTGATGTCTGGTGATCTTGCGCCAAACCGCGAGGCAATCCAATCCTCCCTCCTGCTTTCCCGGGTTGTGGAGCAGACCGCCGACAGCGTGATACTGACCAATACTCAAGGCGTCATCCAATATGTGAATCCAGCCTTCGAGGTGACGTCCGGCTATGGCCGAGAGGAAGCCGTGGGAAAGACCCCGCGAATTCTTAAGTCGGGCCTACACGATGCGGAGTTTTACCGGCAGATGTGGGCGCGGCTTGCTCAGGGTCTCCCATTTAAGGGAATGGTCATCAATCGCAAAAAGACTGGTGAACTCTATTGGGCCCAACAAACCATCACGTCGATGCGCGACAAGACCGGACGTCTGATTCACTTTGTCTCGGTATCTCAAGACATCACCGAGTCGCGGAAGAAGCAGGAGCAGGAATTCCAATTGCACCTGGCTCGTGCTGTGCAGCAGCGCTTGTACGCCGCCCCACCCGCGATATCGGGCTTTGACATTGGCGCGTCCGTTTACCCGGCCGACGAAACCGGCGGCGACTACTTCGATTTCATCTCCATGGCCGATGGCTCTCTTGTGATTGCCGTTGCCGATGCCAAAGGTCATGGCTTCAGCTCCGCATTGGTCATGGCGCTCACTCGAGCCTATGTGCGCTGCTTTGCCGCCATGCAGTTGGAGTTGGACGAAATACTGGTTCACGCCAACAAAATGCTGCTGAAAGATCTCGAACATGGTCACTTCGTTACCCTCTTTTTGGCGCGATTGAATCCCAGGCATCGCACTCTGTCATACGCAAGCGCCGGCCACGTCCCGGGCCTGGTATTCCTCGACTCCGGCGAAGTGAAATGCACGCTGGACAGTACCGGGCCGCCCCTCGGCCTATTTCCTGGGAGCAAGTTCTCGCTGCAGGAGCCAATTAGCCTCAATCCAGGAGAGATCGCAGTGTTTCTAACCGATGGGGTCACCGAGTCCACCAGGCCCGATGGCCACGAATTTGGCACCCAGCGCGTGCTTGATCAGATTCGCAATCTCCGCCACAATTCGGCGTTGAATATTGCAGATGGTATCTACCATGCGACACGAGAGTTTGTGCAAGGCAATCTCCAGGATGACGATATTACATCGGTCGTCATCAAGTCCGATCGTGCTGGCAATCTCTGCTAAGTCACCAGCGATGGGCCGCCACCGCCGATTCACGATGGGGTTTTGCTTATTCCGCAGTGTTTGTGCCATCCCTTTGCTAACAATGTAGGTATGGATTTCGCCAATTGTTAGGAATCAGCCGAAATCGTAGACCTGTTCCCTTTTGCACAGATTTCCGCCTTCGTCACGTGGTATGAGTGTTGGAGGAGAGCGATGTGCCGTTCTACGAAACATTCATCATCGAGCGTGGAACGGACTCCGAAATACTACTCCACAGTTGTCTGGAAACCATCGGCGTTTCCTCGCTTAGTGAGTGGGATATGTTCGTATTCGTATACCGCCACGGACCATGTCTCACCAGCACCGACCGGATTGCACGGCTTATCGGCTATGAAAAAACGCTAGTTGCCGCCGCGCTTGACCACCTCGAAAACCGCGAGCTCATCGAGCGTGTAGGGCCACCTCAGGGAACACGTATTCACAGAGTATTCGCTTCGTTGATTGTCGAACAGCGGCGCTGCATTCGACAACTCGTCGGTATGTCGGGAAGTCGTGCCGGGAGGCTGCTGTTGATGAAACTCCTGATGCCCATCCAAATAGAGTCGCCCACAAAGAACAATTAGCTCGATCGCATAAGTGAAAGGACTGTTTATGTCTGAAGGCGGTCTGATTAAGACGGGAATTAGGGGTCTCGACACTATCCTGCTGGGAGGAATTCCAAGGACCAATGTGATTCTGCTGCGGGGCGTGACCGGAAGCGGAAAGACTCTGATGGGTGTGGAATTTATCTATCGCGGGATTGCCTTGTATGGCGAGCCTGGGCTGATCGTGGTGTTTGAGACAAGCCCCGAGAAGCTCATCCGAGACGCCGCCGAATTCGGATGGGATCTGAATGAAATGCAGGAACAGAGGAAGCTGCAAATCATCTTTACAAGTCCGCAGGTGTTCGAGCAGGAATTACGTTCGCCGAGCAGTCTGCTGCTCGAAACCGCCGAGGAGATTCGTGCCCAGCGGATCTTCGTGGATGGCATCGGATTGTTAGACCCTGCCCTGAGCGTTATCGACGCTCCACGTGGTGCGTTCCGCGAGTTGTTGCAGCAATTGATCGAGTCGTCGAACAGGGAGAATCTTACTACAATGTTTTCGATCGAGAGTGGCTGCGCCAGTTGCTCGGTTTCTACCGTAGAAGCGACCGACTTTCTCGCCGATACGGTTATCCAGTTGAATCGGGAAAGGCGCGACCGCCGTGTTCGCCGCTCCTTGGAAATTGTGAAAAGCCGAGGCCAGGATTATGAACCCGGAGAGCATACGCTGCGTATCACCGGGGGTCACGGCCTCGAGGTGTTTCGGCGGGTCCAGGCGCCTTTGCGGCCCTGTTCTGTGCAACAACCCACTTCCAGTGCCAAGCGATCAGTCATCGGGGTTGAGGCTGTAGATACCCTT